>SWCA01001652.1_pt1 | contig 156280 bp, 156 predicted proteins | sample 4692961 | NCBI WGS metagenome assembly SWCA01 (sample SAMN10267275, study PRJNA491770) | bioreactor metagenome | isolation source: DHS bioreactor inoculated with | place: Japan: off Shimokita Peninsula | reverse complement strand
TTTTTTTTCTCAGTTGCTTTCTTAAAATGTGGAGGATGTACACCACCTCTAAATGATAAAAGACCCATTATTATTCACCCCTCTTTTAAATGAGAATTTAATATAAATGATATTATTTAAGCCTTCCAATATACGACATCTTACATACTGTATACAATAAAATTCAAAAAAATATAATATGAAATATGATATAAATATGATCTTTCAGAAAGGCCTATTTATATGGTAACTTGATTTTCTAATAATGTCAATCATTGTGAATAAAGTAACTTTCTTTTGGCTATACTAAATTTTTATATTATTTTATTAAAGATCATCTATTTCATTTAATCCTCTATGGATATCATCCTTTATCCAACTTATAACATCCATGTTATTAATTGGAACACCATCTAGAACTTCTTTAATTTTTCTAGTATCTAGTTTATATTCCTTCTCATTAATACAATGTCTATAAATAAAGTCACTATTTATATCTGCAAGTATTAGAACTATCATCGTATCAACCATATTTCCTAAAGGAGCTCTATCAATATGGCTATGGGTAAACACTGCCTTAACTATAGTCCCTTCCCCTAAAGCTGATTTTATAGAAAAACTACCTCCAGTAGCTTCGGTAGCAGCCTTAAACATTGGTATCCCTAAGCCCACCCGTCTAGTAGTTCTACTTGTGTAGAAGGGATCAACTACTTTAGTAATAGTGTTGTCATCCATGCCTTTACCATTGTCTTTAATAATTATGATAAGTTCATCGGCGATTAAGTCTTCCTTTATTACTATTTCAATCAGAGAAGCCTTTGCCACAATTGAGTTTTGACATATATCTAAAATATGCATCGAAAGTTCTTTCATAACATCTATCCTCACTGTTATTATGATTTTCTACCTATTAGGAAGTAATCAAATAAATCTTTTATTCTTTTTTCCTTTAGGTTAAAATAATTACTTCTTTCAGAAATTTTTCCTAGATAGTGGGCATCAGAATTAAAAATTATATTATATTTATTCAAATACTTATGGCTTGATAAAAACTTGTCAAAGTCAGTCCCTTTAGAAATCTCAACTGATGTTATATCTAAATCTTGTGGTATAAATCCCAAGTTAGAGATAATGCTAAAAGCCTTCTTGTCTATATGTGCCGGTATTACAATACCTTCAAATTCAGTTACTAATTTAATAGCTTCATTTATACTTATATTAATAGAAGTCATTAATAATCTATTGTCTTCACCTATGATATTATCATAAACGTCAAAAATTAGCTGTCTTCCAAAAAAATCAGGCCTATTATATTTGTTAGCAATTTTACTATTAATAATTTTTTGAAAATCTTCTGTAGTGTTCAGATTTTTAAAAAGACAAATCAAATGAACTTCTTCCTTTGTCTGTAACTCCATCCCTGGAATAACAATTATATCTTTATCTTGAGCTACTTCTATACAGGGTTTACAATTAACAGTATTATTATGGTCCGTTATTGCTATTATATCTAACCCCTTTAAAATTGCCATATTAATAATATTATTAGGCGTCATGGCCCTATCTCCACAGGGAGATAAGGCTGTATGAATATGCAGATCATAATAACACTTCATTTATTCTATCCCAGCCTCATAAAATTTCTTGAAAATATTATAAGCATCAATATCTGTAGATAGAACAGGTATCCCTTCTTCGTTGGCTTTCTCTATTGTATTATCATCAACTTCAATGGACTCTGGTATGATTACACATGATAATTCAATGAGACTTGCTATAGCTATAACATTTATATGAGTTTGTACAGTAATCCATGCATTATTTATTTCAGCATGAGACATAACCCAGCTAAGCAAGTCACAACAATATACCCCTTCAACTTTTTTACTTAATCCTTTCTCACCAGCAATCAGCTTAAAGTCAAACTTTTCCAACATATCTTTTACAACCATTTTAGTCCCTCCTATATCTTACTATTCTTTTTCAATCTAATAATACAATCATCTATCTTAGCTTTTCCCCTTACGACATCCTCTGCCATAGCATGGCATGTTGGTGCTCCACAGGAGCCGCAATCGATGCCTGGTAGCTCTTTATTTATCTTCTCCAAAAGTTCCATTTTAGCAATGGCTTTTTGAATATCAGAGTCTAGCTTTAATATACTGGAATGCTCTATTTTTTCTGTCCATCCAATATCTCCTTTTTCTAAAAGACTCTTTGCATAGTTTTCGTCAATTTTAATTCCTTTATCTACAGAAGATAGTTTTCTTATTATATTTTTTGCTATAAAAGGATTTTCTACATTTAAAGGACCCCCTACACAACCAGTGGTGCAAGCAAAGCCTTCAAAGAAATCGATATTATTAAGTTTTCCTAGTTCAATTTCCTCCAGTACCTTTATAACGTTTTCTATCCCATCTACTGCTAAGTAATTATCTATACCTAAAGCAAAGCTCTGTCCTCCAACCCTAGCCCAACCTATTCCTTTACTTGACGCTCTCCTTAAATCATCTTTTACCTTCACTTCTTTTTCAATCTTTAAAAGCTTAGAATAAATTGATTCTAAGGGTATGGCACCATCAACATGGGATTTCTTTATTCCTAAGGGTTTCTTTATACTTGTAATTTTAGCAGGACATTGAGCAATATAAAAAACTCCTATGTCCTCATACTCTACTCCATATTTTTCATGAACCTCTTGTCTTGCTAACCTTGCGGCTACTTCCATTGGAGATTCAAAGGGTATAATATTATCGATTAATGAGGGGAATCTTATCTGAATAAGTCTAATTATTGCAGGACATAAAGTTGAAATAATGGGTTTTTCATTAGCAGTTTTGATAAGATTATCTTGAAGAACGGAAAGGATATCTGCTGCATATGCAGTATCATATACATAGTTAAACCCTAAATCATAAAAACAGTTAAAAATTCTATTTATATCTTTATCTATTGGGAATTGTCCATATATTGAAAGTGGCATTAATGCAATTCTAAATTGATAATTTTCTAACATGCCTAAGTCGTTTGCCAGTGCTCTTTTTGCATGATATGGACAAACATTTATACATTCTCCACAATCAATACATCTTTCTTTGATAATTTTGGCTTTACCTTTACGTATTCTAATCGCCTCAGTGGGACATCTTCTAAGACAATTAGTACAACCGTTACATAGCTCACTTACTAGTGTAACTGAATGCCAGTATTCTCTCATTGTCCTTCCCCCAATTATAACAGTGTTATATATATTTATAGATACATTGTCATTTTTACTTTAGTGCCTATTTCCTTTACTGAATTTATTTCAAAATCATCACTAGATCTTTTCATATTTGGAAGTCCCATTCCTGCACCAAATCCCAACTCCCTCACCTTATTAGATGCAGTGGAGTAACCCTCTTGCATTGCTAATTTTATATCTTCAATGCCAGGTCCTTCATCCTCAGCAACAATTTCTATCCTGTCCGGTCTAATATATACATATATCATTCCCCCATAGGAATGGATAACAATATTTATTTCAGCCTCATAGGTTGCTATAGCTACTCTTCTAATAATACTTGACTCAATTCCAAGCTGCCTTAATACCTTTTTAATATTACTTGATGCTTCTCCTGCCCTTGAAAAATTATCCTTTAATATCTTGTACTCAAGCTTAATTCCTTTTGTTTCAGGCTTTGGTTCCATATTTAGTCTTCAGCTCCTCCTATTGTTATCCCTTTCAGTCCATTTTTATATAGAATACCACACGAGGTATAGAGTGTATGCTTAGTAGCCATCAATACTATATCCATTTCCTTTGACATTTCTATTACTTCTTTGGTTGGAATCTTTCCACGAACAAAGACAATTACATATATATCTAACATCTCAGCAGTTCGTATTACCTGAGGATTTGTAAGTCCGGTTAGTAAAAGCACTTTATCATCAACGAAAGCTAATACATCACTCATCAAATCACAACCAAAAGCAGCAGTTACTTCTTTGTCAGCAAAATTTTCTCCTATCAGGAATTCCGCATCTAATAATTTCTTTATATCTCCAATTCGCATATATTAGATCCCCCTCATTCCCCTAATAAATTATACTTGAATATTCATTTAAGCCTTCAATATACACTTCAGTCAGTTTTAATCTATTAGAGAAGTTATTGTTTTTTGTTGTCTCTAAATTCTTTATCGAAGTACTTACGATACTAATTAAGTTATTATTGATTTTAGTAAAATCATTTGATGGGTCTAAACTCTTCAATGAATTTTCTATATTTTTTAATGCAGCTATTTGTTGATCTGCAAACTCATTTAAAGTTTTCAAATTGGTGATTGATACATCATTCTGTTGAATAAAATTATTAAAACTTTTATAGTAACTAATTAATTGGTCAATTTGATTTGTGGCTATATTAGCATAGTCTTTACCTGTTTCATCATATTGAATTTCTCTAATAGGTAGGTTAATAGAAGATATAAATGCATCGGAATAAAGTTCTCTTATTTCTTCCTTATATTCATCTGCTGAAGTTCTATTTAAAAATGACATAGTCACCACTTTATATCCACTACTATCTACTATATACCCAGCTAATCCCTTTGAGTTTAGTTCCTTTACCAGCTTAGAGGCATTAATAGTATCATTAAAGCTTCCGACTTGTACATTATGAATACTGATTCCAGGTATCTCCATAGAGTACTTTTTCTCTTCTACCTTATCTCCATTATCTTGTGAATCATCATTAGTTTGGCTATTTGTATTATTAGGAGTGTCTTCTTCATTTGTATTCTTCTGTAATTTGTTAACGTTTTCATTAAGTTTTTCTTCGTATCTATTATCATTATTAGCTTGATTTATATCATCATCATCAGAAAGCATAAAGAAATATTTTACCCCAAAATATCCAATGAAAACAGATAATAAAGGCAGTATTATCAAAAACAAAATTGTAACTCCTGTTTTATTTTTCTTGGTGTGTTTATTAGTTTTTGTCCTATTTTGTCTCATTTTTCTCCTCCTAATGATAGAATAGTATAACTATATTATATCATATTATATTATATAGTGAATTAGTAGTATCCTATTATAATCTCATTCCAAATTTTTTATTCATTTAATGATCTATTATATATATATAGAAAATATCCATGAATTTATGTTATTATTATTATAAACCTAAATCACTTGAAAGGATGAACTAAATGAATAGGCTCTCGGTAAATCAACTTTTCATACAAAAGCTTAAAGAGATTCAATCAAGAGTACCTGTTAAAATTATGAATACCGAGAAAAGCTTTAAGAAGCTTTTAGAAACTGAAATTCAAAATAATTTAGAGACCTCGTCAATCGATAGAAATACATCGATATTGAATAATGCTCTTGAAAATATTAACCAAATTATCGAGAAAAAATCTAAGGAATTTGGAGTCAATTCCAACTTAGTTAAATCCGTTGTAAATGCTGAATCTAATTTCAACCCCAAGGCTTTATCAAGGGTTGGAGCACAAGGATTAATGCAACTTATGCCTCAGACTGCCCAATTATTAGGAGTTACAAACCCATGGGATATTGAGCAAAATATTGAGGGTGGCATAAAATATCTTAGAGACATGCTAAATAAATATAATGGTGATGTTGAGCTAGCTCTAGCTGCCTACAATGCAGGTCCAAGCAATGTAGATAAATACGGAGGGATTCCTCCCTTTAATGAAACTCAAAATTATGTTAAGAAAGTTTTAAGCTATAAAAACAAATTAGATATAATATAACAAATCAAAACCGTGATTTATTATTGTAAATCACGGTTTTAAATTTAGTCTTTAAAATCTATAATCTTTCTTGAAACTTCGTTAACACCATTAGAATTGCTTCTTCTAGTTTATTTTTATTATCATCATTAAGTTTTTCATATATATTCTTAAGGTTATTTATATTATTATCAAATCCACTATTCTCCATATTAGCCCCCCTATTTTTTCTGAATTTTCTGTATTAATTATACAATTATTTTTTAAAAATTTCAATATGTTTTTACATATTAAATTAACCAAAAAAAATATTAAGATAGTGTAATATCACTACCTTAATATTTAGTCTTGTATTTGGTGCGAGTGATGGGACTTGAACCCATACGTCTCAGAGACACACGGCCCTCAACCGTGCCTGTCTGCCAATTCCAGCACACTCGCATACAAAGTTATATTTTATTGTCACAAATTATATTATACTATCCTATTAGTATTTTGTCAATATGCAAAGTTATAAAAAGCAGCAAATCTGCTTTTTATAACTTTACAATTTTTAGTTTTGGATTTTCTACCCGACCAGGCAATCTACCTCTCTTAGCCACTGACTTACCTTCAACCTCTTTTATATCCATTGTCATATCTATAGGTGATGCTGCTGATATATAACTACCTACTCCAAAGGAATCAGCTCCAGCCCCTAAAAGCAGTTTGATTTTTTCAGGATGTAATCCTCCAGAAACAAATATTTTGACATGGTTATGTCCAGCTAGGTCTAATTTATATCTAAGCTCTTTAATTAATCCAGGAGTTACCCCTCCCCTTTCGCTAGGAGTATCAACTCTTACACCGTATAGTTTATCACCAAGCAAGTCGGCTATCCTTAACGCCTCTTCAACTTCATCTTTAAAGGTATCTATAAGTACTATTCTATTGTGACTTTCTGGCATTAGTTCATTATAAGTCTCTGATATCTTAGCAGTATCTCCTGCTATAAGCATTGCAGCGTGGGGTAATGTACCTGATGGATCTATGTTTAAAAGTTTTGCAGCTAATATACAACTTACACCACCTGCTCCTCCAATAACAGCAGCTCTCTCCATGACAGGTGCTACCGATGGGTGGACATGCCTTGCCCCAAAACAAAGAAATGGTTTATCTCCACAGGCATTTTTAATTTCCTTAGCAGCAGTTGCCCATCCACAGGAACTTGCTAAAGTACCTAAAATAATAGTTTCATATATAGCAAAATCTTTATAAGGTCCCTTTATTCTTATAATAGTTTCATTAGTAGTAAACTCTTCTCCTTCATCTAAAGACCACATTTCAATATTCTTATCTCTTAAAATATTCTTTACCTCGTCAATTCCTGCTAAGATACCAGGTTTTCTTGGAAAAATCTCAGCAGTGACAACCTTTTCATCTAGATTCATATTTTTTAATATATCAAGGGTTCTTAAAAAATATATATCAGTCGTCGCTCCATTTAATATCTCATCATGGGTAGCTGAATAAAGTTTTCTTTCATCAGATACATCAAAGCTTTTCACATCTTCTAGACTCTTCATTTGCTTCATTTTATCAATCCTTTCTAGGATATAGTTTTCCAAAAAACTAAGCTTATTATATCGGAATTTGGTAAATTATTCAATGACTAAGTATAATAAATTCATATTTATTCGATTTTTATATAAAAATTTATATATTTTATAACTTGAATTCACTTTTTCTAAGTAGAGCTCTGTTTCTCTAAAAGGTATTTTCTTTAAATTATATCCGTCATCACTATATCTAAGGTCATTTAACCATTTATTAACATTTCCACTACCTCCATTATAGGCAGCTAAAATCAAGGAAATATTCCCATCGAATTCTTTTCTAAGTTTGTCTAAATACCAACAACCTATTCGTATATTTACTTTAGGATTGTACAATAAGTCTTCATTATAATTATCTATCTCAAGCTCCTCTGCTGCCCATGTACCAGTAATGCTTGCAATTTGCATAAGACCCTTTGCTCCCTTTGAAGAAACCGCTCTATTATCATATTTGCTTTCAACCCATATAATCGATGTTATTAACAAAGGGTCTAGTTCATATTCTTTGGCATATTTCTCAATTAAGTCCTTGTATTCTAATGGATAGAATATTTTCATCATCTGCATTATACCCAAAGCAAGAAATACCAATATTATTATAGAGGCTATGACAACTATTAATACTCTGTATCTTCGTAAATCTATTACAGTCAACTAAGCACCCCCATTTAATGTATATACCAATCTATTTATTTGACTTTTAAGATGCTCTAAATCCTTAGAATTATCTATTATAACATCAGCATATTTTTTTTTCTCTTCCAATGACATTTGTGAATCTATTCTATTTATTGCTTCTTTACGGCTAATATTATTCCTATCCATCAATCTTTGTATTTGAACATTCTTATCAACTGAAACCAGCCATACCTCATCAACAATATTTTGTATATTCAATTCTATGAGAAGAGCAGCATCTAAAAATAGTATCTTTTCTTTTCCGACTTTTTTATGATAGGTAACTTCTTTATGAATAGTTTCTACAATTCTTTTATGTGTTATTTCATTTAGTTTTTTAAGCTTAGATGGGGCAGAAAATACTATGGATCCCAAGTACTTTCTATTTAAACTTCCATCCTCATTTAAGATCTCTTTTCCAAAGCTATCTACTATCTCTTGTAGTGCTGGTTTACCCTTTTCTACAATTTCCCTAGAAATTATATCAGCATCTATTATTTTATATCCCGAACCTTTAATAATATTTGAAACTGTACTTTTACCTGAAGCAATTCCTCCTGTTATACCTATTATCTTCATAGATATCTCCTTTATTTTGTTTCATACCAGCTATATCCTGAATTCATATCTACCTTTAATGGTATATCTAGCTTAGCAGCATTCTCCATATTTTCTCTAAGCAATTTCTTTATATCCTCTAATTCATCCTTATATACATCAATGATTAGCTCATCATGGACTTGAAGTATCAGTTTAGATTTATAATTGTTTTTCTTCAACTCATTAAAAACTTTAATCATAGCTATCTTAATTATATCTGCAGCACTTCCTTGGATAGGTGTATTCATAGCAGTTCTTTCCCCAAAAGATCTAATGTTGAAATTTCTAGATTTTAGTTCTGGTATATATCTTCTTCTATTAAATATTGTGGTCACATAGCCTTGCTCTTTTCCCTTTTTTACTGCCTTGTCCATATATTCCTTTACGCCACTATACTTCATAAGATATTGGTCTATATATTTTTTTGCTTCTTTTCTAGTTATATTTAAATTCTCAGATAGTCCATAATCACTGATACCATAAACAATACCAAAATTCACTGCCTTTGCTCTACTTCTTTCAATGGATGTGACCTCTGCTAAGGGTACATTAAAAACCTGTGATGCCGTTAGTGTATGTATATCCTCATCCTCTTTAAAGGCATTAATTAACATTTCATCTTCTGACATATGAGCTAATACTCTAAGCTCAATCTGCGAATAATCTGCATCTAATAATATACGTTCATCATTGCTAGGTACAAATATTTTTCTTATTCTTCTCCCCATTTCTAATTTCACGGGAATATTTTGCATATTTGGTTCTGTACTACTTATTCTTCCTGTAACTGTGACCGTTTGATTAAAGCTTGAATGAATCTTTCCAGTGCTAGGGTTAATAAGGTTAAATAAAGAGTCTACATATGTTGATTTAATTTTAACTAATTGTCTATATTCTATGATTAGTGGAATTATATCATGCCTATTATATAACTTATTTAGAACATCTTGACTAGTTGAATAACTGGTTTTAGTCTTCTTAATTACAGGTAGTCCCAGTTTATCAAATAATATCTCCCCTAACTGTTTAGGAGAATTTATATTAAATTCTTCACCGGCTAGTTCATATATTCTATTAGTTATATCCGCTATTTTTTCTGTAAACTCTTCATCCAATTCCTTCAAAACATCTTGATTTATTTTAAAGCCTTCAAATTCCATATAGGCTAAGACCTCTATTAAGGGCATTTCAATTTCTTTATACAGATTTTCAAGTTCGAGTTCTTCTAATTTCTTAATTTGTTTTTCCATGGCATACAGTACAGTAATAGTCCAATCTTTTCCATAGTCAATTAATTCTTTACTATCTAGGTCTTCATATTCCTTAGAGCTTTTTCCTTTGCCAAGTAAATCTATCTCACTTTTCATTTTTGTTCCTATATAATCATTTGCTATTTGAGATATATCATAATCCGATCTAGAAGGGTCTAGTAGATATTCTGCTATGTATGTATCAAACTCAATCCCTCTAAGCTCTATATCATATCTAAACAGCGCCAAGATATCCCTTTTAAGACCATGTCCATATTTTTTTATGTCTTCTTTACCAAAAACTTCTTTTAGTCCATATATAAGCTCTTGATCCTCTTTAGTATTTACATAATAGTATTTAGTTTTATCAATAGCAATGGATATTCCTATTATTTTATCTTCTCTAATATTTTTATTTTCGTTAAATATATTTAATGAAAAACTTCCTTTATCCTTTATTAATTCTATAAGTTCATTTAATTTATTTATATCATCAATTATATGTATGTTTACTTCCTTAATGTTTTCATTTTGAATATCACTATCATTTGTGACTTCATCCTCTGGAACTATTTTTTTTATCAGACTATTGAATTCATATTTTTTAAAGAGATCAAGAAGTTTACCATAGTCTGGTTGTTCTAGCTTCAACTCTTCAACATTCATTTCTATGGGTACATTAGTTTCAATGGTTGCAAGTCTTTTACTTAGTAAAGCTACCTCCTTATTTTCTTCCAAACTATTTCTAGCCCTAGTACTACTTATCTTATCTACATTTTCTAGTATTTCCTCAACGGTAGCAAACTGCTTTAATAGCTTTGAAGCAGTTTTATCTCCTATCCCTGGAACCCCAGGTATATTATCGGATTTATCTCCAACTAAACCTTTAAAATCAATAACTTGGTTTGAAGCAATGCCAAATTCTTCATTTATTTTATTTTCATCATATATTTCTAAATTAGTGATACCTCTTCTAGTTATGAGTACCTTTGTATTATCAGTAACCAGTTGTAGTGCGTCCCTATCTCCCGTTACAACTATTACTTCAAAATCCTTTTCATCACAGTACTTAGCTAGAGTTCCAATCAAATCATCAGCTTCAAATCCCTCAAGCTGAGTTCTGTGCACCCTGTATGCATCCAAAATCTCCTTTAGAATAGGCATCTGCTCTGCTAACTCAGTAGGCATTTTTTTCCTTTGTGCTTTATATTCTTTATATTCTTTATGCCTAAAGGTAGGTGCCTTCATATCAAAGGCAACACTTATATAATCAGGTTTATAATCTTCAATTATTTTATTAAGCATATTTATAAAACCATAAACACCATTTGTATGTATACCTTCCCTCGTAGTCAAATCTGGAATAGCATAAAATGCCCTATTAATAAGGCTATTTCCATCAATAATTATAAATCTTTTCTTCAAAATACCATCTCCTTGTTAACCTTCAATACTTATATTTTATCAATAATCCTTCATTTTATGAAGTGTTTATAAACTTTAATTAATTAATAAATTTATACAAAGTCAAAAATCCCCCACTTTGGGGGGATTCATTAATATTTGTATTTAACCATTACATTTGCACTTACAGTAAGTTCACCACTTTGAACCGGTGTAGTGAATCCATCGGACATTTCACTCTTCAAGCTCATAGATTCAGTATATGCCCTAGGAGCCCCATAACTATTTTCTGCTATACTATAGGGTTTACCCATATTAGCACCAAAGGTCCCTAATATTCTCTCAGCCTTATTAGCAGCATTATCCATTGCTGCCTCTAATGCTTTATTATAATATTCATCTTCATCGGAAATACCAAATCTAATGCTATTAATTGAGTTTGATCCTGATTTTGAAGAAATATCTATTATTTCTCCTACATTACTTATATCTCTTATTGTTATTTCTACAACATTTCTAACATTGTACCCTTCCTTTAGGTTTTCCTTATTACCAGCTATTGGATAATTTGCTTTGGTTTTATAGATATTATAGCTTATAGTTTTAATATCAGCCTCGTTAATACCTGCTTCTTTAATTCTTTTAACAACTTCATCCATAGTTTTTGCATTTTCTTGTTGAGCTAATTCAGCATCTTCATTAAAAACCTCTACACCTATATTAATATATGCTATATCAGGCTTTACTTTTATACTACCTTGTCCATTTACAGTTAAAATATTTTCTTCAGTAGCATCATTTGCATTTACTTCTTTAGCAAAAATATCTATGCTATCTGCCAAAACCATAGTTCCTATTAACATCAATACTAATAAACCATATGATACTCTTCTCATATTTTATTCCCCCATTATCTTTTTAATAGTTTTCTTATAATCCAATATACCATCATTAGTAATATAGCTAGAACCAATAATACTGGTATATAACTAACAAAAGTAATAAATAATACTTCCATTAGATTTATCATACTATTAGTTGTTCTGATAAATCCCTTTTTAGCTCTTTCTAAAATATTGTCCTCGTCGATGGTTTGTATCTGCATATCCTTAAATGTTATCTCATTCAAATCAACTTCTATAGTTGATAACTGAACAAGATCATCCCAGTTCTTTAGATTGCCCGAAAGTCTATTTATTTCACCTCTCACCCTATTTAGCTCTCTTTCAACCTCCAATATTTCTGTTACATCTTTAGCTTTATTGAGTATTTCTCTAAGCCTTTTTTCTTGAACCTTTAAGTTCTCAACCTCACTATTTACATCCCTGTACTGTTTTGTTATATCATCACTATTAATACTCTCGTTAACCACAATTCCTAAGCTTTGAATTTCATTGTACATATTATAAAATTCTATCTGTGGTATTCTTATAGTTAAATTACCAGACTTTAATGACTTATTTGGATCTTCTCTATTGTATATCTTGTATCCTGTATGACTGTTTTGTATGAATCCTCCCTTTGATAATACGAGATTAATGATTCCTTCTTGTACCATATCATAATCTTCAGTATCAATCTGCATAAATCCATTTAAGATAATCTTTCTATCTGACTGACTCTCTGTTATTTGCTGCATACCATTTTCCGTACGCTCTTCTTCTATTACCAGATTGTAGCTATCATTAGTTCCACCTAAGTCAGCATTATCTGTTAATTCAATCTTTTCTTTAGGAGCCTCAGCAACCTCAGGAACTGCCTTCTCACTCATCATTCCAAAATTGCTATCGGCACTACCAGTATCTTCTTCCATCCTTACCCTTGGAGCAGATTCCGTTGCATGTTCCTGTGACTTTATTCCCATCATTAAATTATCTAAACCTGTTATGGAAATAACCATAAGAAGTAATACAGCGGCAATTGCAGATAGTGTCTTCCAATTAAATCTTATTTTCTTCTTTGAAGACTCTTCCTTTTTATCTTTAAAGGTCACTACTTCCATTTCTGCATCTTCATTGTCTAATTCATCCTTTGCATCAACAAGTTTTTGATGAACTTCATCCTTAAATTTATCTGGAAGTGGGGCAGTAGGCATATCGGCTAGAAGTTCTTTAATCCTCTTTAACTCTTCATATTCCTTCATGCACTCCGGACAATCTTTAATATGCATTTCCAATTTTTTTATCTCATTTTTATTTAATTCATTATCTATATAAAGTGATATAATTTCTCTAAACTCTTGGCAGGTCATATTTTCCCTCCTCTCATTAATTTAGACTTATCTTTCTAAAAAAAGTTCCCGTTCTTCTGTTAATATTTCTTTTAGCATTAATCTAGCTCTACTAATACGTGATTTAACTGTTCCTAGGGTAATATTTGTTATTTCACTTATTTCATCATAGGTAAAGTCTTCAATATCTCTTAAAATTATTACAACTCGATATTTTTCAGGTAGCTTTCCAATTGCCCTATGTAGCTTTTGATTTATTTCCTTTTTTTCACAAATATCTTCAGGTAAATTGCCTTCATCCCTAACCTCTCTTTCTATATTTCCATCTTCAGTTTCAATTGGATTATTTAAAGAATAAGTTTTTAGCTTATTATTTTTTCTAGTCATATCTATACAGGTATTAGTGACTATTCTATAGAGCCAAGTGGAAAAACTAGAATCCCCTTTAAATTTCTTAATAGACTTAAATACTTTTACCAAGGCCTCTTGTGCTGCATCGCTGGCATCTTCCCTGTTTCCAATCATTTTGTAGGCTATATTAAAAGCTAGTAGTTGATATTTATCAATCAGTTTTTCAAAGCTTTCAATTGATCCATTTTGACTTTCTTTAATTAAGATATTTTCACTTTCAGACATTCTTCTCACTCCTTTCCAGAACATCGCCTTATATTTTAAGACGTACCTATTATAAAATAGTTCCCTAAATGATAAAAAAATCCTTTTTAATTAGGATTATTTACATAATACTAGAAAAAAATAACGCCTAATTTAATTAGGCGTTGACTGTTTGCTCAATATTTTCAGGTACATATATATATTTATCAATTTTATAAGGATGAAAAAAAGATTCTATTATGTTTTGATCTTTATCGAAAATCGCCGTAGCATGGTGCATAAAGTTATTTCTAAAATAATATCTTAAATCTATAGATTTTAAAACTATTCTTCCCCTATCTTCAATTTTAACAACATGAAAAACAGGTGAAAAATCACTGAAATATTTACCTACATTAGTATTATTAAACAACTCCACTATTTCTTCATTGGGCTTTTGGAACTCTTTTCTAATACTTATATTTCCGTTTAATATATTGACCTGCCCAACGGTATTATGACTATCTGAGCTAAATACAAAATCCCATTTGTGAAATGCAGTTATCGCAGGCAGTACATTAATCTCTGTTAATTCATAATCATTTTTAAAATTATCCATTATAAGATTTTTAGCTCTTTTCCTCATTAAATATCTTAGTCCGATATAGGCTATAAATGTAGTAGCTATACTCCCTAAAAATAGCATACTATTATTTCTATTGAAGATTAGTAATAATGCCAATATGCTAATGGGCGGATCATAGAGCATTAGTAAATCAGCCTTAAACTTTTTCTCTGTAAAGGGCGATAATAATTTAGCCCCGTAGGAATTAAGTATATCGAATAAAGTATGGGATAAAGCTCCGATAAATGTCCATAAAAATACATTTAAAAATGAAAAATTAGTGTAAAATAAAGATAGTCCTAATGTTATAATACTACTTAAACCTATTAAAGCCGGTACAGAGTGAGAAAAACCTCTGTGATGCTTTAAATAGTGATATTCATCCTTAAATACTCTGATAACCACATCGATGTCAGGTGACATTGCACCTATTGCACATCCAATGCTAACAGGGCTACTCAAGCTAACTGAGTCTCCACTAAAGGCCGATATGGCTAGCCCAATAACTCCATGGGTAATTGGATCCATAATCTCACCACCACCTATATTATGTCAATCTATTTTTTAGTATACCATATGTTGGTTACCCCTTCAATAAGGATAATTAATTAAAATGATTATAAATTTTTATTATATATTGATTTTATTATGAATTTATGTTAATATAATATTTGTCACTATTAATGACAAAGGTAACTCAACTCCGTTGAGTACTACAATTACAACAAATCAAGATTTGTGTAGTTGCAGCATGCCGAAGTGGTGGAATTGGCAGACGCGCCGGACTCAAAATCCGGTGGGGTAACACTCGTATGGGTTCGAGTCCCATCTTCGGCACCAATTGGAAATGCTAGGGTTCAGCGCCCTAGCATTTTGTGTTTTTTGCTTATTTTTTATGTTTTTCTAATAGTTCTTCTAGTTTCCAAAAAAGTTTTGGTGAAAAAGGTCAACTATTTCCTGTTGGTCTTCCTATGGGACAGGGGACACTCTTTCGGTCCATCATATCCTATGTACCGTCGTCCTACCTATACCTGTTAGTTCAGATATTTCTCTTATGGGTCACTTACCATATTTGTTTTTTCGTGATTATTATGAACAATTCTTTCCCCCGTCACATTTAATTAACAATCACATTGCTACCTAATTCTTTCTTAATTTGATCTTCTAAAGTTTCCAGTTTCTTAATCTTAATCAGGATTCCTCTTTCCCTTAGCATTTTTTCAAACCTTTCTTGATTTTGTATATTTCCACCCCGTATCTGAACTTTCTCTAGATTTTCTAATTCAAAGACTTTACTTATATCTATTACATCTAGCTTATATAACTTCAATTCTTTCAAGTTAGAAAATTTTTTAATACCCTCAAAACTTTTTACTTGACCATCTCCAATACTTAATACCTCTAATTTATTTGGTCCATATAATCCTCTCAAATCCTCAAATGAGTACCCCTGAATTTCCAGCACTCTTAAATAGGGATAGTTTTCTAAACTTTTAATTTTACCTTTTCGGGGATATATAATCTCAAGATGTCTTAGTGAAGTCATTTCACTAGTTTCTTCAAGTCTACTTGCGTCCATATACCATATCATTAATTTTTCTAAATTATTTAAATTACCTAATGGTCTAAAATCTTTTATAATCTTTCCATTCCATAAATATAATTTCTTTAAATTCTTAAAATGCTGTATTCCTTCAAGACTTATAATATTATCATTATCAGATAAAAATAATTCCTCTATATCAATTAGATCTTCTTCTTCAATTTTTCCCTTTATTCCCAACTCTTTTTTTACATAATTATTAAAATTTCTATCCTTAATAATACGATTAGTGTACATATAGTAATCTAATGATAGAACTCCTACCACCAAAATAACTACAACCATAATTTTATAAGCCAGTAACTTAGACTTTGATTTATATAAATAGTAAATAATCAGACCAGGTAATACTACATATACTACAATATAATTAGATATATATATACCATTTATGAAAAGAAAATAGTTAATTATCAATGTTCCTGGAATGATGAGAAACTCCAATGCTTGTATTCTACCCTTTTTCATTAACATTCTTAGTAAAACTCCAATTGTATACCCTATCCATACAGTAGGAACTCTTCCATCAGGGAAAGCATTAATTCCTACTAATCGTAATACAATTAAAACTAAAAGGATACCTATTCCCCAATAAACACCAGCTTGGTAGTTTTGTTCCTTTTCCATGCTATCCCCCACTATTATTATTTCTTTAGAAAATCACCAAAGATTTTTCTATCATATTATAATAATCTTCTATATATTTAAAACTCCCTCTTAAAACTTTAAATTATTCTTTAGAGTCTCCAATATCAACAATATTATTTTCAAGACTCTCATCTCTAAAAATGTGAAACTGGGGACGCTCCCTCATCCCTTTACAAATCAATAACATATCTTATATCAATTAATTGTTTAGCCATAATTTCAAAATTATATTCATCTTGATTAGATTGAAAGCCGTTTTTTTCATAGAAAAGCTGTGCATTGTTATTTTGTTTTAATACCCATAAATAAATATTTTGATAACCATCTTTTTTCATATCTGTTAATGCAAAATCTAATAGTTTTTGCCCATATCCCTTTCTAAAATAATCAGGATGAATATAAATAGAAACAATCTCCCCCCATGCAGATAGCATTTCGTCTCTTGCTTTACCATAAACAATACATCCTACTGAAACATTATTCTCATAAATTTGTTTAATCTTAAATAGGTTATTACTTATCCAATCTTGAAAAGCTTCCACCCAAAAACTATTTTGTAGTTGATCTAAATACCTTTGAGGAACAATACCTTTATATGCAGCTTTCCAGCTTAAGGCATAGATATTACTAATAGTTTCTGCATCTTGTAATTCTGTATCTTTTATCTCTATTCTCATGAACTAAACACTCCTTATTTTTAACTCAATATACATGCAAGCCTTCTGATAAAAAAGTATTTGAATTCTCCCACGGTGGGACAGGGGACGTTATTTCAGGGTGGGACATGGGACGCTCTCTCATTCATGAATTCAGATGCTTAAAGGTATCATTATATGTATTGTATGATAGTTCATGTAGTATAGTAAGGTCATCTTCTACACATTCTTTTATATCAATTTTCATTTCCTAAATACTCCTTCTCAAATAGTTATTCTTAAATTACTTTCCACCCATTAATTCATTAAGTTATAAAATTACTTACACCTAAAGGTTTATTACTATTCTTAGGTAATTTAAAATATCACTTGGTATTTAGTATAACAATCTATTTATCTAATTAATTATCTCCCTTTACATCATTATGTGCATGTTCAAAACATAATAATAATGTCCTATCCTCAGACCTAGTTCTATGTTTTACCCCTTTAGGCACAGTAATCATTTCCCCAGTTAATAATTCTTCTGTTCTATCTTCAAAATCTATTAATAGTTTTCCTTCAATTACATAAAACATCTCATCACTAATATCGTGAGAATGCCAGTGAAAATCTTTCTGAAGAACACTTAATCTAACTACATGGTCATTAAGATTACTAACTACAAAATTCTTCCACTTATCCTTAATATTCATTGTTTCTTCAAAAACATTTATTTTTTTATTTTCATATAAGTTCACTTCCTTTAGTTTATTTTTTATAATCCTTTTTATTGGAACAAGAGACACTCTTCCACCCTTTTATCTATTTTTAAGACGTAATATTCCTCCCACTATAAAAACAGCAGGTACAGCTAAAAACAAAAGAAGCTCTATTAAATTAACCTCTGAAAAAATAAGGATAATAGTTAGTGGAAGTAAACCAATCAATCCTAATATAATTAATAATACAGGATACTTACTTAGCCCTGAGACAACTTTTGGAACTCTACCCGTACCAATATAACGTCCTGGGTTATATTGATTTTCTTGCCAGTCTTTTAGATCATCTAATTCTTTTTGTAAGTTGTCCTTTTTCATACAGATATCCTCCTTCTTAAAATATACAATTGATATGCTAATAATATTATTAATTATTTCAGAATGCAAAAGCATCCCTTGTCCCATGCTTTATTAATTAAAAGTAATTAGTCATCGACAAAAAAAGACAAAGGTTTTTTTCAAATGTTCTATAAATATTATTATTAAGTAATTTTTTATATAAAAAACAATAGTCATTTTTGTTAACAAACATAAGAAGTCTATAATATAAAGAAAAGTAATTATGATGATATTTTCAGCTAAGTATAAATATAAATTAATAATAGTATAATGGGGCGTGTTAGTGTCGCATGTTAGGACATATAGATAGGAGATGTTTAAAAATTACAAGGAGGTCACAATGACGGAGCTAAAAAAAGAACTTAACATTTTAGTATCAATTATATTAAAGCCTATACAAACTATAAATAAAGGAGATATAACTTCTTATAATGAAGAGAACATGAACAAGTTAATGCTAATTTTAATTCTTCCTTTAGCAATTATTTCTATTTCCTTGATTTTCTTTTCAACTGGACATCCATTTTTATTTGCTTATTTAGAACCACTTACATTCGCAGTTGCGTTTGCTCTAATATCAGTAAAACTAATAACACCTTGTATTTATTTTGCATTATTCAAGTACATCGGAAAGATTGAATGTACTTTTAATGATGTCAGCAAAGCATTATTTCCGATAATCATTGTAAAGGCATGTTTGAATTATTTAATCAGTATTATTCTATTTATCAATCCAGTCATAAAACAAATAATTAATTTGGGTATATATATATGGTTTCTGATAATGGTTAGTGTAGTGCTAAGATATAATTTCAAGATCACAAAAGGTAAGATTGTAAGTATTTTATCTATACCCTTGATATATTATAGTTTTGTTTTTCTTAAAACCATTTTTTAAACTCGTCTTAGGAATGTATGGATTGCTTTCCTCCACAAACTTTATTGAATTATACAATTTTTTACATATTAAATATTCTATATCTAATCTTTTTATACTTCTTAAAATATAAACTCGATAGACTATTAATATTATTAATTATTTCGGAATATAAGACCATTCACCGTCCTGTATTAATATATTTTCTCAATCATTGAATAACAGGCATAAAAAAAATTATATTGTTTATACTCTTAAGAATAAATCAACTTTAATTACTCAATAATCTATTGCTAAATTATCAATTAGTCTGAAAAGAAGGTTATTATATTGAACCTACATTCAAATATTGAAACTTACATAGCTCTTATTAGTCTTACAATTTCTATAATAGGGTCTTATTTAATAATTAGATTAGACTGGAAAAGATATGGATTGCTATTTATCATCGTTGGAACAATAGGAAATATTCTATGCTACATTTTTGTTAAGTTCGGTTTTTATTCCTATCCGTATAGATTATTTCCTAATATATCAATCATGCCATTCGAAACAATTTTAACCATTTTCCCACTTTACTCATTAATTGGTATTCGTTATAGCCCAAAGCCCATATCTTGGAAATTGCCTTTTTATTGGGTTCTAATTCATACTGGAATGCTTTTTGAAACATTAGTTTTAAATTTTACTGAGCTAATAAAATATAACGCCAAGTGGGATTTTTGGGATTCATATACTTGGTGGTGGATATTCTTGTTAGGTTTTGAATGGTTTAGCACTTTCATTATCCCTGATGACTTACGAAATCCATTGGACTATCAGACTTTAAGATATAATAGAATCGGTTGGTTTTTAATACATTTCATATTAATAACTACTATTTTTCTTGGGGGTTTTTACTTAGGTAAAGTTTTATAGGATAATTGTATTTGATAAACTTTATCTACTAAAAATTTCGCAATGAAATATATGGGATAAGGAAAGCTCTTTCATCCTTTACAAATCAATAACATATCTTATATCAATTAATTGTTTAGCCATAATTTCAAACTTATATTCATCTTGATTAGATTGAAAGCCGTTTTTTTCATAAAAAAGTCGTGCATTTTTATTTTGTTTCAATACCCATAAATAAATATTTTGATAACCATCTTTTTTCATGTCTGTTAATGCAAAATCTAATAATTTTTGTCCATATCTCTTTCTAAAATAATTAGGATGAATATAAATAAAAACAATCTCCCCCCATGCAGATAGCATTTCGTCTCTTGCTTTACCATAAACAATACATCCTACTGAAACATTATTTTCATAAATTTGTTTAATCTTAAATATGTTATTACTTATCCAGTCTTGAAAAGCTTCCACCCAAAAACTATTCTGTAGTTGATCTAAATACTTTTGAGGAACAATACCTTGATATGCAGATTTCCAGCTTAAGGCATGAATATTACTAATAGTTTCTGCATCTTGTAATTCTGTATCTTTTATCTCTATTCTCATGCATTAAGCACTCCCTATTTTAAACTCAATATACATAAAAGACTTCTGATAAAAAAGCATTTGAACTCTTGCACCCTTTTATCTATTTTTAAGACGTAATATTCCTCCCACTATAAAAACAGCAGGTACAGCTAAAATTCTCTTTCCTTTGTATTAGTATAAACATTGTACCACATATTTACAATTTATGGGTTTACTACTAATCTCAATAATCTACAACCTGTTTATTTTAATACCTTTTAATTTAAGTAATCTCATAATATATCTCTTAATCCCCTATTTTCTCTTGCCAAATTATCTGCTCCATATTATAGAACCATTAAAGCCATATCCGTCATATGATAGAAAAACTTCATTTGCTTTACCAGTTTCATCTAACCATTTAATTTTCTCATTGGGCATTCCTTCAGGAAAATATGTTTCTATTACAACCGATTGATTTCTAACTTCATCTAAATGGTGTAAAACTTTATCTTCCACAAAGTCATTAATTTCATTATCATATTTAACTTCTATCAACCGAAAATCATATATGCTACCGATAACCTTCACTTTAAATATTTCTCCATTACCTACCCCATCCACCATCACTTCATCGTAGCTTTCAACTAATTTGTCAGCATTATTTCCTATGATAGATATAGATTGTCCGTTAATATTTGATTCTTCAATTATATAAAAAGCCCTATCTTTATCAGCTCTAAGCAGCTTCAATTCTTTAGAGCTATTACTTTCGGTTTCATTATATATTTTGCTCTGCTTTTTTAAGTCTGATATTTCTTTATTTAAATCTTCAATTTTAGTTAGTGATTTAGTCAGTTCATCATTTAATTTAGTATTTTCAATTTCTAATGACTCAATCTTTGATTCTAATACATGATTATCTTCTTTTTGAGTACATCCCGTTAATATAATCATAGAAAAAACAGTCAAAAAGATTATATTTTTTTTCATTGCTCTGACCCACCTTTCTTTCAAATATTACTGTATATAAAGAAACTTTTATAATTCAATTTGTCTAATTACCTTTGCGGGATTGCCTGCAACTACAACGTTATCTAGTATATCTTTAGTTACTACTGATCCTGATGCTATTACTACATTATCTCCTATGATTACCCCTGGATTTATTACTGCCTTACCTCCAATCCTTACATTGTTCCCAATAGTAACAGGTTTTGCATATTCTTTTCCTGAGTTTCGTTCAGTTGGATTAAGGGGATGAGTTGCTGTATAGATATGTACACCAGGTGCAATCATACAATTATCTCCAATTCTTACTTCACAAACATCTAAGATAATGCAATCGAAGTTTGCATAAAATTTTTCGCCAACAAATGTATTATATCCATAATCAAATCTAATATTTGGTTCTATATATACCTTTTCTCTAGTTGACCCTAATAGCTCTTTTAATAATTTAGTACGTTTTTCACTCTCATTCTCTAAGGTTTTATTATATAGTCTAACCTTTTGTCTTGCATTTTCACGATCTCTTACTAATTCAGAGTCATTAGAATCATACATTTCTCCAGCTAACATTTTTTCTTTTTCTGTTCTCATAGTTATATTCCTCCTAAAATTTTATATAATTTCATACATTCTCTTACAAGACTATCTATATGCAATTTGTTTTTTGAGTTGAAATTAGGTATAAATTATTATATTGTATAAACTTTACCAATATATATAATGATTACTCATTTGATTTAACTCATACATAACCTCTTTCTTTTCTCATAGTCGCATGATAATATTTTCATATAGTATAATTTGCCATCGAAGATATTTTATTACGGGGGGAGTGAATCCAATGACATGCAAAAAGTCATTTTTAAAAACAAGTGATCAAGAGGATATTCTATATAGGGTTTGGAGTTGTAGTGTTGATCCTAAGGGGGTTATTTGTATAGTCCATGGTCTCGGTGAACATAGTGGGCGTTATACCTATGCAGCTGATATATTGACTAAATCGGGATATTCAGTTATAGGATTTGATTTGCGTGGCCATGGTGAATCTTGGGGGAGACGTGGGCATATAGATAGATATGATACTTTACTTAGGGATATAGACCTTATTATTATGAAGGCTAAGTTACTTTTCCCAAATAAACCACTGTTTTTATTAGGTCATAGTATGGGTGGAAATATTGTTCTTAACTATATACTTAGGCAGGAAAATACTTTGAAAGGAGCTATTGTTTTAAGTCCTTGGATAACTCTTTATAAACCACCATCTAAGATTTTGATTATAGCTGCCCATGTGCTTAATGTAGTATGTCCTTTTATAACTGTATCAAATGGCATTAATTCAAAGGATTTAAGTCAAGAAAAGAAGGATAGAAATGAATATGATAAAGATAATTTAAATCATGATAGAATATCCTTTAGACTGTTTCTTAATATGTACAGGTCAGGTAAATGGATTCTTCAGAATTCAAAGAAATTAAAAACTCCCTTGCTATTAATGCATGGAACAGATGATAAAGTAACTAGCTTTGATTCAAGTAAAAAACTTGCATCTTTATGTAGTAATAATTGTACATTTATACCTTGGTATGGACTTTATCATGAACTGTTTAAAGAATCTAACAAAAAAGAAGTGCTCAATACCATTATCAAATGGCTTAACTCATTTTAAGCCAAATGCTACAAAAGGCGACAGATCGGGTATAAAATACAACTACCACACAATCTGCCGCCCTCATTCCTATTCTTTATTATCCATATTTCCCATTTGACTTAGAAATGCCATAGCCATTTCAAGTCCCTTTACTAGCTCTGTTTTTACTAATTCTAGATTCTTTTCTTCTGTGCCTTCTTTGACTGTAATTCTACAAACATTTTTTCCAATTTCCATCAATTCAAAGTCATCCCCTAATATGTCTTTAACGCTTCCCTTTATCATATTTTTTGTATTCTTATCTTTCAAATATGACTCAAATTGATTTTCAACAGATATAAGGATTCTTTTTTCTTCGTCCAGTTTTACATATTTTATAAATTGACTTAAGGTTTCCATTATAATCTTCCTTTCTTCATACAGTTTGGTTGTATCAAAAACATTAAAGCAAATAATAGCATTATAGTCAAGAATATATTTTATTTTTTAGCTAATAGCATTATAATTAGAAGTGCACATATTACCAATAATGTACAACATATTACAATAATTTTATTTTTTCTATTTAACAATCCGAATAATATTTCAATTAAAATTTCAAAAATCATAATAATTGTACCTCTTTCAAATATACGATTAATAAAGATCAAGGTTTTTCAAAGACTCTTATCTTTATTATTTATTCATTATTTTATCAATATTTTTAATTAATATTGATATCGTACCGTTCACATTATTTACAAATTCCACCTTATCATTACTCTTTAAAAAATCCACTGGGATTTTTATTTCTATGCCTGAATCCGTTACTATTCTTTGTTTTTTATATATTTTCTTTTGAAGGTTTTCACTTATTTCCATTTCCTTTTCCTTTAACCCCTGTTCCTCAACTTCTTTAATATATTCCTCTCTTATTTCATGATTTTGAAAGGCTTTTTGAGAAATATCCTCCACATCTATTCTTTCTTTTTCCTCGAAGGATTCCTTCATTGCTTTTTTTACATCTAATATTTTTGAGTAATCTTCATCATAATAGTGTTTAATAATTTTTTTTGCGGCCTTATCTATAATATTTAGCTTTTGTTTATTAGATATTGAGTAGGTACTATTTAATAATATCTTAGATAAATAAAAGTCCTTTTCTCCTTCTAAATCATATTTCTTTTCCTTTATTTTAATCGATAAATCATTCAAATTAATTAAAAAGCATTCTTCTATTCTTTGGTTTTCATTGGGAAGGGTTGTTCTTTGCTTAATGATAGAATTTTGTGTAGCATTCTCCTCTTGTATAACATGATGGATATATGATTCTTTATAGTTAAATTTTATAAATCCTAAATATTTTATATCTTCTATTTTAAATGCTAAAAATACTACATCTGCCGATGGTATTTCTGTGTACTTTAACATTATTTCATAAGCTTGATTGGCTATTTCCCTAGTTGTATTAATAAAATCATTAGAATTATCGCTTAGATTTAATAATAATGATTTTATATGATTTTCCTCACCATCCTTAAAGAATACTTCCTTTAAGTCATCATCACTTAAAATTCTTGATATATGGTTTTGCAAATAATCACTGATTTCTATATTCATTGGATGAAGTTTATCCGATAAAACTGGTATACCAACCGATGTATCTAAAATATGTACTATTACCTTTTCTACAAATACGTTAATATCCATTATAAGTATTCTCCTTTATGGTAATTAATAAATTTAATTTATAATTTCTGTAAGACATACTATATATTATATAAAAAATAGTAGATTTGTAAATCTACTATTTTTTATTAATGAAAATCTATCGTATTTATTTTTAATATTATCTTGAAAATTAACCTTCTACTTCTTTATATCGCTATTCTTGAATATTCATTGGAATTGCTTGGTTTGCATCTACTACATCCTTCGGACTGATTTCTGGGAAGCTTACTTCCTCATTAAAATCATAGAAATCGAATAAGCCCTCTAAATGAGTTACCATAGTTAAAGACATTTCTGGTACTTCTTCTCCTTCTTCTGCATATGCTTGCATCATTGCTATAAGTTGATCCATGGACATATATATGTCTTGAGTAATTCCCATTTTTTCGTAGGCCATGGTTTCTTTATTAATATAAAATTGATAATTTACTTCCACATTCATTTGTCCTATTAACTGCTGCATCATTTGCTTAAATTGTTCTGGATTATAATCTGGATCTTCACTGATTTCTGGATTATTAGCTTGTAGCTCAATTGAAGCATTCATGCTCTCTTCAATAAGTTTTTTATAATATTTATCATAAGTTTCTTTATCAACATCAATACTTACTACATAATAATCTTTACCATCAATTTTAGCATCATCTTCAAATACTGCATAATCTTTAAAGAATCCCAGTTGTTCATCATTAAGCTGGGACATTTTATAAGGATCATTATTAGACATTGATTTTATCTGATTCATTAATGAACTAATATCCTGTGCAATCCACTTATCATTACCCATCATTTTTGTATACATAGTTGATTCATCCATAAATATTTCGATTTCTTGATTCATCTCTTCTTGAATCTCACTTTGATTTTCATCTGCTTTAATTATTTCTTTAATATACGCTTTATCAGGGTTCTGGGCTTGAACTTCGATATCTATAGTCATATTCATACCTTCATTAAGCATTTGAGACATTTCTGGGTTGTTTTCTAATTCTTCCTTTGGTATACCTTCTACTTCCATTTTCATATTCATTTTCATTGTACCTTTTTGCTTATAGGTTTCATATTCATTAGTTTTTTCATTTGCTTCTACTAAGAGGTCTGACACTAATATTTCATCACGGATAAATAGATTTTTATGAGCATCCTTAGCATCAGCAATAAAAGCACTAGTTTGTTCTGGTGTTAAAGGCATCTTAGGATAAAAGAAAATGTTTTCTTCCTTTATGAAATTATTATCTAGTGCATATGTTATATAAGGCTTTGTCCATGATGATATACTATCAGCATCTGGAAATGTTAAGGCACTATTCATTTTATCTTCTGATATTTTTGTTGCTACATTCTTCTCACCGAAAACCTTAACAAGTACTGCAATAGCTTCTTCCTTGGTTATATTATCATTTGGCTTAAACTCTTCACCATTTGCTTCTATAACCCCTTCTTTAGTAGCAGCTTCTATGTATGAAATATATTGAGGGTCTGTTACATCTATAAAGGATGATTGTTCTACCTCTTCAACTTCTGTCTCAACCTCTTCAAGTACATTCTTAATGAACTCTGCTCTAGTTACATACTCATTTTCGTTCATTGCTAGGGATGTTATTGGTAAAGCAATTAACATCAAGCAAATTATGCTTGCAATAAATCTTCTCATAATTAAACCTCCTATTTTTTAATAAATACTCTCTAATAATTATATCATTGTTTTTTAATAATATAATTAATTTTTTCTTAACAGTTATTTAACAGTATTACTTTATAAAAAGGAGGTTTTAAATTTAAATAATTTTAAGACAAACTATATTTTTTGATTTTTCTATATAATGTAGCTCTACCTATACCAATGGCCTTAGCTATCTCTTCCTTACTTTTAGATTCGGTAAGCATTTTTTTAATTAATTCTTTTTCCATTTCTTCAATAGATTTTAAGTTTTTACTCTTTGAAGAAGCAAAATCAAAATCTTTTACGTTATTAACAGTAACTAAATTTTCTTTACTCTTAGCAAATATCTTATCTAATGTCTTTTCAATTTCATAATTATTATTTGGCCAGTTATATTTATACATCATATCTAAAACATCTTGTTCAAATTCAAGATGTGACTTTGCATATTTTATTCTTAACTTTTTAATCACACTATCTATAATAATCTTTATATCTCCTTTACGATCCATTAGGGAAGGAATTATAATTGTATTTTTTGTAATTCTAAAATATAACTCTTCATCAAATAATCCTTCTTCAACCAATGGTAGTAAGTCTTCACATGTATCAAAAATCATTCTTACATCAATATTAAATCCTTTATATGATCTTTGCTTTAGCTCCTTTGTTTTCATTACTTCCACTAGTCTATTTTGTAAATAAAGGGGCATCTTAGAGATATTTTTCAAAAATATGGTTCCTTTGTTTACAATTCTTATTTTTCCAATACTAGGGTTATTTCCATTATTACTATTTTCTTTACCGAAAATTTCAGTTTCTAACATGTCATAGGACATACTATCGCAATCAATCTCTACAAAATAATGTTTTTCCCTATCTGAAAAATTATGTATTGCCCTTGCAAATATTGATTTACCAATCCCTGGTTTGCTGTAAATCAAAACATTTTCATCAGTGACAGCTAATTGCTTAGCTCTATTGATTTGCTTGATTAACTCTGAGTCCTTACCTAAAATGTTTTTAAAAGAAACATTTGCTTTGTTATCAGAGATTTCATTTAAAACCCGATATGCTTTCCCAAGACTTTTGAAGGTTAATAACGATCCATAATGGTTACCATTTAACATTATATTTCGGCAGGATAAAAATCCATAAAAACTATGATTTATATGCTCATAATAAAACATTTTATATGAAACATTTTCTTTAAAAATTATTATCTGATGAATCAAGGGATGGTTAATAATCTTTTTAATATATTCTCCTTCAATTTTTCTATCATTTTTAAAGTAACTCTCAAATTGATGATTATAATGAACAATTTTTCCTTCATTATTAATAAATACTAATCCATCTTCAATCACATCAATTATGGTTTCACGTTCTTTTTTGATAAGATTCAATTTATTATAATCATCTATATTTTTAAGTTTAGAACTTAGTAACTCAGACATCCGTTCAAGAAAATTAATTGAAATTTCAAGGTTTTCAAAAATAGGACTAGTCTTCTGTAATGGCACTAGGAGGGCTATAGCCCCAACTATTTCTTTTTCAAAGTATATAGGAACACTTACTAATCCTGATATTATACATTCATCTATCTCAGGACAATTCTTACAATGTTTAAATGTTGTCTTATCCCTTACTGCAACTACATTACCAGTATGTAATACCTCTCCTAACATGGAATATCTTGTTATGGGAGTAGGCCCATTAATATATTGAAATGTATTTGCTATTCTATTGCATTCATTGTCAATAATCATAACATCGGTATCAAGTATATTGGCAATAGTTTCTGCAAACTTTGATGCAATATCTTTTATTTCTAATAAATTCATTTTAATCACCTTTTTAAAAAAGGAGGTGAAACACCTCCCTTTGTTTTCAATTAATTATATATTTATATTTGTTAGTAGTTATTTTTTAGTAATAACCATTTCACAGCATTCTTCATTTTTAGATAGAAGTTGTTTAAATTCAAGTTCTAAATGTGGGAATACACTTATCATGCCAAAATCCCCATTACAGGCTAAATCACAAAGATGAGCAACTTCTTCATCACTACAACCTAGCTTTTTCCAAGCTTCGACAAGGGCACAATAACGGAACTTTATAACACTTTCATCCTCTTCGAGTTTAATAGGCTCCATGGCAAAGGCTTCTCTAGGATGACCAGTTAATATACCATTAGCAAAATCCTTTGCTGTTTCACATTCTCCCAGACCTTCACCCTTAGCTACTCCAAATTCAGTAATTGCCTTTGCAGCCACATCATCAAAACCTTCTGGAGTATGTTTCCAAAGTAAATAAAACCATTTTGCTCTGTCTTCAATCGCACTTCTAAATGCATCTGTTAATTCTTCCTGTGTATATTTTTTATCTGCCATAATTTAATTCCCCCTATTTTATATTAATCTTTTTAAATATTTCCAAGATAAGCTTTCTTCACCATATCATTACTCATTAATGTTTTAGCATCATCTGTCATACTTACTTTGCCAGTTTCTAGAACATATCCTCTATTTGCTATGGAAAGTGCCATATTTGCATTTTGTTCAACTAATAGTACAGTAGTTCCTTGTTCATTTATTGAAACAATAAGTTCAAATATCATCAGTACTAAGTTCGGTGCAAGTCCTAAGGAAGGCTCATCTAACAATAGTAATTGTGGCGCAGACATTAATGCCCTGCCTATTGCAAGCATCTGTTGTTCTCCTCCAGATAAAGTTCCTGCTGATTGTTTCTTTCTTTCAAAGAGTCTAGGAAACAATTCATATACTCTATCATAGGATTCTTTTATACCATCTTTATCTTGTCTTGTAAAAGCACCTAGTTTTAGGTTTTCTTCAACTGTCAGAGCCGGAAACACCTCTCGTCCCTCTGGAGATAGACTTATACCTTTTTTAACAATTTGGGAAGGGGGTAATTTAGTTATATCTTCCCCTTTAAAATTCACTTCTCCAGAAGTAGCTTTAAGTAGTCCTGTTATAGTACCTAATGTAGTGCTTTTTCCTGCCCCATTACTTCCAATAAGGGTTACTATTTCACCTTCATTCACTTCCAAATTAACTCCCTTTAAAGCATGAATGTTTCCATAATGGGTATTTAAGTTTTTGACCACTAGCATATCTATTCACTCCTTCCGAGATATGCTTCAATAACTCTCTTATTATTAGCAATTTCTTCAGGCAATCCTTCAGCTATCTTCTTACCGTAGTCTATAACATATATCCTATCTGAAATATTCATTACAACACTCATATCATGTTCAATAAGTATGATTGTATAGCCCTTATCTCTTAACTGTTTGATAAAGTTTAGAAGGTCCTCTGATTCCCTTTCATTCATACCAGCAGCTGGTTCATCTAGAAGAATTATCTTAGCGTCAGTGGATATAGCTCTCGCAATTTCAAGCCTTCTCTGATCACCATAGGGTAGATTTACCGCATAATTATGCATCTTTTCTTTAAGTCCTATGGAATCAAGGATCTCAATGGCTTTTTTATGCTTTTCAACCTCCACATTACGAAATCTTCTTGTTCTAAAAACTAAATCCATAAAATTATACTCAGTATTGGTATGCATACCTACTAAAACATTTTCAATAACCCTCATATCATGAAATAATCTAATGTTCTGAAATGTTCTTGCCAATCCTGCCTTCACTATTTCTTGCGGCGAATCATTGTGTATTGGCTTTCCTTCAAAAATAACCTCACCTTCAGTTAAAGTATAAACACCAGTTAACATATTAAAGAGAGTAGTTTTACCAGCACCATTCGGTCCAATAATACTTATGATCTCTCCCTTATTTACTTCAAAGGAAACTTTATCAACTGCAACAAGTCCTCCAAAATGCTTCGATACATTTTTAACTTCCAGGAAAGCCATATTACACCATCCCCTCTTTGACATTTGCTGTGTCCTTTAATTCTTTTCCTATATCTTTTTTAGGTACATTTACTTTAACCCCTTTAGGCAGTTTGTACTTGCTTTTTTTCTGTCCTCCCAAAATACCCTGAGGACGGAATCTCATCATTAGTACTAAAATTACACCATAAACAACAAACCTATATTCCTGTAAAAATCTTAAAACCTCTGGAAATGATACTAGCAAAGCTGAACCTAAAAACATTCCATTAATAGTTCCCATGCCGCCTAAGATAACAATACTGAGTATCATGATAGATGTATCAAAGGTAAAGGTATTTGGATCTATGAACCTTATCATATGGGCATAGAATGCGCCAGCAAGGCCTGAGAAAAAAGCTGCAATTACAAAGGCAATCACCTTATAAAAAGTAGTTTTTATTCCCATCATTGTTGCTGCCATCTCATCTTCTCTTATAGCCACAAGAGCCCTACCAACCTTAGACCTTACAATGGCTAGCATAACTAAAGTGGTTAATACTAAAAGGCCCAGCATTAGGTAATATAGTCCATTATTATAAAGGGTAAAATCCATACCGAATAAAGATGGTCGAGGAATTTTTGAAATACCTAAAGGTCCATTAGTGACGCTTTCCCAGTTTAATAATACCATTCTAACAACCTCACAAAATCCAAGGGTGGTTATGGCTAGATAAGTACCTGATAATCTAAGGGTAGGTAATCCCAATAGCAGCCCACAGATTGCCGCAGCAATTGCTGCAATAGGTGCTGTAATAAAGAAGTTTAAACCGTAGTTTACACTTAATAATGCTGATACATAAGCACCTATTGCATAAAAGGCTGCATGACCAAGGGAAATCTGTCCTGCATAACCAGTAACAAGCCCCAAAGAAAGTGATAATATTGTATAAACACCTATCATTATAATAATTCTCAAAATATATTGTGATGGTACAATATATGGAATCCCCAATATCAATAGTGCTATAAGAGGGTAAGCTATTCTTTTGTTGGAGTTGATATAATCCTTTATTACCTTTATCATCTTAGATAAATTTTCAATTTTAAAATTTATATTTTTCATAGCCCTATACCTTTGTTATACCTTTCTTGCCAAATAGTCCGGCTGGTTTTATTAGAAGCACAATAATGAGTATTAGAAATGCTATGGCATCTCTATATGTTCCTCCAAGATATGTGGCAGCAAAGCTTTCTGAAATACCCACTACAAGCCCTCCAAATATAGATCCATAAAGCACTCCAATACCTCCTAAAACAGCTGCTGAAAAGGCTTTAAGCCCAGCTAAGAAGCCCATATTCGCATATACCACTTGATAATATCCACTAATTAAAGTACCTGCAATGGCTGCAGAAGCTCCTCCAAGGAAGAATGTAAAGGTAACTACAGAGTTTACATTTATGCCCATCAAGTCTGCTGCCTTAGGATTTTGCTCTACTGCTCTCATAGCAAGACCTATTTTAGTAAATTTAATGATAAAGGTAAGTATTAATAACAGTATAAATGATACTCCAAATATACATATCTGGGTTGTATTGAATTCTATACCTCCTATATATATACTTCCATAATCAAATAGTTTAGGGAAATATTTTGTTTGAGTCCCAAAAGCAATCATAAGGAAGTTCTGAATAATATAGGATATTCCTATGGTCGTAATTAGAGCAGCAATCTTTTTAGAATTCTTTTTACGCAATGGCTCTAGTGCCAGCTTATCAATCAATATACCTAATACGCCCGTTAGAATTATGCTAAGTATTAGAGCTGGAAAAACTCCAAACTTCATTCCTACAAACATCATTGCTATATGTGCACCAAATGCATATACTGAACCATGGGAAAAGTTAATCAGTCTTAGAATACCAAATACAAGAGAATATCCTACGGCAATCAGTGCATAGACCATTCCTAAGGTTAAACCATTAGTCAGCTGCTGTAATATCACATCTACACCCCTTTTGTGTTGCTCTTAAATTAATCTATAAGTAATTATTCAACCTCTACAAAGGCTCCATCCTTAACCTTTACTCTAGTAAATACTTTAATAGCATCACCATTGTCATCAAACTTAGTTTCTCCTGTTACACCTGGATATGTCATTTTATAAAGTTCATCCTTTATGCTTGCTCTATCGACATTACCTGCACTTTCTATGGCTGTTAGGATTATACCTGCACTATCATAGGCCTGAGCTGTAAGTCCACTTGGCACTGAACCAAATTTCTCTTCATAGGGCTCTACAAATCCTCTAACTGATTCATCTGTACTACCGTGGAAGAATATTGTTGGAAAATGTATGTTTTCGGCATTTTCTTTGGCAAGTTTTATAAGCTGCTGGCTGTAAGCATTTGAAAATCCTACTAATTCTATGTTAGGGTTCACTGCTTTATATTGACTTGAAAATGGTGCTAATGTGTTATACATAGCTACAACAATAACAACATCTGCTCCTGCATCATTTAATTTAGTAACATTTGGACTAAAGTCTATAGTTCCATCTACTACTTCCTCATGACCTACAACTGTACCCCCTGCCTCTTCAACAAGCTCCTTGGTGATACCCGCAGTAGTAGTACCCCAGTCTGTTTTTACCGAAAGAATACCTACATTCTTTTTACCAAGAGTATCTAAGGCAAGGTCTACTGCAACTCCTGCTTCCACATTTATAACACTATTATTTCTAAATATATAGTCTCCTTCACTGGAATAGTCCGGATGGGATGCCGAAGGTGAAACCTCTACTATTCCTGCCTCTTGATAAGTTGGAGATGCTGCCATACAGACCCCACTGGCAAAATGACCTACAACAGCCTTTATGTCTTTATCTGAAACAATTTTTTCAGCTATTGTTGCTGCCTCTTCACCACTATTCTTATCATCAAAGGCTACTACCTCTATTTCCTTATCTAGTACACCTCCATTAGCATTCCACTGCTCTACTTGAAGCTCTACAGCATTTTTAAATCCTGTACCATATTCTGCAAAGTCACCTGTTAGTGGTCCCACTACTGCTATTTTGATGGTTTCTGATTCGCTGCTACCGTCTGCCTGTTGGCTACATCCTACAAATACAGTTGTTACCAAAATAACAGTAAGTAAAATACTAATAATCTTTTTCATAAATCTTCCCCCTTTAGTTTTTTATATCATATAGGAAATCATAAGTTTTTAAGAGTTCTTAAAAAGTACAATCTCCATAATATGCACTAATAAAGCTTACTTAATTATATTCATATTAAATTGCTCTTTAGTATCATTGATTTAGCATTATTCTTAAAACCTCTAAATCTGTTCCTCTCATTCCCTCACGACCTAGTCTCCCCACAGCTGAAATAGTATCTTCCACAGTTCCCTTAACTATACCCGAGTCCACATCAAATGCAATACCACTCATAGCAAGGAAATGAGCCATAATAGCAGCATCTAAACTAGATGCGATTTTTGCTGCACAGGAGGCTTTTGCTCCATCACATACAATACCTGAAACATTTGCCAATGTATTAATTATGGTCTTTTCAATTTGCTCCAAGCTACCACCTTCAAGATATGTAATACCTGTACCACTACCACAGGCTGCACTTACTGCTCCACAATATGCAGATAGTCTTCCTATTCCTGTTTTTTGATGTATTGCAATAAGGTTTGCTAATACTAAAGCACGATACATTTTTTCCTTTTCTATTTTCTTTTCCTGTGCATACACTATAATCGGAAGGGATACTGTCATTCCTTGGTTACCGCTACCTGAGTTAGTAACTACAGGCATACTACAGCCAGCCATCCTTGCATCGGATCCAGCTGAAGCATAGGCCTTTATCTTTGTAAATACATCATTACCATAATATTGCAAGAGCACTCTACCTATATTAGCACCATAATTGCTTTTTAAACCTTCAACTGCTATTTTAAGATTATATTCAATTTGCTTATTTAAAAGTTCTTCTATATCTTTTATATCTACATTGTTTGCAAATTCATATATATCCCTAACATTTAAAATACTTCTATCGGATAAAGGAGCATTAAAATCTAAACCTTCAAACTTTTTTTCAAATAATATTTCTCCATTTTTTTCTATTCTTGAGATATTTGTATGGGCATGTATAATTTCTACAGTCGCATTATAATCTTTATATATTGCTTCAGCTATTATATGAAGATTTGCATCATTTTCTATAATTGTAACCTCACATAGGTTTGTATTCATTAATTCCCTTACTTGCTCTATATCTATTGAATTAATATCTTCTAATACCTGCATCCCCTTTGAGGCTTCCCCTGAAACTATGCCTGCTAAAGCCGCAGCTTTAATTCCTTTTAAGTTTCCTGTATTAGGCACTATAACGGATTTTGCGTTCTTTATAATATTTCCACTACATTTTACCGTTAGTTTTTCTGGGAATTCACCTAGAATTTCACGAGCCTTTGCAGTGGCGTATGCTATTGCAATAGGTTCTGTACATCCTGTAGCCGGTAATAGTTCTTCTTCTAGAATATCTATATATGCTTTATATTTGACTTTATCTATTTTCACTTCATGCCCCTCCTTTTTGTATCATTCTGATACTATGATTGTTTTTTATAATATATTTAATCTAATTCTTAATCAGAACGTTGTTATGCAATAAAAAAGCGTCCACTTCAAAAGTATTTAATAATACTCTTAAAATGGACGCCATTGTCCAGTTGCATATTGAGTTAAGTTAATATAAAAAAACATTGTATCATTTTGAGATCTCCATTTTTTTGTATCATTTTAATACTTGATTTTTATCATTCTATCACACTTTTTAAAAAAACGCACTACTTTTTTTGAATTTTTTGAAAAAATAAAAAGAACCACTAGTAATATTTTTTTATTATGTATTTTATATTCATGAAATAATTTTACATAAATTAATAAAGGGACTACACTAAAATTTATCCTATCTTTAGCATAGTCCCTAATATTAATTTTCTATAGATTTATTGATTTAGCACCAATGATATTATCCATTTCCATAATTCTTTCCTTGGCTCTTTCAGATACAACATCATCTACATTTAATACCATGATAGCTTCTTCTTTATCTTCATCCCTACCAACTTGCATGGTGGCTATATTAATGTTCTCCTCACCTAATATTGATCCTATTTCACCAATTACACCTGGCACATCTTTATTTTGAACTATTAACATATGCTCACTAGGATTTATATCTACTTCATAATCTAATATGTTTACTATCTTACCTTCACCCTTTGAAGATAAACTTCCTGATACAGAAAAGAAATTATCCCCATTATCAATTTTAATACTAATTAGATCCCTATAACCTTTATAGTTTTGCTTATAGTTATTTTCGTGTATTACTATTCCTCTCTCTTCGGCTATGAATTTTGCATTAACATAGTTTACATTTTCTTTAATCACTGGTTCCAAGAGACCCTTTATAATTGCTAGTGTAATCATATTGGTATCTTGTTCTGCAATTTTCCCATAGTAATTAATATTTACAAGGCTAGCAGGTTTATTATATAGCTGATAATATATTTTCCCTAAGTTTTCCATAAGGCTAATGTATGGAGCAACTTTTTCTAAATCTTCTCGGTTTATTGATGGTAGGTTTATTGCATTTGGAACGATTTCTCCCTTAATTCCATTGATAATCTGCTTAGCTATTGTAATACCAACATCCTGTTGAGCTTCTACGGTAGTGGCCCCTATGTGAGGCGTAACAGTTATGTTATCCATCTCAAATAATGGATTATTGTAGCAAGGCTCCTGTTCAAATACATCTAACCCTGCACTTGTAATTTTACCTGTTTTTAAACCTTCTAAAAGATCAGCCTCTACTATTATTCCACCCCTTGCCACATTTGCTATCCTTACTCCATCCTTCATTTTAGCAATTTCTTTTTTACCTATCATTCCTCTAGTTTCCTGAGTTCTTGGAGTATGAATTGTAATAAAATCTGATTCAGCTAATAATTCATCTAATGTTTCTTTCTTGGTTACACTATATCTTTCAAATCTTTCATCTGATATATAGGGATCATAGGAAATTATATTCATACCAAAGGCTTTCATTCTAGTAGCTACTAATGATCCAATTCGACCTAATCCAATAATTCCTAAAGTCTTATTATAAAGTTCAGAACCTTCAAAAGGCTTTCTGTCCCAGCCACCTTCCTTTAGTAATCTATCAGCCTTTGTAATATATCTTGATTGGGCTAATAAATGACCGATGGTGAGCTCACATGCAGATATAGTGTTACTGTCAGGTGTATTTGCAACCAATACCCCATGTTTTGTAGCCTCTGGAATATCAACGTTATCTACACCATTACCCGCTCTTCCTACAATTACTAAATTCTTAGCTCTATCTAACAATTCTTTATTCACCTTAGTGTTACTTCTAATTAATAAACCATGATAATTCTCAATTATTTCTAGTAATTCCTCTCTTCCTATGTTATCTTTTAAGTCAACTGTAAATTCTTTCTCTAACATTTCCATACATTTGTCATCAACCTTTTCACTAACAAGAACCCTTTTATCCTTCATAACTCTACCTCCTAAGTAAGAAAATTTAAAATTAATTTATAATTCTTTAAAAAACTAAAAAATCCCGTCCTTGATTTCCAAGGACGAGATTTATAATCACGTGGTACCACCTATTTTCACTGGATTTACAGTCTTGTTGCTATAACGGGTATCCCGGTATAGGTTGTTACCCCTATACAACTCAGAATTGGATTCAGTAGGTATTATTATCAGTTCACACCACACACTGACTCTCTTTAAATAATACTTTACTTACTACTATTCTTCAACGTTTTAATATATTGATTTGTTAATGAGTATTATACAGATTAATTAATTATAATGCAAGATTAAATTTTTAATTTTTTCATAAAAATTAAATTATATATCAATTAGAAGCTTTCTACCTTTAATATACTAGATATTTCTTTTACCTCTTTTATTTCACATATTTCTTTTAAAGAACCATCTAACTGTTCTTTACTTATTTCATGGGTAATAAATACTAAAGGTACAGACTTACCACTTCTACCTCTTTGTACAACGGAATCTAGACTTACACCAATTTTCCCAAAAAGCATCGCTATATTCCCTAGAACTCCAGGTACATCTTCTACCTGTAATCTGATAAAGTATTGACTTCTTCCAATTCCATAGGATTCAACTGTGTTTCCATTAATATTATTACCCAACGTCTCATTTTCAATATTCTTAGCCACATCCATAATATCACCAAGGACAGCACTACCAGTTGGTAATGAACCAGCACCTTTTCCATAAAACATTAGTTCTCCAACAGCGTTTCCTTTAACAAACAAAGCATTAAATTCATTATTTACAGATGATAGAGGATGATTTTTAGATATCAATGTAGGATATACATATAACTCCAGCTCATCATCTATTTTCTTAACAGTTGCTAAAAGTTTAATATTATATCCTAATTGAGATGCATATTCAATATCCATATCTGATATTTTTGTTATACCTTCTCTTGGTATTTCATTTGGGTGTATTTTTACCCCATATGCCACTGATGTAAGTATTGATAATTTAAATGCAGCATCTTCTCCCTCAATATCAGACGTCGGATCTGCTTCTGCATAACCCTTTTCTTGGGCTTGCTTTAAAGCAACTTGGAAATCTAAATTATTTTCAGTCATTTGAGTTAGAATATAGTTAGTAGTTCCATTAATAATACCTACTATTTCTTCAAACTGATTACATCCTAACGAATTCATCAAAGTACCAATTATAGGTATCCCACCAGCAACACTGGCTTCATATTTTAAATTAACTTTGTTTTGATTAGCTATTGTAGTTAACTCCTCACCAAATTGTGCAATAACAGCCTTATTTGCAGTAACAACATGCTTTTTGGCTTCTAGCAATCGTTCAATATAGTCCTTAGCTGTAGTTACTCCCCCTATTAATTCAGCTACAATGGCTATTTCATCATCATTGATTATTTCCTCGAAATTATCAGTCAGTATATCCTTTGGTATATCAGCATCCCTTGTTTTACTTAAATCCCTAACAAGTATCTTTTTTACTTCTATTTCCTTGCCGGTCGTTTTAAGTATTTTTTCCCTATTCGTATGTAGTATTTTGTAAGCTCCCATACCAACATTACCAAAACCCAATAAAGCAATTTTTATTGTCTCCATAGTATCCTCCCTATCCTTAATTATCTAAATGTATTTATTATTTAAAATTTTTCTGAGTGTAACATAGCAAATAATTATTTTCAATAATTTAAATATTTTTATATATAAAAATATTTTTTTACGACAGCATACTTCTTTATATTCCGTGCTTAAAAATATTTAAAGACAGGTATTCAAACCTGTCATATATGTCAACTTAAGATTTTTTAATTTTCTTTTTTACTTTTTTCTTTGTTTTCTCTTTAGTTTTTCTAGCAGCTCCACTGCCACATTTTGGACCTCATTTCATTTTTAACATTTTTATTATCCCTCCAGTTATAATATTATATTCATTTATAAACGGAATTGGGACTATTTATAGTTCATAATTAAAAAAGTCTTTTTTACTTTTTATAATTAAATATTTTTTATTATTTTTTCTTTTATTTCACTATTTCTTTTTACTAGTTTGTTTTTGTATTCTCCTTTAGATATAATTCCCTTTTCTATTAGCAGTTCGACTAGAACTATTTGACCTACTAAAGAATCAGTTGCTTGAGTACTAATTTTACCCAAAACATCTACCAAATCATCTATGTTATTTTCTTTGTTACTTTTATTGAAATTCATAGAATTCACTCCTTCATAAAGTTATTTAATATAATAACTATTCTTGTCCAAAATCAAATATTACAAATAAAAATACATTTATATATATTCCAATTAATATAAATTAAGTAATGGTATTTTTTAATCATATTAAAAACCCTTCTATTATACCAAACTATTATTAGAACAATAATTATTTAACTAAGAATATTTGTTGAAATTTTACATTGAATTTTATTGTTTAAAGAGTTAGGAGAGGAGATTTAAATGTGAATGACATATATTCTAGAACTTATATGTTAAGCATTACACCCATGGGTATAAGCTTAATAAGTGTTGATAGCATAGATAATAGTTATAACCAATTATCATCTTTTTGGGTTGACATAGATATACATGATCATCTCAGTTCTTCCTTTGAAAATTTCACTAAATTTTTAATGCATACAGTGGGTAAAAAAATCGGCCAAAAAGTTTTAAGTGGAGATATCCATAACGGAGATTTTCTTGAGCTAATTCCACATATGCAATACGGGGAAGCTCAGGTTAAAGTTTCAGTATTTAGAGACAGTAATATTTCACAAAATGTACTAGAATATTTAGAGAAATCTACCAAGACAATTCCAGATGTTGTGGTAAAAAAAGAAAAAGAAATAGAATGCTTACGTAATGAGTTGAATAATGCCTTAGAAACTAGAAACTACAATCAATGTCCTAAACTTATTAAAAAAATAAATTATATTAAAAATGAATTTATGATCTAATAAATCTTCAGGGTGATTTCACTAACCACCCTGAAGATTTATTATTAAGAATTATTCAATATCCTTTAAAAATGATCCATATGCTTTATAAGTCATATATAAATCTATTTTGCTAATTAGTTCATAGGGAGCATGCATACTAAGCACAGGCACACCGCAGTCTATTACATCGGCTCCATAATTTGCAAGTATATAGGCTATGGTGCCACCTCCCCCTTGGTCTATTTTACCTAATTCTCCTATTTGCCAAATAACACCATTATCATCAAATGTCTTTCTAACTTTTGATATAAATTCAGAGTTTGCATCATTTGACCCTGATTTCCCTCTAGACCCTGTGTATTTAGCTAATAATACCCCTTTGCCAGTAAATGGTGCATTCCTTTTATCATGAACATCAGGAAAATTAGGGTCAAAGCTAGCACTTACATCCCCTGATAGTATTTTACTATTGTTCAGAGATCTTCTAATTAATAAATCTGTATAATTGTCATTTTGTATTGCTATGAGCTCTGCAACTACATTTTCAAAATATCTCGATTGCATTCCTGTATTACCCATGCTACCTATTTCTTCCTTATCCATAAACATGGCAACACTTGTCAATCTAGGGTTTTCAATTTCTAGTATAGCCTTTAAGGCTGCAAAGGAACATACCCTATCGTCATGACCATAGGCAACCACCATACTTCTATCTAAACCGACATCTTGGGCTTTCCCTGCTGGCACCACTTCTATTTCAGCGGTAGTAAAATCTTCCTCTTCAATGCCATATTTATCATTCAATAACTTCATTATATTTAGCTTAACTTTTTCTTTTATTTCTTTATCACCCAAGGGGATATTTCCAATAATTACATTAAGTCCTTCTCCAGTGATGGCTTCACCCATCTTCTTAGCCACTTGATCCTTAGCTAAATGGGGAAGTAAATCGGTAATGAAGAATACAGGGTCATTTTCATCTTCACCAACTACTATATTTACTTTTTCTCCATCCTTTTTAAATATGACTCCATGAAGGGCTAGAGGCAGGGAAGTCCATTGATATTTCTTGATCCCGCCATAATAATGGGTCTTAAGTAAGGCTAATCCACCATCCTCATAGAGTGGAAATGGTTTCAAATCAAGTCTAGGAGAATCTATATGGGTTCCAACTATTGCCATTCCTTTTTCTAAAAGTTCTTTCCCAATTACAAATAACACGACTGCCTTATCCCTATTATTTGCATATATTTTCATTCCAGGTTTTATCTTCTCTTTTTTTTGTAAAATATCTTCAAAGTTTTTAAAACCTTTTTTTTCAGCAATCTTTATTATCTCTTCGGCACATTCTCTTTCTGTCTTTCCTATATCTAAGAAAACTTTATATTCATTGGCAAAATCAAAGACATCTTTCTTCTCGTCATCTTTAATTTCCTCCCATGCATTTTTAAATTCATAGGTTATTTTATTTTTAATTTCTTTATAATTTACATCCATATTTTCGCCTCCCAGATTATCAATATATATAATATTGGTTAATATGTTATATTTCCAATATTTACTTGTCAAGACATATATTTTATATTTTACCCATAAAAAAAAGATTTAGTCCTAAAACTAAATCTTTTTTATATTATGTTTAAAGGCATATATTGCAGCTTGAGTTCTATCACTTACATCTATTTTTTTAAAAATATTAGATACATGATTTTTAACTGTTTTCTCACTAATATATAGATTATCCGCAATTTCTTTATTATTAAGTCCTTCAGCAATTAGTGATATTACTTCATATTCTCTTCTTGTTAATTTATCTTTTCCTCCATCATCATTTATTGATTCCCCTCTTTTCTTATACTCCCTAACAAATTCTGATGCTAAACTAGGATGAATATAAGATTCCCCAGAGTATACGTCCTTTATAGCCTTTATTAGACTACTTGACTCAGCATCCTTTAGTACATAGCCCTCTGCACCAATGTTAATTGTTTCGAATAAATACTCCCTATCATCATGTATAGTAAGCATTATAATTTTTATTGCAAGTCCCATATCCTTAATCCTTCTTAGGGCTTGTATTCCATTAACTTTAGGCATATTTATATCCATTAAAACTACATCTGGTTTAAGCTTCAAACTCTTTTGTATTGCATCGTCACCATCCACCGCTAGACCAATTACTTCAATACCATCTTCAATCTCTAAAATCTGTTTCAAACCCTGTCTCATCAGTGAATGATCGTCTGCTATCAATATTTTAATTTCCTTCATCATACTCCTCCTTTTCACATAAAGGTATTACTACATTTATTTTTGTACCCTTGCCAATCTGACTGTTTATATCTATTTTTCCCCTTAGTAGGTCAACTCTTTCTCTTATATTATATAATCCAAATCCACATTTTGTATTAAAGGAATCGATTTTTTCATTCACATCAAATCCTACTCCATCATCTATAATTTTAAGATAAATTCTTTCGATTCCAATATTTAAAGAGATAACAGCATTTTTAGCCTTTGAATGTTTTTTGATATTATTAAGAGCTTCTTGAATAATTCTAAATATAGTAAGTTGTATTATAGATTCTTTAATTTCATTATTTTTAAGTGTGTTTAAGTCTACTTGAATAGAAGTTTCTTCTTCAAAGTTTAATACAAGTCTTTGAATTGTAGGTATTAATCCTAGATCATCAAGGGACATTGGCATTAGATCATATATTATTTTTCTTATATCCTTTAGGCTATCCCTTACAATCTGTTTTAAGAGCTTTAATTCATTTTTAGCTTTATCTGAATCCAAGTCAATTAGTCTTTCACACAATTCTGCCTTAAGTACAATATTTGCCATTGTCTGGGCAGGTCCATCGTGGATTTCCCTAGAAACCCTCTGTCGTTCCTGTTCCTGTGCATTGATTATCTTCATTCCCATAGTTTGTCTATTCTGTATATCCTCTAATTTCTCAAAAACTCCTTGTAAGTTCCCACTAAGATAACCCAAGGCAATTCCTACCTTCGATGTTAAAGCCTCAGACCTTTCGACAACTTCCCAAGCATTTTTAAGCCTAAATTCAAGGTTTGTTCTTTGTTTAATTAAATCCTTTTCCGATTGTCTTTTCAGAGAAAGCTGTATCTGTAAATCCTTAGCATTTTCATAGGCATATTTAATATCATCTTCACTAAACTGTTTGAAATTTTTACTAACATTTAATAGTTTTTGTCTACTCATTTTTTCTAACATTTCTATACGATCTACTTCATCTATCACTTTTCTAATATTCTTTTTAAATTCAGAAAGCTCGTCCTCTATCACTTTAACGTCATCTCTTGCTTTTTCAGATATTTCAAATATTTCTTTTTTGCCGGCTTCAATTGCCTCAATTGTTTTATCTACAATTTGATTCAATACTTTTACATCCATTGTTTTAGTCATCAAAACACCTCAAAGCTTTATTATATATAAATACTTTTATTTAAAAACTTAACTCTTAAAAAATTAGAAGAATCTTTGTTTTTATATTTAAATATTTACTTATATAGTTATATTATATATAAGTTTTAACAAATATTAAATAGGCTAATATTTTCATTTTTCTATAATAAAGCAAAAAAAATGTGAATATATAACTATTCACATTCATTTAAGACTATAATCCTTTATTTTCCACTTATCTTCTTCTTTTACTAATTCCATTTTATAGGAAACTTTCTCTTTATAAGTACTATCTAAATTCTCCATTGACCATTCTATTTTTGCTTCAAACTTCATTCCATCTTCTTGAATATCTATTTTATCTATATCTTCAACATTTATATCAAGTATTTTATCCATATCAGTACAGTCTGCTTTAATCTTTTTAAAAGCTTCAATATCGTATGTTAATAATGGGTCTGCAACTATTTCATTAAGGTCTTCATATATTTTCTCTGTATCACAGTCCATAGAGAACATTTTATTCCAAAGCTCCGATCTTTCCTCTAATAAATCACTAACTAGATTTGTAATTTCCTCTGCTTGATCATTTCTATCAACACTTTTTATTTCATCAGCAAAGATTAATTTCTGATTTATTAATATAGAAAACAGTAGTAAAAAAAACAACAGTAATTTCTTCATATTAATCACACCCCTATATGTTGTATTTGTATCTATGATTATATACTATAGGTTGTGCGAATCATGACTATTACTGTTGTCAACTAAATTTTTTTATCAACAATTTTTCTAAAATTATTCCATTTCCTCTAATTTTTCCTTTTCTTCCTCTGTAAGTATCTTTTCTAAGTCTAATAAAATTACTATTTTGTCATCAATTTTTCCAACACCATTTATGTATTGTCTGTCTACTCCAGCAATAATTTCTGGTGCTTTTTCAATTTCATCTTCACTGATTCTTAAAACCTGTGAAGCAGCATCTACAATAAAACCTACATTTCTATCATTAATATTTATTACTATAATTCTAGTATCTGAATTTATCTCATTACCATCAATCTTAAATCTTTTCTTTAAATTAATTATAGGAATAATTTCTCCCCTTAGGTTAATTATACCATCTACAAAATATGGCGTATTAGGTACCTTTGTGCTTTTTTTGAATTCACATATTTCCTTCACTTTCATAATATCTACACCGTACTCTTCATTTCCTAGTTTAAAAATAACATATTGACTTTCAGCCATTGCTTGTCCCTCCTTTAATAATTACAAACAATTATTAGTCTACTATCTCAATAGTATCTAATTGTTTTCTAAAATTCTTTCTAAAATTAGCTAAATACTCTTCTCTTAACTTTTTTTGCTCTTCTTTTTCTTTATTTGTTAGCCCTTGATTTTTTGACTTGTTTGATAAATAATTTATTCTGTCTATTTTTTCCTTTGAAAGCAAGCTGTATCACTCCATTTATAGTATTTGCTTATATATTACCATTTAGAATAATTAGATGTCAATTGGTTAAATAAAGTTAGACCTCCATGTGGAGGTCTGACTTATTTCATTTTATTTTCAATTTGATTATATATATCCTGTGGAGTTAGTCCTTTAGCTGAAATTACACTTCCATTGGTTGAAGTATCTTGCATTCCTAAAAAATTGCTATTTTGTCCAGATACAACTAACGCATCAAAGGAATTTAGATTTTGCCTATTGGATTCCAAAGATTCTACAGTAAGTCCTTGCCCCTTCAAATAATCTCTTACACTTTGTAATGAGTCTTCTATGGCTACTCTTCTCAAAACTTTCACCTCCTAATGACTTTAAAATTATTATTAGTCAGTAGGTGTGAAAATATTCTACCTTAAATACTTCTACAGCTATCCCTTTCAATTAATTCATGGGGTAATATAAAAATATCTTCACTTATTTCTTCTCCCTTAATTTTCTTGATTATTAACCTAATAGCTACGGCTCCATAATCATAAATTGGTTGCTTTATGGTTGTAAGCTTAGGTCTATATATTGAAGCCAACTTTATATCATTAAACCCAACTACAGACACATCATCTGGAACCTTATAATTGTTATCTACCAAACAATTTATAGCACCTATTGCCATCAGATCAGTGGTAGCAAAAACAGCTGTTGGCAATACATCTTGGTCTAACATTTCTTTTACACATTCATAGGCCAAATCTAGTTTTAAATCTCCATCTTTAATTAATCGTTGATCTATTTCTATATTATTTTCCTTTAATGCCTTTGAATATCCCTCAAATTGGTCTATCCCAAAGACATCGTTTTCTGTACCACTTCTAATTAGAGCAATTTTTCTATGACCATTTTCTATTAAGTACTTTGTCATATCATAGGATGCACTATAGTGGTCTATGCAAATAGATGGTATTTTAAATTCAGATGTGTTCCTATTTATAAGAACAACGGGAACTTTGTTTCCTTGAATAAACTCCCTGTGCTCATCCTTCAATGACCAAGTCATAAAAATAATTCCTTCAACTTGTTTAGATTTTAATAGATTCAGATACCTCATTTCTTGATTGAGATTTCCATATGAATTACAAAGGAGTATGTCATATCCATACATTTTCCCTATTTCTTCTACACCATTTAACATTTCACCTATAAATAAGTTTGATATATCAGGGACAATGACACCAATAAGCTGACTCTTCTTCATAACTAGGCTTCTTGCAACAGGATTAGGAGTATATCCTGTTTCCTCAATAACCTTTAAAACTCTTTGCTTTATTTCATTACTCACGGGCTTAGAATCATTAATAACCCTTGATACAGTAGAAATTGAAACATTGGCTTTTTTGGCTACGTCTTTTATTGTAACACTCATTTGCTTCACCTCATAAATAAATAAGTTTTATATCTATAATATAAGCAGTTACGATACTGCCAATAGAATGAAATTAGAAAAACTTTAATTTAATCTATTATTCTAATAAATTTCACCATATTAGTCAATAGCTTAGATATATCTTTATATCTTTAATATTTGACTTTGTATCTATATAGTTCATAATAGTTCATAGTTTATTCCATACTACAATTTTTATTAATTATTAAATAGTTTTTGTACTAGAATAGTATAAATCTATTTCTAGAAGGTTATATTCTATTGATAATTCAAAAAGATTTTATCTAATGAAACCTTATACTATATTATATATTTCTATAATTATTGTAAATATCCTTTATTTTCTTTACATAATTATCCTTAATTTTGCTATTTCAAGAAGGATTTTGTCTTTTTTTTTGGAAATAGTATGATATAATCTTAATTAAAGTTTATTATAGTAATTTTTACTAATTCACATACATCGGAGGATATTATAATGGATCTTAAAAAGAGGATTAAGAACTTTTTTGCCGATAAATTTACACTTTTAGTAATCCCTCATAATACTAAAAATACCCGCCAAATTAAAATACATAAATTTATACTAACTACGACATTCACTCTATTATCTTGCACTTTTATCTTTTTTGTAGTATCAGCTGTATATCTTTATGATAAAAATGAAACTCTTAATGAAGAGGTATCCATAAAAAATGATAAAATCAATAATCTTACTGAGATAACCGAGCATCAAAAATCAGAAATAGAAGATTTACAAAGTACATCTAAGGTTGTTATGGATAAATTGTCCCAGTTATATTACCTCGAGGATCAGGTGAGAAACTTAGTAGGACTTGAATCCAATGATAAGGAAGATTCTAATTCCAACCCTCCTTCTAGATCCTATAATAGGGAAATTACTAATACTGAAAATACCAATTTAAATTTAGAAGATATAACAAACGAAGATTCTGTAGATACTATTACTAATCTAATTGAGTTAGAGACGGAAAATTATGATAATCTTATAACAGAGGTTGAAAAACAGCTTAAATATCTAGAGGCTAAACCCGATAAATGGCCCGTACAGGGAACAATCACTTCAAAATTCGGCTATAGAACACATCCTATATATAGGACAAGACAATTTCATAAGGGCATTGACACAGCTAATAAAACTGGTACTAATATAGTTGCTGCTGGTAGTGGTATAGTAACATATTCTGGATGGAACGGTGGTTATGGCAGAGTAATTATTGTATCTCATGGCTATGGCTATAAAAGCGTCTATGCACATAATGACAAGAACATTGTTAGCGTTGGTGACCGTGTAGGTAAGGGAGATATAATAGCAAAATTAGGTAATTCTGGAAGAAGCACAGGTCCACATCTTCATTTTGAAGTCCACTATAATGGAAGTCAAATAGACCCCTTAAAAATACTTAATTAAAACTCATTTTATTTTATTAGGAGGAAAATGTATGTTTAAGAAAAAAACTGGAGTAACCTCATCACAAGGCTTTGACACGCTTATTGGAAAAAATGCTTCTTTTGAAGGCAGCTTTAAATCAACGGGACTACTAAGAATAGACGGTAAGTTTGATGGTGATGTTAATGTTAAAGGCGATATAATAGTTGGTAAAGATGGAGAAATCCGAGGAACTATAAATGCAAATAACATAGAAATTTCAGGTTGCGTTGAAGGAAATATAGTAGCATCTGAGAAGCTTAAAGTCTGTTCAACTGGAAAACTCCTGGGAGATATTGAAGTAGGTAGCTTTGTTGTTGAAGAAAAGGGAGTCTTTGACGGTAAATGTAAAATGAAAAACGATGTAATTAATCTTAAAGAAAACTCAAAATCATCTAAACAAGAAAAAGCTGTGTAATTATACACAGCTTTTTTCACTTTTAAGAACTGACTTAAACCGACTTTAATAGTCACCATATAGTTTTCAACTCATTTCCAGGGAAATATACTATAATATTGGTCTATAGTAATTATTACTATTTTTTAGACCATCCTTCATCATTTGCTTATTTATCAATTTTCCTAAAGTTATGATTCCCTTTTCTATGGAATCCTTATAAACTGCTGCTATACTTAATCTAATATAATTACTATCTGTATTCGAAGGATAAAAAATATTACCTGGTATAAATACTATATTATTTTTTATAGCTTCAGAATAAAGCTCATTTATGGAAACTCCCTTCGGTAACTCAACCCAGAAGCTTATCCCCCCTTGAGGTTTATTAAATAATACTTCATTGGGGAAATGTCTCTCTAAGCAATCTATCATTATCTTAAATCTTTCACTATATATTTCTTTCATATAGGTTATATGATCTTTCCATATCCCTTTTTTTAAATATAAATCAAAAGCCCTTTGTATAAGTCCTGATGTGGAAATATCTGTTGTGTGCTTTGCTATTAAAATATCATTATTTACACTTAAAGGGACTATTAAAAAACCAAGTCTTAATCCAGGCATAAATATTTTTGAGAAGCTTTTTATGTATATGACATTTTCATTTTCATCAATACTTTTCAATGTAACATTTTCTTTGGTATCAAAATTCAAATCACTAAGATAATCATCTTCAATAATTATAATATCATTTTTATAAGCCAAGTTTATTAATCTTTTTTTAGCTTCTGTGTCATAGGAATACCCTGTAGGATTCTGGAAATTTGGCATAGTATATATAAGTTTAGGGGAGTATCTTTTTATATTTTCATCTAATATGTTAAAATCTATACCATCTTTTAATATAGGAACTCCCACTATATTAACTCCTCTAGATTTAAAGGTCGCTATGGCACCAGTATATGTAGGGCTTTCAACAATAACAGTATCCCCATGATTCAATAGAGCCTTTGCTATAATATCTATCCCTTGTTGTGCACCTGATATAATTTGAATTTTTTCCATCGAGGTATTTATATGGTATGGCTTCAAATAATCAACAATAGCTTCCCTTAAGGGATAGTATCCTTTGCTATCTTGATATCCAAAGGCATGCCCCCCATCTCTATCTAGTAACTCCACTAAGACATTTTTAAAATCTTTTACTGGAAATAAATCCGCAGTCGGTGTTGCACTTGCAAAATTAATCATTTGATCTGTGATTTGTATTTGTCCACTATCCATCAGTTTTAAATCTTTATAAATATCTTTTTCCTTATTATACTCATAGTTTCTTTCAAAACCATTAATATCAGATACAAAGGTACCACTTCCAACCCTTTTATAAATATAGTTATTTTCTTCTAACATCTGATAGGCTTTAACTATAGTAACATTATTAACTTTTAATAGTTTAGAGAGCTTTCTTATTGGAGGCAACTTTTCATTTGGACCAATTTTTTTATTTATTATCATATCCTTTATAGCCTCAAAAAGCTGTATATACAAATGTTTATTACTTTCTCTATTTAATTGAATAGAATTATATATATCCATTCTTATCCCCTTAATTATTATTAATATTAATGCTTTATATAGATATATAAGTTCAATGATATACCTATTATAAAAGTTAAATGTTTTTATAACTTTGAACTTTTAACCTACAACTTGTTTCTCTATAATTATATCATAAAGAAAAGATAATTTTTAGGATTGGTATATCAATAAAAAAATAAGTGTGGAATATATCCACACTATAGGTTATTTATTATCATATTGGTCAATAAACTGCTGAAGCTTTTGTGCTTGTCTACCCGATTCCTCGGCAAACTGCTTAAAAGTATTACTTATATTTTTATCCTCTACTTGTTTTGCAAACATTTCATAGTCTCGTACATTTTCCTGGGAATCAAGAAGCTTTTTCATTATTGTATCTCTAGTGTTCATATTCATTCTAAAGCACCTCCTTATTTTCTATAATTATTTTTCCTTATTAATACTATTTTATGTAATAAATATAATTAGTTATTTAAAATGATCTAAATAGAAAAAAATCTAGATTAAATATCCAGATTTTTATATATCCATTATATTTTTAAATTCATTAGCTCTATTTCTACTCACAGAAACCTTTATATCATCTACCCCATTTAACACTACTTGAAATGTTCCGTTAAACCAATTATGAATTTCCTTTACTTCATCAAGATTCATTAGATAGCTTCTATGACTTCTAAAAAAATTATGCTTATTTAATTTATCTTCCAATTCAGCCAATGTTAAGTTCGATGTGAATTCTCCTGCTTTTGATCTTATTATAGTCTGTCTTCCATCTGTTGTAATAAAAAGTATCTCCTCTGGACTCAAAGGTATATATTTTCCATTATCATATACACATACCTTATTAATCTTTTTATTATTTATACCATTTATAAACTTTTTAAGTTTATTTTCTATTTTCAAACTTTTTTCTTTATTGATTAAAATCTCTCTTAATCTATTAACGGTATTCTGAAGTCGATTTTTATCAATTGGCTTAAGTAAATAGTCTAGAGCATTTACCTCAAAAGCCCTTATTGCATATTGATCATAAGCAGTTACAAATACAAAATAAGGATATATTTTCTCCTTTAATGTCTCATTTAAAATTTGAAATCCATCCATCCCACTCATATTAATGTCTAGAAAAACAACATCTGGCTTTTCATTCTTTATTAACTTTAAAGCACCTTTTCCATCGGAAGCCTCGCCTATAACATCTACTTCTCCAATTTCTTTAAGCAAGTAAACTATCTCATCACGGGCTGGCATTTCATCATCAACTACTATACATCTCATGCTATTCTCCCCCCTACTTTAGGAAGCTCTTTGTCCATAGGTATTTTAATACTTATTGTAGTCCCTTCATTAAGCTTGCTTAATATTTCTATACCATATTGAGACCCGTATTTGCACTTTAATCTTTTATTGACGTTTTTCAGACCGATAGATTCATCATTATTATAATCACTTAAAAGCTCTTTAAGAATATTTTCATCAATCCCCACACCATTGTCTATTACTGAAATATTTATATAATTATTAATATATTTAGCTATTATTTTTATTTCTAAGACTTCGTTAGAACTTTTCAAACCATGTTTTACTGCATTTTCTACAATTGGTTGTAATATTAAAGGCGGGATTTTAAACTTAAGATTTGGATCTATATCGAAATCAATTTTTATTTTATCTCCAAATCTAGCGTGTACAATCGCTAAATATGACTTAATATGGGAAATCTCTTGATAGAAATCTATTTCATCTTGATTAATCTTCATGTTTTGCCTTAAATAATCCCCTAAGTGTATAATTAGTTCCCTTGCTATATTAGGTTTGGTCCTTATAAAGGCAGCTATGGTATTTAGTGAGTTAAATAAAAAATGGGGATTTATTTGGGCTTGTAATATTTTAAGCTCTGCCTTAGCTATAAGCTTTCTTTGATATTCCACCTTACTTAATTCTATTTGAGTTGAAAATAATTCAGCTAACCCCAAAGCTAGTTGAATATCCAAATTACTTATACCGGGACTTTCACCACCGTATAGCTTTAATGTTCCAATTACCCTTTCTCTTTCTTTTAAAGGCACTATTACAGCAGTGTGCAAACTACAATTATGGGATTTACACCCTATATCGTTTTTGTTATGGGCTATTTGATATTTGCCCGTTGACATTACCTCTCTAGTAATATCAGTCATGGCTATATTACCGCTTTTATGATGGTCACTTCCTCTACCAATATGACACAGTATTTTTTCTTCATCGGTAATTGCCACCGCTTCCAATTCTGCCATATCATAGATGATTTGTGCAGCAAGTCTTGCATTTTGGATATTAAAACCCTTTCTTAAATAAGGAAGTGTTTTATTTGCAATATTTAATATTAGCTGAGCTTTCTCTGCAGCTATTTTTTCTTGTTCCTGAAATATTTGTTGAGTTATACCCACAAAAATTCCTATTCCTATTGAATTAACAAATACCATAGGAAACCAAATAATTTTTACTAAATTCAAAGCCTCATTAAAAGGCCTTGCAAATATTAGTATAATGATCATTTGAATAATTTCGGCATAGGCGCCCATTATAAGGGCGCCTAACCAATCTGTTTTAATATTCTTAAATCTTTTACTACTATATCCGGCTAATAAACCTTCGGCTATAGTAGATAATGAGCATGCAAAAGCAGTAAACCCACCTATATCAATAGCCCATCTATGAAGTCCTGCAATTATTCCACTGAGTAGTCCAACCAACGGACCTCCTAGCCATCCAGCTACAAACACACCTATAACTCTAGAGTTTGCTATTGCACCGTTTACTTTTATACCCGAATAAGTTCCTAGTATCCCAAGTAAGCCAAATAAAATTGACATATTAATTTTATCTACTAAAGTAATATTTTTTTTAGTTACTAGTCTTTTAAATACTTTAATTTTTGAAAGCAAAAATGCTAATATAATTATGATTCCTAATCTATTAGTAAGTCCTTGTAAAAGATTTATCATATCCCTTTCTCCCCCTGAAAAGTATATAATAGATATATTTAGTTATAACATAACTATACTAATTATAACATAATTTCTATAGCATTAGCATCCAATTTATGGAGTTATTTTATCTATTACTATCCTTTTATCATATCCACAACTGTCACATTTATAGAGATGGAAACATTTATTTTCACTATATATTCCATCTACTTTATTGGTTAACTCCATCGGTAGATAGGGACTATAGTTGTCATAGTAGTCTGTTAATCTACCTTTATCCTTCATTATAGCATCCCTACTACATTTATCACATTTGATATCTTTAGTATAAAGACCATTACATACAGGACATATCAATTCCATTTATTTAATCTCCTTTATATTTTTAATATTATTTTTTTCTTGTTTTAAAAAATAATACAAACAATATAATTTATATTGATAGATTCTATTCACTAAGTTTAATCTGTTCTTTTATAACTCACTTTTGCATATTTGTATTATCTTAAGAATAAGTATTTAAATGTCTATGTAAAGGATGGAAGAGGGGAATAAATTGAAGAAAAATTCTTTTGTTTTTAGTACATTAATTTTAGTAATAGCAAACTTTGTGGTGCGATTTTTAGGTTTTATTTATAAAATATTATTATCTAGATATTTAGGTTCTGAAGGAATAGGTCTTTTTCATCTAGTATTTCATATCTTTCTAGTTACTATTACCATAACATCCTCAGGAATTCCTGTGGCAATATCAAAAATAGTAGCACAAAAAAAATCCCTTCATGATCACAAGGGATGTGAAAATACTCTATTTATAAGTGTATCATTAGGTTTAGTAATTTCTGTGATACTTTCATTTCTGATGTATTTAAATATAGATTACTTAATTAATAATATTGTTGATAACAATAAGCTCTATGAAAGTATGGGGGCTCTAATACCTGCTATACCCATTGTTACTCTATCATCAATTTTTAGAGGTTATTATTATGGAATTAAGGATGTAAGTCCTGCAGCCACTTCTCAAGTTATAGAACAGTTAACAAGAGTCTTTTTCGTTATGGGAACTTTATATTACGTAAAACCTCAAAGCTTAAACACTTCCGTTGCTATAGTAGCCCTTGGAATCTCAATTGGTGAATTGGCTGGATTAATGCTATTGGTTTTAAATCTTAACAAAAATAATTTATATATGTCAAATCATGAGAAAAAATCTATAATCAATTCATCAATCCATAATTTCTCTATATTCATCAATATTTTATCAGTATCAATCCCAATTACTATAGCTAGATTAGTTGCTGTATTAATGCAATCGGCAAATATCTTTCTTGTTCCCCGCAGATTACAGGTAGCTGGTTTTACCTCTGACCAATCTATCTCTGTTTTTGGAGAGGTTGTTGGTATGACTTTGCCATTGCTTTTTTTACCCTTTATAGTAACCTCTGCCCTAGTAGTAAATATTATCCCCAATATATCTGCTGAAAAAACCCTTGAAAAGTGGACTAATATAAAACTAAAATCATTATTAGCTCTTAGGGTTGCTTTACTTATATCCATCCCTATCGCTTTTCTGTTCTATTTCTTTGCAGATTTAATTTGTTTGATTTTATATAATAAACCTAATATAGGTATTTATTTGAGACATCTATCGCCAATAGTTGTTTTTTTAAGTTTACATCAAATCAGTTCTGGTATTCTCCATGGAATGGGTAAACAAATAATAACAACTATTAATTATCTAACAGGAACCTTTATACATTTACTATGTATTTATTTTCTCGTTTCAATACCCTTTATCGGTATAAATGGATTTAATATTGGTTTCATATTATCAACTTTAGTGATGTTTTTACTAAATTATTATACATTAAAAAAGTATTTAACCATCAATTTAAGCATCATTAATCATGTATTAAAACCCATCTTAGCTTCAAGTGCAATGATAGTATCTATATTATTAAGTCAAAGTTTTATTATTGAATTTGTTTTAAATAGTAAAATTAGTATCGCCCTATCCTTTATATTAGGTGGAATTGTGTATTGTGCATTTATATTATTAAGTAAGAGTATCGGACTCAAAACAATAGGTTACTTACTACAAAATAAATAGTATAACTAAAGCATATTTAATGATTTGATACTTACCAGTCCTAAATCCTAAGGTTTTAGAGTCATTTTATAGAGCTTTGAGAACAAATAAAAAAAACAGCTAAGCTGTTTTTTTATTTGTTTATATATACCCAAGATGCCGTCGCCCTGGAAATTCATACCCAGTATCAACTAGGTGGGTGTCCTGCTCTATGCTTTTGACGTCCTCCGCTTATTGCGAGGCTTGCCATCGACATAGAAACTCAAACTCCCGGATGTTATTTAGTGGTTGAATTTCAAGGTTTTAACGTACATCCTAGGCTCTGTTTTGTTATTTATATTATAACTCAAAACAAACAAAAATAAAAGCATACTTTAAAATTTTTAGCTGTTAATAATTAGCATCCAAAAAACTTATCCATATGGTATAATGAAACATGACTTAATAACCGAAGTATTGTATAGGGGTTTAATTTCTAATACTTTTAAATTCTGAGGTGAAAATATGGCAATAAAAATTTCAGATATTAATAAAAGAAGCTCAATAAATTCACCATCTCAAAAAGAGAATATAAAGACAATAGCATCCTCTCAAAATAGCTTTGGTAATAAACTTCAAAAACTTTCTGGTGATGCACTACAAAGTCAAATAAATATGCTATTGGATGATATAGAGAACCAAGCTCAAACTATTGAAAAGAAGTTTAATTTAAATGATATAATTAAATACAAAAAAAAGGTTAAAGAATTTTTAAACCTTACAGTAAATAATTCCCATGAATTTTCAAAGGATAGCTTTCTCGACAGAAGGGGTAGACATAAAATACTATCCATAGTAAGAAAAGTGGATAATGAGCTAGAGGGTTTGACAAAGGACTTTTTAGATAAAGAAAAGGATAATTTAAAGATAGTAAAAAGGTTAGATGATATACGAGGGTTGCTATTAGATATTTTTATGTAAAGCCTAAGTACTCAAACGAGTTCATAGGCTTTTTAGTTTTTTTATTAGTAGGTTCATATCTTCAGGTAATTCAGCCCTTACATTTACTTTTTCATCAGTTCTTGTTTTGTAAAAGCTGAGACTTTCTGCATGGAGGGCTTGTCTATCTATTAATGTCTTATCAACAAAACCATATAACTCATCACCAATTAACGGATACCCTAAATGCTTCATATGTACCCTAATCTGATGTGTTCTACCTGTTTCTATTTTTAATCTAACTAAGGATGCATCCCTATATCTTTCTACAACTTCATAATAGGTTTTTGATTCTTGTCCCCCCATCACTACATTTCTATGAATATCATCTTCATTATCTTTACCTATAGGAGCATCTATTACCCCTTTATCCTTATTAATAACACCCTTAACTACGGTGATATATCCTTTATTAACTAGATTCTTATCCATCTGTTTTGATAGGATTTGCTGAGCATATGCATTCTTACCTACTAAAAGAAGTCCCGATGTATTCATATCTAGTCGATTAATAAATCTTATTTTAAACTCTTGATTAGTCTGATTTAAATAATATGCTAGACCATTGGCCATAGTATTATCATAATGGCCCTTAGTTGGATGTACTACCATATAGGGTTGTTTATTGATAATTATTATATCCATATCTTCATATACCACTGATATTGGTATGTTTTGAGGTGTAAAGATATTCTTTTCCTTCTCCATAATAAACTTTACAACATCACCTTTTCTTAACTTGCTATCTAGAGATAAATTCTTATCGTTTACATATATATTCTTTTTTCTCTTTTCCTTCCTAAGTAGCCGACCTGAAAGTTTCAACTTTTTATACAATACATCCTTTAGCTTTATACCCTTTTCCTCTTCTTTTATAATATATATAATTGTATTGGTATCTTCTTTATAATTCATTTAATCACCTTTATAATTTTTTTCTTTGTATTTATCTTTTGAAGGAATTAATAATTTATTACAGAATAATACTAAAATAAGCAATTTAAATAAAAGGAGTAATAATATGACTAATGATTTAAGAATAATCAATGTTGTTCCAAATGGTAAACCGCTTTCATTAAAAACTGCTAGAATTTTAGAACATAAACTCGAAAAAAATGGTTTCGTTGTTGCTGATGGCTTTGATAATGATGCTGAACTTATTGTATGTATAGGTGGTGATGGTTCTTTTCTTAGAACTCTTCATAAATATAATTTTCCTGATATTCCTATAATTGGGGTCAATACTGGTCATCTTGGTTTTTTTCAAGAGCTATCTCCCCATGATTTAGATGAATTTATCTTTAGATATAGAAACAACGATTACATAATCGATACTATAAGTCCCGTTGAAGGATTGATTTGCACTAGAAATAGCTGTATTGAGATACTTGGTATTAATGAAATTGTTGTAAAGGGTCATAAATCAACAACTATTCATCTTAATATTTCTTTAGATGAAAGCTTTCTAGAAAAGTTTAGTGGTGATGGAGTATTAGTATCAACCCCTATAGGTAGTACAGCCTATAACTATTCATTAGGCGGTAGTATAGTTGACCCTAGACTTAATTTATTGCAGATAACTCCCATGGCCCCTATAAATACCATTGCATATAGGTCCTTTACATCTAGTATTGTAGTTCCTAAAGATTCCACAATTAAGATTCACCCAGAATATATGCATGAAAACTCTATACTAATTGTAACCGATGGTATGGAATATAGATACAATGAAATTGTCGAGCTTCAAATAAAGGTTTCTGAGCTTAAATTGAAGCTTCTAAGGTTCAAAGACTATAGTTTTTGGTATAAGGTTAAGGAAAAATTTTTATAATATTATAGGCATTGGTCAAGGATATCTTTGACTAATGCCCTTTATGATTATTGATTTTGATCTTTGATTTTATAGTTAAGTACCAAATGAGATTTCGTCTGTTCTTCCTTAATTAAAACATAGTTTTTGAAATTTTCCTCACAAAACTCCATAACATCTCTAGTCCCTATATTATTTTCACTAATTTCAATAATATCGACTACGGCTTCCTTCCATCCATTATTAAATAAACTCATTGCTGATTTTTCAGTAAGCAATTCCTTTGGTACTGACCCAAAAATATTCCCCTTTAAAGGCTTATGTTCCATCCAAAATTTATTATGTTGATCTATAGCATTTGCCCTTTTAAGTTCCCTTGTTCTATCTTGAGCAAAGTTTACTAGATAGTCCCCTTCAAAATAATCATTTTTAATAGTAGGTTTGAAAATAAAGGGCAAAGTATTTATTATACAATAATTAGCAACTTTTATTGTGCTTTTATTTTCTTTATTTAATTCACTCTTTAGTTCATTACATATATCTATTATTCCATCTATATTCCTACTCAACTTATGTTTTGGACCATTATTATAACTTTCTTCAAGTTCTAATAAAAGTTTTTTTAAAATATAAATCTTTTCCTTCATTTATTTTCCCTCCGACAGTCTCTTATAAAATGTCATTTTATTAAAACTATTATATATTCTATAAAAAGCATATTTGCCCATATCCATTATTATATAAATCTATATATTTTGTTATTCTTAGGTAAATAATTATATTAAGTAATGACAATAAAATTTAAAACAATAGACAATAGCCTATAATCTACTTGACCCCATATGATATATTTTAACATAGTTATTATTTTTATCTAAGTACTATTTTTAGTTTAATTACAATTCGAAGGGAGTTTAAATTATGAAAAAGGCAGTTTTCCTAGATAGAGATGGAGTTATAAATGACAATACAAAACCTGTTAACAAGCCTGAAGATCTTGTGCTATTTCCTTGGACCAAGGATTCAATAGTACAACTAAATAAACTTGAATATAAGGTATTTGTAGTAACAAATCAAGGTGGTATTGAAATGGGATATTTTAAGGAAGAAGATTTAAATCAAATTCATCAGAAACTACTAAAGGAATTAGAATCAGTTGGAGCGTCTATATGTGACATAAGCTATTGTCCCCACTTTAAAACCAAGTGTCAATGTAGAAAACCATTACCGGGTATGATTTTAGATTTAGCTGCAAAACATGATATTGATTTATCTAAGTCATTTATGATAGGAGATAGAGATGTCGATATAGAAGCTGGTAATAGAGCAAAATGCAAAACCATAAAGCTTGGAAAATCCTATGATAAGGCTGATTATAATGTAGATAATTTATGGGAAGCTATTAATATTATTACATCCATTAATTAATGATAACCAATAGAATCCCAATTCAATAAAAAAGCCATTCAATCCTATTTTAAAAGATTGAATGGTATGTTATTTATATCTATCCTACAATATGATATCCACAATCAACATGAATATTTTCTCCTGTTATTCCCGTTGCTAAATCACTACATAAGAATGCTGCTGCATTGGCAACTTCTTCTGTTTTAACAAGTCTTTTCATTGGATTAATCTCCTCAAAACTCTTTAGCAATTGACCAAAGTTTCTTACGCCCTTAGCAGCAAGGGTTTTTATCGGTCCTGCCGATATAGCATTTATGGTGATACTTTCTTCTCCTAGATCAGAAGCTAAATATTTTACACTTGCTTCTAAGGCAGCCTTTGCAACCCCCATGACATTATAGTTAGGAGTTACCCTCTCTCCTCCTAAATAGGTTAAAGTCACAATGCTTCCACCCTCAGTCATCAAAGGTCTTGCATTTTTTGTTACAGCTACCAAAGAGTACGCACTTATATCTTGGGCTAAATGATACCCATCTCTACTGGTATCATAATACTTCCCCTGTAGTTCTTCCTTCTTAGAATGGGCAATGCTATGGACAACACCATTTAATACCCCCATTTTGTTTTTGATTTCATTGAATGCATTTTCAATATCTTCATCACTAGCCACATTGCAGGAGATTAAAGTAGGATTATCAACACCCTCTTCACTTAACAACTTTTCTAAATTACCTTTACTCTTTTCCCCAAAGTATGTAAACGATACTCTTGCACCCTCTTCTATAAATTTTTTAGCTATTCCCCACGCGATACTCCATTTATTAGTTACTCCCATAATTAGAATGTTCTTATTCTTAAGTAAACTACCCATCACTTTTCCTCCTTAATATATTAAGACCAAATTCTGGTGGAGTTTTACCCCCTCTTTCATAAACTTAAATATTGAGAAAATTACACAATTAGTATTTGAAATAATTTTTTGCAAGATTAATAATGAGTCGCGCTTTATTTAGCAGCGAAAGATTAATCTTGCAAAAAATTTAAAAATCTAATTTCCTCATCTTAATTATAATTTATAAAATAAAATACAAATAAATTATATAACAATTACATAAAAAACTCAAAATAAACTTATATAAGTTTTTCAACTTGGTCTAAGAGATCTTCAAATACATCTAGAGCATCTTCAATGGGTTTAGTATTAGTCATATCAACTCCGGCCTTTTTAAGTATATTTAAAGGATAATCTGAACCTCCACTTGATAGGAAGTTTATATAGTTTTCTATATCCTTTCCCTCACCTTTTAATATTCTTTGGGAAATTGATATAGCAGAGGAATATCCGGTTGCATATTTATAAACATAGAATGCATTATAAAAGTGTGGAATCCTAGCCCATTCATATTTTATTTCATCATCAATATGTATATTTTCACCATAATATTTCTTATTTAAAGAATAATAGTATTCACTTAAGGAATCCGTTGTAAGAGCCTCTCCTCTCTCTTGAAGATCATGAATTTCCTTTTCAAATTCAGCAAACATTGTTTGTCTATAAACTGTACCTCTAAATTGCTCTAAGAAGTGATTTAGTAAATATAGCTTTTCAGTTTTGTTACTACTTTTATTAATCAAGTGATCCATTAATATTGCTTCATTAACTGTTGATGCAACTTCGGCAACAAATATTTTATAGCCAGCATAAATATAAGGTTGTTTATTATTTGCATAATATGTATGCATAGAATGTCCAAGCTCATGAGCCAAAGTAAAAACATCATTTATAGTTCCATGATAGTTGAGTAGTATAAAAGGCTTACTATCATAAGATCCCCAGGAATAACCGCCACTAGTCTTTCCTTTAGTTTCATATACATCTATCCATCTCTCTGAAAAAGCTTTATTTACATCATTCATATAGTCCTTACCCAATGGAGATAGTCCTTCTAGAACCATTTCCTTTGCCCTATCGAAATCTATATCTTCTTTAGATTCTTTTACAAGGGGAGTATAAAGGTCATACATATGTAGTTCATCTACACCAAGAACTTTCTTTCTAATATCTACATATCTATGCATTAAATCTAATCTTTTATTTACTACATTAATTAAATTTTCATACACAGATACAGGTATATTATCATCATCTAATGAAGCTTCTAGAGCGGAATTATATTTCCTAACTTTACTGTAAAACACATCCTTTTTAACACTGGATATCAAAGTTGCACTTAAAGTATTTTTAAGTTTACCATAGGATTCGTATAATCCTTCAAAGGCCTCTTTTCTTACCCTACGCTCTTTACTTTCTAAGAATTTTATAAAGTTTCCCTTAGTAAGCTCTATGCTATCTCCATTTTCATCAGTTATTTTAGGAAATTTAATATCAGCATTATTAATCATGGTAAAAATATTTTTTGAAGCTAAAGCAACTTCTCCCCCCATTGCTAATATTCTTTCTTCTGATTCATTTAACACGTGTTCTTTTTGACGTAATAGTTCATTTAAATAAAATTTATATGCTTTTAGTCCTTCATTTGATTCAATAAAATCTTTTATTGTATCTTCATTTATGGTTAATATTTCTGGCACAACGAAGGATAATGTGCTTTGTATTTTAACACTAAGACCAATGGCCTTATCATATAGAGCTTGATATTTAGCTATAGTATTATCTTCATCTTTTTTCATTTTTGAATATACAAAAAGGTGCTCTGCCTTTCTATTGATTTTATCCTTAAGTTCTAAGGCTCTAAGTAAATTTTCAGATGATTTACTAATTATACCTTTATAATTATATATTTCATCTAATAAATCATTTATTTCATTAAAGTCTTTCTGCCAATTTTCTTCATTACTGTACATGGATTCAATATCCCATTTGTATTCGTTTGATATATTTTCTCTAGTTTTCTTGTTATCAAGTTTTTCCATTTAATTATCACTCCTCAAGATATATTATTTCTATTTTACCAAAAATAATATTAAAATAACCTAAATTTGTCATAAAGTCCTTATTTTACTTAAATATATTTTACAATAACCTTCAAAGATATTATAGATTTAAATACACTCAAATATATAATAAGATTTTAAACTATATTTCTATATTTTTGAAAATAATTAATTTTATATCGTATATAAGGTTTTTTCTTTTAAAAAGTTTGGTATATTAATTATAATAAAGAATATATTAATTTGTTGGGGGTCTATAAAATGGGGAATATTATTTTTTCCAAACTTTTACTTTTTCCAGTAATAGTACTTTTTTATTTTGTTTTTGTAAAATCCTTAATATATTTACTTCCCTTTATATTTGGATATATAATAGCTTCGATAATAGAGCCCCTAGTGGATCTTTTAAATAAGCGACTTCGACTTCACAGAGGTGTATCCTCCTTTATATCTATAATTATTTTTATTAGTCTATCAGGATTAATAATATTTTATATAGGTGGTTTGCTTTCCTCTGAAATTACAAAACTTTATAATAGATTTCCTGATCAAAGTAGTCAGATTTATTCCTATGTATCAGATTTAGTAAATAGGTTTCATCCAATTTATATTAGTATTCCTGAAAGTGTAACAAATTCAATCACCAATGCCCTTTACGCACTATTCAATAATCTTATTAGTTCATTGGGAACCCTAGCGTCCTCCACATTAGGATTTATTGGTAGAATACCTAGTTTGCTATTATTATTCTTTTTTTCTCTAATTTCAGCATTTTTCATTTCAAAGGATAAAGATAAAATATATAGCTTCATAAGGGCTCAAATGCCCCCAAATTCATTGAATAGTTCTATGATAAAATCTGTAAAGGAAGACTTAGGATTTGCATTATTGGGATATATAAAAGCTCAGTTTATACTTATGTCTATCACGTTTACGGAAAGTGCCATCGGTCTTAGTCTTATTGGGGTTAATTTTGCTATAATTATTGCCTTAGTAATAAGCATTGTAGATGCCCTACCAGTTCTAGGGTCGGGCTCCATATATATTCCATGGATAATTGCTAAGCTATTAATGAAGGACTTTGATACTGCCCTCTTTTTAACTATCTTATATTTAACAGTTACGGTTGTAAGACAAACTTTAGAACCTAAAGTTATAAGCACACAAATTGGGTTGTATCCATTAGTAACACTTATGGCAATATATATTGGTTTAAAATTATTTGGATTCATTGGAATAATATTAGGTCCAATCATTGTAATTACTTTTTTAGCACTACAAAAGATGGATATAATTCCAAAATTCAAAAATACTAATCCTTGATTATTAAAAATTAACCTTTGTGAATGATGAACAATAATTCTATGAAAACGTTTGTGCGTTTGCCTTTATATCTTTACATTTTTGTAACATATGTTATAATTGTTCATAATATTCAAAATTAAATATAAAGGAGTGAGTTTATGAAGGAACTTTTATACTTCATATCACCAGATAAAAATAGTCCCAGTGAAATTGGTAAAATGTTAGATGAACATCCAGAGATTAAGTTTGTTTCATTAGTAGCAGTTGATTTAGGAAATGACTCTACTGATGAAAAGATACCTGTTGAAATGATGAAGGAGGATATCGCAGACTTCCTTGAAAAGGGTGTTCAGACTGATGGTTCAAGTGTTTTCTTACCAATAATAGCTGAATTAAATAATGCTAAGGTTGATCTTATTCCTGATAAAACAGTAAAATGGTTTATTGATTATAATTATGATAGTATTGACCCTAAAACTAATTTGCCTGTAGGTACTTTAATAATACCATCTTGTCTTATCCATGAAGGAAAATTTGTGGATTCTAGATCAGTTTTAAAATCATCAATTTCTAATTTTGAAAATAAAATAATTGAGCTTTTTAAAGAGCAACCTAAATTATTAAAGGAACATAATATTAAATCAGCAGATGATATTGAAGGTGTTGTACTTACTACCGCTACCGAGCTAGAGTTTTGGGTTCAGACCCCTGGGGATAGAGCTGATGTTGAAGATCTTTCTACTTCCCAAATATTAAAAGAACAGTATTGGAAGCGCACTGTTGGTCCAGTTCGTAGCGCCCTTGAAGAATCTTTAGTTAAGCTTAATAAGTATGGATATCAAGCTGAAATGGGACATAAAGAAGTAGGTGGTATTCCATCTTCACTTAATAAAGATGGTGAATTCCTACATATTATGGAGCAGTTAGAAATAGCCTGGAAATATGATGTTGCAATGCAATGTGCTGATTGTGAACTATTCGCTCAAGATTTTATTAAAGATACCTTTGTTAGTCATGGTCTTGATGTTACCTTCAAAGCTAAGCCTATCGAAGGTGTTGCAGGAAGTGGCGAGCATACACATATAGGGGTTGCAGCAAAACTTAAAGACGGAAGCATAAGAAACTTGTTTACCCCATCGGATATGAAGAAATACTTCTTAAGTTCAATTGGCTGGGGTGCTATAATGGGCTTACTCAAAAACTATGAAGTTGTTAATCCCTTCGTTACTTCTTCTAATGATGCACTTAATAGACTTAAGCCTGGATTTGAAGCTCCTGTATGTATAGTTTCTTCTCTAGGTCATAGTGCTGAAGTTCCTTCGAGAAATAGGACTGTATTAGCTGGTCTTGTTAGGGAAAGCAATAATCCCTACGCCACTAGATTTGAGGTAAGAGCACCTAATCCAACTACGAATACTTATCTTGCAGTGGCAGCAATATATCAATCAATGCTCGATGGAATTGCTGCAGTTGTAAATAGCGATTTATCAAATGAAGACCTAGAAAAGGGATTCTCTAAGAAACCAGGAGAGGATGCTTTCTACTTAGAAAAGGATAGGGCTTACAGAAGTGAAGATGATGTATTTGAGCACTATACATCAGAAGAAAGAGATGCTCTTTTCGGAACCCCCCCTGCTACTGTATGGGAAAATGTTAAGGGTCTGGATTTATATCCTGATAAATATAAGGTTCTTACTAATGCTGAAGTGTTTACCGATAATATTATAGCTTCTTTTAAAGCCAGTATTTTAATGAAATGGACTACAGAATTAAATAATAGAATAATTCCTAATTATATGGAAGTTGTTCGTGAATGCAAAAAACTACATGACACCGAAGATGTTACTGACCTTGATGTTGTTAACTGGGAAAAAATAAATCAAATTCGTTATTATTTAATGAAGGATAGCTTAAACTACAAGTCATTATTTACAAAGATTAAAGAAGCAATTGCTATAGAAGATTATGATGCCGTTTCTGAGCTTCAGCTTGAGATGACTGACAAGGTAAATGAATTGAAATCTCTTTATGCAGAATATAAAAACAATATATTTTAATTAGTTAATGTCGGCTCTGTGAAAATCACAGAGCCTTTAATTTTTTTGAGTCCTAAAACTTTGAATCTATTAAAGAAATCATCCATAGTGCTTTGTATATTCATCTATATAATAGTGAAAAATAAAGACAATAGATTATTACTTATTTGGGGTGACTAAATGGAGCTGTTCAATTTTTCTGATCTTAAAATATTTGATATTAAGGGTGTTAATATAGGAATTCGTCCATTTCTCTCCTCTGTTGTTATTTTAATAGTATCCGTTATCTTCATTAAACTTGTTATGTATTTAACTCAAAAAATAATCGATATTACAAAGTTTAATGAGCAAAGAGAGAAAACTATTAAAAGTGTAGTTGATTCTGTTGCTGCATATTTTATTCTTACCTTAGCCATATTGACTATAATGAGCGAGTTTGGACTAATTAGGACTGCAACTGTTTTGACTGGCGCTGGAATTTTTACTCTTATTGCTGGTCTTGGAGCACAGAATCTAATTAAAGATGTGATCAATGGATTCTTTATTTTATTTGAGAGACAAATGAAGGTAGGAGATTTTGTAGGTATTAATGAAGAATACTACGGTAGTGTAGAAGAAATAGGTCTTAGAGCTACTGCTATTAGAGAGTGGACTTTAAAGAAAATATATATACCAAATGGGGAAATAAAAACTCTTAAGAACTACTATAAGGACAAGGCTAGAGTAATAGTTGAAATCATAGTTCCCTTTGAGGAAGACCAGGATAAAGTTAAAAATGCTCTAGAGGATGTATGTGAAATTATTAATAGCGAATACTGTGATAGGTTATATAAAATAGGCAGTGCAAACTATTCTGAATTCTCACTTTTGGGTATAGTATCCTTAAACGGTAAGGATGGGGGAGCAAAGTATATAGTTACTGGAGTTGTTACTCCCCATCATCAATGGTTTATGCGCAACCGTACATATGAAGTTATTCTAAATAAATTTACAGAGAAAAAAATAAGAATAGGATATCCTAGAGCTTTCATTAATAGTGATGATAAATGGATTTTTAATGATGATGGTGAAGATTGATTTATAAATCCTTTATTATTTTAAAGAGTTCTTCTTTGTTCCTTGGCAGGGAATACTCTTTTTCTATTTCTGGTTTATTTTTAATAATCTCATTGTAAACAGTTACTATCCATGGTATTTCCAACTTTGCATCCTTTAGTAGACTTAAATCTCCAAAAATGTATTCTGGTTTACCGTTTTTAAATACATTTCCATTCTTAATAATGATAATCTCATCAGCCCAACCATATATACTATTCATATCATGGGTAGCTATTATAATAGTTTTACCATCTTTATTTAAAGCATTAAGCATATTTAATATATCACTAGTACCCCTAGGATCTACATTGGCAAGGGGTTCATCAAATACAATTACCTCAGGATCCATAACTAGGATAGAAGCTATAGATACTTTTTTCTTTTCTCCACCACTTAAAAAATGAGTAGGTTTTTCCTTAAGTTCTTCAATATCCAATTCAGCCATAGTTTTTTCTATTCTATACTTAACTTCTTCTCTAGAGAGCCCCATATTTAAAGGTCCAAAGGATAGTTCTTGATAAACGCTAGCAGAAAAAAGCTGAGTATTTGGGTCTTGAAACACTATACCTACATTACTTCTTAAATTTGCTATTTCTTTTTTACCATATTTAAGTTCTTTGCTATTGAAGAAAACTTTTCCAGAACTTGGTTTATAGATACCATTAAAATGTAAAAACAGAGTAGTCTTACCAGCTCCATTTGGTCCAATTATAGCCGTCTTCTTACCCTTTTTGATACCCATTGAAATACCATTAAGTGCCTTTGTACCATCAGAATATTTATATACTAAATTCTTTGTTTCAATGATATATTCATTCAAAATAATTTCCTCCAGAGTTGTTTTTAGTTTTTATACTATGGCTATAATAATTAGTACAGTAATATAAAGACTAATCATAGCTGTATTTCTATAGGATATAGAGTATTCTTTATCTAATACATTTAAGTCTCCATCATATCCTCTAGATACAAGGGATAAATACAGCATCTTATGCTTTTCATAGGCTTTGATAAATAAGTTTGTAACTAATAATCCAAGAGAATAATAACTTCTTTTATAACCATAATATCCCAACCTGCATTCCTGGGATAATTTCATCTGTATGGCTGTTTCAATTAACACAAAAATAAATCTATATATAATAGTAAACATTTCTACAAAAATCATAGGTATTTTTATTTTTCTCATTACATTTGTAATATCTGTAATTGGGGTAGTTAACGACAAAAAAAATACACAAAAAATGCTTGCAAGAGATCTAAAAAATATAGTTGCACCTTCCAAAATGCTATTATTTGTAATTCCAATATATAAAGAATATACCCTCAATCCATAATTGAAGGATTCAGGGTTATTAGCAATATTAATCATTATTGTTAGAATACTTATTAATAAAAATGGTACTGGTATGAGTAACATTTTCATTAATACTTTAGAAGGGATTTTTGCAACAAATAAAATTAAAAATCCCATGGTAAATATAACAAACAAATGTAACTTTATTGAGCTAATAAATAGTACTATGGATAGTGTCATTAAAGATACAACTATCTTTTCTACTGGATTGATTCTTTTAAGTTTATTAGTATATGCATATCTATCTATCAGCATTTATTAACTCATTTCCCTTCTTTTTTCCTTTGTAATATCCAAAGAAATAAAATATAAATCCACTACCTATTGCTGCCTGAAGAGCAAATAGCAAGCTTTCTATTTCCCCACTTGGTGGTTCCCATATAGAACTAAACCAAGGTTCGTAGTTTGGACTTATTTCGGTAATGAATTCCTCTGCCTGACCATCGGCTCCACCGAATTCTGCATCCTTGTTAACTATAAGCGGAATAATGGTAATAAAAACTACAAGTAAAATCAATATTGTATTTTTCTTAGACATATTATTTATTCCCCCTTAAAAGAGACAGTTCTTGTAAACCTTCATTATTATATTGAGTTATTAAATTATAAACAACAACAGTTAGAAGACCTTCACTAATGGCCAATGGAATCTGCGTAAATGCAAATATACCTGTGAATTTACTAATGGATGCAACTATTCCTCCTACCTCGGCGGGGAAGGCAACACCTAGCTGAATAGATGTTACTATGTAGGTTGCTAAATTACCTAGAGCTGCAGCCAAAAAAACACTTAGACCTTTAGATACTTTAGACTTGTCACATAATTTATAAATACCATATGCAACTAGTGGACCTGCAATTCCCATTGAAAAGGTATTGGCACCTAAGGTTGAAATTCCTCCATGGGCCAATAATAGAGCTTGAAAAATCAATACTATTAGTCCTAAGACACTTGATATAGTTGGTCCGAACAAAATAGCTGTTAAGCCAACTCCCGTTGGATGAGAACAGCTACCTGTAACTGATGGTAGTTTTAAGGAAGATAGTACAAATACAAAGGCCCCACATAAACCTAAGAGCATTTTTGTATTGAAATTATCGCTAGAAACTTTAGTTATTTTTTTAATACCAATTACTATAAATGGTATTGATATGGCAAACCACAACAAAGCCCATTTAACTGGTAAAAATCCCTCCATTATATGCATGGCAAAGGCCGGTTTCGGTATAACCATAAATATTATAGCTGCTAAAAGAAATTTAATACGATCATTTAATCTCATCTTAAGACCTCCTATAATGTTGACAACAAAATAATTCTTAAGGCCTTCAAATAATTGTACTTTCTGATTTAATGAAATTAACCTAAATTATTTATTATAACAATAAAAAAATCTAGCCTCGAGGGTTAGATTTTTATTTGATAATTCAGATTATATAAGCACCTCTCCCTCCGAAGGTCTTTCTAATCATCTAAACATAGGCAGGTTTCCTGACTCGCATATCAATCTACTTCCTCGCCTTCCCATATCCCATACATAGGTTGGTGGCATCTTGAGGTTTCGTCCATGCTTACAGTAGCGGGGGCTGTGACGGGATTTCACCGCACTTCCCTTTTAACCTAAAACTAGGCACCTATATTGTTATTTTGTTGTCTTAATATACTTATATTATATTGTATAGTGGTTCAAAAAACAACCATATGGCATATTTAGCATATTTCATGTCTTATTCGCTAAGTTTTATGTTAAATAACCTCTCATTGTATGGCAATTATAAAACTTCTATTTGATCATATAGCTTTTTTTCCCTAGTCCTTGTAACTAATGCCTTTCTATCAGTTCCTTCTAAAACCAAATAATTTTCATAATCTGTAGATATTATCTTCTTAAGTTTTTGTAGGTTAATAATATAAGATTGATGTGATCTAAAAAAATGTTTACTCTTAAGCTTCTCCTCAATATTATTGAGGCTACCATATATGCTAAAACATTTCTCTTCACATATGACATCTATTTTTCTTCCATTCTTTTCAAACATTATTATATTCTTTTTAGATATAAAAATTTTCTCAGATCCATCTTTTATACAAACTTTTCCATGAAATGGCTTTGTCATTATCCTCTTATCCATATTATCCCTCTTTTATAGTAAATATATATAATATTATATACTAAATGATATTAGTAACCAATGTCTTTAATTGGTTTATATTTACTAATTATCTTCTCTGATGCCTTTATTCCATCGATTGCTGCTGAAATAATACCCCCAGCAAAACCTGCCCCTTCTCCTATTGGGTATAAACCCAAAACATTTATGCTTTCCATGGTTTCTGTTTCTCTTTCTATCCTAATAGGGGCAGAACTTCTTGTTTCTACCCCTGTCATTATGGCATCAGGTAAAGCAAATCCCTTTAGTTTTTTATCCATCTCTATAATGGCTTCCTTCATTGATTCAACAACATAGTTAGGTAGACATTTACTTAAATCAGTTAATTTTATTTTTGGTAAATATGTTGGCTTTACATCACCCAGTTTTGTTGATTTTCTATCAGAGAGAAAATCTTTAACTAGTTGGATAGGTGCACTATAATTCTCTTCACCTAAATGAAAAGCAGCCTTTTCCCATTTTCTTTGAAACTCTACCCCCGCTAAGGGATGATCACTTCCAAAGTCTTCAGTGTTTATTTGCACTAGTAAAGCACTATTTGCATTTTCTTTATCTCTTGCATATTCACTCATGCCATTTGTTACCACCGTATTATATTCAGAAGCAGCCGCAACAACAGTACCTCCAGGGCACATACAAAAAGTGTATACAGCCCGTCCATTCTTACTCTGATAGGTTAGCCTGTAGTCAGCTGCTCCTAAACGTGGATGTTCATGGTGCTTTTTATATTGAGATTTATTAACCAATGCTTGAGGATGTTCAATTCTTACTCCGATGGAAAATGGTTTTTGTCGTATGCTTACTTCTCTTAAATTTAGCATCTCATATGTATCTCTAGCACTATGTCCAATTGCCAAGATAACCACCTGGGTTTTAAGCTTTTCAGATTTATTTATCTCAACGCCTGTTATTTTTCCATCTTTAACGAAAATATCTGTAACCTTGCTACCAAATCTTACTTCACCACCAAAATCTATTATACGCTGTCTAATATTTTTAACTACATTTTTTAAAATATCTGTTCCAATATGAGGTTTATATGAATATAATATTTCTTTTGGTGCTCCAGATACTATAAACTCCTCAAGAACCTTTCTACTTCGTATATCCTTCGATCTAGTAGTCAATTTTCCATCGGAAAAGGTCCCTGCACCACCTTCCCCAAACTGTACATTTGATTCTAGATTTAGTTTGCCATTTTCCCAAAATCCTCTCACATCTTTGGTTCTTGTATCAACATCTTGTCCTCTCTCTAGTAATATGGGGTTATATCCTCTCTGTGCTAAGATAAGTCCAGCAAACATTCCCGCTGGTCCAGTACCTATTATTACTGGAGAAGTTTCTAAGCCCTTATCACCAGGTTTCACATCCTTATATTTTGTGTCAGGACTGTTGACGAGATTTCTATTTTTTCTCAATACTTTATTTTCGTTTTGTACTTTCACATCTACTGTATATATATAATTGATTTCGTTTACTCTTCTAGCATCAATTGATTCCTTAAAAATATTATAACTAATAATTTCTTGATCACTTATCTTCAATTTCTTTGCTATTTTATTTTTTAAAAGTTCTATGTCTTCATCTATAGACAGCTTAATATCTCTAACTCTAATCATTAATATTTCTTCCTTTCATACTATACTGCAAGTTATTATATCACTTTAATAGTTTATTCTAAACAATGATTTTATATTTTACTAATTTTATAATTAAAAATAAAAGGTACTGTAAACCACAGATGGTTTTCAGTACCTTTAAATATAGATTAATATTTATTTGCTTATACTTGGAACAATAATTCTCCGTAAGTAGGCATTGGCCATAATTCTTCATCTACTAATGTTTCAATGTAGTCTCCAATTGCTCTTAACTCACCCATGGCAGCAAATACAGATTCTCTATAGAATTTACCTTGATCAAATGAATCTCCTTCCATCTCAGCTGCTTCTTTAGTTGCTTCTTCTAATGCAACTAACTTTTCTTTGAAGGAAGCTAAGGAAGAAGAAAGCTCTGTAAGTAAATCTGCTTGGACAGTTACATCTGCGCTATCACAAGCTGATTTAACAGTATTGATAGAATTAGCTAATTCAGTAGCAAATTTAATGGCAGCTGGCATTATTTGACGTTTTGCAATTTCAATCATCGTTTTTGCTTCAATATTGATTTGTTTAGAATACTCTTCTAATAAAATCTCATATCTAGAATGTAGTTCCACTTCACTAAGCACACAATGTTTAGAGAATAATGAAACTGATTTTTTAGTAATTAGTGATGGAATAGCCTCTACAGTAGAAGAAATATTTGGAAGACCTCTCTTAGCTGCCTCTTCTACCCACTCTTCAGAGTATCCATTTCCATTGAATATTACTCTTCCATGTTTCTTTACAGTATCCTCTAATAATTCTTGAACTGCTGTATTAAAATCAGTTGCACCTTCTAACTGGTCAGCAAATTCAGATAAAATATCAGCTACAATTGTATTTAGTACTACATTCGGTCCTGAAATTGACGCAGAGGATGGAACCATTCTAAATTCAAATTTATTACCGGTAAATGCAAATGGAGATGTTCTATTACGGTCCGTTGCATCCTTTGGAAGAGCTGGTAATGTAGAAACACCAATTTTCATCATTCCTCCTTGCTTAGAAGAAGTTGCAGGACCCTTTTCAATTTGCTCTAATATATCAGTTAATTGTTCACCGAGGAATATTGATATAATAGCTGGAGGCGCTTCATTTGCTCCTAGTCTATGATCATTTCCTGTATTAGCTGCTGAAAGTCTTAATAAGTCCGCATGCACATCTACAGCTTTAATTATTGCTGCTAAAAATACTAAGAATTGTGCATTTTCATGGGGTGTATTTCCTGGGTCAAGTAAATTGAATCCATCGTCTGTACCTATAGACCAGTTATTATGTTTACCAGATCCATTCACACCATCAAATGGCTTTTCATGTAATAAGCATACTAAACCATGACGATTTGCTACTTTTTTCATTGTTTCCATAGTTAATTGGTTATGATCTGTAGCAATATTTGTAGTATTAAATATCGGTGCTAATTCATGTTGTGATGGAGCAACTTCGTTATGCTTTGTTTTTGCAGAAACACCTAATTTCCATAATTCTTGATCTAATTCTTGCATGAAAGCAGAAACTTTTTCTCTTAAACTTCCAAAATAATGATCATCTAATTCTTGACCTTTAGGCGCCATTGCACCAAATAATGTTCTACCTGTATACACTAGGTCTCTACGTTTTTTATACAATTCCTTATCAATTAAGAAATACTCTTGTTCCGCTCCTACTGTAGTTATTACTCTTTTAGAAGTTTCATTTCCAAATAGTCTAATCATTCTAAGAGCTTGTTTAGAGAGAGCTTCCATTGAACGTAACAATGGTGTCTTCTTGTCTAATGCTTCTCCTGTATAAGAGCAAAATGCTGTTGGTATACAAAGTGTACCTTCTTTTACAAAGGCTGGAGAAGTACAGTCCCAAGCAGTATATCCTCTAGCTTCAAATGTTTCTCTTATTCCACCAGATGGGAAAGATGACGCATCAGGCTCACCTTTAATCAATTCTTTACCAGAGAATTCCATTATTACTTTACCATCAGCTGTTGGAGAAATGAACGAGTCATGTTTTTCAGCTGTTGTACCTGTCATTGGTTGAAACCAGTGGGTAAAGTGTGTTGCACCCTTTTCTATTGCCCAATCCTTCATTGCATTTGCTACGACTTCTGCTACTGCAGAATCTAACTCTAATCCTTCCTCAATTGTTTTTTGCAATGCTTTATACGTGTCCTTAGGTAGACGACGTCTCATTATCGCATCATTAAATACATTTGAACCAAAAATCTCACTTAAAGGTTGATTTCCTAAGCTCATTATATTTGTCCCCCTTATATTATTATTTTATTAATTATATAAAAGCAAAAAAGGCGTCCCCAAAAAAACCTGAGAACGCCATTGCTCACAAGACTCTAATTTAACACAGTAGTATAATATCTATCAAAAGGACCCCATTGCCCTTAAGCAATTCACTACTATAAGTATATTAGTCTTAATTATATTTAATTTTTGATTAACTGAATTTTCTATAATAATTATATTACTATATACATTTAAAATTTGCAACACTAAATTTGATTTTTATTAATTTTTATCCTTTCCTAAGAACTTTTTTAAAGAAAATGCTAATCTTAAATTAAAACATTCTTGGGAATCTTCAAGATTACATCCGCATAGTTTTTCAATTTTGTCTAGTCTATATTTTAAAGTATTCCTATGGATGAACAATTTCTCTGAAGCATTTACATGCCTCCCACTTTCATCTAAAAAAACTTTCAAAGTATTCATAAGGGTTCCCTTATCCTTCAAACTATATCTTTCAAGGGTACCTAAATATTTGTCATATAATTCCTCAATTATACTGTTATCATTCACATTAAGAAGTAAAGAATATATTCCTAAATCATTATAGAAGATTGTAGTATTAAGTTCATTAAATTGTTTAATCAACTTTATAATTCTCTGGCTTTCATTTATACTTTTTGTCAAACCTTTTATTTCATTATATTCTTTGCCTATTCCTATGCTCACTGTCATTCCATTCATTTTTTTATTAAATTCTTTTTTGATTTTATCTAACAGTTTTATTAATTCAGTCTTTGACAAATATTCAGTGGGCAAAAAGAAGGTAATGGAATCTTTAATGGGAAAGTTCAATAAGAAGCCATATACTTCTTCTAAACCATCACTAATTATTTGTCTGAATTTTATTTTTATTTTCATTATCTCTGATTCTTGATTTATTTCATTCTTATTGAGAAAATTATCAAAATTATCAATATCAAATATGACTGCCTGTATAGGTAGTGACATATTATAACCATAAAATGAAGTTTTTTCAATCAAACTATCTATATTCTTCATTTCACCAAAAAACAAATCTTCCAACAACGTATTTATATAATTTTTTTCAATATCTTTTTTGGTAATATAGCTACAAATATCTTTGCTAACCTCTACAAGTTTTACCTCCCAAGGTATTTCAAAAATAGGAAAATCCAATGAATCTGCTAATTCTATAACTTCTTCTGGCACATTTGTCATATATGGTCCAATAAAAGCAAATAATCCAGCTACCTCCTTAGAATTAATCTTTTTTATAAGATCTATAAATACTTCTGTATTTTTCTTAACACCTAGACCAGTGATAAAAATAATTTCTCCTCCATTTACCCAATCGGCTATTGTTCTTATATCTTCAAAAACTTCTGCAACATAAATCCATCTTATAGGTCTATATAGGCCATTTTTTCCGCCAACTAACTTAACCTTTTCCATTGTAGGTAATCTAAGGATTTCTTTAAAGGTAACGTTCATAATATCACTCACTTTTTAAGAATATTAATTACATTATAAATCAATATGTAATATTTGCAAAAAGTCTACAACCCCCTTTTAATCTTAAAAGGGGGTTAGATTTAAATGTTTTTAGCTATTGCTTCATCTAATACATCCATGGCTCTATTTACTTGATCTTCTGTCATAACTAATGGAGGTAAAAATCTGATTACATTTCCAAATATACCTGCATCTATAAATATTACGCCCTTTTCAAGAGCATAGTTAGTTATTTTTTTTATTATTTCTTTATAAGGCTCCTTTGTTTTTCTATCCTTTACCAGTTCTATTGCTAGCATTGCTCCCCTACCACGAATATCTCCTATTATATCGTATTTTTCATACATTACATTTAATCTTTTAAGTATTAAATCACCAATTTCATTTGCTCTGTCATTTAGATTATGTTTTTCAATTTTTTCTATAACTTTAAGAGCTGCAACACAGCCAAGGGGACTCCCCCCATATGTTCCACCTATTTCACCTGGGTTTGGTGCATCCATAATCTCAGCCTTTCCCACAACTGCACTTAGGGGCATTCCTGCTGCTATAGATTTAGATAACGTAATCAAATCAGGTTCTATATCAAAATGTTCACTGGCGAACATTTTTCCAGTCCTAGCAAATCCAGTTTGCACCTCATCCGTAATTAATAATATATCCATCTCATTACATATTTCTTGTAGAGCTTTTAAATATTCCTTTGGCGGAACTACAAATCCACCTTCTCCTTGGATAGGTTCAGCAATTATAGCTGCAATCATATCCGATGAAAGCTCACCCTTTAGCAAGGTACGTACCCTCTCAGCACAAGCTACTCCACAATCAGGATATGTTCCGCCAAAGGAACATCTATAACAATACCCTGAAGGTATTTTATATGTTTCTGGTGCAAAGGGTCCAAATCCATTTTTATAGGGCTTTACCTTACTAGTCAAGGTCATTGTCATCAATGTTCTACCATGAAAGGCACTTTCTAAGGAAAGTATTCCTGTTTTACCCGTATATTTTCTCGCAATTTTTACAGCATTTTCAACGGACTCAGCTCCACTATTTGCAAACATTACTTTTTTATCAAAGCTGCCTGGTGTTATTTCTACCAATTTCTCTGCTAAATCCATATACGCTTCATACATTGTTACATGGAAGCAAGGATGAATTAGTTCATCAACTTGCTTCTTTATAGCTTCTATAACACCTATATCACAATGACCTATATTCTGTACACCAATACCTGATGCAAAATCAATATATTCTTTACCATCCACATCTGTAATTATTGCATCCTTGGCTTTTTTTGCAATTACTTGAGTTATATTGCCTACGCCCCTTGAGACATATTTATTTCTTTTATCTATTAAATCTAATGCTATAGCTCTGCTCATATATTCTACCTCCCAGGATTAATTGATATTAGTTTTCTTCGATACTTACCTTAGTAGTTTTTGCTTTTAACTCTAGTTTAGCTTCTGAGTAATAGGCTTTAGCCCAAATATAGAATACCGATCCAAGTACTGACCATAAAAGTACGATCATCCACTCATAGGGCCATATTAAAGCTGCTGGAGCACCTGGCATATAAAGGTACATCATGGCAAGACTTAAAATAACTGCCGTATATCCTACAAACTTACCATTGGCTATCTTATATGGTCTAACCATATCTGGTTCCTTATATCTAAGAACTAAAAATGAAAGAGAAACCATAAAATATGCTAATACAATGGTCAAACCACCTGCATCAACTAACCATACAAGCATGCTCCTACCGAATAATGGAGCAATGGAAGATATTATACCGATTAAGATTATTGCATTCTTAGGTGTATTATATTTAGGATCTAGTTCTGCTAAAAACTTAGGAAGCATTTTGGATTCGGCCATTGCATATATAGCACGGCTTCCCCCGATAAAAAATGAGTTCCAGCTTGTTAGTATACCACCTATTCCTGCAAGAACTAGTACTTTAGCTGCTAAGGGACTATTGAAGAATACGGCCTTCATTGCATCTGCTGTAGCAAGCTCTGTTATATTCAACTGAACCTTAGATAGACCTAGTGATACCCCAATAATAATTAATACATACCATACTATAGCCATAACAACTGAAAGAATTAGAATTTTACCTATTCTATCAAAGGGAATATCAATTTCCTCAGCTGCCTGAGGTATAACATCAAATCCTACAAACATAAAGGGAGTCATGATTACAACTGCCATTATTCCCTTACTACCATCAGCGATAAATGGTTTTAAATTGGCTACATCACCATTAAATACTGCACCTGTTACAAATAGAATACCTACTGATGCTATAATAATAGTCATAATACCTTGTAAGAAGGCTGCTGGCTTTACACCTTTATAGTTAATAATAGTAATGATTATAGAACTGACAACACCTACTAGCACCCATGTAAAATATACATCATATCCAGCTATACTGTACATAAATCCCTTTATATAGTTGGGAAATAAATACTCAAGCACCGTTGGAAGAGCCACTGCTTCGAAGGCTATTACAGAGACATATCCAAGTATAATTGACCATGTACAGACAAAAGAAGCATTCCTTCCTAATGCTCTATGGCTAAAGACATGTTCTCCACCACATTTTGGCATTGCTGCAGTTAATTCCGCATAGGTAAGACCAACAAATAATACCATTATTCCACCAATTACAAATGCAAGAATTGCACCTAATGTTCCAGCGGTTTTCACCCAGCCTCCTGAAAGAACCACCCAACCCCAACCAATCATAGCACCAAAGGCAAGGGCTAAAATATCTTTTTGTGAAAGTATTCTTTTAAAACCACTTTTATTGTTTGACATTTTTACTCCTCCTTAAATTTATTTTTATTAATTTATAAACACTTTTTATAAAGCTCTTTAATTTCATCAACATTTGGAGATATTGGATTATTATTAATTGCATATGTCATTGTCTTTATGGCATTATTTGATAACCAATCAATGTGCTCTTCTTTTACTCCTAGATTACTAAGTGTTGGCGACAAATTTATTTCCAGTAATAATTTTTCTATAGCCTCAATAGCTTTAAGTGCCGCATCTTCGTCAGATAGTTCTTCAACATCTTCACCCATGGCCTTTGCTATTTCTTTAAACTTCTCCAAGGAAGATTTGTATGTGTATTTCATAACAGTTATCATCAGAGCTGCTAAACCTTCTCCATGTACCACATCTAACAATCCACTAACTGGATGCTCTAATCCATGGGGTAGGGTTACACCGGATCTATCAATTACCATTCCACCAATTGTATTAGATAATGCCACCTTATCCCAGGCATCAAGATTACTTGGGTCTTTGTATACTATAGGTAGATATTTTGTAACCATCTCAATGGCTTTTATCGCTAAAGCTTCAGTAATTGGATTACTGTTTCTAGCTATATAAGCTTCTATACAGTGACATAAAGCATCAAATCCAGTAGGAGCTATTATATGGGGCGGTAAAGTAATCATAAGCTGTGGATCAACTATAGATTCCTTTGGGTAAATATAAATTGATTTTAATGACTTTTTATCATTGGTTTCTGGATCGGTTAAGACTGCAAAACAATCTCCTTCACTTCCAGTACCGGCAGTGGTAGTAACTGCAATAATTGGTAGTGCACCATTGCCTTTTTTTCCATAGATGTAGTCAATAATAGGCCCTGGATTTAAGGCACTAAAGGCAATTGCCTTTGTAGCATCTAGAGTGCTACCTCCACCTAATCCAATTACAAACTCACAATTATTTTCCTTTGCAACCTCAGCTCCTTTTTCTGCAGTGGTAGTTAAAGGATTTGATTTAACTTCATCAAATAGTACGCTGCTTACACCCTCTTTTTCAAGTAAATCTATTACTTTATAAAGAAGACCCGTTTTCTTTGTGCTACTTCTTCCCGTAACTATCAGTGCTTTCTTTCCATAGGGGGTACATATTTCTCCTATTTTACTAATTTTATTTCTACCAAAATGAATATTAATTGGTAAACAAAAATTAAATTCCATATTATTCCTCCTTTGTCATCACAAAAACAAAAAAGGCGCCACCAACAACTTTGAAAATTGTTAATGACGCCTTTGTCATATTTAATATTAATTTTTAATTTAATAGAAGTATATCATAGAGTATATTTTGTGTATATATGTGGAATACACGAAATCATTTGTGCAAAATGTACAAATGATTTTTTCCAAAAAAATATATCTGTATAACATAACTACAGATATTTTATCTCTCTAATCATCGAAGACTAAAAGCTTATCTGAGTCTATATAAATTTTCCATGGTACAGACTCTTTCTTTAACTCAAACCATTTTTCTTTTGTTATCTCCCATTGAAGATGATAATACTCAATATCCTTAGGCTTATTTCCAATAGCAAGATATATGGTAACTTTAAATGGTCCTTCGCTAACAAAGCTAGGCCAACAATTAAAGACATTATCTTGATTCTTATCCGATGCTTGTCTTATATAATGAGCTCTCATTCCAACATGTTTTAAATTATTATCCATGTTTTGTTTTACATTAAGCTTTATTCCCCAGTCAACTGCATATAATTCATTAGCAGATATATATTTTGCAGTTGAACAGTTTTTACATCCTGTTAATTTTGCCGCTGACAAAGTAGGTGGTTTTTGAAATATATCCTCTTTACTACCAAGAGCTTCAACATTACCACCTCTTAAAACCACTAAGTTATTGCATATCCTATAGGCCTCTTCCATGTTATGGGTTACAAATAACGTAACTCCCCTATAATCCCTTAGCGTATCTATAAGTTGTTTGGTTAGAAAATTACGCAAATGGTTATCTAGAGCAGAAAATGGCTCATCTAATAACAATGCTTCTGGTTCTATTGCCAATGCCCTAGCAAGTGCCACCCTCTGTTGTTGACCTCCTGAAAGCTGCGAAGGATATCTTTTCCCTAGATTTTCTAGCTTCATCATTCTAATTTTATTCTGCACAATTTCATTTCGTTTTTTCTTTGAGAGTTTTTCAAGGGCAAATTCAATATTTTCTTCTACAGTCATATTGGGAAATAGGGCATAATTCTGAAAGAGATACCCTACCTTTCTTTCTCTACTTGGAATATTAATTTTCTTCTTAGAATCAAATAATGTCCTTCCGTTTAGAACAATTTTCCCTTTATCGGGTTTCTCAATACCTGCAATACATCTAAGAGTCATACTTTTACCAGAGCCCGAGGCTCCTAGAAGGCCCATTGCATCTTTTTTACTATTAAATTTAACATTCAGTGTAAATCCCTTAAGCTTTTTTTCAATATCTACAAATAATTCCATTCTAAATCCTCCCGACAACAGGCGAATTTTTTCTTTGATATTCATTCCAATAATTCATTAAAATCATTCCCACAAGGGAAATGACTGTAATAACCACAACCCATAGAAGTGCTTTATCCATATCCCCAGCTTCTGCAGCAAAAAATATAGCAATGGGAATTGTTTGGGTTTTTCCTGGGATATTACCAGCAACCATTAGAGTAGCACCAAATTCTCCAAGGGCCCTTGCAAAGGACAATACTATACCTGCTGCAATTCCTGGCCAAGCAAGGGGTACTGTCACCCTCCAAAATATTTTCCATTCTGAAATTCCTAAGGTTCGCGCCGCATATATGAGGTTTTTATCAATTTGTTCAAAGGCACCCCTTGTTGTCTTATACATAAGAGGAAAAGATACTGTAGATGCAGCTATAACCGTTGCTGACCAGGAAAAAATGACTTGTTTATCAAATAAATTTAATAACTTTCCTATAGGACCATTTCTACCAAAAACAATCAAAAGAAAAAAACCTAGGACCGTTGGTGGCAAAACCATTGGTAATGTTAATATACCATCAATAATCCCCTTTACTTTACCCTTTAATCCATTAACAAACCAAGCTGCTGCAATACCCACAAAAAATGTAATAATAGTTGCTGCAAAGGCTGTCTTTGTGGATATCCACAGGGGCGAAAAGTCAATATTCATCATATTATCACTCCGTCAATCACTTAGTAAATTAACATTCTGATTCTTTTATTATTTTTCTTCATATTATTTTATCATAAATACAAATCCATATTTTTCAAATATAGGTTTTGCTTTACTACTGTAAAGAAAATTAATAAACTCCTTAGAAGCTTCTACATTCTTACTTTCCTTAATTACAGCTGCAGGATAATAAACAGGACTATGGGTTCCCTCAGGAGCTTTTGCAACTACTTTACCTTTATCAGATACTATGGAATCTGTTTCGTATACCATACCAGCGTCAGCGTTTCCTGTTTCCACCCATGTTAACACTTCCTTTACATCCTTCCCATAGACTACCTTTGACTTTATTTTATCTAGAAGATTTAAATTTCTCAATATTTCGTCTGAGTATTGCCCAATGGGAACACTCTTGGGTTCTCCTAATCCAATTACTTTAATATCATCTAATGTTAAGTCTTTAAAATCTGTTACAATAGATGAATCCTTTGGTACAATAAGAACAATCTTATTTTCTAGAAATTCTTTTTTTGTATCCTCAATTATTAAACCTTTATCCGATAGTGCATCCATTTTACCTATATTAGCGGATACAAATATATCTACCTCTGCGCCCTGTTCAATTTGGCGTTGCAAAGATCCTGATGAAGCAAAATTGTATGTAATGTTAATATTTGGATTTTCTTCTTTGTAGGCAGTTTTGATCTCTTCCATAGCCTCTGTTAAACTGGCAGCTGCAGAAACCATTAATGACACTGGTGGCGCTTCTTCAGTAGCCCCATTTGACTCCTCAGAAACAGTATTTGTTTCTCCACATGCAACTAAAAACATAATTAAAATAATTATTAATAATAATGTTGTTGTATTTTTTAATCTTAGCATCCTAACACTCCCTTTAAATAATATCGCAATAACATAAAAAGGGTGAGCTAAAGTACCCTGAAAAGGGGTTCGTCAGCTCACCATTGAGTTCATATTGACTATTTAATTTGTTCTTTTCTTTGACCATGTTTTTCATTATAACATAAAATAAATTTAATGTTTCATTATAGCTAATATATTTTATTATACTTTCACTATAATACTATGTCAATTATGTCATTACAAAAGGAAATATATATAAGGTATAATCCTTTTACTTTTTATCTCTATAATAATTGATTAAGCATCCTGCCACAATAATGTCTTTCTCATCCTTTGTCAAATCTCCAACAGAAACTGTGAACTCTTTTACTTCGCTTCCTATTGCATATGCTTTTATCTCTAAGTCTCCATTCAGAATAGCTTTCTTTACATTAGGTATAAATACATAATCATCTTTATTAAATACAGTTTCATCATCAACTAAGAATGGAACCATACCCCAGTTAATAAGATTTGATCTATATCGTTTTGTGGCATATTCTTTAGCTAAGTTAGCCCATCCACCAATAACCTTTTGACATGATGCTGCTTGCTCCCTGGCAGAACCATCTCCAGGCTTATTAGCAAATATAGTACTACCGATCCCAATACTCTTTGGGTCAATATCTTCAAAGCCCTTTATAGTTTTTATCTTTCCATAAACTGTCTTAAGCTCTTCAGCAACAGTAGTTGGATCATTACCCTTTTCCCTTTCGAGTTCAAGTTTATGAACCTCTTTTGTCTTCCCTACGTAAGCAGGATCTCTTCTACTAAGGGTAAACTCTGCAAGCCCAAGAGGATTTGAACGATATGATGAAGTCTCCCCCGATGGAATAAGTTCATCTGTAGTTGTAACAGGATCTGTAATATAACTTACAACTTTTAGTAGTAAATCATCGGTAAGATTAGGCATTTCTGGCCAGTCTTTAATATTTGGACCAAATTTAAGCTCCACATTAGAATCTTCATTACCTATACCATTGAAAATTCTATTGTCATATACTCCCTTATTAAAGTAGTACTTAGGCTTAGTATAATTCACATCTAACTCTGTTGCTGCAGTCAACTTCCCTCCATTTATAGCTGTGGCTGCAATAGAACGTGCATCCATAAGAGCAACATAGGATATCTGTCCTTGACCCGGTTTAGATCCTTCACGGTTTGGGAAGTTTCTAGTAGTATGACGGATAGAAAACTCTTGATTTGCAGGGGTGTCACCAGCTCCAAAGCAAGGTCCACAGAAGGCCGAACGTACTATTGCACCTGCACTCATCAGATTTTCTACGGTACCGTTTTTAACTAGGTCTATATAAGCTGGCTGACTTCCAGGATATACACTCATAGTAAATGCACCATTACCAACCGATTTGCCCTTTAATATGTCCCCTACTGCAACAATATTGTCATAGGTACCACCTGAACACCCTGCCACTGTACCTTGATCTACATAGATTTCACCATTTTTCACCTTGCTTTTAAGATCAATTTTAAGGTTTGGATTATCAAACTGTTCCCTGCACCCTTTTTCAACCTCATGCATTATATCAAGGGGATTTGCCTTTACTTCTTCAATTGTATATGTGTTACTTGGATGGAATGGCATGGCAATTGTTGGCTTAATAGTCGAAAGATCTATATATACAAGCCCATCATAGTATGCAATATCTTGTGGCTCAAGCTCTGCATAATCCTCTACCCTACCATGTATATCGTAATATTCTCTAACCTTATCATCTGTTCTCCAAATGGATGACCAGCAGGTTGTCTCAGTTGTCATTACATCTATACCATTTCTATATTCAACATCTAGGTTTGCAACTCCATCACCAATGAATTCCATAACCTTATTTTTCACATAACCATTTTTATACACCTTACCTATTATAGAAAGAGCTACGTCCTGTGGTCCAACTCCATCCTGTGGTTTACCGCTTAGATATATTCCTATAACTCCAGGTCTTTGTAGGTCATAGGTTTTGCTAAGGAGCTGCTTTGCAATCTCACCGCCACCTTCTCCTACCCCCATTGTACCAAGAGCACCATACCTTGTATGACTATCTGAACCTAAAATCATGTTTCCACATTTACTCATCATCTCTCTATTATAGGAATGAATAACAGCCAAATTAGTTGGTACATATATTCCACCATACTTTTTAGCTGCTGATAGTGCAAACATATGGTCATCTTCGTTTATAGTACCTCCCACTGCACATAAACTATTATGACAATTTGTCATAACGTATGGAACCGGAAACTTCTCCATACCACTTGCTCTTGCTGTTTGAATTATACCAACATAGGTAATATCGTGGGATGTTAGTGAATCAAACTTAAGCATTAAATCCTTTTCATTTTTAGAAGAGTTATGACCTTCAATAAGCGAATAGGCTATTGTGCCTTTTTTGGCCTCTTCCTTTGTTATTTCTTTACCAGTTTTTTGCTTAATTGCTTCGGTAGCGTTTGCATCATCAGCAATAATATCTTTCCCATTTATCAAGTATACACCTGTATCATACAGTTTAACCATTGATAACTCACCCTTTCTATAATAAGTAAATTGCTGTGTCAAATAATTAACGCATTCTGTGAACAATCAGAATACTATTGTTACTTTATATTAAAAATTATATAATTAGGACAGGATATAAGCAAATAGTTATTGCTTTGTATCCCCCATAACTTTTATCTATATCTAAGAAGGGAATGCTTATTTAATGACCGATCGTGAATTATTATATGTTAAAACAATAGTTGAAGAAAAAAGTATTTCAAAGGCTGCAAAAAAACTATTTTTAACACAACCTTCTCTAAGTAAATGTATTCAGAAAATAGAATCTTCCCTTGGAACTAAACTTTTTAATCGTACTAGTACAGGCTTAGTTCTTACATTTGCAGGTGAAAGATACTATCAAACCGCCATAGATATAATGAAGATATATAATGACTTTGAAATTGAAGTCAGTGAAATAAATAATCTTAAGAAAGGTAGAATTACTTTGGGGATTACTAGATATCTCGCAGCATATTTATTACCAATTATTTTACCTAAATTTAAGCAACAATGCCCTAATATTGAGGTGAATATTGTTGAAGAAAATTCAACTGATTTAGAAATATTATTATCCTCGGGGAAACTTGATTTTGCTATAATGCATACTCTTCCTTTCCATGAGATTTCTAGTAATTCAAATATCGATTTCCATTCATTATCTAGAGACCCCTTTATTTTAGCAACAAAAAAAGACCATCCTTTGGGTCAACATGCAATCATTAGTGAAGGATTTAAGTATCCTACAATAGACATTAGTCTATTTGCTGAGGAACCCTTTATTATGGTGAAACGAAATCAAAGGATCAGACATGTTTCTGATATGATATTGCAGAAGGCGAATATAAATCCAAAGATAGTACTAACCACTAAAAGCTATGAAACTGCAAGACGCCTTGCCTTAGAAGGAATCGGAATAACCTTTATACCTCAACTTTATTCTCAAATATTTGTAAGTACCAAAGAGCCAGATTATTATTATATTGATGAAAGGTATTCACCCTACTGGACCCTTTGTATTGCCGTTCAAAATAATGCGTATATTTCTAAGGCAGCACAACTGTTTATCAACATGACTGGAAAAGAGTTTGATTTGGAGATATTTGATTTATAAATTGTAGATGTGATTTTTAATATAACTATCTATATTAAATATGTAATAATGATTTGGATTTCTTGTAAAAAAATTAAAATATCTAATAATTGGCAACAAACTATTTTAACTTTGATTCATTATTGTTTCTAATAAGGTAATAATAATAACAATAATGCTAGAGAGGTGAAGATAGTATGAAAAAAGTTTATATTGTATTAGCTGTACTATTGCTTGTTTTTACTGCTTGTGCACCAAGAGATCCCCAAGAAAGACTAGACCCATTAGAAAATGAGCCCAATGATTTTGAAAATGAACTGAATAATAACAATGAACTAGATAATGGTATGGAAAATGAAATGGATGAATTTAATCAAAACCCAAATGAATTAGAAAATCCAGATCTCGAAACAAATCAGTCCTCTATTTTCAAAAGGGGTGAAGTACAGAATTGTAGAATAACTGCTGATGCCACCGATGTATTTAATGGTATAGGCAATAAATTTCCCAAAATAGGTAGTTTAAAGAAAAATGATGTTGTGAAAGTACTAGATCAAATAGAAGATTGGTATGTTGTTAGACTTGATAATAACCAAGTTGGAACCATCGATGCATCTAAGGCGACCCCTATAGTTAAAGAAGGAGAAGATCATCAAGATGGCGACCCAATTAGAGAGCCTCAAGGTGATGAGGCCACACAAGAACCTATTAATAATAGACAGCCTGCTCAAGAAGAGACACCTGAAGAAAACCAAGCTTTAGACGAACCCCAAGATACTCAAGAGAACGTACCTAGAACTGATAATAATTTAGCACCACTAAGCTCCATGGAGCAACAAATGGTTAACTTAGTAAATGGTGAAAGAAGTAAAAATGGTTTAAATGCCCTTACTGTAGATCTAGAGGTATCAAGGGTGGCAGAAATGAAATCACAGGATATGGTTGAGAATAATTATTTTAGCCATAACTCTCCAACCTATGGAAGTCCCTTCGATATGCTGGGAAGTTTTGGAATTGATTATTTAGCTGCCGGTGAAAATCTAGCAGGTAATTCAAGCGTGGAAGGTGCTCATACTGGACTTATGAACTCCAGTGGTCATAGAAAAAATATACTTAAGCCTGAGTTTACCCATATAGGTATTGGTGTTAAGCCTAGTAATAGGTATGGTTATGTATTTACCCAGATGTTTATAAGTAAACCCAAGTAAAAAAAGCCCCTTATGATATTTTATTAATAAGAAGTTAATTATTTTATGTTAAAAGGTCTGGGAATTATTAATTCCTAGACCTTTTCTATTATCAATTTTTAATAATTTTACAATTTATTAACTGCTTATCACACTTGCTAGTCCACTGAATAGTATGTACTAGGACAAAGGAAAGGGGGGAAGAATCAATGAGTTTAGCTAACAGCAATTGTGGTAACAGAAATTTAGCTAAGGAAATAATTGAAAGTGCTTTAAGATTAGAAAATGCTTTAGCAGATATATTATCTGCCGAGGCTGCAAAGATTAATTATTTAATAGACCAAGGATGCGAATGCGAAGAATTAATAGATGCAAATGAATCTATAGCTGAATTACTAGAAGGAATTTCAGATGCTGAAAAAGCTATTATAGAAAAGCTATGTAAAGGTTTAGAACTTCTTTAGATTAAAATTGAGAATTTCAAATTAAGCTCCTAGATAATGTTCTAGGAGCTTAACTCATGAAGTCTTTAATGTAATATTACATGATCAATTCTAAATATGAGAAAAATATAATTAAAGTATATACTTTGGAGGAATGTTTATGAAAATAGAAGGATATTTCAGTAATATGAAAACTGCTAATGACACAATCAAAAAGCTAAAGGAATCTGGGTATAACAATGCCTATTTTGATTTAAATGATCACTATATAGAAAATAGAAATGTTCAAACTAATTTTCCAGGCAGCGAAGATGGCACAAGTCTTTCTGATTTAGTTCTAGAATCAGGTGCAACATCCCATACTGATAGGAGCAAATCACCCTTGGCAGCAGCAAATCCAGCAGTAAGTGGTATGGGAAATATGGAGGAAGTAACTGATATAAATTGTAAAGTAGTAGTAAGTATAGATGGGCATAATGTAGACAAGATTAAAGCAATTATTAGGGATATGGGTGGCGATTTAGAAAACCCTAATATAGAAGGCCCTCGTATAACTGGGGATGAAGATAAGGTGTTTGATATTTCTTTAGATAGGCTACGTAGGAATTTATAATTGATAAGATTAAAATTGCAATAAGGACACATTTTTTGTGCCCTTATTGCTTTTTACAGAACCTTTTCAACATCATACATTGAACTTAAAACTGCCCAGTTCTGTGGAAAGTATTTTCCTATGGTCCAATAGCTTACTCCCCCAAGATTGTATTGGTCAACTAAACCTAGTTTTGCTCTAATGCTCCTTGCATCTTCAAACCATACCACATGCTCCCTTCCCTCATCATCATAATAATTAAAATATGGAGCCTGTGCTTTTGTATCATACATTATTGTGGCACCTTCCCTAAGGGCCAATTGCACTGCTTCTACATTAGATATAGTCTTGGCCGCCGTTCCCTCTTGATATGGTAGGACCCAGTCATACCCATAGTTAGGTATACCCATTAAAATTTTTTCACTAGGTATTGCCGTTATTGCATAGTCCAATACCCTTCTTACTTCATTTATTGGAGCCACTGCCAAGGGTGGTCCATAGGTATATCCCCATTCATAGGTCATAAGTATTACATGCTCAAGAAGTGCGCCATGTACAGGATAGTCATGGGCTTCATATAGTACCCCCTGTTGATCTGCTGATATTTTTGGTGCCAAGGCCGTTGTTACCGGATAACCTAGTCCATTTAACCTTGTAGTTATTTTTCTTAGAAAATCATTATATGCCTTCCGATCCTCTGGATATATATACTCAAAGTCAATATCCAGTCCATAATAATTTTTATTTTCTAGGTTAGTAATAATATTACTTATTAAGGTTTCCTGTACTTCTTCATTGGTTAATATAGCTCTTGCTATGTCACTGCTAAACCCCCCACCCGCTTCAAGGTTTGTAATTACCATTAGTGGCGCAACATTTGCTGCCCTTGCTGCATCTATCAGTCTTTGATCTTCAATATTTGTAAGGCTTCCATCAAGTTTTACTTCATAGCTAAAAATACTTAAGTAGCTAAGGTATGGAAGAGTTTTTCTTAGTACTTCATCATCTATGTTAGGAAAAGTATATCCGTTTACTTCAATAGTACCCAGTTTTCTAGTTGTTGGTGGAATATTAATAATCATTCCAGGAGAAACTTGAGCAGGATTTACTATTTGAGGATTAGCTTCTAGTATATCATTCACAGTCACCCTATAATCCCTTGCAATGGAATATAGGGTTTGCCCTGGCGCAACCCTATGCTGTCTAAATCCTTGAGGTATAACTAATGTTTGTCCCACTACTAGTTGATTTAGATTTTCTAATTCGTTGGCCTCGGCTATTTCTGAGACAGGTACCCTATATAGTCTAGCTATACCATATAAACTTTCTCCCGGTCTCACAACATGAATTATCAATGGAATCACCCCTTTCATTTTAATATATGTGTTTTATTATCTGTACAGTACTATTTATTAAATAATTTAAAATCTTTTTTAAAATAAAAAATCACCTCATATTTCATAAGGCGAATTTTGGGTAAACTTAAATTATCTATTTAAATATATTATATCCTTCATAAAACATATCCTTACAGAATTCTCTCTCAAATCTCAAAGTATCTCCGGCTTTAAATTCTACAGATGGCTCAATAACCTTAATTTGTTCTCTTTGATATTCTTTTAAGATATAAGGAGGTATTTCATAATCTTTTTTAAAGGTAATTATATATAATTCCTCCACCTTATCTTTAATAAATGGACTTAAAAGATTATTGTTAAGTATACCTCCATCAAGCTTATACCCATCATATAATCCTTCATCCAGGTCAATTTTAAAGTTGTCAAAAAGGTTTTGGGAATTAAAACTAATTGCTGCTACTTCTCTTTTATTTTGTTCTGGTCTGCAGGGAAGTAGTGAACTGTATTTAATACTTTTTACAGATTCATCCTTACTTAACTTACTTATATTCACCACTTGCTCCTTTAAAAGATTCCCCATAACTTTAACATAATTTACATATATAGTTTTAATTCTATTATCGATCCCATTTAAATCTTTAAGTATATTTATTAGCATACTATTATCTATAACTTTTAAATCTTTATTATTAGAATTCTCAGTATCCTTCATATAGCCATCAATATTTGTCCAAATATTTTTTAACTTTTCTAGGTTATCAGTGTATATAAAATATGAATTTATAGCCCCAATGGATGTTCCCGATAAGACATTAAAACTTAATCCCTTTTCATATAATCTATAAATGACTCCAGCTTGGAAGGCTCCTTTAGCTCCTCCCCCCTGCAAATATATACCCCTCATGTAAATCATCCCCTTTTATAAATCAATAATTCAGAGTATTATTCCATATATTTTTGTACAGGACTATTAATATTTTATAACCATAGAATAAAGGGAACCATAAGGTTCCCAGTACAAATATAATTCATTATTATTTAATCAGATAATTTATGCACAAATAATCCACTTCTTAGTTTTGGTTCAAACCATGTTGACTTTGGAGGCATTACCTCTCCTGCATCTGCTATAGATAACAGGTCGTCCATTGTTGTTGGATACATAGAAAATGCAATCTCCATATCCTCTGAAACTCTTCTTTCCAATTCTTGAAGTCCCCTTATACCCCCAACAAAATCTATTCTCTTATCGGTTCTAGGGTCTTCAATTCCTAGTATTGGCTGTAATAAATTCTTCTGTAATATGGATACATCTAATCTATCCACTGGATCAATTTCATCATAGGTATTTTCTTTAGCAGTAAGCTTATACCATTTGTTATTTAAATACATTCCAAAGGTATGTTTTTCCAAGGGCTTATATGGACCTTCACCTTTGTACTCTTCTATTTCAAATCTGTCCTTAACCTTATCAATAAACTCGTCCTCATTTAATCCATTTAAATCTTCAACTATCCTATTATAATCCATAATAAATAGATCCTCATCGGGAAATACAACCGATAGAAAGTAATTAAATTCTTCTTCTCCAGTATAGTTTGGATTTTCTTCCCTTCTTTTTTGGCCTACTTTTACAGAAGATGCTGACCTATGATGTCCATCGGCTATGTATAAATATGTAACATCCTTAAAAAGCTTTTGTATTGTATTAATTACTTCTCCATCCTCTATAACCCAAATAATATGTGTTATATCATCTTCACTGGCAAAATTATATATGGGCATATGAAATTTAATCCAGTTATTCACTATTTTATTTATTTCATCATTTTTTCTATATGTCAAAAATATTGGTGCAGTATTGGCATCACAATGATCAAAGTTATTTATCCTATCTACTTCTTTTTGGGGTCTCGTATATTCATGCTTTCTTATAACATCATTCATGTATTCATCTATGGATGTACAACCCACTATCCCAGTCTGTACTCTACCATTCATTATCTGTCTATAGATATAAAATTTAGGACTCTTATCTTGAACTAACACACCGTTTTTAATCATGGTATCAAGGTTCTTCTTTGCTGTTTTATATACTACTTCATCATATTGATTTATGTTATCATCAACATCAATTTCAGCCCTCACGACATGTAAAAAACTGTATTCATTCCCCTGTGCCATTTCTTTAGCTTCTTCCCTATTCATTACATCATAGGGCAGTGAAGCGACTTTTTCTACAAGTTCTTCATTTGGTCTAATCCCTTTAAAGGGCCTTACTATTGACATACATCTTCCTCCTATTTAACATTAATAACCTTTAGGCAATTATAATCCAAGTATATCTTCAATATTTGCAAGTAATTCTTTAATTTTTGGAAGTGTTGTCTCTCCCATATGGGCTATTCTAAAGGTTTTCTCCTTAAGATTTCCATATCCATTTGATATCATATATCCCCTCATACCTAACTTTTTATTGAGGTCAGATACATCTATCCCCTTTGTGTTTTTGATTGTAGTCAAAGTATTTGATGCATACTTTTCATCGGCAAATAATTCAAAATGTTTTTTTGCCCATGCCCTCACATACTTAGCCGTTTCTTCATGGCGAGCAAATCTATTATCTAATCCTTCTTCAAATATCTTGTCTAACTGATAATCAAGGGCAAACATATGTGATAATGATGGAGTAGAAGGATATTGATGATCTTTCTTTTGTATGTATTCATATAGCCTTAGAATATCTAGATAAAACCCTCTATTTTCTACTTTCTTAGCCCTCTCTACTGCCTTTTGTGAAATAGTGCATATAGCCATGCCTGGAGGTAATGCTAGAGCTTTTTGAGTAGATGTAATACATATATCAATTCCCCATTTATCCACTTCAACCTTAGCTCCTGCCGCTGAACTTACTGTATCAACACAAAAAATTATATCTGGATATTCCTTTACAATTTCGCCGATCTCTTTAACTGGGTTCATAATTCCCGTTGATGTTTCATTGTGAGTAATTGTAATTAGATCGTATTCCTCTGTAGATAATACTTCTTCAACTTGCTCAGGAAGGGTAGCCTTTCCCCATTCCACTTCAAATTTATCTGCTGGAACCCCATTATCTCTAGCCATTTCATACCATCTTTTACCAAAGGCTCCAACTGAAAATACCGCTGCTCTTTTTTTAGTACACGATCTTATGGCACCTTCCATTAGTCCCGACCCCGATGTTGTTGAAAGTAGTATCTGATTTTCGGTATAAAATAATTTCATCATCTTTTCACTAATATCTCTTTGTAGCTTTGATGCATCCTTTGTCCTATGACCAATCATAGGTGTAGCCATTTTCTGTAGTACATCCTCTGAAACATCCACAGGACCTGGAATGAATAATTTTTTATGCATAGACACCCTCCTATTTTCAACTTATCTATTATTATATTAATCTATAGTCTTTTCTTCAATATAATAAATATCTTTTCTCATATGTTTTAATAAGGGTAATTCTTGTCTTACAGTATTTACTTTTTCTAGATCAAGCTCCCCATATAATATTGTCTCTTTTTCATTGGCTTCAGCTAATATATCTCCCCAAGGACTAACTATCAAAGAATGTCCATAGGCAACATACACTGAACTTTCATCCCTTGCTGGAGATACAGACATAAAATATACTTGATTATCTACAGCCCTCATTTTTGCAGTGGTATGCCAATGGGCTGGCCCCGTTGTCATATTAAAGGCTGCCGGCACAATTATAATCTCAGCTCCCTTTAATGCCATAAGTCTCATTAATTCTGGAAACCTCATGTCATAACATATAGCCACACCTATTTTACAATATTCTGTCTCAAAAACTGTTATTTTATTGCCACAGCTAAGGGTATCGGATTCTCTAAATGTAATTTTATCTTTAACATCGATATCAAATAGATGCATTTTACTATGCTTATCAATTATTTTTCCTTCCTTGTTAAATATAAAACATGTATTATACAGTTTATCTTCTACACTCTCTGGTATTGATCCACCAATAATATATATACTTAGTTCCTTAGCAAGTTCGGATAATAAACTTACAGATGGTCCATATTGGTCCTCAGCAAACTTTGGGAAATTATCATTGCTATAAGGGCAAGTAAACATCTCAGGTAAAACAACCAAATTACAATTGTTATTAGCAGCTTCCCTTATCATATCCTCTGCCTTAGACAAGTTTTCTTCTTTAGTAGGTTTCACCGACAACTGACATATACCAACTTTAATCTTTTTCATACTCATGCCTCCCTTTTAATTATTTTTACCTCTTTTAAAATCTTTAATGAAAAAAGAAGACATTTTCTGTCTTCTTGCTTAAACGGCTTCCTTAGCTCTACTGATTAATATTTCAGCTAAAACCGGTTCAGCACCTATGGGCTTAGCCATTTTAAATTGAACATTATTATATTTATTAGAAAGTTCTTCAATGATATTAGGTATATCTTCTTTAATATGAATACCTTCATATAGAAAATAAGGTACTAGAACTATTTTCTTAACTCCTTTTTCCACTAGTTCATTTACAGTATCGGGAATTGTTGGAGTACATAATTCCATATGTGCACCCTCTACTAAATCATAATCACTTCTTTCTCTAACAAAATCAACTATTTTATTAAATATATTTTGCGCATCCTTAGATCTACTACCATGTCCAATTATCAATAGTGCATTATCCATTAGAATCCCCCTTAGTTTATTTTCAACCTTATTATATTACAAAACAAACCTATTTAAAACCTAAAAAGCAATAATAATTCCACCATCATAGGCATATACTGTACTTATACCTGCAGTCTCTACTATTATAATATCTTTAAAATTATATTTTTCCATTATCTCCTTTTTTAACTCTAATGCCTTTTCAAGACAGTTACAATGGGCAATACCCAATACCTTTTCTTCTAGCTTTTCACCCCGTTCGCCAATTACTTCAACTAACCTTCTAAAGGCCTTTTTAGATCCCCTTACCCTCTCTACCATATTAATTGTTCCCTTATCAGTTGCACACATTATTGGCTTTATGGAAAAGGCAGTTGCAAGTTTCCCAACTACTTTGTTAATTCTACCTGCCTTTATTAAATTTTCCAATGATTCTAATAGAAAAAAAGTTTTCATTTCACTGATATATTGATTTACCTTGTCAACTATTTCACTTTCTTTATGCCCTTCCTTGGCTAATTCTAAAACTTTCATTCCTATAAGAGTTTCAGCTATGGAAGCACTTAAAGAATCAAATACATGGATAAACTTATCGGTAGCTTTCTCTAAGAACATCTTTTTAGCAAGCATAGCGCTATTATATGTACCACTTAATTGAGAAGATAAAGTAACTACAAATATACTTTCTTCTCCCTCGTAGGCCTTCATAAAATCATTTGGTGCTGGACTTGCTGTTTTAGGTGAACTTTCAGATTTTTTCATGAGTCCGATTAGTTCTTTACTATCTATATTTTCATCCTTAAATTCTTTTCCATCAACATTTATCGTTAAGGGTACCGTTGATATATTTTCTATTTTTTTCAAATCATCATTGAAGTCAAAACAACTATCACCTATGATTTTAATATTCATTATTTTCCCCTTTCAAATTTATGCTTTTTCTAATTATATTGTTTTCTAAAGACATTTACAATAAGAGATAAAATTTATAAATAACTAGCTCTAAATATATCAGAATTTAATCTTTTCTAATATATCCCTTTCAGCTTTCTTTGTGTTTCCCTCAAGAATTTTTACTTCTCTATCTACTTTTTCTACAAAATTTTTGTCCTCTATATAGTTTAAATTAGTTTTGACATTAAATAACGAAGAAAGTATTGCTGTCTTTGCCATCATTGCGGCAACCACTCCATCTGTTACAGCATTCTTATTCCCATTTTCAACTACTTTATAAATTAATTCCATCATTTTAAAGGCTTCATTTGCAACTTCTAAGGGGGCAAGAGAAGCTTTTTTGAACCCTGCTTGTATGGCACCTTTCCTTGCTGTTTTTTCTTCTTCTGTTTCCTTTGGATACTTAAATGATGACATTACCGTTTCAAATGCTTTTGCATCTTCATCAATATTTTGCAAAAATTTTTCTCTCAACTCTTTAGCAATTTTTACTATTTCTTGCATTTGTTTTTCAACATTTTCATAATTTTTTTTGCCAATAGTTAAATTTGCAACCATTTCTGTTAGTGCTGCAGCTGAAGCAGCAGTCATTGCTGCAATACCACCACCACCTGGCACTGCTGATTTTGAGCCTATCTTTTCAAAAAACTCAGTTAAAGTCATGTCTTTATACATCTATAACACCTCTAATTAAATTAGTACCTTTAAACTAATTAATTGTATCATCATAAGTAAATTATAACATTTGTATTATATTTTAACAATTAAACGAACACTCATACTAGAACTAATAATCAATACTTCCTCCATCTATAATATTTACTTCTCCCACTTTTTCAAGATTCTCCATTAAATTAAAAAGAGCCTTATCTTTATTTTTTGCCTCTATCATAACATCAAAATCATTATCTATAAGCTTAGCCTTTTTTAAAAATTCTATAAAAAAGTTTATATTTATATTATCGGCATGACTTCTAAATTCTTTCTCACTTTTAGGGCTAGATATATGTATTTTAGGAAGCAAATCTTCATTATCCCATGTACTAAAAATATCTTTTATATAGTCCTTTATATCTTCTCCATCATTATTACACCAATGGTGATGTATATCTAAAACCATAGGAACCTTTAAATCTTGACAAATTTCTAGAACTTCTTTAGCAGTATAGGTTTTATCATCATTTTCAAGTATAATTCTTTCTTTTAAGTATTTAGGAAGATTTTTAAAGTTTTCTTTAAAACGATCTATGGATGTTTTCTTTCCGCCATATTTTCCGCCTATGTGAAGTATAAGCTTTCCTTCTTTACCTATCTCCATAAGTTCAAATATTTTATTATGATATTCAAGATCTTTTATAGATGATTCTAAGACCTCCTCCTTAGGTGAATTTAATAATGTAAAATGGTCTGGATGGGCACTCACCCTAAAGCCTTCTTTTTTTATAAAGTCTCCCATGAGCTTTAATTCGTCCTTAACCTCCTTTTCCCAATCCCAGTCATTTGTAATAGGATGAGTTGCCAATGGTATTAGTTTTGATGTAAATCTATATATCTTTATCTCATATGCTTTGTTGTGATACAAAAGTCTTTGAGTATTCTTTATATTTGTTTTCGCTAAATTTGTCAATTTAAACTGCTTTGCTTCTTGATCTTCTATTTTAGATAGTGTTTTAACTGTAACTGTTTTAGATGGAGAACAATTTTTTACCAATAAAGACATCGCCACATATCCGAATCTAACTCTCAATCTATCATCCTCATTTCATAAGTCTATATAATTAAATTACCCCTTTATCTTAAAAATATATATTATTCTACTAAATCATATTGGAGTAAGTTATTAATTTAAATTCCCTTTAAGGTGATGTTAATTCTTCGTAAAAATTGATTTTGAATATTTGTAATTTGGTATATAATAATTATATGGCAATATTAAACATGGAGGTTAGATAATGAGTAATTTAGATTTTATTTACAAAAGACATAGTGTTAGAAAGTTTAAAGAGGAAGATGTGCCATTAAAGGATATAAAGGAGCTTATCAAAGCTGCAACCCATGCACCTTCAGGTAAAAATCTTCAAAATTGGCATTTTGTAATAATTAAAAACAAAGATAAGATTGAAGAAATGGCTAAGATAGTTGAAAAAAAGAACGCTGAACTTGCAGAATATGCAAAAGATGAAGAAACAAAAAATGGTTTTAAGAAATATTGTAAGTATCATACTGTATTTAGAAATGCTCCTGTGGTAATTTTGATATATGCTGGTCCTTACCCAGCTACTGGTTTAGACCTATTACAAGCTAAAAATGCATCTAGCGAAGAAATTCATGATCTCTTAAGGCCGGCACCAAGGGTTCAAAATATAGCAGCGGCCATGGAGAACCTTTTATTAGCAGCGGCAAATATGGGATATGGTGGATGCTGGATGACAGGACCTAATTATGCTTCTAAGGAAATTGAGAAATACATAGGCTTTGAAAAAGAAGGCTACTATCTTGCTGCTCTAACTCCTCTAGGTGTTCCTCTAGAGACAGAGCTTAGAAGCCCATCTAGAAAACCTATTGATGAAGTAATGACAATTATTGAATAATTTGATTATTAAAAGGCTGCTTCAAGATTGAAGCAGCCTAAATTTATCTTATTCAATTGTACAAATGCTTTGAGATCTTTTTATTCTCAGCGCTATGCTTTCCATAACTCTAAATAAATGGTTTAGATTTTCATCACCCATATAGGCTGTAACCATATCTTCACCAATTGCTAAATCCATGTGCTGACGTCCAATTGAAACTACTACTCCCTTTCCCTTTTCAATTACTGGACTTTGGTATACTCTTCCATCAACCAATTCTTTTACTCTAGATAAAACAGTTACACCTGTTCCCTCTTGAATTCTTTGCATTTGTTGATAAAGATCTGTGCTTACAACTAAAGCATAGGGCTCATAGGAATCAGCTTCAACTAATTTTGCAATTGCCTTTGTTACATCTTCATAAGGAGCCTCGCCTTTACTCCAATCACCCTTATTAACAGTAAGCCTTCCTTTAGCATTCATTATACCTTCGCCTTCTGCAGTACCATTAAATATTATGTCATCTTCCTTTTTAGCCAATCCTGCAGTAGCTGCAGCAACCAACGAATAATCCAATGGCCTATTTAAAGCCTTGTAGTTTTCTAAATCTCTCCATCCATACATAAAATCCTTATATAGTAATGGTATGGGTATGTATCTTCTATTTGTAATTTCTACAGTTTCTGACTCACCAAAACTTAGCTTATCTAAATTAGCTTCACCATTTAAGTCTATAGTATCTAGTTCAATACTCTGTACACCAGGACCCAGCGGACCATACACATGTACTACTTTTCTTCCAACCAATTTATTTTTGGCTACATTTATAACAGTTTCATCTAGCTCCTTCCATTGCTTTCCAGTCAAAGGAGCATCTTCTCTCATTAAATAGCTCATAAAACTCAATCCTCCTTTTATTATTCTACTAAATCACCAATAGATTTTTCATCTTCTTCATCCTCTAGACTAATTTCATCCTCAGGCATTTCAAGACCTAATTCTTCCATCATTTCTTTTACTTCTTCTTGCCCATCCTTAAATAATCTTGCTTCGTTGGGATCTAATATATTTAATAAAGTCATTAATTCTCCTACGTGTTGTCTTTCTTCATCCCTAATATCTTCAAGTATTTTCTTTGCTCTAATATCATCGGTAGCTTGAGCATGTGCATCATATAAGAATATGGCTTCTAACTCTCCTACAATATCTTGTCTTACAGCATTAATAAGTTCTTCCTTAGTAATTTTTTCAGGAATTTTCATTCCAAATGGATTTGGCATATTTGGCATAATCTCTTTCCTCCTTAATAAATTTACACATTTAAATATATGTTTATAAATAAAAACTATTTAAAAAAGATTTAATTATTATATAAAGTATTGATAAATAGCTATCATTATAATTTTACCATAATAATGTAATTTAATATACTTTTTTATTTAAATCCATTTCTTTATTTACCCATATATATTTTTTTAAAACAAAAAAGCATAAATTTTCTACCCGCCCAATGTAACATCTTGAATATTGTACCAATCTAACGCATCATAGAAATGCTTAGCTTCAAAATTTGGCCACATTTCATCAACAACATAAAAATCTGAGTATATTGACTGTACGGGAAGAAAACCACTTAATCTTCTCCTCCCACCCCATCTAATTATAAGATCCACTCTACTTATATCAGAAGAATATATAAGGTTATGAATATTTTCTTTGCTAGTTCTATCACTATTTGTACTAAGCAAATTATTCAAATCCCAATGCCATCCATAATTCACAAGAAAGTTAACCTTTAAACCACCCTTTCCGAAGGTACTTCTTTTTGTATAAGGTAAAAGCTCCTTTGGAAACATAGGCGAATCAGTATTACCTACCACTAATATATCTGAATCTTCTTCAGTTATAAGCTTCACAGCATCAATACACGACTTAGTAAAGGCAATGGTCTGGTTTTTAGGTCTTTTAGTATTATCAGTAGTAAAACCATAAAATGTCATTTCTTTAACTCCTACTTCTTTACATATCCTAAAAATTTCTAAACCTGGTTTTAATCCATAGTCATATCCTTTATCCTTTGTTAATCCTTTATTTATAGCCCATCTTCTATTCCCATCAGGAATTATTCCTATATGATTTGGAATTCTCATCTATTAACCCCCTACAATAATCTCTATATAATTTAGATTATAAGTAAATTTATATTAGTTATTTTTACCAATAAACGGTAAGACTATAACTATTTTAAATCAAGAAGGTAAACAGACTTAGTTCATAATTAATACAATTCTTAAACATCTTCAGTACTATCTTCAGTAGTTTCATTTACTCCAATGATTAATGTATTAATATTGGCCAGATTACCATATACAGTAAGTCTATCTCCTTCTTTTAAAATCAAATCTCTCTTTGGAAAATGAATTATATGGGAACCCCTATCCACATTCAATACCTGTATTGACTTTGTGGTTAGCTCTGCATCCATTAATTTGACACCTGCTAATCCTCCATTTTCCTCAATAATGAATTCAACCACACCAAATTCATCATTTAATTTTAAAGCATCCTCTACCGTTCTATATTTCTTCTTATCACTCATTTTCTTTATAAGAAATTTTTCTATATATCTTTCAAGTTTTATTATTAAATTCCTTTTTCTAATAAAAATCAATACTGCTAAAACTATAATTCCAACAGCAATAACAAAATATATTGCTTCATGCTGACTTTGAACTATATTTACTACCAGCCCAATTAAGGCAGCATAGCCCACAAAACTAAGGAGCATAAGAATCTGGGCAATTTTTCTTCTTGTTGAATGTTGAGCAATAAGTTCAGATTCTCTAGTTGTAAAGCCTGTATTTGTAATTATTGAGATTACCTGAAACCTAGCCTTATTTAAATCAAGACCAGTGAGCTTTAATGCTATAGAACAAACCTCAACAACCAAAATCAAAATTATTAATATTACTATACTTGTTATTATATTCATAAGTCTCCCCCTTACTGACTTTCATATTATTAATTATTACTTTTAATATAATTATATACTATAAATAATGAATTTAAATCATTGAAGAAATTGTATATTTAAGATTTCACAAGTTTAACTTTCCTATATTTAACAATAAATACATTTTTTATTATGTAAATCAACTCTAAAATTGGTGATATTAATAACAAGAATAATTATTAGGAGTTGATAAAATGAAAAAGAATGTAGGTAATTTAGATGCTTATTTTAGGATTACAGCTGGATTTTCAATGCTTGGTATTGGTATTAGTAAAGATTCTAATCTTCTTATCGCTTTAGGCTCAATGAAGGTTGCTGAAGGTATTACTAGATTTTGTCCAGTATTAAACCTATTAGGAAAGACTACATTAGAAAATGATATGGATAGCATATTAAATTTAAAATAAGGTGTGATAATCAATGAGACTAGAATATACAGGAAGTGGTAATTCAAAGGAGAATGCAATCTATTTTAATAACGCATCGACCTTTATTGATCACATAGAAATGGAACGGGAATATATTAAACAGAAAAATATTAAAATTACTAATTTAAGAAGCTTTGGTGAAGTTACAGATAAATACCTTTATGACGTATATGAAACATCTAAAGGCAATATATGGTTTAAAGTACCTAATAATATCATTGAGTAAATAAAAAAAGCGTTTTTATACGCTTTTTTTATTGAACTAAGCTATATCTTATTCTATATAATTATTTATTCTATCCATTAAAACTGCCATTTGGGCCCTTGTTATCTTTTCATTTGGTCTAAAATAACCATCTTCATAGCCAGTGAATATACCATTACTTGATAGTTTAATAATTGAATTATAAGACCATCTTGCAAAATCAACATCATTATATATTAGATAATTTGAATAATCATTACTTAGATTTTCTAAAGTTCTATCAAGCATGGCTGCCATTTCTTCTCTAGTAATTGGTTTTTCGGGGTCAAATTTTCCATCTCCCCTACCCATGATAATTCCATTTGAGCTGGCAATTTCAATTTCATCCTTTGCCCAATGATGATTGGAAACATCATTAAACTCTTTAGAGTCATTTTTCTTTTCTAAATTTAGAGCCCTTACAAGTACAGCTGCACCTTGAGCCCTTGTTAGCGGCTTCTCAGGGGCAAATATGGTCTCATTAGTACCCTTCATCCATCCTTTGCTATTTACATCTAATATGGACTGCCTAGCCCAATGGTTACTTATATCAGTAAATACTGTGCCATTTAAGGCTAAATCATAATATTCCCAAGTCTCCGGTAGCTCCTGCCCTAGGCTCCAGCTAGCTGTTCCCATAATATCATATTTATTAACTAGGCTAAGCTTCTTTTTTATAGATTCTTCATTTTCGAACCAAATATTATACTTTCCCGGTGATAACTCCTTACCAAAAATCTTGGGCTTCTTACCATCTTGCCTAATTGTTATGGTAGCCATTGGTGACTCTTTCTCTTTATCATAAATAACTTTACCATCATAATCTTCAATAAGAGAATTGACAGTAGTAAGACTTATACCATAGCCACCATATTCACTATCGGTTTGCCAATATCGTCCATAAAAGGGGATTCCAATAACTATTTTTTCCTTTGGAATCCTTTTTATGGCATGTGCAATAGATTTTTCTACGAAGGAAAGACTTGCAACGGGTCCCTCAAGACCTCCAGCATAACTTTCATCATATGTCATTAAAACTAAGTAGTCACTATACTTCCCTAGCTTTTCATAGTCATATGAACCATGCCAACCGGTTTTAATATTGTTGGGATTTCCTGCAACCGCCACCGATACTATTTTATCCTTTGATAGTTCTTGCCTTAGAATTTTAACAAAATCCGTAAAATCATCTTTATCAGTTTCTGTTACATTTTCTATATCCACGTTTACTCCATCAAGATTATATTTCGATACAGCATCTGCAATTTGTTCAGCTAGGTTTTCTTTGTTCTCTAATGCCTTTCTCCCCTTTTGCCTATCCCAATGATTACTCAAGAATGGAATTACATCAATCCCCTCGCTATGCATCTTCTGTATAAACGATTTATCTAATGACTTAGTAATCTCTAGATTTCCATCTTCATCAATATTGAAATAATTTGGTGAAATAACATGAAGGGATTTATTCGTTCTATCCACATACTTTTCATATAACTGAGGCCCTGAAAAGTATATATAAGACATATTAAAATTTCTTACCTCGGCATCTACTGGTTTAGGAATTAAAAGAGACAGGGACAAGATTACAGCTGAGGTATACTTGACTAATTTGCTTAAAATAAATTTTCCTTCCATATAATGGCACCCCTCTATTAATTGTAGTCGTACCTTCCTATCAATACATTATTAAATTTAGTAGTAATAATCAAGAAGTATTTATTGTCAATTATGTAAACTTATCATCTAGTTCATCTTACAAAACCAGTATTTTGTAATCTTTGTTTTGGTTTTATGTTAACTTGCATAAAATATATTTATTTATAATTCATTAAATAAATGTGCATATTAAATATACATATAAATATCAAAAGTAGGTGATTCAATGGATAGAATAGAAGAAATATATGGTGAGTTTCTAAGATATAGCTTTGCAATTTTAAATCCATTCAAAAAGGCTTTAATTAGAACACAATGTGAGGTTCATAAATTTATTAATATCCAAGCTATAGATATTCTAAAAAACGATAACTATGAAGGTCCATATGATTTTTACAATAGTATGATTTCAACTATTAATGATGGGGCAGTTTGGGCAGACCAAGACTTTAAAAGTAGTACTCATTTGTACAACCCCTATACAAAAAAAGGTCTTTATGGAAGAAAAAATGCTCTGGAAATAGCCATAGAGTATTATAATAGGGCATCTCTTTTATGGCTTGATGGTGAAGATTATAAGTCTATGTTTTATCTGGGTGCAGCCTTACATATTCTTCAAGATATGACTATACCTCAGCATGCCAATGTCAGATTATTAGATAATCATAAACAATATGAAAGCTTTGTAAAAAAAAGCTATCAATATATTGAAAAGTTTAAGGCAGATAGAGGTGCTTATATTCTTGATGATATGTATGAATATGTACGGTTCAATGCCCGAATTGCTCTAAATATTTATAATAGATTTAAAAATATTAAGGAAGATAATGAAAGATTTTATAAAGTTACTAGCTGTAGTCTTCCCTTAGCAGAAAGAACAACTGCTGGATGCATGATAACCTTCTATAATAATGTCATTAAGAAAAGATGGTCATAAACAGATAAAAAATTAGGACTAAAAGCCACAATTTGTGAGCCTTTAGTCCTTTAGTATTTCATTTAAATGTAAAAATCTTTTCTCTCTACTTAGTACTCCCCTAGAATATGCCGTGGAATAGGTTCTATTTTTATTATAATACATCTCTAGGTTATAGGGTCCTCTATTATACTCAGACAGTATTCTATGATAGTTGTTTCCATAGGATCTTTTTAATATACTTAAATATATAGCTCCTAAACCAATATTATATTCTGGCTCAAATATGGAGTCAGGATTATATTTAAGATCTAGAACATGACCATATTTATTTGCAAGCCATTTTTCTGTTTCAGGTATAATTTGCATATAACCCCTATCTTGGTGGGTTCCTACCTCCCATTTATTAAAACTACTTTCGAGTTTTATAACTGCTAAAATCAATGAAGGCTTTAAGTCTAGCTTCTCAGCGTAGGAGACTACTATTGCTGATGTCTCAAGATCAAGTGGTGTATTGTCAGCAATCTCCTTCACCTTTGTAAGGTCGCTAGTAATGTCCATATCTACATACTTTTGAACCCTATTTAATTTTTTAAGTAATTTCTTCTTTTCTTCAATTTCTTCTATTAGCTTCAAAAGGTCTTCAATCTCTTTATCTATTTCATCTATTAAAATGCCTTGTCCTACTTTTTCAGAACTATAATTAAGTTTAGTGTTTATTTCTTTATTATCTAATGCATAAACACTTTCGCAAAAATGAAATAAAAAAATAAACATAGATATGATTAGGGTAAGACCTTTTAGCTCTTTATTTATTATCATACTTACCTCCCCTAAGTGCTTGTAAATCTCATATGTATTTATGAATTTGAGATTTATTATTCTATAATATACAATCATCGTTACATTTTAGCAAAAAACCTAATTTTTATCAACTACTTTTGGAATTATTAAACATTTCCTTAGAAAATATACCCACAAAAAATTATTTTAATTCAATTTTAGAGTTCTCATTTTCTATTCTCTTTTACTATTTATGATATAATAATTAAAAACTTATGAGGAGGATATCAATATATGCTTTGGTGGAGTGATGATTTAAAGACAGGTATTGATGAGATTGACCAATACCATAAGAAGATATTTGATAAGGCAGAGGAAATAATGGAATTCACCGAAAGTACACCTATAGATGAAATTAATGATTTTTTTGATTTCTTAAATAATTATGTTATTGACCATTTTGGCCATGAAGAAAGGTCCATGATAAAATATCTTTATCCAAATTTTGAAAGGCATAGACATAGACATACGAATTTAATAGTTAGTCTATACGAACTAAACAAGAAATTTGCTATTCATGGTATTAATGATAAGTTAGTAGATGATTTTAAAATTCTGATTATTCAATGGCTAGTTAATCATATTGATGTTGATGATAAAGACCTTGCAGAATTTTTAAGGAAATTAGATTAACAAGGTCTAAAATTGAATTATTATATTATTAATGGAAAAAGTCCCTAAGTTAGGGACTTTTTCTAAATTTATATTTATAAAATATTCGATATTTATTCTTATTTATATTATTTAGCTTTTCTGATCTTATATTGTTTTTGTTCTTTATATTTATTAACTAGTCTATCTCCAAGCTTTACAATATTATCTAATGAATAGTTTATAGCTAAATCTTCAATTCTTTTTTTCATAGTTCTTAATAAACTGGGATTTTCTATTAAATAATCTATGTCCTGAGAAATTGTTCTAAAATCATCAATAATCTTTGCCGCACCAGACTTTACAAGAAATTCTGCATTCTCTTCCTCTTGGCCTGGAATCATATAGGGAATAAACATAGGTAATCTTCTAACTATGGCCTCAGATGTCGTAAGTCCACCAGGTTTAGAAATAAGTATATCCGCTGTGGCCATGAGATTAGGTATCTCTTTAGTAAAGCCATATACAATTACTTCTTTATCTAAATATTTATTTATGTACTTCCTTTTTATATTTTCCATTAGCGATTCATTTCTTCCACAAACTACAATAATCCTTAGTTTACTTTTACAAGCAACTAATCCCTTAAGAACCTTTTTAATTGATTTTAGCCCCATGCTTCCTCCCATTAATAATATTGTTAATGGAACATCTGAAGCATTATTGTCAATAGAGCTTACATCAAAAAATTCCTGTCTTACAGGAATACCATAGGAGAAAAGTTTATCTCTACTTATACCCCTCTGTACCATATCTGTACTTGTATATTCACTTCCTGTAATATATGCATCCACATATTCATTTACGTATATTATATGAGCTTTAAAATCAGTAATCACAGATATAAAGGGTAAATCAATTTTATTTTTTTGCTTAAGATTACATATAATATTCACTATAAATGGATGAGTTCCTATGATTAAGTCAGCATTTTCTTCTTCAATAAATTTATATATTCTCTTTTCAAAAATTCGATTAATTGATTTAGATAATTTTGAGTTTATAACGCTATTATTACTGTATTTATATAATCCCTTGTATATTTTCGGCAAACTACTGTATAAAAGGTCGTAGCCATCAACAAAAATTCTTTCCATCATTCTACTAGTTATTTTAAGAAAGTCAACAACTTGAACTTCATAACCGTGACAGCTAAACTCTTTTTGTAGTGATTTAGCAGCTAGATCATGACCCCCACCAGTGGAAGCTGTAAAAACAATGACTTTTTTCATAGGTACCTTCCCCCATAGTCATAATATAATTAAAAATCTATTTTATTAAACCCTTGTTTTAATGCTTATTATTCTAATTTCATTATATATTGTATAACCTATTTGTCAACCATTGGCAATATATCCTAATCATAGTACTCATCTTTGTTGCCTTTTAATTATTCATGCTGACTCTTCGAGGAAATTATTGCCTTTATTATTACTATCTTACCCTACTTACACGTAGTTTAATCTATGCTGCAACTTTTTGTGTTGAGAATATTAATGAATTTTCTATTATACCAATACATATTACTGTAGAAGCTAATAATCCATAAATTATATCATTTCCCATATTAATATCTATTTTAGAATATATCTCCTCAATGGCTTTAATGCAATCTAGAATATTATTTTTCTTAAACTTATACACATCATTATTAGAGATATCTAAAAGACTGTTTTTCATCATTTTTTTAAATTTAGCATGGAGTTTAATTTCATAATTAACATGATTAATGATACTTTTATATTCATCAAGTTCATAATAATGAGGCGTGCAAAAAAAATCTGAAACAAAATGGGATATGACACCTAGATTAATAGAATATTGTTCCAGTGAAATGTTTGTTGAAGTCATTAGATGTTCCATTTCTTCTAAAACAAAATTAAAGGAATGCTTAATTCGATGAGATTTTTTAGATAGTCTATATACTATATCTGGTTTAATATTGCCATACATAAAGTTTTTACTACTAATTTCTAGATTCAGAAAATTTTTAATAGAATTATTAACTCTTTCTGCAATAAGCAAATGTGTTTGGATAATCATATTACCATCTCCTTAAAATCTATGGTCATATTAAGTTTATAATTTCAATGTTAAGATTTTACAAAGTTTATGTAAATTTTTAATGAATATTTTTAATATGTTGTTCATAAATCAATTGTATATTCTTTAAGGTTTATTTATATATATTATTTTACAGTCATCATTTTTATTGAAATAATTAGCACTATTCTACGAAACCCCTGCATAGAATAATAATGAAAGTTTAAATAAGGAGTTGAATTATATGGCTTATAGTGCTAGGGAATTACTAGCTAGAATCATTAAATGCGAAGCCGGAGGGGAAGGTGATAATGGAATGAAGGCCGTTGCTTCAGTCGTTATGAATAGAGTCCATGTACCCTATGGTGAATATCATAGAATCGGTCAAGGAGACCTTAGAAAGGTAATTTATCAAAAAGGTCAATTTGATTGTGTTCGTTCGGTATTAGGTGGAAGAGCTAATCCTCAAACAATATGGGCTACTCCACCGGAACAAATTCACTACGATATAGCAGATTGGGCCTTAGCCGGTAATAGATTGTATACAACTGGCGCTGCTCTATGGTACTTCAATCCCTTTGCACCTGAATGCCCCTATTACTTTCCTAGAAATAGAAGTGGTAGCTTTCAAGCACGAGTCGTTGAGCACTGCTTTTATAATCCAACTGAGCTTTATGCTCAGACTTAGATTTCTATAAATAATTAATAAGTTTAAGGAGGATGTTATAATGGATTTAAATGAAATGAAAAATTATTTTGGATGTATGCCTCGTAGATCTCCAATGATGCCAGGTTATACTCCTAGACCTATGTATTGGTCCCCATATGCTACACCACCCCTTGCAACTGCACCTATTTCTGTGCCCCCAATAGGAGGGGAACCAGGAATGGAATCAGCACCTACCACTATAGTTCCACCTGATTTTGAATATGAACCAGGTGCCCCTGTTCAAACGGACATTAATTATACGCAAGGTTTTTTAGAAACTAAAATTGGGCAATATGTAAAAATAGAATTTTTAATAGGCACAAATCTTTTAATTGACCGTGAGGGTATACTTACTGAGGTTGGAATTAGCTATATAGTTCTTAGAGAATCTGGAACCAACGATCTACTAATGTGTGATATGTATTCCATAAAATTTGTTAGAATCTTTGATAGACCTGATGACAGACCTCATGCTCAGATACTTCGTTAATTATTATTTTAAAAATATCAATACATAATAAATGTATTGGTATTTTTTTGTTTCAGTTTTGCTATAATTACATTAGGGTTTTATACACTTAATTACTAAATTAAGGAATGATATTATTGAGGGAAAAAAATAATTCTAAAGATATAGTATTACTTTTATTAATAACAATTGGGATTTTACTGCGAATATTAGCTCCCTATTATCCTCAATGGGTTGAAAATTTATATTCTATGGGAATTTACAAAATCATAGGACAGGTTCTAAGCAACATTACTGGGGCTTTCCCCTTCTCCCTTGGTGAGATTATTATGATTCTACTTATTCCCTTTATTGTTTGGACTTTAATTAATCTAATAATAACAATGATTAAGCATCCATCAAATTTCAAATATACCATTTATGCTTTTTTAAAGAATTATACTATAGCTATTGGCATATTATATTTTCTATTTATTTCTCTTTGGGGACTTAATTATTATAGGCTCCCATTCTCTGTTGTTTCGGGTCTTGAAACTAAACCTGCATCTAAAAAGGAGCTTAAGGATTTATGTCTATATTTAATAACTATGACAAATGAACTTAGATCTAGGGTTAGTGAAGACGAAAGAGGAATTATGATAATAGATGAAAACTATAGAGATATATTTAAGAGGGCAAGTCTGGGATATGAAAAAGCATCTGCCTTTTTTCCACAATTCAAAGGCATATATGGGGTGCCAAAGGGAGTATTCTTCTCGAGAGCACTTTGTTTTAGTGGTATTTCAGGTATATATTTTCCCTTTACATCTGAGGCCAATGTAAATATAGATATTCCTCTATTTATGATACCTGCTACAGTTTCCCATGAAATGGCTCATCAACGGGGATATGCCCGTGAGGACGAAGCTAATTATATTGCATACTTAACCAGCAGTATGCATCCTGATATTGATTTTCAGTATTCGGGCCATCTTCTGGCATTAATACATTCAATGAATGCTATATATAGATATGATAAAAATCTATATACAAGTTTAAAGGAAAAATATGATGATGGTGTCAGCAGGGATTTAGCATATTTATCAAGCTTTTGGAATTCATTTGAAGGACCTATTGATAAGGCACAGACTAGAATTAATAATGCCTATTTAAAGGCAAACAACCAAAAAGAAGGAGTATATAGCTACGGCAGAATGGTGGATTTATTGATAGCTGAACATAAAAAAAGGCTTATTTCAAGTAAATTCTTTACTCCCATTTCTATCAATGTGAGTAAAGAATTTTAATATATTATTAGAAATTATTTGTCTATTTCTTCTAACTAAGTTTTATTGCTAATTTTATTGCTTCCTTCATACTATTTTCGTTTGCTACACCTTTCCAAGCGACGTCAAAGGCTGTACCATGATCCACTGATGTTCTTATTATTGGAAGCCCTACAGTAACATTAACTCCACTGTGAAAGCCTAGTAATTTAAGGGGAATATGCCCTTGATCATGGTACATTGCTACTACTATATCAAAGTCCCCTTCTTTAGCTCTTAGAAAAACTGTATCCGGTGGTTCAGGACCTACTACATTTATTTTTTTATTTTTCTTTAATTCTATTGCAGGTATTATCTCCTTTATCTCCTCATCTCCAAAAAGACCGCCTTCACCTGCATGGGGGTTTATACCAGCAACTGCTATTCTCGGACTTTCATATCCTAATTTAATCATTGTACTATGGGCTAATTCTATTACTGATGCAACACGCTCTTTCTTTAGCCCCTTTATGACTTGAAGCAATGATATATGGGTAGAGACATGGATTACCTTTAGCACTTCATCATATAAGAACATTGCATAATCTTTGGTTTCTGTAAATTTAGCCAAAATCTCAGTATGACCAGGATATAGGTGACCTGCTTTGTGCATAGCTTCTTTATTTAAAGGAGCCGTTGCAATTGCATCTATTTCCTTCTCCATGGCAAGCTCTGTTGCTTTTTTTACATATTCAAAGGCAGCATTCCCTGACATAGATTGAACTTTTCCAGGTTGTAGCTTTGAAACATCCACATTATTTAGATCATAAATATTAAGAACTTTATTATCAAATTTGTATTCTGAAATATCTTTTATTCTATTTAGTTTAATTGTTGTAATTTTAAGTTGCTCAGCAATGGCTGCCATGACGTCAAAATCACCAATAACTACTAGTCTATTATTATTTATATTGTCATCAAGATAACTTTTCAATATTATTTCAGGTCCTATTCCAGATGGATCACCCATTGTTATCCCAATTATTGGTATATACTTATCCATTATTAACATTCCTTTCTTAGATAGTTTATAATTTTAACTATCGCATCCTCTTCTCCAAATCCTCCCGCCTTTGTAACTATTGGTATATCTCCAAAGGTGTCGTGTATAAAATATCCATAGGGAATACCGGGTAGAATTTCATTCTCGATCCTAGTTCCTGATACACCTAACATATTTGCCGTCTTTATTGCAATGTCTCCACCCGTAAGCATCAAACCTTCTAGATTTGTACTATTTAGAATTTCCTTAGTTACTTCACCAATAAACATAGCTATTGTTTCACTTACTTCAAAACCACTCATTTTATATTTTTTTCCAATGTCTAAGGCTTTTTTAACATCTTCAGTATTCTTAGTACTTCGTAAAACAATATCATTGTTTTGCTGCGCTAATTTATTCACTTCCATTATTATTCTATCTTTTTCGTTTTCTCTATCCGAATTAAATATATTTTCAATATTAATTATGACTTCTTTTAATTTAGATTTCTCTACTGCATAGTTAGCCTGTTTCCTAGTTATGTCACTTACACTACCTATTATTACTACAAAACTTTTATCAGTATTTCTTAGTTTAAGAGCATCTGTTAAGAACTCTGCAAGTCCTGCTGAACCAACCATTAGTGTTCTTTCCTTAATTAAAGCAATTCCTTCAGCTATAATTTTAAGATCTTCATTAGTAATTGCATCTATTACTATTATTTGTGCGCCACTATCTCTCAATCTTACAATTTCTTTATTCAATACATCTTTACCCTTTAAAACTAATTCTCTACTAATAATATCAGTGTTTTTATCACTTTGCTCTGCAATAATCTCAGGTACGAAAGACTTAGTTACAGGATTTTTAGGATCCTTTGATATTTCAGTTTTTTCTAATAAAATGTTATGAACATATACGTTGCCATCTTTCGTTTTTCTCCCAGCTACTGGAAATGCAGGAGCTACTATTGCTAGATTAATGTTCATAGCATCCATTGTGCTCGCTATTTCGGATCCTATATTACCTCTAAATGTTGAATCAAGCTTTTTATAAACATAATCAACATTATTTCTATTTGCAAACTTTCCTACTCTATAGATCTTATCATAAGCATTATCTTTACTATCAAATCGACTTTCTGTATCAACTACTAATACATCACAATTATTTAAGGCTTCATCTAATGAATTCAAGTTACTAACTACAACAGTCTTTAAGTTTTTTTTACTAAATTGTACTCCCGTATCATTTGATCCAGTAAAATCATCGGCTATTACCACAAGTTTTTTATCTTGCATCAAGATCCACCTTCTTCCCAATCAAAATCCAATATATTATTTATCAAATATTTTTCTAAAAGAACAAAATCTTTTTTTAAAGATTCTCAAAGCAGACTTTGTTGAAATTCGTAACAAAAATTATATTTACCCACAACCTTTCAATTAATATAATTTCCTACTCATTATAAAAAACTTAATAGAGGAGAATAAAAATTCTCCTCATATGAAAGCCTCTAACTCCCTGCAACAATCTCTTCATTTATTTTTTCTTTATTTTTTTTTCTCTTAGCTACATATGATGTTAGTACTGGAGTTAATAATGCAGAGGTTATTGTTGATGCTGCTACCTGAGGCGTTGCAATAGTTGCAAGTGTTTTTAGTGCTGGGTCAGCCATTGCGATTGCCATAGGTGTAGCAACTGCATTACCTGCTGTTGAAGATGCTGCTGCACCTGCTATACCACTACCACCTGTAAGTTTATCTGCATAGATATTAACTATACCACCTATAAATACTGTCATTAATCCTAAGAAGAAGCCTGGTAATCCTGCTTGTATAAGCATCTTAAAGTCTATTCCAGCTCCTAGCGCAAAGGCAAAGAATGGGATTAACACAGGACCGCCTTTTACTAAGAATGTCCTCATATCTTCATCTAAATTACCAATTAACATACCTAAAATAATGGGAATAATTACAGCTATAAGAGATAAAAATGGAATATTTGCTATACCTGCTGTACCTAGAGCTACCATAGTTAAAAAAGGGCCATCATTTATGGAAACGATTGCAATAGCTCCAATATCTGTTTCATCACCAAATTCACCAGTAAGTGCAGCATAAAGTCCACCATTAGTATTAGACATTGCTCCAATAATTGCAAGAGATGAAAGTCCAAATAATCCATTTTCACCGAAGAATTTAGCTACTATAAGACCTATTGCCATTGCCACTAAAAATTTACTCAAAGTTACTACTGCACCCTTTTTAATAGCCTTCGGAGCTGCTTTAAAACTTATCCCCGCACCCATGCAGAATAAGAACATACCTATAAGTGTTCCAGCACCATTTTTAAATAATGCCGTTGTAAATCCACCTATTTGTAGTGCTTGTGGAAAAAATGTGTTAAGGAAGGCTCCTAGAATTAATGGTATTACCATCATTCCACCCGGTATTTTTTCTATAGACTTTTTTATTTGCATTATATTTCCCCCTTTTTATACTTGTATTATTAATAAATTAATATTACTAACAAATACAGGATTTTGACTAACGAGGCATACACCTCATTAGCCAATCTAGATTATTTAGATAATATTAGAATGTTGTTCCTATCTTATATATTCCAAACTCTTTATGTCCTAAGCTTTCTGCCTTAGTCTTTTTACCATTAGCAACTTTAATCATTTCATCAAAAATTTCTTGCCCTATTTCATCTATAGTTGCTTCACCATCAATAATTCTTCCTGCATTTATATCTATATTCATTTTCATTTTATTAAAAGTTGTGCTATTACCAGTAATCTTTATTACGGGCGCTATAGGAGCTCCTGTAGGTGTTCCTCTACCTGTTGTAAATACAACTATTTGAGCTCCACCTGCTAACATACCAGTTATTGAATCTATATCTTGTCCTGGAGTGTCCATTACATATAATCCTTTTGTCTCCTCTACTTGCTCTGAATAATTAAGTACTCCTACTACCGGTGACATACCTGCCTTATAAATACATCCTAAAGATTTTTCTTCTATAGTAGTAAGTCCACCTTCCTTATTACCTGGAGTTGGTTGACCACTTCTTAAATCTGTACCCATAGAAATGGCTCTGTCCTCTGTATCTTGAACTATCTTTAATAATTTATTTGAAACGTTTTCATTTACACAACGTTTTGCTAATAAGTGTTCTGCACCAATTAACTCTGTAGTTTCTGATAATATAGAGGATCCTCCCTGCTCGATTAATAAATCAGATGCAGCTCCAGCAGAAGGATTAGATGCTATACCTGATGTTGGGTCAGAACCTCCACATTCAAGCGCAAGGGTTAATTCACTAATATCAAATTCAACTCTTTCTTCTTGAGATAATTCCCTAGCCATTTCAGCAGCTATTCTCGCACCATCCTGCACAGCAGCTAAAGTTCCACCAGCCTCTTGAATAATAACTTTTTCAACTCTTTTACCTGTTTTTCCTATTTCTTCAACTACTTCCTTTGGTTCAACTCCTTCACAGCCTAAACCAACAACTAATACTGCCGCTACATTAGAATTCTTTCCTAATCCTATTAATGTGTCAATGGTTAATCTTAGATCATCACCAACTTGACAGCATCCATGCTGATGAGGAAGGGCTACACTCCCTGGAACTAAGTTACTAATTCTAACCGCTGTTTCGCTAGCACATACAGAAGCTGGTAATATTACAAGATGATTTCTTATACCATAGGTTCCGTTTTCTCTTTTAAATCCTTTAATTTTCATTATAACAACACCTCCAATTCCTATTTTTTATCTCCTCTACCTCTTTTGCTCTCAACATTATGTACGTGTACATGCTCACCTTTTTTAATATCTTCTAAAGCTGCACCTATCACTTCTCCATACTTAAATACATCTTCACCCTTTTTAATATCCACAAGTGCAACCTTATGGAAACAAGGAACATCTTGAGAAATTTCAAAACTTATTTCCCCATCATTTCCCTTTACACTTAACATTTCTCCTGTCTTAAGCTCTTGTACAATTGTAGCCACATTATCCTTTGAATTGGCAATAATAGCATTATTTTTCATAGTTTCACCTCCATTTTTAATCTTCACAATATTATAAAGCAAGTATCATGCCAAAAGAAAAAATGCCATTATCAGAGGCATTATAATCTAAAACAAAAGTTTAATTGTATAATTTTTATACGTATATGCTTAATTATTTTACGTTTTTCAACTTGTTATTAAGTGTTACTCTAGTAATACCTAATCTTTCAGCCGTTTTTGTTTTATTAAAGTGTTCTTCTTCCAAAACCTTCTTTATTATTTTCCTTTCAATCTGCTCTAACGTTCCTTCTAAATAGTTAAATTCTTGAATTTGATTTTTTTCACAATTAGATTGAAGTTCGTTAAAAATCAAGTTAATAATGTCGTCTTTAAACGCATCTATTTCTCCAATTAGAACTAATTTCTCAATGAAATTTTCTAATTCTCTTATATTTCCTGGCCATTCATATTTTTTCAATATATTTATTGCTTTTTGACTAAGCTGATTAACTTTTTTATTATACTTTTTTCCTAATTTTCTTGTTATATATTTTGCTAAAATTTCAATATCACCTTCTCTATCTCTTAAAGGTGGTATAAATATATTAAGAACATTAAGTCTATAATACAGGTCTCTTCTAAAATTTTTGTTTTTTACTTCTTCAAGTAAACTCTTATTAGTTGCAGCTACAATCCTTACATCAATAGGAATAATTTTATCATCTCCTATTCTCATAACTTCCATCTCTTGTATAACCCTTAAGATTCTGGCTTGAACCCCTATATCCATTTCACTTATTTCATCAAGAAATATGGTTCCTCTATGTGCTAATTCAAAAAGCCCTTTTTTTCCACCCTTTTTAGCTCCAGTGAATGCTCCTTCAACGTACCCAAAGAGCTCACTTTCTAGAAGATTACCTGGTATAGCTGCACAGTTTACAGCAACAAAGGGACTATTTTTTCTATCACTGTAATTATGAATTGCTTGGGAAAATATTTCCTTTCCTGTACCACTTTCACCAGTAATTAGTATGGTTGAATCAGATTCAGCAAATTTTTTTGACATGGTTATGGCTTTTTTAATTGTCTTACTATCACCTATTATATTATCAAAAGTCTTCTTTGCAGTAAGGCCCTTTTCAGATAGTTTTTGCCTTATTTTTTGTTCTACTTCTTGTATTTTAGTTATATCTTGGAATGTCACTACTACTCCTTTTACTTCATCCTCTAGTGTTATTGGAACTCTATTTGTAGCAATTACTGCATTGTTTGTGCTTTGAATATCGCCTAGCTCTGCTTTTCCAGTTTTTATAACTTCATGTATTCTTGTATTTGGTATAATATCACAAGCCTTTCTATTTATAACATTCTCCTTTGGCAATCCAAATATCTTTTCAGCCATAGGGTTATAGGTTATTATTCTTCCATCCTTATCAGCAGCTATTACACCTTCATTTAAAAAATCCAGTAGTATTCTATTTCTTTGATTTTTCTCTCTTTCTATCTCAATAGCCTCATATAACTTTTTAGATTCTTCTATAGAGTTTAGGATTGCTTCTTTACCTGACCGTATCAATTCATACCCTATACCTTTTTTCTTTGCCATCCTTACAGCTATAGTATCTCCAATAATTAATTCCATTCCAAATTCATATGCTATTTCAATATTCTTTTCTACTTCATCTTCTTTTAATACAGGAAAGTATTTTATGTCAAAGCCAAGAATTCCTGATATAGCTTTAGCTCCCGACACTACATTATCATAGCCCACAACTGCTATATTTTTCTTTGCATCTTTATATTTATTCAGCACTCTTAATAGGTCATAGCCCGTGACTTTTATTTCCACAACTGGTATATCTACATACTCTTTTATTACCCTAGCTGTTCCACCTCTACTTATTACAACCTTTTTACCTTTTTTCTTAGCCTTCCTAGCCTCTAAGACTCCCCCACTCATATCTCCAATTGCAGTTGTTATATTGAGTTTTTTTTCATTAATAACTTGATCTGCTATTGTTTTTAACCCATCATAGGGTGCTATTAATGCTATTTTGTCATACATGAATTTGCATCACCACTTTTATTTAATTTATAATATTAATTTCTATATAACTATTTAATTTCCTTTAGTTTTTATTAATATATCTACTTTTATAATTCATAAATTTAATTTCAACTTTTTCTTTACTTACTCATTAAAACCATTTATAATTTTCTTGTTACTTTATTATGGAGTGGGGGACTAAGATGAAACTAGTTAGCTTTAATGCAATGAGAACCTATGATATAGAACGTGCTCATTACATTAAACCTGATAATCTTTTTAAGGAAAAGGATTTGATTAAGGAATCAGACTGGATTCTTTTTCCAGAGTATTGGCAAGTTAATACTTTAGTTTATGGTCTAAAAAAAAGGATTTTCCCAAATATATCAACATATCATCTAGGTCATAATAAAATTGAAATGACTAGAGCTTTTATGTCAGTTTGTCCAGCTAATATTCCTTATACAGAAATTTTAGCTAATACATCCTCTAATCGAGAACAAATACTCGATACTTTCTCCTTTCCTTTTATAGCTAAAGAAGTGAAAAACTCTATGGGTAGAGGTGTATATTTAATTAATAGTGTAAAAGATTTTAACGATTATTGTACAGCAAATGATGTTTTGTATGTGCAGGAAAAACTACCAATAGATAGAGATTTAAGAATAACCTATGTTGGGAATAATATTGTTGGAGCCTATTGGAGAATAGGAGCTGAGGATAGTTTCAAAAACAATGTAGCCCAAGGCGGAACTGTATCCTATGAGAATATTCCATCTAAAGCCCTAGATCTTGTGAAATCCTTAGCTCAGGAATTAGATATAAATCATGCAGGATTTGACATAGCAGAGGTAGATGGTCATTTTTATGTTCTTGAATTTAACGTTATGTTCGGAACAAAGGGTTTATTGGATAAAAAAGTTCCTATAAACAGGATAATATTAGAGTATCTTCATAATCAAAGTCCGATTACTCCTAAGGACCCATTACAGCCTTTCCCAAAGGTATCATAAATATTAATTGAGGAAATTTAATATTAAATTTCCTCATTCTTACCTGCAAAGCTATGGTATTTTATCATAAATATTCTAATTACCCCTCAATATATGAATTGTTGGTCTAATTAAAACCTTTTTAACTACACTATATATATCTTCAATTTTGATAGTTTCCAAAATCTTTAAATCATCTTTGAAGTCATCTATTTTCTTGTTCATTAGCCTTTGATTCATTATATAGTTTCCTAATCCATCGGTATCTTCTAATATTGAAGCCAAAGATGTTTTTATAACCTTTTTCATCAAAGCAATATCCCTTTCTTCAAGAATAATTTTCTTATCTATTATTCCCTTTAAACAATCATCAATAACCTCTTTAGCTTCTAATATGTTGTCATTTGAAGCAGCAGTATATATATACATAGTCTTTATGCCTTCCGTTGTATCTATTTGAGAATATATATCATATACTATACCTCTATCTTCTCTCAGTGCCCTGAATAGGATGGAGTTTGGACTTTCCCCTAGCCTATGATTTAATATATCTAGAGATATTTCTTCTTTTCTTGTTAATCCATGGAATGTGAATAAATATATTATGGTATTTTGTTCTATACTATTTTTATAAGAAACTTTTTCTAGTGGATTATTATTTTCTACAACAATTTTTTTATTATTATCACTACCTTTAAGCCAGGAATTAAAGTATGTGCTAACAATTTCCTTTATATAATCATGATTATAGGAAGACACAATGGTGATGATACAATTATTAGGTACATAGTTCTCTTTATAAAACTTCATAAGTTCTTTTCTAGTAAAGCCCTTTACACTTTTAGCACTACCAATAACATCATATTTTAAAGGACTTTTATTAAATGCTATTTTATGAATTCTATCATAGCTATAGTCTTCTATATCATCAACACATGTCCTAATTTCAGCCAATATTACTCCTCTTTCTTTTTCTATTTCTGTCTCTGGAAAAGTTGAGTTAATGATTATATCTGATAGTATTTCTACAGATGATTCCATTTCCTGAGATAAAGTAGTTATGGAAAGAACCGTACTTGTATAGTCAGTATATGCATCATAGGACCCTGCCCTATCTTCTAAATCTCTATTAATCATATTATTATCTCTTTTTTTAGTTCCTTTAAAAAGCATATGTTCTATAAAATGACATATACCTCTATTATCATTTTCTTCATGGAGTGATCCTATATTGAATCCCACATGTATTGATGAAATGTTGGTATCTTTCTTTATAGTAACAAGTTTAATTCCATTATCTAGTATATATTCTTTTGAATCAAATGAATAATCCATATCTAAAACCCCTATTTAAAAATTAATTTATAAACCTCTGTTTTTATAAGCATAGTAATAATTATACCATAATGTATGAAAATATAATTTTTATTGTGCTTTATATTTGACTAAATTAAACTTTATCTTAATCAGTGGGTATAATTCTAAATCTATTGGGTAAAATTGTAATTAGATTTAATTTTGTAAGGAGGCATTCTAGATTTGAAATTAGAAAGAAGTATAAAATGTCCAAACTGTGATGCTCAAAGGTTTACAGCAAAGTATGAGACAACATATGTTTATTCATATAAAATTGATATGGAAAATAATAAGAAATTAGTTGCAAAGGATGAGCCTCTACCCTTTTTATTTGATAATAGGGAGCAATGTAATCCTAAGCAATACATTGAATGTGATAATTGTGGCATTAAATATCCCTGTGAATTTAGCATGAATTCTAAAGAAGTGGACTTTACTATTTTACGGAAGGCAATTAGGGCAGATCATGCAGATGAGCCAGAATATTGGGGATAAAGTAATCCCTTGAAATTTATTCAAGGGATTACTTTATTGATTTAAATCTATATGGCAATATCCATTAGGATTCTTTTCTAAATATCTTTGATGATACTCCTCTGCTAAATAAAAACATTTCAATGGTTCAATTTCTGTAACTATGGGTTCATTATACTTGTTTTGCTGATCATCCTTAGTCTTTTTTATAACCTTTAAATCTTCCTTTTCAATATAATATATACCTGTTCTATATTGATGCCCTATATCTGGACCTTGTCTATTTGCAACTGTAGGGTCGATAATTTTCCAAAATTTATTTAGTAATGTTTTAAGGTCAATAATATTTGGGTCATATTTAACATAGCATGCCTCTGCATGTCCAGTGGTGGATGTTGTAACTTGTTCATAAGTTGGATTTTTAATATCTCCATTGGCATAGCCAACCTTGGTTTCTAAAACACCCTTTATATTGGACATATATGCTTCTATACCCCAAAAACAACCTCCTGCCAATACTATTTCCTTCATAGAAATTTCACCCCTCTTAATAATATAATTACCATTATTTATTTTTACATAGCATGGCTGCTCCAATTATTCCTGCTTCATTGCCTAGCTTTGCTAATACAATCTTTGCTATATCGACATCATCAAAGAGCTTAAAATTATTAACCTCTTTAGTTAGCCTATCTATTAAAAAATTACCTGCTTTAGATAGTCCTCCTCCCAATGCTATTAGCTCAGGATCAATTGTATATATAATATTGGCTAAACCAATTTTTAGATATTTAATCAGTCTATCTAATGCTCTGTTAGCTAGTTTATCTCCTTCTTTAGCTGCATCTACTATAGTTTTTGCATCCAATTTATCTAGGTCATTTTCTACTTTGTCTAATATAATAGTATGCTCCTTTGATTCATTAATGATTTTTTTTGTATATTTTATAAGGGCTGTGGCAGAAGCAAAGGTTTCTAAACACCCGTTTCTATTACATGTACAATCATAAAAATTCTCTCCTACAATAGTGTGACCAAATTCTGTTACCCCATGGGTTCCTGAATGAAGCTTCCCATTTATTATAATTCCTGCACCTATGCCTGTTCCTAGGGTAAGTAGTACTGAGTTATTTGTTCCTTTAAGGCTACCTGTTTCGAACTCTGCAAGGGCAGCAACTGAGGCATCATTATCAATATAAATAGGCATATCAAATTCTTCTAAAATCCATTCTTTAAGAGGTATATTTCTCCAATAAAGATTTACACATTCTATTACGTCACCGTTTATTGGGTCGGCAATACCTGGTATGCCAATACCTATGCCCTCTATGCTATCTTTATTCACTTTGCTTTCATTAATTACCTCATGAATCAGATATATCAGATCATCTACAACGATCCTGGGATCCCTTTTGGGTAGGGTAGGACAACTTTTTTCAACTAAAATTTCTCCATTCTTTGCTACAACTCCAGCTTTAATTCCTGTTCCTCCCACATCTATTCCTATAAACATCTTAATCCCCCATTACTTTAATATATTTTATTACTAATAATAAGGTTTTTAACAAACTTTAATTTATGTTTTATATATACACTTTGCTTCATACAATATACTATAACCTTTAGGAAGGAGTTTGTCTATATGCCCACTAAAATACACCCATCGAGATGAGGATGTAAACCTAAGCTATCAGTGGATAGCAATAAAAAAAATCTCTCTCCCGATCCCCCAAATAAGTACCCACCATTATTTATCCCAGATAAATACAAGGCTAAGGCAGAGGGCAACTGTAAAATTCCAGGCTTAAATATAATTGATCCAATATCATTTAATGAGTGTTTATTTAAATTTACATATGTTTGGTTAGATGATGGATTAAAATTTTGGTCAAAACCAGTACATATTAACGAAGATTATGTATTACTTTGGATTTGGAGAAATAAGTTTTGGATATATGGATATATACCCACTTATTTAATAAATAGTTACATGTCTTATTAAATCAATATTAAATTATATATCTTTAATATGGTGTAAATCAGCTAGGTCTGATATTCTGATAACTCCTTTTTTCTTTAAGATAGTTTCATTACCCTGTATTGATTTATAGTTCTTCATGTATTCAGGATACTCTAAGCAGGCTAGCCTTTTATTATATTTCCTTGTATATTTTACTGTATGCATGGTCCCGCTATTAATTCCAGTTTCAATAACAATCACTACTTTAGATAGAGCAGCCTGCAATCTATCTCTTTCAATAAATTGATAGTCGCTTAATTTATTACCAATGGGATATTCTGATATTAAGCATCCACTTTTCCCAATTATTTCTTCAGATAATTTTGCATTTTCTTTAGGATATACATTCATTAAATCACTGGGTAAGGTTGCAATTGTTGCTCCATTATTTTCAACTGCACCTAAATGTCCATAGGTATCACATCCTATAGCCAGTCCACTTACAATAGTATAGCTCATTTCAGTTAAATACTTAGCTATACTATATGCATAGTTCTTTCCTCTAGTGGTTGGATATCTTGTGCCTATAATAGCTGCTTTTTCATCACTGTGTACTAGTTTATGATTCCCTTTATAATAATATACTATTGGTGGACTATTAATCTCTTTAAATTCTTTAGGATATCTTTTATCATCAATAGTTATTATATTTATTCCATTTTCCCTTGATCTTTCTATAATAGAATAAGCCCTTTCTTTAGCAGCTTTACAAGTATATTCATTAGGTATCTTCATCCTAATATTATTTTCTCTTAGTCTTTTAAAAATATCTATAATTATAGTATGATCTATTTGGTCTAAAGATATGGAGTTTTTATTAATATAGTCCCTTACTAATAATACTGTTTTTCTTCCAACTCCTTCTAACTCAAGCAATGTGATATAAAAAAGTTCATGCATCTGAACACCCCACGTAATTAATTTCAGTCTTTCTAAAGTTCTATCTTTCAAATTTTAACTTATTTTTATAATATAATTTTATCATAAATTTGTTTTTAGCTTTATAAAACTTTTAGCTAAAAAAGCTATATACTCTTTATAGATTAGTATATAGCTCTAAAAACTGTCTAATTTATTTCTTTTTGAAAATGCTGATAATCTTTAACCGTATTCCATTCTCCTCCCCATATCCATCCTCTTTTTGTAAATGCATTATAGCAAGGGTCTCCCTTTATTATCATACCCTTTCTAATATTATTTCTGTCTAAATATTCTTCAGATTTTGGAGGAGATATTTTTTCTTTTCTTATATAAGGGTTTTGTACAGGATTAATATCAATTGCTACACCATAGCTATGCTTTGACAAGTTCTTTGTTCCTTCAACAACTCTATAACAAAAGGATGATGAATTATTATCCTCCATGGATAGATTATCATCGGCACCATATTCGTCTATCAACTTGATTTTTTCAATTGGAAATTTCACTTCATACAATTCCTTAAAAATATCTATGACCTCGGAAGCAACCTTTGAGTTAACTATCAGTTCGCCTAAATGGGGTTTATTATCAAATCCCCAATAGGTAACATTAACATATCTAAGATCGTTTAAACCCACTGGGGCTCCTTTCTTCCATGATATTCCATTAATTCTTTTCTGTATAACTTTATCCATTTCCTGGATAGTAAATATCTCCTCAAAATCATTTTCCTTAGTTTTATCTATAACTATGTTAGTATCTATTTTTGTATCTATTTCACCCGGGACTGCAAATGATTCTATTGTTTCATCCTTCATTTTATCAACCCCTTTATTAATAACTTCTGAAACTTCTAAGTTAATTTCTTTGTTAGGGCTATTATTATAATTTTTAATAAAATCATTACCATGGGTAATTGCTACTTTTATTATAAAAAAACTTATAGAACCGATAATTAGCCACTTTACACTTATAGGATTTCTCTTCATTTTAGTTCCTTTCTCTAGTACGTTATTCTACTATACTTAGTTAAATTCAATGGTTATATTTTCAAAGCCTATATTTTTTAGTATTTCATTTAAAAGAATTCTAGCACGGTTATTTGCTTCATCTAAAAAACCATTATTAATGAGCTCTTCCTTTGTTTTTGCCTTTTCTTCCGATAGAACTTGAAAAAGCTCTTGATAATTTAGCTTATTAAATATACCTGAATTCTCATCATATACTTCAGCACTTTCTTCATTTATTACATTATCAATAATTTCTGCACCATCAAGTTTGATTACAATACTATTGTCATCTCCAACTATAATATCCATATTATCAAGGTTGACCCCAGCCTTTATATAACCGCTATATGTAATAATAAAGGATTTTTTAGTAAAGGGAATATTTATACCTTGAAAATGCTTTCTATTCTCATAGGAAACAATATCTTTATAGTTATATTTAATTGTAGCTAGCTCCTCAAGATGGATTAATCTTTCTTCTATTGTAGTTGAACTTATGGTCTCTTCACTTTTATTAAGATTAATGTAATAATTAAATGAAAATGCTATAATTACTGATACTAAAATAAAAATAACTACATTCTTTATTCTATCTTTCATCTTATCATAACCTCCAATCTAATATATAAGTAATAAAGCATTTCTAAATCATATTTTTAAATTTTTTTATAGTTTATATTAGTCTTAATAATATTTTCGACATTTTTAGACACTTACTTTAATTTTAAATAATAATACTATAATATGATAGTGGAAAATTTTTGTTCATATTCTTGAGAAAATTTCAACTTCACAAACAGTAAAAGGGTCTATAAATTTATACAAATAATTTATAGACCCTCTTTTTATTTAATAAAACCTTCACTATATAATTCATTTAATATGATCTTATCCGTTGGAAAAGCTAATTCAGGCAAGGTATCATAGCTAAAATATCCTACTTTATCTAAATCATCTCCAGCCTTTAGACTACCATCTTCTATATTTGCTAAAAACCATATGCCCACCGTATGTTGTTTAGAATTATGAAAGTTAGATAGAACATTAAAAACACGTGAAATTTTAATACTAAGTCCCGTTTCTTCATGGATTTCCCTCTTAACAGCGTCATAGACATCTTCATCCCATTCCACATAGCCACAGGGTATACACCATTGTCCACTATAACTACTATTTCTTTTTCCTAGCAAAACTTTTTTACCTTCTATTATAATTGCAGCAACTCCTACAATGGGGTTTTGATAAAAGATAAAATCACACTCATTGCACTTAGGTTTATTCTTATCCATTGTATCTTTAATAGATAATTTGCCACCGCATTTAGGACAGAATTTATATCTCATAATAAGCCCCTTCCAAGTATAATTTTTTATAATGAGTAGGAAGTTATATTCACTAATAAATTGTAGATAAATATAATTTCCGTTACGAATATGGGCAAAGTCTACTTTGTGAATCTTTATTAAAGACTTTGTTTTAATTAAATAGATTTTACATTTATATACTTATCATGTACATAATATTTTTAATTCCTTGCATTACTATTGTTAGAAAAATGGCATTTTAGCAAGAAGAAAAGCAGCCTAGGCTGCTTTCTTTTAATTAAATTTTATATTTTCTAAGTTCAACTTTGAGATTTTTAGTAAGTTCTTCAAGCTGGTGTACATAATCCATAAGTTCAGTTATCTTATAGGAGTATTCCGTTACGCTGGCACTCATTTCCTCCGATGATGCAGAATTTTCCTGAGCTATTGCCGCAAGGGAATGAATGTTTTCAAAAACTTGAGAGATTTTCTTAGTTTCATCAGAAAGCTTGTCCACAAGATTAACTATCCCATTGGAAACACTTGTAATTTCATTAGTGGAATTTTTATTATCTTGAGCCACAACTTCTAAGGTTTTACTACTATCCTCCAGTTGATGGAATTGCTGAGTAACTTTTCCCACCATATCTTTAACTTCCATGGTAAAAGAATTTAATCTATCATTTATTATTTTAACTGCCTTTTTTGAATCCTCAGCCAATTTTCGTATCTCATCGGCTACAACGGTAAACCCTTTGCCCATCTCACCAGCCCTAGCAGCCTCAATAGCAGCATTTAACGCTAAAAGATTAGTCTGCTCTGCTATTTCCTCAACAGTAATTACTATACTAATAATGTCTTGAACTTTACTCGATAACTCTTCACCCTGGTTATTTACACTGGCAAAATTATTTTTTATACTAAGGAGCATATTAGAAACATCCTGCAGTTCTTTAAATGATTTCTCAATATCTTTCACTGCACCTTCAAGCTGTTTTTTCATAACATTTTCTTCTTCTGCTAATACATTGAGGGTTTCAATATTGTCATTAAGCACATAAACTGATTTTTCTGTCTCTTCAGCTTGATGAACCGCTCCATTTGCAACCTCTTGTACTGCACTGGAGATACCATCAGAAACTTCCTTCATACTAGATGCAATTTCTGAAAATGTAACAGTAAAGTTATAAACATCATCCATGCCACCCTTAAGATAAATAAAGTCTTTTTTAATTGTTGATTTAATATTATTAATTTCATCGATATTTTTTTCGAAATTATCTCCAGACTTTATCTTTGTGTTACCTACAAAATTAAGATCCTTTAATTTGCTTAGTTCATTTTGTACAGTTTTAAGGGGAGCCATAACAATATTTGAAGTCAAATATGTTAGAACAAAAACTGCTCCAGAAAATACTAAATCTCTAACTATATTAACCATACCTCCATCGGTAAAGAATACTATAAAAGATAAGATAGTTGGTGGAATAGCTATTTTAAAAGATGAATTTTTTATAAATCCAAGGGATAAAAACTTTGAAAACCTGTATCTAATTATTTCGGAAGTATCCTTCTCTAGCTTAATTCTAAGTTTCATATAGTGCCTACCATCATCATATATACCTTTATCTAATATACTCCATTCAATTTTCTCATTGAAAAATTCTGCACTACCCTCAAGTAGTCCAAGTAAATAATCAAACATACCTCTTTTAGACTCATATAGCATTTCTATTTCTTTATTACCTGTTTCTGTTGCTATAAGTCTAGGTGGTTTAGCTCCTCTAATCATCTTAGTTAACTGACTATGTACCTCGTCCATCATCATAAGAAAGCCTTTAAGGCTATACCTTTCAAAATATGATGGAAACCATTTACTAAAGGTTTGTATGTTCCTTTTTCCAATCTCTCTCCATAAATCACTAGGGTCTAGATCTAGTGACTTAGACACCACTTCTACAATTTTATGGGGTTCATCATCAGGTATATCTTCTAGGGGCGTAATCACTCTCCCTGCATTCCACCCAACAGAAATGACTGCCTTGTCAACAACTTCCTTGCCATACAATTCTTCTAAAGTATTAATCCAAGTAGAAACTACCGTTCCCTTCATGTAGAGTCCTCCTTTATGCTCGTTAATACTATTATAATATAAGTTAGGTGAAATGTACTCATAATATTAAAAATAATGTCAAAATTCAGCACTTTTATATCTAAAATTATCAATAAATATACTCTACTTAAATAAACTTATATAGTTAATTGGTTGTTTCCTTAGCTCCATTATTTTCTTCTCCAAATTTATATGCAGAGGTAAGTAAAAACTATCCTAAAAATGCAGCTATTACTGTATCAATTACTAATAACGCATTATTATTTTTTTATAAATAGATTCTCAATAATTAAATTTTGTCATACTGAAGAAGGAATTATTCTTTTTTTATAGAATAACTTTATATCTTAACACTTTATAACTTTACTATGATAAAATAATAAAATTGAAAGGAAGATGTAATTTGACAAAAACAGTGGCACTTATAGGTTCAAGTGGTGGTAATTTATATAATCTAGGTGGTAAAGATCCTGTAAATTTGATTAACGAAGCCATCTTGCAAGCAGAATCAGCAGGTGTTACATTATCTAATGCCCTTTTTGTTGCTGCTAAGGCATCTATGGATCAGGTTAAAGATAATACTCCTGCATCCTTATATGTTCTTAAGGATAATTCTCCCAAAATTATCTTTGAAGGAACATTAAAGGCAGTAAATGAAAGAGCTAAGGAATTAGACAAAGAATTGGCTGAGTCAATAGTCAATGGAGAAATTGATGGACTTTTCCTGGCTAGTGCAGACCCTGATGGTGTAAATGAAAATAGCTTAAAGGCAGCAGCAGATAAACAACTAGTAGCTGTAGGTACAGGTGGAACATCTATGGCTAAGATACAATCTATGGGGTTATCGGTTATTGCTGTTTCAGGTACCACAGGTACTACCAATAGGACCAGGGCAATTGCAGGTATATCTGCCATAGCTCAACATTGGGGTTTAAAATATAGACCCGTTATAGGAAAAAAGAATGGGACTGAAGATTTAAGCTCTACTCCATGGGAACGTATCAATATTCGTGGAATTATGATGTCATCCTTACCAGGATTTATTGCTATGGCTCTGGTTTTAGCTATAGGAAAAATCCCAGGACTTGGAGCCTTTAGTAGTATATTTGATACGATGATTGCTGCATTACCTGTAATTGTAGCTGTTGTTGCAGCTAAACAGGTTTCTGATCTTGATGAAGTAAGCATTGTTGCAGGGGTTGTTGCAGGAACACTTTCAGTAAATGGTGGGATCCTTGGTGGAATTTTAGGAGGTATTTTAGCTGGAATTCTTGTTCAATATCTTCTTACACTTTGTTTCAAATGGAAATTCCCAGCAACCACAGCAAATATAGTTTCAGGAGGACTTTCAGGTCTTATATCTGGATTAGTTATTTATTTCATTCTTTCTCCTGTAGCTTTATGGGCAGGAAATGAAATCAGATCATTATTAGATAGTCTTATTGCCTTTAGTCCTATTGTTACAGGTATTATTGCTGGACTTTTAATATGGCCTGCTATCATAGGTGGAGTCTATCATGCTGCTATACTACCTATTGTTTTACTTGAAATGGAGAAGACAGGAAACAGCTTCCTTGGTGCTGTAGATATGACAGGTTTAGTTATGGTGTCTGCTGGTATAACCTTAGCAAATATTATATTCCCTAAAGCAAAGTCAGAGGCAACATTAGCGGCCCCTGGTTTTCTTGTAAACGTAGGGTTTGGTACCTTTGTAGAAGCAGCTTATCCTTTTATGTTTTCAGATAAACTTGTATTTGCTGGAGCACTTATATCTTCTGCTATTTCTGGTGGCTTAGTAGGTTTATTTAATGTAAGAGGAACTGCCTATGTTCCAGCAGTGGTTGCTCCAACCATGTCAAATAGTCCTATTGGATTCTTAATTTCCATGTTGGTAGCCATGGGATGTGCCTTTGTCATTACGTCTATAGCTAATAAACGTTCCCATGCAAAGTCAAACCAAAGTCAGCAAGCTGCTCAAAGGGAATTAAGTCTATAGATATGAACTTTTACAACATACAAATATAGTTTAGTACATATGTAATTTCACTTTAAAAGCCGCACACAATGATGCGGCCTTTAATTTTAATAAACTATTTTAGTTTGTCATATCTTATTCCTGCTTTATAGAATTTATCTGGATCAGTTTCTCTAAAAACAACACTTACGGATTCTCTCTTAGCATTTCCAATTTCAATTACAGCCTCTGTAATTTTTTCAGCCAGTAAGTTTCTTTGTTCCTCTGTTCTACCTTTCATCCATTCAACATATATTCTTGGCATCTTCATCTCTCCCTTTAGTTTACTGTGAAGTGTTCTAGTACTAGTTTTTGTATTATCCAATTTTTATTACCTAAAAATTTTCTTTAAATTTAATTCTTCATCCTATATCTTAATTCCTTTAAAAATCAAAATAAAAATCCTTCAATTTAATAATGATTAGTGAAAAATGTTAGTATTGACGTTATATGGGTATTAGTCTATATGATAAATAATATATAGTATAAAGGAGGAATGTATATATGCCTAAACCAGAAATCTATCAAAAATTACCTGTTGGAGTTGAATTAAAAAAGGGAGAGACATATTATTGGTGTTCATGTGGCAAAAGCTCTAATCAACCTTTCTGTGATGGTTCCCATAAGGGAAGTGAATTTAATCCTGTAAAATTTACTGCTGAAAAGGATGAAAAAGCTTATTTATGTGCTTGCAAACATACAAAGAATCCACCCTATTGTGATGGATCCCATAAAAAGTTATAATATTTTTAATTTGTTTGAATTGTATATCTTCAATAATTAAACCATCTATGATTTCTATTCCATAGATGGTTTATTATATACTACTATTTTTAGTTTCTTATTCTTTTTGCAACTAATTGATAATTATTATTTCCATTTCCGCCCTTCGGCAAGACTTCGAACCCATTTTTCTCTAAGAAATCGAAAATATAGCTTGATCTATCGGCATCGGTCCCTTCTAAGGTTATAACTAACTTATCATCTATCCCAACCTCTTGTATTATATCCTCTAATTTTCTATTATCGTTTGTATTTTCCTCTGTTCCTCGATTTATAAAGTATTCAGGCATTTTAATCCTCCTTATTAGTATTTCTTTATTATCTTTTGAAGAATTAAGTTTATTATTCTTTTTTTATAAATGATATGTTAAGAAAACTTATAAATAATAAATGTATAAAGGATTATTGTAAATCAATATAGAATATAACTTTATATCTATAAAGAAAGGAGTATTTCAATGCATTTTATTGTTACTGGTTATGATGGAAAAGATGAAGGGGCCATGGAAAGGCGTCTAGCGGTTCGAGAAGAACATCTAAAACTGGCAGATTCCATGCGAAAAAAAGGAAATCTATTATTTGCACTTGCTCTATTAGATGAAAACGAGAAGATGGCAGGCTCAATACTTATAGTTGATTTTCCAACTAGAACTGAAGTAGATAAATGGTTAGAAAAAGAACCTTATGTAGTAGGTAATGTATGGAAAGAAATTGAAGTTAAACAATGTAAAATTCCTCCAATGTTTTTATAGTATAATTAATAATCTTTAATCAAAAGGTAAAATGACTATGATATAATCTTTAATCATATCATAGTCATTTTTTCTTTCTAATAGATAATTAGTAATTTTACTTTAATTGATACTATACTCCATATTAACTAGAAGCTTTACTAATAATTCTACTTTTTTCTAAAACATTCGGCTTCCCTAACCAATATCCTTGAGCATAATCAATGCCTATTTCTTTTAAGCAATTATATATTTCCTCATTTTCAACATATTCGCCTATTGTCTTCATTCCCATTGAATGGGCAATATCGTTAATTGATGATACCATTACATAATCAAGTCTATTATTTACAATATTTTTAATAAATGTTCCATCAATTTTAATATAATCCACTGGTAAATGTTTTAAGTATGCAAATGAAGATAGACCACTACCAAAATCATCAAGGGCAAAACTACAGCCCTTTGCTCTTAACTTCTGAATAAATTGATTGGAATTGACAAAGTTTGAAACTGCAGAGGTTTCAGTTATTTCAAAACATAGTACCTCTGGAGGTACATCATATTTATCCATTTTATCGCATATAAAATCTAAAAATGAACTTGTGCTTAATGATATACCTGAAATATTAATATTAAAAATTGTTGACGATCCATTAGGAAGATAGGATATTATTTTACTATATGTCGACATAAAGTTTTGAATAACCCATTGGTCAATGTATTGCATCATGTTATATCTTTGTGCTGCAGGCAAAAATCCCCCTGGCTGAATGATACGGCCTTTTTCATCTATCATTCTGATAAGAACCTCATACTTATCTTCTCCTTCATCTAATCCAATAGGCACAATTGGCTGATAATTTAAGAGGAATCTATTTTCTTCAAGGGCTTTTGTAAGATTAGTCATTGCCGTTACCTCTTCTTGACGTTCTAACAATTCTTTATCACTTTTATCAAATATTTGTACTCGATTTCCTCCTTTATCTTTAGATATATAACAGGCTCTATCTGCCGCACTTAAAATCCATTCAATATCGTTATTTTCTTTATTTATTTCTACTGCTCCAATACTTACTCCAATAGAAAACAGCTTGTCTTTCCAAGAGAATCTGAAGTTTGCAATTATTTTGCAAATGTTTTCCCCAATTTCATGCCCCTCAGCTATATTGGTGTTTTTTAAAAGAACTCCGAATTCATCACCTCCTAATCGGGCTAAGATATCATTAGATTTAAGACTTTCTTTCATTATAAAGGATAAATGCTTCAAAAGCTGATCCCCTGCGTGATGACCACAAGCATCATTTACTATCTTAAACTTATCAAGATCCAGGAATAAGAAAGTGTGACATTGACCACTATTTCCTATTTTATTCATAATACTAGTCATTTGACTTTCTAGGTAATGTCTATTAGCTAGACCCGTTAACATATCATAATTTGCTTGATAAGACATAATCTCTTCTGCCTTTTTAATATCTGTGATATCCCTTGCAGTACATACAATATGTTCCACATCCATCTCCTTTGATCTCATAACTGAGCAACACAATAAAACAGGAAAAACAAATCCATTTTTTGTTCTAAACTTAGTTTCATAGTTCTTAACTTGTCCCTGTTTCTTAAGTCTATCCATATAACCATCTTCAAAGGGAATTTCTTCTGAATTGGAAAAAATAATATCTATTGAATTTCCTAATAATTCTTTTTCTGTATATCCTAAGATGTCTATTGTTGCTTCATTTATAGTCTCAATTGTATTATTTGGGCTAATGACTATAAGTGCATCCGTCATACTTGAAATGATATTATCTAGATAGTCCTTTGATACTGTTGTCATATTTAGTCGTGTAACCATTGTATTAAAGGATGATGCTAATCTACCAATTTCATCCTTTGTAGTTACCTCAACTGTCTTCATAGCTTTTGTACCATTATAAAATATCTCCTTTGTAGCATTATGCAGCCTAAGCAAAGGCTCAGTGACCCAACAAGATAGTGATAATATAATAATAGTCATAGCGATTGCTAATGTAATAGAAGTAACAATCAAAGTAAGATATGCTACTTTTGTTATATTTTTAACAATATTTTGTTTTGGATATACTAGAACCACTGAACCAACATGCCGATCATGACTATTAAAAATAGGTATAACAAATCCTAAAAATCTTTCATTGTTTTCAGTATATTCAACCACGTTTTCCATTTTATCCTTATAAGCTACAAGCAATTCTGGTAGATTACTAATAGACTTATGATATTCAGTAGAACTGTTAAATAAAACCTCACCTTTTAAATCAACTACCATTGTATGCTCTATATCATTATTTTTTTTAGTAACTTCGACACATAGTTCATCAAATCCAGTTAATTCTTCTAATGATAACCCATAGGAAAGAAGCCTTTCTACCTGAGTCTTTAAACCTTGACCCGTTGCAAAGCCTTTGGCCGTAACAGCCTCTAATAATTCTGTTCTTAATAAATAGTTTCCAATAAAATAATTACCAGCAGAAGTTGTAGATAAGGTTAGAAAAATGATTAATACTATCTTTGTCTTAAGTTTATTAAACATTTAGTCCTCCCAAATATATTTAGTAATTACTCTTGAAGTCAATAGGGTTTGACTATCGATGGTGATGCCTAGTTTCCTTGCCCTTGCTAGATTGATTGCTGGTTGTCCTTTAGTTGTTGGTACTATTAAAAAATCAGAAGGATTCTTTTCTCCACTAAGTATTTCCTTTGCCATCTCCCCAGCAGCAAAACCTTGTTCATATCCAGATACTGATACACTAGATAGAGTTCCATGATAGACTCTATCAATCCAAAAACTAAAATCTGGTATGTTGCTATTTTGTTCCGTCCATTTTAATACATCAGAGTAATGGACATTATCACCATTGCCATCTTTAAAATTAAAAATTCCTACAAGACCAATACCATCTACCTTAGATTCATATTCTTTTATAATTGACTTGTATTGTGAATAAGTAGAAACTGGGTCAAGGAATATAAACTCTATATTTGGAAACTGTTCCGCATCTGATTTCATTCTATTACGTACCGGTTCCCAGATTGGTGAATCATCAAATATAACAGCTATTTTTTTTGCATTAGGTAGTATTTTCTTAAATAGTTTCACACTTCCAACAAAGTGCTCAGTTTCTAAAACTCCAGTTATATTTTTACTATTAATAATGTCATAGTCTGCAGGGTCTTTATTAACTCCACTAAAAACAAATGGTATATCAGAATTTAAATAATGCTTGGTAACGTATTCCTGTGCCTCATCATCGCTAGTAAAAACAAGATCTGGTTTCCAAGTATCTATTAAATCCCTTGCAGCTTTACCCATTGTCTCTTTCCATTCATCAGAACTATTATTTTTTGCATCCATTTGGAAAACCTTATATTCAATTTTTGTATCTTCTAAATTTTCTAGACCATCCTTAAATCCTTGAAATTGTGTATCAGTCCACTCCCAGGGAGAATGGTAACTCATAATATAGAGTATTTTAAGTGTTTTTACTGGGGATTTTTTCAACATATTAGCAGATAACTCTTTTTGATAATTGTGTTCTTTAATTGTTCCTTTGCTCTTCTTAAGGCTGCAACCACTTATTATAAGGCTTACTATGATGCAAAATAAAATAGTCTTTCTAAAATGCATAAAAATCTCCCCATTCTATATGCAATATTGGTCTTTATAGCTTTGATCTATATTGTTCATATTAAATAAAAAAATCCTTAGCAGGTATGCCTAAGGACTAATTACAGCTTGGCAACCTGGCAATCATAGATAATATATCTTTAGACCCATGGCTTTGCGTCCTTACCTTTCGATAAGTTTGCCTTTACAAAAAATAATTTATTTTTAAACAATGTAATTATTAAAGCTATATAATAATAATCTGTATCTTTCTTTTATTTGAGTTTATTCTCCAATAATCTTTACTAAGACTCTTTTTGTATATATAATCACTCTTTTTCCCAGGGCATAACATCATCTTCTTCTTTAAGATGATCTAGTATTTTCCATACACCTTCTCCAGTGTAACCGCTCACATGATAGACTGTTTTACATCCTGATAGTCTTAGCCATCGCTCTGCCTGCTCTGGATTAGAGTCTGGACGGTCTATTTTAGTTACTATTCCTATTACTTCACGATTTACACAAGGAGTTAGATTAGGTGGAAATAAAGAGTATGGTTCTATCGCACTAATTAAAAGTCCTACAACATCCGCTTCATAGGTATATAAGGCAAGGGCCCTTGCTAAAAACTTGTTTTCAGCATATTCGCCAGGAGTATCAATTATAACATCAAAGTAATTTACATATTGTGTTTTATGGTAAGAAATATTTTCACCCTTTAGTGCTTGTGTTAGAGTTGTCTTACCTGATTCACTTCTTCCTACTAAAATTATTTTTTTCATATATAATCACACCTAAGTTCTTGTTATTTCACACACAGTAAACCCAAGCTTATGCTCTGTATAATCTAGAATTGCTTTTACAGAGGATTGTACTTGTGAAAATTTTCCTGTTATGATTAAGGTTCCACTAAATCTATCCACAAATCCGAGGTCCACATTGGAAGTTTTAGTAGCAATGTCCCCTGCTATTATTGCAGTTTCACTTGGAGTCATCGTTATAATCCCTATAGCTGATTTTTCATAATCAATATCTGGATTCAGTCCTAATTTCTGATAAATGACTTTATTAGGACCAGCAATGATATGTGCAATAGTTATTTGTTTTCCTGGAACAGTTTCTTGAATAATTCTCAATTTTTCTTCTTTAGGTAAAACATCTTCTAAATTCATGGCAGCTACTCCTTTTCTGTTCTTTTATAATCATTATTTAGTATTTCTATAAATATTTACAATTTCCTTCTAGTTTTGTTATATTTGTTTTAATGACGTATCGAAAGTATAATTATGAGATATAATTTATATAAGAAAGAGTAAAATATAGAAAAGTATGCTGAGTTTCTCCACTGCTACCCTCGGTGAGGATAGAGAAAATAAAAAAAACTGAAAGCTATTATATAAAGGAACTAGATGGTATTAAAGTGTATATAAATAAAGAAATTAAGTATAGTAAGAATATATTAAAAATTGATGTGCGAAAATCTCTATTCTTTTATGAAATCTATGTCTCTGATCCAGAAACAAAATGTTTTTGCTCTGGAGAATTATAAAGGCCTTTGATTTACTACTCTGTAAATCAAAGGCTCAATTTATTAGTCAAGGTATAGAAATTTCTTTATTTCATTAGAACTGTTTATTAGTCTTGATGCAAAATACTAAAAATGCTAATTTAAATTTGTAATAATACTTCTTTTTATTTATCCTTTAATGTATGTTATAATATTCATGCACTGAAAATTGGTTTTTACAAACTTTTTTTACATTCTAGTCATTATAAAAATGTTTTTTGATAATACTTATGGCTATACTATTTGTAATAAGGTTTAGAATATATATATTCCAAAATATCTAAAACTATCTAGAAAAGAAAGGTGAAAAACAAAATGAAAAAAGAAAACAAGCAAAAAAGATATCTCGTTATGATGTTAGCTATAATACTAGCTATTATCCCAATTTTTTCTGCATGCACTGCAAATAATCCATCCGAGGATACCGGGGATGTTGTAGCCAGTGTAAATAATGAAGTCATTACAAAAGATGATTTATACGAAGCCATGGTTAAAGAAAATGGTCAAGCAGTTTTAGACACATTAATTGCTAAAAAAATTATTGAGTTAGAAGCTACTAAGCAAGATGTTAATGTTTCTGAGGAAGAGATTCAAAGTGAATTTGATACAATGGCAAATCAATATGGTAGTAAAGATGCATTTAATCAGGTACTAGAATCCTATGGTTATTCTGAGGATGATATAAAATCAAATATTAAGACAGATTTGACTGTTAAGAAATTACTTGAACCTGAAATTTCAGTAACTGAAGATGAAATAATAAGCTATTTTGAAGAAAATAAGGGAAACTTTAATATTGCAGCACAGGTAAAAGCTAGCCATATCTTAGTTGATAGCCAGGAAAAGGCTGAAGAAGTAAAGGAAAAATTAGAATCAGGAAATGATTTTGCTGAAATGGCAAAGAAATATTCAATAGATGAAAGCAACAATAATCAAGGTGGAGAACTAGGATTTTTCTCAAGAGGAGAAATGGTACAAGAATTTGAAGATGTAGCTTTTGATTTAGAAGTTGGTGAAATAAGTGCTCCTGTAAAATCTGAATATGGATATCATATTATCAAAACAGAAGAAAAACAAGCAGCAAAGGAAGCGAATTTTGAAGATAATAAAGAGGCAATAAAAGATATTCTTCTTCAAGAAAAACTACCAACAGTATATAATACTTGGCTTCAAAATAAACATACTGAATATGATATAGAAAATAAATTGTAGTCATAGAAAATAAAATGCAAATCAGATAGTTTTATTATTCTATCTGATTTGCTTAATCTGTAAAAAACTTTTATTTATTTAGATATTTTAATACCGTATTACAAAATAATTCCACTCCTATAGATAAAACTTGTTCATTTATACTATATTTAGGATGATGCAGAGATTTATCATATCCATTACTTTCATCTCTAGTTCCTAAAAAGAAATAAGTCCCTGGTGTTTTTTGTAAATAATAACTAAAATCTTCACTTCCCATTGATGGTCTCATTCTTTCATAGACCTTATTTTTCCCTAAAACATCTTCTGCAATATTTTTAAACATCTTTGTAAACTCTACATGATTAATTGTAGCGGGATACCAGTAATAATAGTCAAATTCATAGGTGCATCTCATGGCTTTTGTAATATTTTCTACTATTTCTCTCATTCTCATAGGGATAAAATCCCTAAGTTCTTTACTAAAGGTTCTAACCGTACCAGTGATAGAAGCTTCATTCGGTATTATATTAAATGCATCTCCAGATTTAAAAGTACAATTAGATATAACTGCACTATCTAATGGGTCAATTTCCCTACTAATTATTGTTTGAAGAGATGTAACTATATGAGCTCCTACAACTATTGGGTCTAATGATAAGTGGGGTATCGCTCCGTGTCCACCTTTTCCGATTACTTTAATATCAAATCTATCAGCAGATGCCATGATAGGCCCATAACTTATCTGTACATCACCTAGGGGTGCATCCGCCCAAATATGGAGCCCTATTATTGCATCAACCTTAGGATTTTCTAAAACACCTTCCTTTATCATTATTTCTGCTCCTCCAGGTCCCTCCTCAGCGGGCTGAAAAATGAATTTTACATTTCCATTTATTTTATCCTTTAGCTTAGATAATACCTTGGCAGTCCCTAGGGCTATAGCAATATGTCCATCATGCCCACACGCATGCATATTTCCTATATTTTTTGAAGAATACTCTAACCCAGTTTTTTCTGTCAATGGAAGAGCATCTATGTCGGCTCTAATAGCTATAGTTTTTCCTGGATTTTCACCTTTTAATAATCCTACTACTCCAGTTTTTGCAACTCCTTCAGTTACTTCTAGACCCCATTGTCTTAAAAAATCAGCAATTCTCTTAGATGTTTCAAATTCATTAAAGGCAGTTTCAGGATACATATGAAAATGTCTTCTTATTGAAATTATCTCTTCTTCGATATCTAGTATATAATCTTTTATAAGCTTTTTCATGACTTCCTCCTATTATATTTTATGCTCTTTCATTAGCTGATATTTCGCTTTCTTCATCAACTGGTATTTGAGATTCTTCAACAAATTTCATAATATGTTCATAGCTTTGTGGTTTAGTAATCAAACTTACAAATACCAGTATAATAGTATTTCCTAGTAATCCCCATACCCCTGAATGGATACCAAAGGCTGAAACCTGTGTAATAGTTATATAGAAGTTTATAACTACTCCTGTAATTAATCCCATTATTGCACCTTGTTTTGTAGCCCTTGGCCAGAAGAATACGGCAATCATAATTGGGAAAAATTGAACAATTGATCCATATGCTCCAAGTAATAAAGCAACAAGGGATTTAGCTCCAAAAACAGCTATATAATAAGCTCCACTGCAAAATACTATAATAGCTATTTTAGTTACTTTTAATACTTGTTTATCATCCATTTTAGTATTTATTACCTTTTTGTGCAAATCTATAGCATACACCGACGCAGCACCATGGGTTATAGTGTCTGAAGATGACATAGCTGCCGCCAATGTCGCTGCTGCTACTAATCCCAATACTACAGCTGGAAGGTCAAGCTGTGTAAGCATATATGGTAATATCTGATCAGCAGATTCTAAAGTGCCGCTTTCTACTATTCCGATACCTGCAAATCCTATAAACAGTACAGGAACCATAAATATTGCGAAGGTAGGGTAAAAGGCTACCGTACTCTTTAATGTCTTTTCAGATTCACTGGCAAAAGCTTTCATAAATAGGTGAGGCCACATTGTAAAACCTAAAACCGAAACCAGTATTGCAGAAGAAAATGCAGCCCACCTCCTTTTTTATAAACCTATGCTATTAATTGATATTTATATATATATTATTTATTCATATAATTATATTTATTTTATTAAATTCCTTTAACTAACTTTGTCAATACTTATCTAGTTTTGTAATAAAAATAGAGAATCACTTTTAAAGCAATTCTCCTTCTATCAATTAGTGTTTCTTTTCTACTTCTCTAATCAAAGCATTTAAAACATTTGTTTCCCAAGCCACCCCATCATTTTATTCTCTCTTTCTAAAAAGCTTTTTTCCTCATATTTTCCTAGAACAATTTCATCAGTAATATTTCCATCAGACAAGAAAATTACACGGTCTGCTCTAGCAGCAACTTTTGCATCATGTGTAACCAGGATTATAGTAGTTCCTTCAGCATTAACTTCATTAATTATATCCATAACTTCCTTTGTTGCACTTGAATTAAGAGCTCCTGTAGGTTCATCAGCAAATATAATATTGGGATGGTTTATTAATGCACGGCATATCGCTGCACGCTGAAGCTGTCCTCCAGACACCTTTTTAATGTCATAGTCTGCAATCTGATAAATCCCTGTTCTTTTCATAAGTTTTTCTGCATATGCATTTATTTTTTCCCTACTATAACTCTTTGCCTTAAATCCTGGAAGTACAATATTATCACGTATTGATAATGTCTTAAGTAAATGTGACTGTTGAAATATAAATCCCATCTTTTTAAGCCTTATTTCACTCATCTTTTGATCATCAATGTGTGAAATGTCTTTTCCATCAAAAATTATTTCACCATTAGTTAATCTATCCATACAGCTTATATTGTATAAAAGCGTTGATTTTCCTGAACCAGACTGTCCCATGATTGCTACGAATTCTCCAACTCTAACTGCAATATCAATCCCCTTTAAGATCTTTGTTCCCTCAAATTCCTTACATAATCCCTTTGCCTGTAAAATAGTCTTCATAATTATATCTCCTATTCATTAATCAATGAAATGATATTATAACCCCGTATCTGTGTAGTGCTAAGCCATGTGATTACTGCTGTCACCGTAAAAAGTACCAAGGGTAATATTATAAATGCTATCCATGGATTTATGATAAAAGTTATTCTTGATATGCCAAATCCCATCATATCTAAAGTCATACTTACAATTCTTTCACCAAATATGTTTGAAATAAGTGTTCCTGAAAATATTCCTGCAGTTGAAACTATTCCGATCTTATAAAGATATTGTTTTCTCACATCTGAATTAGTGAAACCTATGGACTTCATTGCTGCAATTTGTGCAACATCCTTGGCAAGTCTTAGCTTCATAAATAAAACTACTATCAATGCTGCAAGTAGTATTCCTATCACCACTACTGCTGATGTGGTAACTTGTATCTGTCTTGCAACACCGCCCAATGTCTGATTTATGAATTCTTCCATTGGCTGTATTTCATACCCTCCGCCTATCTTGTCACTCCACTGTGAAGCTTTTTCTCCAGCACTTATTCCATCACTAACATTGATTGCAAATTGGTATTTTTCCGAATCTACTCCTGCAAATCGATATATGGCCTTTGACGTATATCCTCCACTTGTCACATCCTGATAAATTCCAGAAACAAAAAATTTTTTCTGCATGTCATTAAGTTTTAATATTATCTTGTCGCCTGTGGTTTTTCCCATCTCGTCTGCATTAAGTTTTGAAAGTGCAATTTGATTTTCCATGAAAGGTGCTGTGCCTACAAGATACTTAAGCTCTCTTCCTGCATAATTTCCACTATCAACGTAAAGATTTATCCATTTATATTCAGCATTAATTGTCTCAACACGTACTCTTCTAAATTCCTTATATTCTTCAATGTCAGCATCCTCATTAAGAAGTTTTTTTATGATTTCATATCTGTTATCGAGATTTTCTCCTGAATCAATCTCAATCAATATGTCATCCATGGAACTTCCCATATAGGAAATAAACTCCTTGGATTCTATAGTATTCAAAAGGTTTATAGGAACAATTGTTATTCCTGAGATAATGAACATTACTACAAAAACTATTACAAATCCACCAAAATTATGAAGCGTCTCCCTTACACTGAAAAACAGATTAACTGGTACCATCTTCGACTTATAAAGTCCGTCCTTTACATGGTCCTTTCTACCAAAACCTTTCTTATTTACCAGTGCATCCACAACTGTTACTTTCTTGAGCTTCTTAAGAATATTCTTACAATAATTGATAGTTATACAATATACAAATACGCATGTGATTGCAGGAATACCAATGGTAGGAATTGAAACTGGCTGTTTGCCAAATGTGTTACTTACATGCCCAGTAAATATCTTTGATATGATAAGAGCAAGTACATAGCCTATAGCTATTCCTGCTGTCACCATCATCTTATACTTTACAAGGTACAGATTTCTTATATCTCTATACGACATTCCTATGGCTTTCATATTACCGATTTCACCAATTTCTTCTTCCAAAGTAGCCATCACAGTGTACTTAATGCACATTAAGGCAATTATGACAAGTAATATACTTACAATAATCAAAACCATTGCCATTGTAATATCCCTAAAAGCACTTAAAAGAAATATAACTGTGTAGGTCACTGCCTGACCATCCTGTGGAAGACCTGCTTTTTCATAGTCTGTCTTGAAATCTGAAGCCATGGATGAATCCCCAAAGTATACTTCGATGAGATATTCATTTTCTCCCACATTCCCCAAAAGTTCTTCGAAATCCTCATCACTTATAAGTATTCTTGTTGAAGAGCAAAGTGTAGAATTCATCTGTGCATCACGGACAAAGGCTGTCACTTTGAATTCCTTAGTTACACCGCTATTTGTTAACACAACTGTATCCCCAATGTTTATGTCATAAGAATCTAACAGAATTATAGGAATACCGATTTCACCTTTATTAACATTTATTACATTTCTGTCTTCATCAAGCAAAAGATCATATTCCTCATTTTGCTTAACAAGACCTATATCCAGTCTACAGTCTGATAAACTAAATATATCATCCCCATAAACCTTAAGATCATCTCCGTAAACAGCTATCATTGCAAGAGTTTGCCAAGCTGTAACACCATCATAGGATGAATTAAATTGATCAATTGCCTCTGTATTTATCTCGCCCTTATGCATTTGGAGAAAATGTGGTGGTTTTGCTGTATTGTACATCCCTATCATAGAAGTTATTAACTGCACCACAACTATGGTTGCTAACACCACAAGACCTGCTGCAAGAGTCATAAACAAAAATAATGATGCATTACCTGCACTGTTTCTTTTAAGGTCATTTTTAAACATTTTTAAATCAATGTTCAAATTTAAACACCTCCATTTCTCTTATACTCTTTTTACTGCCAAGAATCAATGCAGCTACTACCATTAATATTCCTGCAATAATAATCATCAGTCCTATGCCCCTACCTTCTCCTGTTCCAATTAGTTTTCCAATGCTGTCAGAGAAAACACCACTTTCCTGCATCATGGGTTCAAATATATTATCTGCTAGAATTCCAGAGGTTGCATATGCTATAACATATCCAATCTGAGTGAGAAGACTGATAAGCCCCCAAACTCTTCCCTGTACTTGGTTAGGTATGCTTAGTCTTATAAGCACTTCAGCACATGTGTTAATAAATGGAAGTGTTGCAAAGAATAGTATACATGCAGTCAATATAAATTCTACATAAGTACTTGTTCCAATTAGTGCCATAAAGCATACGCATACAACTAAAGACACTATTAGGATTTTAGAGTAATTTCTTTTAATACCTAAAATACTGATTACTATGCTACTCACAAACATTCCCATTGCACTTACGGATTCCATAAATCCTACTGTTTTAACGCTGCCAATTGGTAATAGCAGAGGAATCATTAATGTCTGTATAAATCCAATAAAAAAGCACATAAAAGCCATTAGAAGTACAAGATTGGCAACTCCCTTATTCTTAACAATATACTTCAAGCCTTCCTTAAATTCCTTAAAGAAATTAAATATGTCCTGTCTTGGCTTAAACCTTTGAATATTTTTTCTAACTGAAGTTATTGCAAAAACTGTTATAAATATAGTTAAAATATCTATTATAAGAATCATTCTTATATCTGAGTATACAAGAATAACTCCTGCAATTGCTGGTGATATAAGATATTTGGCATTACCTGCCAGCTGCACAAGTCCGCTGGCCTTGGCATATTCTTGTTCAGTAAGTAAATCCGTTACTGTCGCTCTATAAGAAGGATCAAGCAATGAAATAAATACTGAATTAATTGTTACACCAATCACTATTGGAACAGTGCCTATGTGTCCTGTCTGAATGCTTATAAGTATGTATAATAGGCCAAGTGCTGAGAAAAGGTCACCACAAATCATCATAAGACGTCTATCAAATCTGTCGGCTAGTATTCCCCCAACTGGATTTAGAAGAATTGTTGGAAGGTAAGCAAGCAGCGTAACAATCGATACCCAGGTAACGCTTCCTGTGAGCTGATATACGTATACTGATAAGGCAAAAGCTGTCATTCCACTTCCAATATTTGATATTAATTCTCCGGCCCATATTATCATAAACTTCTTCATCCCTATACTCTCCTATCATCATTAATGTTTCCTAACTGCTTACAATTACTTTTTAATCAAAGGAGTTTCTTAGCCTAAAATATTACCCCCAGTACTGCTTAGCCACGTTCCATAAAGTCCCATCTTCAACTCCAACCATTTTTTCGAGCAGTGCTACCAGCGCTCTTAACGTCATCTGCTGTTCTTCTGGCTTAACCTGAAAGATTCCACCATCTAAAAGTGTGATTGATGATGTTAAAAAAATCTGCATATACTGTGTAGGAAAATCTGATTTAAATATTCCTTTACTAATTCCCTCATCCACAACTTTGACAAGTATAGGAGTAATTCTTGTTACCATTAAACTTAAGGATTTTTGATGCATTAGTGCATTTTTAGGTTTGTGAAGTTCTTCAATAAGGTCATTATCTACTTCGCTTTCGACCCTCATGGAAAGGATTGTATTAATCATCTTCATTACAGGTGAAAGCTCTGGGTCAGATGCAACTTCTTCAGCCCTTGCAACAACTACTTCAGTAACCCTTTCAATGATTGCATCAAGCACTTCTTCTTTAGAGTTAAAATAATAATAAAACGTCCCCTTTGCTATTCCTACAGCATTAAGAATGTCTTTTACTGTACATTTGTTATAACCTTTGGTCCAAAATAATTTTTTTGCTTCATCAAGTATCTCATTTCTTCTTTCATTATATTCCTTAGTAACCTTCATATTCTTTCACCTCTTTCTCTAAATAAATTTAGGAATGATTAATTTATAACTTCATAGACCGACGGTCGGTCTATGAGTAATTTACTATACCTTTTTTTATTTGTCAACTCTTTTATTCAAAATATTTCCATATTATATAAAAACAATACACAATAGACAATTTGATGTGAACGTCTTCTAATTATTTACACCGTTGAAATACTATTTCGCTTATGTTATTATGTGAGCAATTAACTATTTATTGATAAGGTGGATGTATATGTCTAGAATAAATTATCAATCATTACCTGAAAGAACTGCAGATGCTATTATTGACTATATACAAACCAGCGATTTACAAGCTGGTGAAAAACTTCCCAATGAAAATCAGCTATCAGTACTTTTTGAAGTTAGTAGAAACACTGTAAGAAAAGCAATTAAGATATTAGTTTCAAAAAACATACTAGAAGTTCAACATGGATCGGGAACATTTGTCTCAAAAAAGATGGGCTTTAGTGATGATCCCTTGGGTTTATCTTTAATATATGATAAAAAGAAAATGGCTAAAGATTTAATACAGCTTCGTATAATTATTGAACCAAAAATGGCTTCTCTAGCTGCTCAATATTGTAAGCCCAGGGAAGGAAAGCAACTATTAGCATTATGTGATGAAATGGAAACCTTGTTTGATAATAACAAATGTTATCGCCATAAGGATCAAGAATTTCATACTTTAATAGCAAATTATAGTCGAAATTCTGTCATACACCATTTAATACCAACTATTCTTCAAGCCTTAATTTTACAGGATAATATATCAAATCAAAAGTTAGGCCCTAAAACTATGAAATACCATCGTCTTATTGCAGAAGCAATTTATGAGCATCGTGGCAGCGATGCATCCGATGCTATGAAATCACATCTTATTTTTAATTATGATCGTATCAATCAACTCAAGTAAACTATTCCAAGAAAGAAAATATAATATACAAATTTGTACTTTTTTTTAAACCTCCATATAATATTTGTTCTATTTATGGAGGTCTAATTGTGTTAGATTAATACTCTTAATATAATAAAGTCATCTTATAAAATCATACTTTCATAAATGGAGTAAAGGGGATGATAAATATGGCAATTTACGATGTAGCAATTATTGGAGCTGGTGTCATTGGGTGTGCAGTAGCAAGAGAAATATCAAGATATCAACTATCTACAGTAGTTATTGAAAAAGAGCCTGATGTGGCTTGCGGTAACTCTAGTCGAAACACTGGAGTATTCCATGGTGGTTTTACCTATAAGCCAGGTTCTCTAAAAGCCATATGTGCAGTAGAAGGCAATCAAGAATTTGATCGCGTTGCTGAAGAATTGAACGTAGATTTTAAAAGAACTGGCAAGGTAGTTGTAGGTTTTAATGATACGGATAGAGAAAGCTTGTTAAGATTTAAAGCCGTTGGAGAAAAAAATGGAGTCAAAGGATTAAGAATAATTGAAAAAGAAGAGCTAAATTCTATTGACTCCAGCGCCGGTGGGGAATTCGCCATGTATAGCCCTGACTCTGGGATACTTAATCCTATGCAATATACAATTGCTTTGGCAGAAAATGCGCATCAAAATGGTGTTGATTTTTTATTTCAAAAAGAAGTTACATCGATAGAAAAAGAAGAAAATTATTATATCTTAACTGCTGGTGAAGATAAGATTAAAAGCCGTTTTATTATTAACTGTGCCGGGATGCATTGTGTAAAAATTGCCAATATGTTGGGAGTTACAGAACATCATTTGAAGGGTTTCAAGGGAGAATATGTTGTATTAGATAAAAAAGCTGGGAATTTTCTGAATGTTCCTGTTTACCCAGCCCCAAATGAAAGAGGCGGCTTTTCAACCCATGCTACACCTACAGTAGATGGAAATGTCTTAATAGGTCCTGACTCATACATTACAGAAGAAGCTGAAGACTATGAAGTAACACGTAAAAGTATGAATGGTCTAATTGAAGAAGGTTCAAAAATGTTTAAACACATTAAACCAGAATACTTTATAAGAAATTATGCTGGAATCAGATGGAAAAGGTATTCTCCCGAAACAGGAGAAACATTAGATTTTTTAATAGATATAAAAGATGAAAATCCGAGAGTTATTCATCTTATAGGTATTGAATCACCAGGACTTACCTGCGCATTACCCCTTGCTCGTAGAGTTGTTGAATATGTTAATAATTATGACAATCCATCAATTAATCATAACTTCAACCCTTATAGAAAGAAAAATATATTTTTTAGGGAACAACCAAGAGATATACAAGAAAAATTAATTCAAGAGGATCCTAACTATGGTGATATTATTTGCCGATGCGAATTAGTAACAAAGGCAGAAATTATAGGGGCCATTAATAACCCTCTTGGTGTTACTACCGTTACAGGAATTAAGAATCGAACAAGAGCCACCATGGGCCGATGTCAAGGTGGTTATTGTGAAGCACGGATTACACAATTAATAGAAGAGGAATTAGCAAAAAAAGAAACTGAGGTCTTATATCAAAGAAAAGAATCCTTTATGTTCACTGGTAAAGTAAGGGAGGAATACTAATAATGATTAATAAAGATGTTATTATCATTGGAGGAGGACCAGCTGGCCTTGCTGCAGCACTTAAACTTTATGAATTAGGAGTTAAAGATATAATTATTCTAGAAAGAGAGCAACATCTAGGTGGAATTTTAAGACAATGTATACATGATGGCTTTGGAGTTGAACGTTTTAATGAAGCGCTAAGTGGACCAGAATATGCTCAACGCTTTATCGATAAGGTTATTGAGCAAAAGATATCTGTAATTACCGGTATAACCGTTGTTAATGTTACCAATGACAAAATAGTAACAGCTGTTCACAAAGGCGGCATCAATGTGTACAAGGCGAAATCTATTGTATTAGCAATGGGTTGTCGAGAAAGAACTAGAGGAAATATCAGTCTTCCAGGTAACTACCCTGCTGGTGTTTACACAGCGGGCTTAGCCCAAGCTTATATAAATCTTTATAATAAGCTGCCTGGTAAGGAAGTAGTTATATTAGGTTCGGGGGATATTGGTCTGATTATGGCACGGCGATTTACATTGGAAGGTGCAAAAGTTAAAGCTGTCTTAGAAATACAACCTTACCCAAATGGTCTGCCAAGAAATGTTCAGCAATGTCTAAATGATTACGAAATTCCACTTTATTTAAATCATACGGTGACTAAGATTAATGGAAAGTCAAGAGTTAAAAGCGTTACTGTATCAAAGGTTGACAATAATAGAAGGCCTATACCTAACACTGAACAAATTATTCCTTGTGATACACTTATATTATCAGTAGGTTTAATTCCCGAAAATGAAATTGTATCAGATATAGGAATATCATTTGACAATAGTACAAAAGGAGCTATTGTGGATGATAATTATCAAACCCAAGTACCTGGTATATTTGCTGCAGGTAATGTACTTCATGTACATGACTTAGTTGATTATGTATCTATAGAAGCTGAAAGAATGTCAACAGCTATTCATAAATATTTGAATAATACATCCTTAGATAACTGTTCTATAAACATTACTCATAATGAATTGATTTCATATACAGTCCCTCAAAAAATAAGTGGCACTCAAAGCTTTACCCTATCTCTAAGGGTTAAGAAACCTATGAAAAACTGTATAATTAATCTTATCCAAAATGAAAAAATCATCAATAAAGTAGTATTACCTAAAGCATTACCTGCTGAAATGATACAGATTCCCGTAGATGGTAATGAAGTAGACAAAACAGGAGTCTTGGAGGTGAAAGTTCAATGCTAAAAATCTTAACTTGCATTGTATGCCCAATAGGGTGTGATATAGTTGCTGAGATAGATAATAATACAATCAAAAGTATCAAAGGTAATAAATGTGCTAAAGGTACAACTTATTTAAAGAACGAAATCTACAACCCCATGAGAACGATAGCAACCTCCGTTTGTGTATCAAAGGGTGACTTACCTTTAGTAAGTGTAAGAGTTGATAAACCAATATTAAAAGCTGAAATTTTTAACGTTATGAATATAATAAAAAAAATTCAGCTAGAAGCACCTGTTAATATAGGCGATATTATAATTAAAAATGTTGCTGGGCTCGATGCCAATGTTATCGCTACCAAAAATATAAAGCGAATATAATATAATTAAAAGAATTTATAACTTATTTCAAAAGAGAATTTTAAAAATCTCAAGTTATAACTAAAGCCCTATATATACTAAGAATAGTATATATAGGGCTTTATCCTTCCCTCCAATAGTGATGCTTAAATATCTTAACTTCTTTAAAAGTCGTTTAACGTGGTATAGAAATTTTAGTTTAAAATCATTTGATGAAGTCTTAGACCTATTAGACCATATTTTTATAATTCATATACGTACTTTCCATAAAAAGGATATATTTTCTATGAATAACCGTTCTGAAGAATTTATAATAATAATTATGACGATAGATATGATTATTGCTAATTACTAATGTTGTTCAAAATTTAAATCAGTGCCAAATATAATTATTCTGGAGTGATAAAATGACATACATAAATTTAAATTCAAAGAATTTACGTAAGTTTTGTGAAGATATTTTTATTAAAAGCGGTTATTCCAAAGAGGAAAGCTTTGATATTACGGATGTTTTGTTAACAGCTGATCTTTATGGAATAGAATCACATGGGGTCCAGCGACTAATTAGATACTATAATGCTATGAAAGACGGATATATTGTTCCTAACGCAAAATGTGAAGCAGTTTTTCAAACACCTATATCCGCCGTATTTGACGCACCAAGGTCAATGGGGCAGATTGTCGCCAAAAAAGGAATGAACTTAGCTATTGATATGGCAAAAAAACAGGGTATAGGAGCTGTCTGCATAAAAAATTCTAACCATTATGGTATAGCAGGATATTATACAAAAATGGCTGCTGATGAAGATATGTTGGGTATTTGTATGACAAATACGGAGGCTATCATGATTCCTACCAATGGAAAAAAGGCTATGCTTGGTACTAGTCCGATTGCTGTTTGCATGCCGGCAGATCCGGTGAACTTTTGGTTTGACGCAGCAACAACAGTTATTACTAGAGGAAAGCTTGAGGTATATAGGAAAAAAGGTCTGCCACTTCCCCATGGATGGGTTGCCGATGAAAATGGACAAGACTGCGACGATGCTGAAAGAGTATTAAAAAACATAATCAGAAAATTAGGAGGAGGTATTTTCCCTCTTGGAGGATTTTCAGAAATTACTGGTTCCCATAAAGGATATGGGCTTGGAATTATAGTTGAACTATTCACTTCAGTTTTTGCTGGAGGTACCAATTCTGCACATGTAAGTAACAGTGGAAACGCCGATACATCTTTCTCTTTTTGGGCTATAGATTACGGAATTTTTGGTAATAAGAAGGAAATAAAGACACGTATGTCGACACTGCTTCAGGAACTACGTGACAGTCCTAAAGCGAATGGATGTGATCGTATTTATACCCATGGAGAAAAAGAATTGATATCCGCTACCCAAAAAATTAAAGACGGTATTCCTGTCAATAATAAGACATTAGAGGAAATGAAGATGATTGGTGATGAGCTTGGTATAAGCTTCAATGACTATTTTACACTATGATCTGTCAGTAAGAGATATTTGTATTTTAAAAAAGATGTACTTTCTAAAATGCCATATTTGTGCATCAGATTAGACTTGATAATAATTTATTGATTTTATAAGAAAAGAGGCTATCTTATCTTTAATTCAAAAATCAGTTTAAGATAGCCCCTTTTAATAATTTTCTATAATTCTTTTTAAATATGTTCCTACTATGTCTGAAAATTTCTCAATATTTCTAATATATACAAAATCTTTTCCATAAATTAGTTTTTCCGCCTGAAGTTCTTCTTCTTTTCCAGTAAATACACCAAAAAGTAAAATTCCATTTTTTCTAGCCTTTCTTACTTCAAGAGCAGTATCTTTTATTGCCGTCATTCCTTTATAGGATACTTCTCCTTTTATGGTTCTTATCTTGTCATTTGAAATTTTTACATCATTTGGTTTTCCATCACTTAAAATAATTAGTATTTTATTTTCTTCACTTCTATTTAACAGACCTTGGCATACAGCTTGAATGGCCAGCCCATCTCTATTGTTTCCAGCAGAAAAATATTCAAATATATTTTCATTTTCACTTCGTGGATAGTTATAATCCCTAAATCTTCTAAGAATTGTATAGTCTAAAAAACTACAAAAGCTCATTACTCTATTTGGAATTCCTGCAAGGGTTAGTGCCTCTGATATAATATACCCTTGAGAAGCTACTTTTCCTTGTCTTACTCTTTGAGAACCACTGGCATCTAGTAAAATATCTACCACATATCCACCTTTTTGATTGTCTATTACTTTTGTAAATACTTTTGGGTTTTTACTTCTTCCAACTCTCCAAAGCTTATTTACAGCCAATAGTCCACTATCAGAAGGAACTATTGAATTTTGTTGCTCTGCTGTTAATGTTTTTAAGATCACTTCTTTTAGTTTTATAATGTTTCTTTTATGCACTTTTATATTGTCTCTAAACTCAGACAAATTGTTTTCCTTTTGCCTTGTCACATACTTTATTTGAAATGTATTATCGCAAGGGGATCGTAAAACTCCATCTGTAAAATGAACTCTACACCCTTCATGAACATTTCTGCAGATTTTTTTTTCGATTTTTTTTAGTTCTTCTTTTGTAATACATGACTTGCCATAATAGTGTTCTATTTTGTTATAAATTTTCTCTACCATTTCTTCATTAATAGATAGAACTCTGCTTTCATTTGGATTTATAGGAATATCCTGCTTTAAGTCTCCTATAGACTCTATTAGAAGAGAAGATTGCATTCCATCTACTACCTCTGAAATGGTTGTATCTTCTTCATATAATTCTTCATGCATAAAAGAATTAAAGCTTTGATCTTCTGTGGATTCTACTACTTTATACTCTTCTTTAACTCTATTTTCTTCTTCCATTTCATATAAAAAAGTTGGATTTTCTAGCGTCTCTTTAAAATGAGAAAGATATAACGCATCTATGTTCTTTAACAGCTCTAGAGTATCCTCTATATCTCTACACTTTTTTATATCTGAAAGCAACTTTTTTACTTTTAAATCAAACCTTGCATGTTTCCCCATTTGTTCTAATACGAAGGCATACTTTACTTTTTCCATAAAAGTATTTAATTTTATTCTAAAATAGCGCTCAAGCAAACCTTCTAGTCCTTTATTCCTTATATCTTCTATTCCAGGTCTTTCCTTTATAAGCTTTTCTTCAACCATTACGTCAGCACACATCTCTACAAGGGGAACAATCAAGTCATGATCTACACCCTTTTGTATTCTATGATTTAAATACTTTTTTATCATATTCCAGTCTATGTATTTTCTTCTCGCACCTGCCTTAGCAGCGTAATACACAGCTAAATCTTTAGAGGTCTTTGTAAACTTTTCTAATTCATCTAATTCCTGATCATAATCTCCGCATATGGTCCACATGAGATTTGTAAGCCTATTTCTAAAATCATACTCTCCATATATCCAATCCATAGTATTCCCCCGCTAACTAGATGGAAAAATATCTTTTGCTTCCCACTTTTCCGGTATTCTAGTTCTTATTACATCTTCTACAATTTCTTTTTCAAATTGATCAAAGGCTTTCCCTGTTACTCCCATATTTATTGCAAGTCTAGGATTAAGACCTCTCTTTACGGTTTTAATACTCGCTATTATTCCTCTTAAATCTACAGCCTTTGTAGATATTTCAGAGTTTTGCGCTTTTGTCTGAAGATCTAAAAATATTCCTGCAAACTGATTTAATTTATCTTCATAAGCATCTTCAAATTCTAATTTTAGTATGGTCATTAATTTTTCTTCTTTTATTTCTGGTATATCTATCACCATAAATCTAGAAACCAATGCTTCATTTAATTCTTTCGTTCCTGCATACTCATAATTCATTGTTCCAATAAATCTTGTTGCTTCATGAAGCTTAATTTTTTCATAACCTGGAACATCTATGACCTTTCTATAATCTAGCGCAGAGTGCAGTACAACAATGGCATCATTCTTTGCCATATTAATTTCATCAAATACTCCAAATCCCCCATAGGTTGCACATTCATAAACTGCTCCTCTTCTTAACTTTACCGCATTGTCTATAAAGGTATCGGTTCCTATAAGGCTTGAACTATCTGTATTGACATGAAAAGATACGTTCCATTGAGGTCTTGCAAATATAGCACATAAATTGTCTGCAAGGACGTTTTTTCCTGTTGCTTTTGGTCCTGAGAGCAAAATATTCTCTCCTTCTAGAATTGCAGCAATACACATAGACAATATTTCTTTTCCATAAAAGAGATATTTAGGATAGGGAATTCTATCCTTTACCGCTTCGTCTATATGATAATACTTTCTAAAATAAAGTACATCTTGTATCAAATTTTCCTCTATTCCTTGTTTTCTTAAAAAATCAAATATGTCCATAGTATTCCACCCACTATATTCGTTAATTTTTTGTCTATATCTAGTATTTTAAAACCACTTGTCACTTCTAAGATCTAGAAAATGCTTCTCATATTACCTAAGATTGCTTTCAGTTTACTTGTCTCAACAATGTTATTATTAATACTATTACCACAGTCATTAGGGATTAAAACTTTTTACATTTCCCAAAAAACTTTCCTTTGATAATGTTATTTTTTTATCTATGCATAGTATATCATATTCTAGTTACAGAATACATATTTGATAATTGTTATCATTATTCTTCAGTACATATTTAAATTAAATGCGACTTTTAAAATATAGTAGATTTTATCGGTAGAAGCAATGCTAGTAGCCTAAATGTCCTGTTATCTATTCAATCAAAAAAATATGTACTTATCCTAACATTCTATATAATTTAAAAAGATTTTACATGTTTCTTTAAAGTCGATATTTTTAAATTTAATACTTAAAACTCTTTTGACACAATTCCTCCCGTATATGCATCTATAGTATAAAAATTAACAGTGGCAATGTGTGTCTCAAAATCATTATAAATTCTTACAACATAGTATGGCTTTTCTTTCGTTGGATTCTCCTCCACCATGTATGATGCTTCCCCTCCTGTTGCCTCTGCTACTTCACTTAAGGATAAAACTCTTTCAACTGCTTCCTCTTCTGAGATAAATGCTCTATCTGCATTCAGGTTATTTGTATAATTTTCCCCATCTGTCTCAATATCATCTTTTACATGTTGAATTGTTAACATTTTTAATGCACTATCATTGGCTGCACCATAGGTACAGCTGAAAGTCTTTTCATCATAAGTATTAATAAATGGTCCCCATCCGTTTTCATTTTTAACATCTAATTGATTTAAGGTTCCCGCTGACCATGCTATTACTTCGGGAAATTTATCAGGAAACAGCTTCTGTACTAAATCAAATTCTACTTTTACAGTTTCTTTCGATCTTTCATTGCCATAAGTTGAATTATCTTTTACATTTATACCATACATAAGTCCTACTAGCCTAATATTATCTTTGTATCCCCTTATAGAGATAATAGCAGTAGGTATCTTTGCTGACTTCCCTATTATAGTTGGAATACCATCCTCATTTTTCTGCTCTTCAAAGACAAATCCATATTCATCATCTGAGAATTGTCTTGTAATAAATTCTCTTGGTATCCCTAAACCATGATAACTTATTTTGGATTCTTGTAAAGTCTCTTTATGATTATCTTCCGTTTCATCAGTATTTTTCGTATTCTCTAAATCAGAAGTATTATTTAGAGCTATTACCCAATTCTCATTAAGAGCTTCACTAATCTCATTGGCATGTATGTAGATACTATCAGAATCTGAATACATCCTTACAATACCCTTTACATATATGATAGGTCTCTCATCAGCATAAGTATTTCTCCATTTTTTTTCATCTCCCATATGTTTATAATAGATTTTAATATATACATCCCTATCGTATTCGAGGAATTCTTTTCCCAATGAAGGATTCACTCGTAACAAGCCATATTCTACATCATTATCCATTATCTTCACGGGGCCTAGTATTACTTCCTTTTCAATATATTGATTTTTTTCAGCATATATATCTCTTAATGAAGTGATATATTGACTTTCATCTTTAAAATTAGGCACTATGGATTCATCTATGGCAGTCGTTAACGACTGCTGATCTTCTATATTAACTTTAGTATCAGTGGTTTCATTTTCAGTATAGTTGATATAAATATGCATAATAAAACCTACACCAGATAATGTCAGTCCCAAAAACATAATAAAGAGAAATATAATTTTGGGTTTTTTCATTGAAATAGATTTAATAGCTAGGAATAAAAAAGTAAAAAAAATGACTAGTCCCCCAAGTCCTAGAAAAATATACATAGACTATTTCCTCCTTGATTGCATTAATTAATATACCTTTTTTATATTAGTCATATCTACAAATAGAAAAATCCATTGGCTATTGCTGCAACTATATTATTAATCTATTTTCCTGTGGTCTTTAATTCTTTTACATATTTCTTTATATTACTGCAAATTCCTTCATTTATTGTTCGACTAATTTCGACATTTAAGAGCTGACATAAATTTATCTATATAAAGGGTAAAAAACTGTATAAAATACAGCTTTTAAACTATCATTGATTCAATTGTTGGAGGCGAGGGGCATTGAACTCCTGCTCAAAACTAAAAAATCCCTTAAATAGAGTAACTATTTAAGGGATAAATTATTTGCTAATTAAAGAACAGTGATATTTTCTGCTTGAGGTCCTTTTTGTCCTTGAGTAACATCAAAAGAAACTTTTTGACCTTCTTCAAGTGTTTTGAAACCATTTGAATTTATTTGAGAAAAGTGTGCAAATACATCTTTTCCATCTTCTCCTGTAATAAATCCAAATCCTTTGTCTGCATTAAACCATTTTACTGTACCATTCATATAATGTATACCTCCAAAATTTTATTCTTAAATTGATTGTAATAGTTCACTAATAAAATATCCAGAAAAGCATACTTATATTCATTAAGTATAAATTTATTGAAATATATATTGGTGTTAATCTCATTACTATTAATTTAAGTTCTTATTAAGAATAACACAATATATTATAAATAGCAATTTTATTTTTCAAAAAAATATTTTTTTTTTTTT
>SWCA01009071.1_pt9 | contig 157965 bp, 146 predicted proteins | sample 4692961 | NCBI WGS metagenome assembly SWCA01 (sample SAMN10267275, study PRJNA491770) | bioreactor metagenome | isolation source: DHS bioreactor inoculated with | place: Japan: off Shimokita Peninsula | reverse complement strand
CCCCCCGCTTCGGCAGGTTGAGGAGCGAACCACCCCCCGCTTCGGCAGGTTGAGGAGCGAACGAAGTGAGCGTCTCGAAACCCCCGACACAGTCCACAAATCACCTCACCAGGTTTCGAGACGGCCCTCCGGGCCTCCTCAACCAGCCGAAGGGAAAGCGAGACGGACGACACGCGTCCTCCTCAACCACCCGACGGGAAAGCGAGACCGACGCCCCCCCTACACCGGCTGGTTGAGGAGCGAACCACCCCCCGCTTCGGCTGGTTGAGGAGCGAACGAAGTGAGCGTCTCGAAACCCCCGACACAGTCCACAAACCACCTCACCAGGTTTCGAGACGGCCCTCCGGGCCTCCTCAACCAGCCGACGGGAAAGCAAGCAGGTTTCGAGACGGACGACACGCGTCCTCCGCAACTATCCGACGGGAAAGCAAGCGGGTTTCGAGACGGCCCTGCGGGCCTCCTCAACCAGCCGGGGTGAGGTAGGCAAGCAGGAGACGGACGCGAGGGCACCTTCCGCACGTGGCCCCGGGGAGAGCGCTACGCGCGGACTCGGCGCCGGCGGCTCAGTCCTTCCAGCGGGGCTTGCTGCGGGATTTGCTGTCGCCCCGGCGCTCAGGGCGGCGTCCGGATGGACGCTCATTGCGATCACCAGCACGCGGGCCACGATCCGGGGTGAGTTCGATGAGTTTGCCGGAGATCCGAGTGGCCTTCAGCGCGTTCCAGGCATCATCGGAAAGCCGCCCGGGCAGTTCCACCAAGGAGTGGTCCATGCGGATGTCGATATGGCCGAAGTCTTCGCTGCTCAGCCCACCTTCATTGGCCAGCGCACCCACGATCTGACGCGGCCCGATCTTGTGGCGTTTGCCGACCGCGATCCGATAGGTGACAAATGACTGGCCGCCGTCGCGGGGACGCCGCGGTGGGCGGTCGTCGCGGTGAGATGGCGCACTGTCACGATCACGGTCGGAACGCTCGGGGCGGGTATTGGCCCGCTGCGCCCGATCGGAGGCCGGATCCAGCAGCATCGGCTCATCGCCCTGCAAGTTCAACGCCAACGCCGCAGCAACATCCAACTCCGGCACATCGAACTCGGTGACGTAGTGGGCCACCACTTCGCGGAAGAACCCCAAACGATCGGAGTCCAGAGCCGCGGTAATGGTCTCGTCGAAGCGATTCAGCCGGGTGGCGTTGATGTCCTCAGCAGTCGGCAGCCCCACCTGGGTCAACTCCTGGCGAGTAGCCCGCTCGATAGTGCCCAGCAGACGCCGCTCGCGGGGAGTGACGAAGGAGATCGCCTCACCGCTGCGTCCGGCTCGACCGGTGCGGCCCACTCGGTGCACATACGACTCCGCGTCCAGCGGCAGATCGAAGTTGATGACGTGACTGATGCGGTCCACATCCAGACCGCGGGCGGCCACATCGGTGGCGACCAGAATGTCGAGCTTGCCGGACTTCAACTGCCCGATGACGCGTTCCCGCTGGGGTTGGGCGACATCACCGTTGATCGCGGCAGCGGAGAAGCCGCGGGCCTGCAGCTTCTCTGCGAGGGTCTCGGTCTCATTCTTGGTGCGCACGAACACGATCGCACCTTCGAAGTTCTCCACCTCAAGGATGCGGGTCAGCGCGTCCACCTTGGCCGGGTACGCCACCTGCAGGTAGCGGTGACGCACATTCGGCGCGGTGCTGGTCTTGCCTTTGACCGACAATTCCAGCGGGTCGGTGAGGTATTTCTTGGTGAGGCGACGGATCGTTGCCGGCATGGTGGCCGAGAACAGCGCCACCTGCTTGTCGTTCGGGGTATCGGCCAGGATGGTCTCGATATCCTCGGCGAAGCCCATGCTGAGCATCTCGTCGGCCTCGTCCAGCACCAGGTAGCGCAACTGGGTGAGATCGAGAGTGCCCTTCTCCAGGTGGTCCATGATGCGTCCGGGGGTGCCCACCACCACATGGACGCCACGCGAGAGCGCGCTGAGCTGAACGCCATAGCCTTGGCCGCCGTACACCGGCAGCACGTGCACATTGCTCAGCCGAGCCGCATAAGACTGGAAAGCGTCACAAACCTGCAGCGCCAACTCGCGAGTAGGCGCCAGCACCAGGGCTTGCGGTGCTTTCTGCTTCATGTCGAGGCGGGCCAGGATCGGCAGCGCGAACGCGGCGGTCTTGCCGGTTCCGGTTTGCGCCAGACCGATGACGTCACGGCCCTCCAACAGGGGCGGAATCGTGGCCGCCTGGATGGGCGAGGGCGTCTCGTAGCCGAGGTCTTTCAGGGTGCGCAGCAGCCGCTCTTCCAGGCCGAGATCAGCGAAAGTAGGGGTGTCGGCGTCGGGAGAATCAGAGTCAGGTCGTGCTGTTTTCACAACAAGACCGTAGTGGGTCTACCACAATCGGGCGACCACAGCGAGCTTTCCGGTACTCATTGACCCCCTCACGGGAGCAGGAGTGCGGACACGATGACGCCAATTCCGAGGGCCACCACCAGCACAGAGGCCACCCAGGCGAGGCGCCGGGTGAAGGTCGGCGAGACCGCTGCGCCGATGCCGGCACCGACCGCGGCCAGGCCCAACTGCCAGGCCAGGGACGCCAGCCCGGCGGCCACCACGAAGACCACGGGGGTTGCCGGGTTGACCGCCTGCATCGTCACTGCGCTGGCCAGCGCGAAGAAGTACAGCAGGGTCGCGGGGTTGATCGCGGTGAGGGCGACGAAGCGCGCCGTGATCCAGTGTCGAGGCAACTCGCCGGGGCTCGTCGGCACTGGCCGATCGGCGCGACGCAGTTGAACGAGGCCCAGGCCGATCAGTACTGCGCCGGAGGCTACCGCCGGCCAATCCCCCAAGCCGCGCAACACCGGTGCCAGTGCGGCACCAGCGACGACGGCCGCCGTGCAGTAGCCCAGGTCCACCAGGGCCACTCCCACCGCGGCCGCGGCCCCGGATCGGAAGCCGCCGGTGATCGATTCCCGCAGGATCAACACGCCGATCGGCCCCAGCGGCATCGCGACGCCCAGCCCGGCCAGCAGCCCGGCCACGGCGACGACGATCACGGATTCCGGCATGACTGAATCGTGACGCAATCACATCACGTGCACTGCAAAACCGTCTGTTGAACACTACGATTGGATGCTATGGACAGCCTTGACGAAAAGATCATCGACGAATTGCGGCAGAATGCTCGACTTTCGTTCAGTGAGCTGGGTCGTCGCGTGGGCCTGAGCACCAGTACGGTAGCCACCCGGGTGCGGCATCTGGAGACCGACGGCGTCATCGGCGGGTACACGATCATGCCGGGGCCGCGCGGAGTGCTGCGTCCGGGGTTGGAGGTGTTCATCGACCTGCGATTGGACGCCGCGACCGACGATGATGCCTTTCTCGCTGCCGTCAAACCCCTGCGGGAGGTCACCGATGCGGCGCATCTCACCGGCCCCTACGACTTTCTGGTTCGCGCTGTCGTCGCTGACACGGCCGCTCTGGACGCCTTGGTGAAGCGACTCAAGTCGACCTGCGGCGCCGCCCAAACCCAGACCCGAGTTGCGCTGCGTCCGGCGATGGTCCGCTGACCACCTCCGGCTGCACCCTCGGGTTGCCTACCGCTCCTAAGCTCGGCACATGTCCAGGCAGCGACGAGTTCTGACGGTGCTGGGTGTCCTGTTCGTCGTCGCCGGCGTCGTGGGCCTCGGCCCCACCGGCTATGCCCTTGCCGCCTCCGAGGGCCGCATCACCACCGTGGAGCAAGCGCCGACCACATCGGTAGCCATCGTGTTCGGTGCCGGTCTGTGGTCCAACGGCAAACCCATGCCGTATCTGGCTGCCCGCCTCGATCTGGCCGCGCAACTGTACGAAGCCGGACGCGTGAAGGCGATCCTGGTTTCGGGGGACAACCGACACGCCAGCTACAACGAGCCGGATGCGATGCGCGCCTACCTCATCAAGAAGGGCATTCCGGCCCGCAAGGTGGTGGCCGACTACGGCGGAGCAATAGACCGTTAATCTGTACCTTATGCTCACCAAGCCAGTTCGGCCCGCGATCTTCGCACGCATCTCACGCGACGAACAGGATCAGCGGGACGGCGTCACCCGGCAACTCGAAGACTGCCGAGCATTGGCGCACAGCCTCGGATGGCCGACGCCCACGGAGTATGTCGACAACAACGTGAGCGCTTGGAGTGGCGCGCCACGGCCCGAATACGAGCGCCTCATCAACGACATCAAGGCTGGTAGCGTTGACGGCGTTCTGGTGTATCACGCCGACCGCCTACACCGGCAGCCCGCACAGTTCTTCGAGTTCCTGGCGCTGATGGCAAGCTCCGGAATCGCTCAGAACTACCGCGCCGTCACCGGCGATGCAGACCTCACGACGCCAGACGGCAAGTTCTTCGCCGGGCTACAGGCACTCGTCGCCGCCAAGTCCAGCGACGACACAAGCCGCCGAATCCGCCGCCAGAAGCAGGCGGCAGCGCAGGCGGGACTACCCACAGGCGGGCGCCGTCCGTACGGGTACACCACTGACCAGATGCACGTCATCGACGCAGAAGCGTCCGTCGTCCGCGAACTCGTACGCCGCTACTTGTCAGGCGACAGTATCCGCAGCCTCGCCACCTGGCTCCAGCAATCCGGCATCACGAACGCTCGCGAAGCCGAGTGGCAGCCCACCGCGTTACGCCGCATGCTCGTCTCACCCCGCTATGCCGGTCTGCGCAGCCACCACGGTGAGGTGATCGGGCCCGCAGCCTGGCCTGCAATCATCACACCTGAACAGCACCAACAGGTCGTTTCCCGCGCCAACATCACCCGCACAACCGGTCACCGTTCCGTGCAGGTGAACCTTCTCACTCACCTCCTCGAATGCGGAGAATGCGGCACACGCCTTACCGGCAACAGCCACACCAGGAACGGCAAGCGGGTACGCCACTACGTTTGTCTCGTCGGCCCCGTCATGCACGGCTGCGGCCGCGTCGCGATACGCGCACATCTCATCGATAACTTCATCTCTGAGGCCGTCCTCGAGGCCATCGACTCTCCAACCCTCGCACGGGCCCGCGCAGGCGAGACCGCTCACGAGGAACGGTCACGGGAGCTAGGCATCGAAGCAGCCAGCCTGCAAAGTCGTATCCGGGAGCTTGCCGCCGACTACGCCGAAGATCGCATCAGCAAATCGGAATGGTTCACCATCAAGGAGCCTCTCAACCGTCGATTGGACGCGGTGAACCAGCAGCTCGCGCGCAGCGCCGAATCTCACGCGTTGGCTGCGGTAACCGTCCACGGCGACGAACTACGAGCCCTCTGGCCCACACTCACACTGAGCCGTCAGGCGGCAATCTGTGAAGCAGTCATAGAGCGAGTGATCATCGCCAAGCCATCACGAAGAGGACGGACCTTCGACCACGAGCGAGTACGCATCATCTGGCGCGTCTGAGCACTCAAGTGCAGTTCCGCCGGTAGCCTCCGCCGCTGCCCATTCTCCGCGCTGACCCTCGCCAGTCAAGGGCGCTCCGCGTCGCTTCGCGATGCCCCTTCGGGGCACCCTGGACCGGCTCCCGCCAGCGCTACGATGCGCCGCTATGGAGGTTACCGGCTGGAGTGCGCATACCTCCGAGGACGTTTCGGCTCGCGGGTGCGAACAAGTTGCCCGGCAGCATCCCGTAGTTCCCAGCGCCATGCCTGCTGATCGAAGAACAGCCCGTATTCCTGCGCAGGATCCAACGATTCGAGCGTCCACGTCCGAGAACGTGCCCGCCGAGGCCCATCGAGTCCGTTCACTGCACAACCTCCACCACTCGACCCGTCCCGGATACTTCACCGTCGCACCACTGACATGACCATCCGACATCAGCCAACTCGCCCACGCCCTGACTTGACGGCATCGGCGGGGTTGCCAAGCGATCTGAACGGCCACAGCTACCACACACTCCAACGCAATCACGCACCACTTGATGGGCACACCCACAATCGCCGCCATGCCCGCTCGCATTGCGCGCCTTACGCCTGTTACTCATGACGCCAGCCTCCCAGCCGTCACCGACACTCCGACCGTCAGCGCCTCCGCCAACCGACACACCGTCACCGGGTCAACCACCTTGACCGGCAAGCCTTGTTCACGCCGTGACCGCGCCACCCAAGCCGCTAGTTCCTCGCGAGTCAAGCCCATTGCGCCCACCCCGCAGGCGGTCCCTGCCAATCCTCGGAGTCTCGCCACGACAGCCACGACCGCACTGGAGCTGAACCCATTCGCGCCGATACCTGGCCCAGCACATCAGACCACGACCGCCCACGAACCATCTCCCGTACCGGCTGGAAGCCCTCTGCAACGTCGTACCGCTTCAGATACCGCTCTCGTTCCTGGCTCGCGTCATCCTCGAACGTCTTGGCCACATACTTCGCCAGATACCCCGCTGCGACCCTGGCCGGTTCGCGAGCGGAAGCGCCCACCGGAATATCACTTAGGCGGCGAATATCGACGCGGCCACCAGGAGCACCCCGCGCCGCTATCTCCCACGCCTCAGCGATCAGCGAACGGCGCACATACTGACCCACCGCGAAGTGCACATGAAGCCCGTGCCCTCCCGGATGCCACTCCGGCACCCACAAGTACGGCAAGGCATCCCCGCCGAGACCATCGCGCAAGCCACGGAAGAACCGACCCAGGTCCGCACGCACCGCTCGCTGATCATGGCAACCGTCACCGCCGTAAGTCAGCGTTGCGAGCCGATCGAGGCCGTTCGCGACGCAATACAGCCGAACCCTCCGCCGCGCGCGCCGCCCGGCCTCCCGCGACGACCGCTCGGGATCAACAGCAGGCCCACCGCCCCCGCCCACTGCAGGACGCACCGAACCAATGAAGGAACCACCCGCCTCGCCAGCAGCAGCACACAGCGTTAGCTGCCAACCAGCATCCGGGCGAATAAGAGAAGGAAGCGACACCACGACCCTTTGCCCAAGCCAACAGAGGAACTTGGACTAGGGGTACTCGCCCCACGCGCATCTACGATTCTCAACCCGAATGTGCCTCACGGGTATGCACCTCAGCCCACACAACACCTGTCTTGCGTATCTGCGCCCAAGGGCCCACCAGACGATGGCTGAGTACCGAAAGCTGGACCGCCCCCGACGCTACCAGATGCTCAACCGGACCCAACACCTTCTGCTCGCGAATCGTGTTGCCCTTGACCGCCCCCGCGCCCGCTGAGGTCCGTTCGAATGCCGGGTACGCCCAAGGGCGTTCCCCCGGCATTCGATCCGGGCCTCAGCGCGGATCGCCCGAAGGGCGATCAACCGGAACACCATGAACCACCAGCAACACCATCAACTCTGCATCCGACAGCGCCGAGAGATCACCAACTTCCAGCGCCGCAGCCAACCACGGCGCACGATCACAGAGCGATTCCCACGCCTCAGCCGGAATCGACACCACCAAGCGCGCTTCACTCATCACGAACCTCCTTGACATCGAGCAAGCCGCGACCCAACGAGTTGTGTTGCTTATACAAGACAAGTGCGCGCCCCCTCCGGGGCCGCGCCCCGCCTCCGAACGCTCACCGTTAAGTGACGTTTACTCGTTCATTGCTGGCGTCGACACCTATGCCACCTGTGTGCGGGCTCATCGCGTCTTCGGGGCGACCGAGGCGATTCTGACCAGCCAGACCTATCACCTTCCGCGAGCCATCGCGACCTGCCGTTCGGTCGGCGTCGACGCTTGGGGAGTCGGCGATGACAGCGTCAAGCGCAATGCCACCGAGTGGCGTCAGGATTCGCTGCGGGAGTGGCCTGCCAACCTCAAGATGGCTTGGGATCTGCTCAGCAGACGCCAGCCACTGTTGGGGCCAACGGAGACCAGTCTGCAACAGGCCATGAACTCCTGATTCCGACGGCGACTTGCCCCGACGTCCGGGGGTGGAGCACACTCAGCGCGGTGCCCCGTACACGGCGGACACCGTCGTCTATCTCGTCCTCGAGCGCGTCGCATCCCATGCGCCGAGTGTGACGAGGGACCCACCATTCTCGCGGCGGCATTCGTCGCGCCATTGACCTCCGAAAGGCACCATGTCCTCCCCCTTGAGTTCCGCACGTGCTGCGGCCAATATCGTCGCGATCTGTGCCCTCGGCGCCACCGCCGGTTCGGGGGTGATGGTGGTCGGTGCGGGTCGCGACGCGCTCGTTGCCGGCTACGGAACCACCTTGCCAATGCTGGCATGGCTCACCGCGGCGGTGAGCGTCACCTTCGCCGGAATGCAAATACCGGCCGGCTGGCTGGTGGACCGCTGGGGGCCGCGCCGGGTCGCCTACCTGGGAGCGTTCGGAAGTTTGATCTTCTACACCACGGCGATGGCGGCTCCGAGCTTGGAGCTGGCCTTGGTGGTGCGCATCCTGGCCGGGGTGACCATGGCGCTGGGATTCGTGTCCGGTTCGGTTCTGGTTCGGTCCTTGGGCATGCCTGCCTGGGTCCAAGGACTGTTCGGTGGGGTTGCGTTGGGCAGCGGCGGCGTCGCCTTCTTGGTGCTGCCGGCGTTGGGCACCACCCCACTCGGGTGGCGTTCACCGTGGCTATTCGTTGTCGTCATCGCCGCGATTGCAGTGTTGGCGTTGTTGAGTGTTCCGGCCACCGCGCCCCAGCCCACGACGCCCGGTGGCGGTACGAAGCCCACAATCCTCAGCGCCCGGCTGTTCGCTCTGGCAGCTGCCCACACCGCCACTTTCGGCCTGGGCGTAGTGCTTTCCAACTGGCTGGCGGTCCAGTTGATTCGCGACGGCGGGATCGAGGTCGGCTGGGCGGATCTCATCTCGGCACTGTTGCTCATCGTCACGGCGGTCAGCCGCCCCTTGGGCGGGTATCTCTTCGACCGAACCCATGACCTGCGGGTGGTGATCGTTGCCCCGTTGCTGGCTGGGGCGGTGACTCTGGTGGCGCTGTCGCTGCCCTGGGGCGTCGCTTGGGCGTTGGTCATTGCGATTTTGTTCGGCGTGTTCTCCGGTATGCCTTTTGCGCCATCGTTCGAATCAGCCCGCCGGCTGGTTCCACACGCCCCTGGTCTGGCGATCGGCATTGTGAACGGCTTGGCTAATGCGGTGATTCTGGCGGGGGCGCCGCTCTACATCGTCATGATTGAAGCCGGCCAGGGATCACTGGCACTGTGGCTCATGGCCGGGCTGTGGGCCTTGGCGGCGGCGGCGGTCGTGGTCACCAAGGATCGCCACTGAGTGAACTCCCCTCTCGGCGCCGACTCCGGCTGGCCGCGAGCACCTAGGCTTTCATCGTGGCCGTTCCGAAGCGTTGGGCAGTGGTGGTCAATCCGACCAAGTTCGATGACCCTTCGCAGATACGGGCACGCATTGACCGCGCCTGCCTGGAGCGGGATTGGCCAACCCCTGCGTGGTACGAGACCACAGCGGCTGATCCGGGCCACGGGCAGGCCACGCAAGCAGTCGCCGACGGTGCGCAGTTGGTATGCCCTTTGGGCGGTGATGGCACGGTGCGGGCGGTGGTTGCTGGACTGCTGGGATCGGACGTCCCCATCGGGTTGCTGCCCGGGGGGACGGGGAACCTCTTGGCGCGCAATCTGAAGCTCCCGACGGTGGATCTCGAGGCAGCGGTGGTGATCGCTCTGACCGGACGCACCGATCACATCGATCTCGGCGAGGTGACCTGGGATGACGATCCGCCCGAGGTGTTCTGTGTGATGGCCGGCATGGGCCTGGACGCCGACATCATGGCCGGCGTCGATGAATCCTTGAAACGAACCATGGGCTGGTGGGCATATGTGGTTTCTGCCGTGACAGCGATATTCCGAATTGGTTTTGGGGTTCGGGTGCGTACATCCTCGGATCGTTTGGTGAGTCAACACGCGCGAATGGTATTGATCGGCAATTGCGGCGAGCTGACCGGCGGCGTCCAGCTCATCCCAGAGGCGTCGGTCGACGACGGCGTCCTCGATGTCGTGCTGGCTTCGCCGCGCTCCTTGTCAGCGTGGCTGGCGGTGGGTTTGCACCTGGTGACCGGACGCCGCAGAGGCCATCGCGCGCTGGTTCATCTGCAGGACGATCGGGTCTGGGTGAGCACCAAAGAGCCGGTCGCGGCCCAGCTCGACGGCGATGCGGTCGGTTTGCGACGCGAAATGATCTGCCGCGTCCTGCCAAAGGCGCTACCGGTGCGGCGAACCAGTATTTGAACGTTTTTTCTGAGTTTGAACGTGAGAATTTCTCGTGGCGGTTCCCCATATGGGTGACTACCCGCTATGGTTCGACTCGTAGTCGCTGTACCAGCTCGCCCCAGCTTTGGGGTACGGGCTGTCTCCACCTCGGGGGGTGCGGAGACCACAGGCGGTCCCGGAAGTCGGAACCGCGCCCGTTAGAAGGAGAATGTTGGCATGACCACTGGAACCGTTAAGTGGTTCAACGCCGAGAAGGGTTTCGGATTCATCGCGCCAGATAATGGCGGCCCCGATGTCTTCGCCCACTACACGGCAATCACGAGTTCTGGTTTCCGTACGCTCGACGAGAACCAGAAAGTTGAATTTGAGATCACCCAGGGCCCGAAGGGTCCGCAGGCCTCGAACATCACCCCACTCTGATCTGAGTACACGAGGGCCTCTCGCTTCGGCGAGGGGCCCTCGTGCTTTGCCCAGGAAGCGCAGGCCTGTTCTGGTCGCTACTCGTAGCAGTCCTGGTTGATGTCCTGTAGCCCGAGTTCGGTCACCATGCCGTCGCTGACCCAGATGCGATAGACGGCCTGCGGGCTGTCTGCCACCGGAACGTAGCCGATGCCGTTGGTGGGTTCCTCATCACCTTCCCAGGTCGGGTAGGCCCGCACCACCTCGTTGAGGCTACTGCCCAGCTGAATGCCCTCCGGCGTTGCCAGCCCGGAGGTGGCGCCAATGAGGATGAGTTTGTTCGTGTAGGCGGAGAAGAACAGCTTGCCGTCCATGTCGTACTCGTTGAGTGGCATGGCGTTGGCGAGGCGTCCATCGCTGTCGTCGCCACACATTCCCTTGGTGCCACTAATGCCGGTGACCAGGCCGGTGCGCAGCGCCTCGGCTTTCGTCATGCCCAGCACAAGGCTGCCCACACCGGTGGGACCCAGCACATCAGCGGCGCCAGTCGTGGACGGTGGCTCCGAAGCCGGCACCGATACCTCGACCGATGGGGGCCGTGAGGGCCTGAGCCCGCCGAGATCGATGTTGATCGAGCAGGCACTCAGGCTTGACGCGAGGGCGAGGCCCCCGAAGATGGCGGCGAACTTGTGCAGTTTCATGGCTACCTTGACCGGGTCGCGAATTGGGCGTCGGGGTGCCGACAGCCTAGCGGGCCCGTGGGCCTACGGATGGGCCGCCGAGCGGTCGTCCCACCATCTGCCGGCGGTACCAGCGCAGCCGCGAACCGGCCAGACGCGGGTTAGCTGCAATCCTGACGACGGAGCTGAAGTGACAACTCCAGCACTTGACCGGCGTCGACATAGACCCGATAGGCGGCCTTTTCGTTGCCATCGACGTCCACCAGATCGGCACCCTGCCCGTCACCTTCGTCGCCTTTCCAGGACGGGTAGGCCTTCTTGACCTCGGTCAGGCTGCTTCCCAGGTGGATGCCCTCGGGCGTGGCCACGGCGGGCGTCGCGGCGATGACCACGAGCTTCCCGGTACTGGTGGAGAAGAACAGTTGCCCCACAAAGTCGGAGTCGTCAGCTGGCAGAGCTCCCACCAGACGTCCGTCCCCGGGCTGTCCGCAGGTGCCTTCGGTACCGCTGAGGCCGGTCACCGCTCCGGTTGCGGCAACCTGCGTCTTGGTCATACCCAACTCGATGGGGCCGGCACCGTCGGGGCCCAGCGTGGTGATCGATGCCGGATCCACGCTCGGTGTCGGGGACGGCGCCGGAGCGGACGCGGTAACCGGGCTGGGCACTGCCGTGGCGTGACCAACCGGTGGCGTCGCCGCGCACCCGCTGAGCATGATGGTGAGCACTCCCAGCGTTGCGGCGGCCTTGCTCGGAGTCATGATTCCCCCACCTGATCACTGTTGCGGAGTCCGGCGCACACAGCCTAGCCACCCGGGGCACCTCGTTTCTCCGGCAGGACGGCCCGATGCTAGACTCGACGCCGCTGCAAGACACTGGGGCTATGGCGCAGTTGGTAGCGCGTCTCGTTCGCAATGAGAAGGTCAGGGGTTCGAATCCCCTTAGCTCCACAAATGCCATCACCCGCCAGGTGGTGGCTTTTGTGCATCCCGGGCGCGGATTCGAACCCGCGAGGGCTTGCGAGTTTCCGACGGCGAGCCCGACACGCCCGCATCTCAATTCCTATGTGTTTGGTAGGTTTGATAGGTCCGATGGTTATAGTGTGCGATGTTCGTCCGCACCACTAGACAGGAAACAAGTACCGTGGCACCACTTCGCCGCAAGCGCGTTGCAACCGGAATCGCGCTCCTCCTCGGCCTCTCCTTGACCGCCTGCAGCTCCGCCACCGGAGATGACGGCTCGGGCACCAGCTCCTCAACCAACGCAGATCTCCAAACGGTGAAGGTCGGTTCCATCCCCACTTTGGGCCTCGGACTGTTGAAGGTCGGCGAACAACAGGGCTTCTTCGCCGACGAAGGCCTGCAACTCGACATCACCCCCGTCGACAGCGGCCCTACCGTCATCACCGGCCTGGTTGCCGGACAATACGATGTCGCCTACACCGCCTACGCACCGCCGCTCGTCGCAATCGCGGGAGGTCAAGACCTCCGGCTGGTGTACAACCTCGGCGGACTCGGCCCCAAGGGCACCAACGGCGCCATCGTGGTCGCAAAAGACTCCGCCATCACAAGCTGGAAGGACCTGGCCGGCGCCAAGCTCGGTACCAACGCCCCGCGTTCGGTCCTCGTGCTGTGGGCGCAAGCGGCGATCGCAGCTGACGGCGGCGACGCCAGCGGCCTCGAACTCACGCCGCTCCCCTTCAACCAGATCGCCGACAATGTCGCCTCCGGGAAGCTGGACGCCGGCTTCTTGGTGGAGCCCTACCTCACCCAAGCCCTCGCCAAGCAGGGAGACAAGCTCCGCAGCCTCGGCGACCCTGCCGCGGCGACCTTCGCTGAAGGATCGCCGGGCGCAGGCGTGATCACTTCGGCCAGCACGGCGGAAAACAAAGCAGAGCTGATCACCAAGTTCACAGCAGCGATGGACAAGACCGTCGCGTACGGCAATGAGCACCTCGACGAGGTCCGCACCGCTGGCGCCGATCTCGTCGGGCTGTCGAGTGAAGACGCCGAGAAGATCTATCTGGGGAGCATCGATCCCCAGATCAGCGCGACTGACTTCGAACCTCTGGTCACAGCGATGAAGAAATTCGGCTGGGTGACCAGCGATATCGATCTCGACACGTTCGTGAACCAGTGAGCACTCTCACCTCGGGAGCCCGCGGCGCCGTCCTCACCGACGGCCGCCGCGGCCTTCTGTCCGGCCTTCGATTCAGCGCCCGACTCCGCACCGTCCTGCTCAGCACCGCCGGCATCACTGCCGTCGGCCTGCTGTGGGAGCTCTCGGTTCGCACCGGTCTGCTCAACTCCGACGTGGTGCCGCCGCTGAGCGCCACCTTGGTCGACACGGCACAGTTGTTCGCCCTGCCAGGCTTCTGGGCCACCGTGGGCCAAACCCTCACGTCGGCTGGTTTGGGTTTGCTCCTCGCCTTCACAATTGCCATTCCCTTCGGCTTGGCCCTGGCTGAAAGCGCCTGGCTGCGCCGACTGTGCACCGCGAGCATCGACGCTATCCGCCCGATCCCGCCGATCGTCCTGCTGCCCATCGCTATCCTGCTCCTCGGCGGCGGACTCGACTTCAAGCTCTCGCTGATCCTGCAAGGTGCGCTGTGGCCACTCCTGATCCAGACCAGCTACGGCATCCGATCCATCGATCCGGTCATCCTGGACGTCTCGCGCAGCTTCCGGATTGATCCGCTGCGACGTCTGTTCCTGCTGCGCATTCCGGCCGCGGCACCGGTGATCCTCAGCGGGCTACGGCTCGCCGCCAGCGTTGCCTTCGGAGTCTCGGTGATGACCGAGCTCGTCGGCGGCGAGCGCGGCCTCGGCTCCATCCTTTCGGTGGCCCAAAGCGGCAACAACGTGCTGCGCGTGTACTCCATCACGATCGTCACCGGGCTGGTCGGCCTGGTGATCGCGGCCATCTTCGGCCGACTCCACCATTGGCTGCTGCCCTGGGAACGAGTCGGACGGTGAGTACCCCCGACGCCGTGAGCGTCCGTTTCGTTGACAGTCGCGCCGCCCGTTGGCTCGGACCACTGGTGTTGCCGGCGGTGGCCCTCGCCGGTTACCAACAGCTGGCTACCTCCGGCGCTACGCCTTACTTCCCCAGCCTGAGCGACATCGCCGCGGCAGCCTCGCAGCTCTGGTTCGGGGAGGGCTTTGTCCGAGATGTCCTGCCCAGCCTGACGAATCTGGCCATCGGGTATGCCGCCGGAGTGATCCTCGGGGTGTCCCTCGGACTTCTCCTCGGCAGGCTCCCCGCCATCGGCACCGCCGTCCAACCTGTCATCGCCTTCGGGCTGACGATGCCGGCAGTCGCTCTGCTACCGGTGTTCCTGATCGTGTTCGGCATCGGCGCGCACATGCAACAGGCCGTCATCACCATGTCGGTGTTCTTCGTGATGGTGGTCAATACCGCCGACGGCGTGCGCCGCACTGATCCGGTGCTGCTCGACCTGGCCCAGGTCTATCGGCTGCCGCGCTGGCGCCGCATCCTCCAGATCGTGCTGCCCGCCGCCTCCAACCAGGTGCTTGCCGGGGCGCGGGTTGGCCTCTCCGCTGCACTGATGGTCATGGTCGTCGGCGAAATGGTCGGTGCTTCCAACGGCATCGGCGCGGTAACCCTGCTCGCCCAACAGGACTTCGCCTACGCCCGAATGTGGGCTGGCATCGTCCTGCTCGCTGTCTTGGGCGTCGTCCTCAACCTGGGCTTCGTCGCAGTCGAACGCCGACTCGGCGTCCACCTGGGCCTCAACCCGGCCGATACCGAAGGAGTGTCATGAACGATCCGATCGTACGAGTCACCAATCTCCACAAGACCTACCTGTCGGAGAAGGGTGACAATGTCGCCCTCACCGGGGTGAGCTTCGACGTCGAGCGCGGCGAGGTTGTCGCCATCGTCGGTCCGTCCGGCGCGGGCAAGACCACCGTGTTGCGCATCGTCGCCGGCCTCCTGGATCCCACCACCGGGCACGCCGAGGTCAACGGATCGCCGGTCATGGGCGCGCCCCCGAAAGAGGTGGGGTTCGTCTTTCAGGACTACAGTCGCTCGCTGTTGCCATGGCTCAGCGTGATGAGCAATGTCGCGTTGCCGCTGCGCTCAAAAGGCCTGAGCAAGTCCGAGGCTGTCACGAAGGCTCGCGAAGCCCTGGAGGCCGTCGGACTCTCCGGACGCGAACGCGCTCACCCCAGAGAACTCTCCGGCGGAATGCAGCAGCGAGTGGCAATCGCGCGGGCCGTCGCCTATGAACCCGAGTTGCTCCTCATGGACGAACCCTTCGCCTCGGTCGATGCCCAAACGCGCATGGACCTGGAAGACCTCGTGCTGCCGCTACGGGATCGCTTTGGGGTCTCCATCCTCTTCGTCACCCACGATGTCGACGAGGCGGTCTATCTCTCCGATCGCGTCGTCGTACTCAGCCCGCCGCCGTCGGTGGTGCGCCGCATCGTCGACGTCCCGCTGCCGCAACCGCGCGATCAGCACTACACGAAGGCAGATCCGCGATTCGCTGACCTCCGCGGCGAAGTACTTGACCTTGTCCGCGCCACCGCCGCGGCGCACCAATCCTGACGACCAGCATCCACTGACCCACACCTTGGGAGCACCTCATGAAAGCAACCAACTCTGGCTCCAACGCCTCAAAAACAGCCAGCCCAACCGTGGTCGCGAGCCACCATGCGTCGCTGAACGCCCTGCCTTTCGCCGACCAGGACGACGTGATCAATGCCAGCAGAGGGCTGATAGCCACCTACGATCCGAAGGTCATCAAAGCCTTGGACGGCAACACCGTCTGGGATGTGGAAGCCTTCGACTTCCTTCATGGCGCGCCGCCGGCGACCGTCCACCCCAGCTTGTGGCGCCACTCACAACTGACCAATATTCATGGCCTCTTCGAAGTGGTGCCTGGGCTCTACCAGGTGCGCGGCTTGGATGTCTCGGTCATCTCTTTCATCGAGGGCGGCAGCGGCGTCATCGTCGTCGACCCGTTGGTCAGTGTTGAAACAGCCGCGGCCGCGCTCGGCTTGTATCGGCACCATCGCGGGCCGCGCGCAGTCTCGGCAGTGCTGTACACCCACAGCCATGTGGACCACTTCGGCGGCGTGCGAGGCATTCTCAGTCCCGCCGAGGTGGACGCCCGGGTCATCCCGGTGATCGCTCCAGCGGCAATGAGTTATGAGTCTGTCAGTGAGAATGTCTATGCCGGAACGGCCATGACTCGACGCGCCGACCTCATGTTCGGCAGGGGTCTTCCGCGGGGGCCGAAGGGACACGTCGGTGTCGGGATAGGCCAGGCGGCATCGGAGCATGGAAGGGTGTCGTTCGTCCAGCCGACGCTCGAAATCACGGCCGATGGCACGATCACGGTGGACGGCGTGGAGTTCGAGTTCCAGCTCACGCCCGACACCGAGGCACCTGCGGAACTGCAGTTCTTCCTGCCGCAGCTCGGCGCGCTGTGCGTCCCGGAGAACGCCACCCACAGCCAGCACAATCTGCTCACCCCTCGCGGTGCGCTGGTCCGTGATGCGCGGGCCTGGGCGCGTCATCTGGACGAGGCAGTGCTTCGTTTCGGTAGCCGCACCGAGGTGCTGTTCGCCTCTCACCATTGGCCCACCTGGGGACGGGACAAGGCGATCGAATTCCTGACTCACCAGCGCGACCTGTATGCCTACCTTCACGATCAGACGCTGCGCATGCTCAATGCCGGCCTCACAGCCACTGAGATCGCCGAGGCGATCGAATTGCCTCCTGAGCTGGAATCCCGCTGGTACCTGCGCGGAACCTATGGCTCGCTGGTGCACAACGTCAAGGCGATCTACCAGCGCTACCTCGGCTGGTATGACGGCAACCCCGTCAACCTCTGGAAACTCCCCCCGCGCGAGGCCGGAAGCCGGTACGTGGAATACATGGGCGGTGCCGACGAGGTGGTGGCGAAGGCTGCTCAGTCCTTCGATGACGGCGACTATCGCTGGGTCGCTGAAGTGCTGGGACATGTCGTCTTTGCCGATCCCGACCATGCCGCTGCGCGCGAACTCCTCGCCGATACCCTCGAACAGTTGGGCTACCTGTCCGAGTCGGGCCCGTGGCGCTGCTCGTATCTCACCGCAGCCCACGAGCTTCGCCACGGCGTTGCGGGAATCGAAGAGTCTTTCGCGAAGGCGGAGATGCTCAATCAGCTCACTCCTGAGCAGTGGTTCGACACGCTGTCTGTTCGCATCAACGGGCCGCGAGCCTTCGGCGAGAAGTTCAGTATCGCGATCACCTTCACCGACCTTTCGCTGAGCTATCGACTCACCGTGGAACGAGGCGTGCTGTGGTACCGACGCGAATCCACTGAGCCTGCCGATCTGACCCTGCGCTTGGCTTTCGCCGACTTCACGACGCTGCTCTATCGACAGGTCGTCGGGGCAGAACTGGACGCCCACGGTGTGGAGACCACCGGTGACGTGACGGTGTTGGGCCGACTATTCGCCCTCATCGATGCCCCGGATCGCAGCTTCGCCATCGTCACCCCCTGACCGGCCGCACACACCTGGGCAACACCCCAGGTACGACTCGTCACCTCACGTCCCCAGCACACCGGGTTCTCGCCCTTTGGAGTGAACTCATGACTGTCCCCGCCTGCCCAATGTGGTGTTCATTCTGGCCGACGACCTCGGCTGGGGTGATCTGGGATGCTACGGCTCGTTGCACAACAACACCCCGGTGCTCGACAAGCTGGCTCGCGACGGCATCCGTTTCACCCATGGCTATGCCACCTCGGCCACCTGCTCCCCTACCCGAATCGGGCTGTACACCGGGCGTTACCCCGGTCGGCTGAGCGCAGGCCTGGAGGAACCGTTGGGAACCCGGGACGCCGAGCACGGCATTCCCAGCGACCACCCCACACTGCCCTCGCTGTTGCGCGACGCGGGATATCGCACCGCCATAGTCGGGAAATGGCACTGTGGCTGGATGCCCTGGTTCAGCCCCATCAAGGCTGGTTTCGAGACCTTCTACGGCAATCTGGACGGCGCTGTGGACTACTTCGGCCACTACGACACCGCCGGTCTCCCGGATCTGTGGGACGGCGAGGAACAGGTCACCGAGGAGGGCTACTACACCGACACCGTGGCCCGCCACGCTGCGGAGTATGTGCGGCAAGCCGGGACCCGAGCCGTTCTACCTGCAGGTGGACTTCACCGCTCCGCATTGGCCCTGGGAAGGGCCTGATGACGAAGAGGTCAGCCGGGGGCCCACGCCAACGACGGCTCGCTGGCCAAGTACCAGGAGATGGTGGCCGCCCTGGATGCCGGAGTGGGCCAGGTACTCGACGCCCTCGACGAGCAGGGTCTGACGCAGAACACCATGGTGATCTTCGTCTCCGACAACGGCGGGGAGCGCTACGCCTTCCTGTGGCCGTTCGTCGGCGAGAAAGGCGACCTCGAAGAGGGCGGCATCCGCGTGCCTCTGGTCGTGCGTTGGCCGACGGCCATCGACGGCGGACAGGTCAGCGATCTGCCGAACTCCACCTTCGATTGGACAGCCACCGTGCTCGAGGCGGCCGGCGTACGCCCGGCCTCCACCCATCCGCTGGACGGCACGTCCCTGCTGCCCTGGCTGGTGGACGGTGCGTCCGCGCCCGCACGGGATCTGTTGTGGCGTACCCGCGAACAAAGCGCGATGCGCCGTGGACGCTACAAGCTGCTCATCACCCAGCAGCCCAAGGGCTGGTTGAGGCGCCTCTTCGGCGGCAACGGGCCGGCCTATCTGCTTTTCGACGTCACGACCGATGGCCGCGAGAAAGCCGACTTGGACGGCCAGCATCCTGAGATCGTCGCCGAGTTGCGGCGAGTCTGGGAGGCCTTCGATGCCGAACTGCTGCCCTACGACGGGTCGCCTTGGGAGGCCACCCGTCCGACGGGATTGCCGGACTGACTGGCGACGACCCGATCCGTGCGAACCTGCGGACGGAAGCCTACGAATACCAGGTAGGACGCGAACCAGATTTCGAAAGCGAAGAGCGGAACCGCCATCAGTCCGGCGACTGTGCCGCTGAGCGGTAACACTCCGACGAGTTGCAGCAGGTTGCTGGTCAAGACCAGGACACCGCCGATCATCCCCAACAGGCCGATTGCAGGCAGGACGATCCGGTGACGCCACACCAGGTAGCCGATGATGATGCTGTTCACGCCGATGACCAGGCCCTGGCCGAGCAGGAAGGACGCCTGATGAATCCCGACCAGGGCATCCGGGACGAGCCCCGCATCAGCGAGCGAGCCGCCGTTCGCCAGCCACACCAAGGCCAGCATCGGCATCGCTCCGGCAACGATCACTGCCGCTTCCACGGTGCGCAGCGTCAAGAACGCCTGTCCCAGCGATGGCGAGACACGAACCAGCACCGGCAGCAATGCCAGCGCCGTCCCCACGCAGCCCAGAGCCAGAGCTGTGTCCAAGACGACCCCCCATAGGACGGCCGTCGGCCCCGGAGCGGTCGCCACGGCTTGCGGTGCCGACAGCGCCGCACCATAGGCGACCACTGCCGCGATCGAGGTGATGTGGGTGGAGAAATACAGCAGACCGGCGATCAGAGCACGGGTGCGCAGTGGAAACATGGGGAACCCTCTCAGGGAGTATACGGCGTATACCTTGGGACACCGAGATTAGCTATACGCTGTATATATGTCAACGAGCTCAGCCACACCGCCCCGGAGCCTGTCCCGAGCCAAGGTGGTCGCCGCAGCTATCGAGCTGGCCGACCAACGCGGCCTGGAGGCCACCAGCATGCGACGGATCGCCGAGCAACTCGGCGTCACCCCCATGGCGCTGTACGCACACATCGGAAACCGCGAGGAGCTCATCGACGCGATGGTCGACACCGTCATCGAGCAGATCGATCTGACCCCATCGGGAACCACCTGGAAGAGCCGGCTGCGCACCGTCATCCTGGCGTCGCGGGCGATCATCCTGCGCCACGATTGGGCTACCGCCGCCATCGAGAGCCGTACCCTGGCCAGCCCGGTCGTGCTGCACTACATGGACGCCCTGATGGGCATCCTGCGCAGCGGCGGACTGTCCTTCGACCTGGTTCACCACGCCATGCACGCGCTCAGCACTCGGATGTGGGGCTTCACGCGCGAGGTCTTTCCCACCCCACAGCTTCCGGCCGACACCGAGCAGCGCACCGCCGCCCTACAGGGTTTCGCCCGCGACTACCCGAACATCGTCGGCATGACCGTTGCCATCGGCGATTCCGGGGGGGCTTGTGACTCCGATGCGGAGTTCACCTTCGCGCTGGACCTTCTCCTGGACGGAATCGAGCAGAAGCACCGCTCCGGCTGGACGAGCAGCGGTTAGCGAGTAGGCCGCTGCTCGACCGACACGGCCGGGGCGCTGTGACATGCGCCACCAGTCACGCCTTGCGCGCGTCGGAACGCGAAGCACCATTGACCGCCACCACAGTGCCTTCGACTCGGGAGGTCTTGTTCGCCACATGAACCACGGATCGATGCCCACCGATCGCCCCGTTGAGCATGATCGCCGGGCCGCCGACGGTGTCGATGACGTTCCGCACGATCCGCACCTGCCCGCGATAGACCGTAACGGCGCCGAACCCCTGGCCGACCCGCGTGATGGTGTTGTGCTCGATCACCACTGTGGAGACATCAGCCACGTTCGAGACCGTGATGCCGCGCTGATCATCGACGTGTTCGCCACTGATGCGGTTGTGGTGGATCCAGATGTTGGAGTACAGCATCGGGTCACCGTCCTGGTGAATCTGGATGGTGTGGCCCAGATGCAACCCGACCAGGGTGTTGTCGGCGATCTCCACATCGTCGGCGCCATTTTGCACATAGATGCCGTGGTTGTTGTTGATGATCTGCCTGTTGTGAGGATCGGCGAAGGTATTGCCCAGCACCTGCCAGTCATCGCCTTGGATCGACACGATCCCGGTAGCAGTGTTGCTCTGCGCATCAGTGATGGTCATCCGACAGCCCACCACCCGAACGTGGGCGGCACCCGATTCCGGGGTGGAGGAATCTGCGGTATTGCCGCCGCCGTAGATCGCGGCCGGTTCGGCGACCATGGTCAAGCCCGCGATCGTGACCCAGGAGCCGAGGCGTCCCGGCCCGGCCGAGAGATAGAAGTTCGGACGCCCACCAGAGTCGGCACCGGTGTTCACCAGCTTGGGGCGTTCACCGGGGTAGGCAACCAACGCGATCGGCTGGGTCTGGGTGCCGCCGTGATCGAGCACGATGTTGGACTCATTCCAGCCCGCAGCATCGTAGTGACCGTCATAGATGCCGCCGCGCAGATAGATCGTGTCGCCGGGGTGCATCCCGGTGATGGCGGCTCGCAGCGACGACGGGTCAGCAACCACCACGCGGCCTTTGCGCACCCGAACGCTCACCGAATGCCCTGCCACCGTCAATGGGCCAGCATTCTTGGGAACCTTCACCACGGTGCGCCCCGAACCATGCCACACCACCGGCCAACTCGCCGTCGCAGCGTCAACGCCGTAGACAGTCACCCAAGCCCCAACCGGCGCCGAGGTCAGATCCGGATAGATCGGTCCGCCCACCGCGACGGCCGTGGCCGACGGCGAAGGCGTTGGGACGGTGGAGCTCGGCGTGATCTGGGGCGTCAGCTCAGGGTTTTGGCTCGGCCGGGGCGGCGCTGCGCAACCGGCAGCAGCCAACCCAACGATCACCGTCACCCCGACTGCTCGAAGAATTCCCCCGCCCCGACGCCTCATGACGGCGATTGTGGCAGCCGAACCCACGACCCCAACAGCAGGTACTCACGAACTGACCTTCCCTCGGCCAACCTCGATGCAGCTGTACCCCGCGATAGACGCAACGAACCCCGCCGATCACACCGCGCGGGGTCCGGTGCACCGAGTTGTTTCCGGTGCGCCGAACCCCGCCGTCAGAGGGACGCCGATGAGGCCGTCCAGATCCTCACCTCACCGAACCTGCAGGCTCCTGGCGCTTCGGGTCAGGCTGCGATAGCCGGGCTTGGTGTACTTCACTCGCAAGGTGATACGGCTTCGCTTGGCCGAGGTGGGAATCCGCAGCGTGCGCGCCGTGGAAACCACCTTCCCGCGGACCAACCAGCGGTAACTGATCGCGGCCCCCGGCGTATGGCGTCCGAGCGTGGCGCGCACGGTGTGGCCCGCCAGCACCCAGCCCTTGATCTTGACGCGCTTGGCAGCCAGGACACCCTGGGCGACACGGGCCGAGGCCGACGTCACCGATACCGACACCTTGCCGCTGGCCGCGCCAATGACCCGGACGCTGAGCTTCTTTCCGGCATCAGCGGCCACGATCGGATAGCTCCGAGCGGTGGCCCCAGGAATCGGCACGCCGGAGCGGAACCACTGATACATCAGCGAGGTGCCGGCCTGCCAACCGCTGGTGGCCGCCCGCACCCGAGCACCGACCCTGACCGGACCCGTCACAGACACCCGACCGGCTTTCACCACCGCCGGAACCGGCTGCGTGGGTTCGGTGGACGAAGCACCCAACACCGATGCCGTAACAGGGCTGGTCACGGTGGCATCGGTGAAGCCGTCGCGCACGGCACTCACCTGCACCGAGAGCCGATGTCCCTTGTCGGCCGAGGCGACGTTGTACCGGCTGGAGATTGCCGCCGCAATCGCCTCACCGTCGCGCAGCCATTGGTAGGTCAGGACGGTGCCCTGCGCCCAATCACCGGTTGCGGTCAGCGTCGAGCCGACAACAGCCTGCCCATCGATGCCCACCGAGGGAATCTCTTGAGCAGGAGCCTGCACCAGCGGCGATTGCGGTGCACCGAGCAGGGTAACCGTCGCTCGACCGTCACCGGCCACCGTCACCGCAACATCGAGTTGATGTCCGACTGCGTCGGCATCCACGGTGTAGGTCGCCGCGGTCGCGCCGCTGATCGGGTGCCCGTCCAGACGCCACTGGTAACCCACCTTCAGCGCGTCCGCCCACGAACCCAGCGAGGCGGTGAGCGTCTGCCCGGTGACCGCGGTTCCACTGACCTGAACCGTCGAATCGCCGACATTGACAGCCACCGAGGTGGTGGCATCGTTGACCATCAAGGTCGCCGACCCCTGCCCTTGGCGCAGTGCGGTCAGCACGCCGGTTTGCGGATCGATCGCAGCAGCCGCCGTGTTCGGCGCCTTGTCGACAGCACCGATGAACACCGCATCCGAGCCAGTCCAGGTGTGCGACACCGGCCATTCGACCGGCACCTCACGGGTGCCGTCCTGCAGCACCGTCGGCTTCAGCTCGACCTGCTCCCCCGGGGTGAGGGTGGCCGCTGGGGACTGGACGGTGAGCGAGTCGACCCGGGTCTTGACCTCGTCGGTCAACCAGCGCCCATCAGCGCTGGCCCACTTGCCTTGCGCCGGATCCACTCCCAGCATCGACCAGCCGGTGAAGCCACCGTCGGCGACCGTCGAAGCCGGGGCCTTGCCGGAGTTTCCATTGATGACCATCGGCACACCATCGAGGCTGGAGGTGTGGAAGACCCCGACGTGGCCGTTGACCATCGCGATCGACTTACCGGAGTCGGCCCGGAACTCGGACACCCAATCGGTGATCATTTCGGCTTCGGTGCGGTCGGTGAGCTGGCTGCCCTTGGTCGGCAGCGGATCATCGATCGGCATGTGGGTGAACACCAGCACACCGGTGATCGAGGGATCATCGGCGGCCTCATCGAGTTGGGCGCGCAGCATTTTAACCTGGTCGAAATAGGTCTGCAGCTTGCCCGAGGAGGAGTTCAGCCCGATCACCTTGGTGTGTTTGAGATCAAACTCACGCCAGGTAGGCCCGAACACCGACTCGAAGTTGCTGATCGGGCCGCCCATCACTTCATGGTTACCCGGCAGGTAGTACCACGGGAAGGTCGCGTCGGCGAGTTCCTCCTCCAGGATCGACTTGGCCAAGGCGAAGTCGGCCGGTGAGGCTTCATCGACGAAATCGCCGTCGATGATCAGTACATCCGGTTTGGCCGCAACGATCTCACGCAGGGCATCGCGCGCGCCGGCGACTGCACCGCTGTCCGGGCTCGCAGCGACGAACTGGGCGTCCGACATGACGGCGACCCGCAGCGGGGCTGAATCGGTGGAGCCGGTGGCGCTCAAGACCGGATCATCGAAGGTCTCCACCGCCGGGCTGGCAGTGCCCTCCGGAGGAAGGTAGGCGAAGATCTGGGAGAACTCCAGTGAGCCGGTGTACTGCTTGGCAGCCACAGTCTCCAAGGCGCGAATCCGCTGGAACTTCAACGGGAAGACGAAGGTGCTGGGCACCATGAAGTCGACGCGCTTCCAATCGGTCCACGTCACATGCAGCGACTGAGAACCGCCGGGGCCGTCAATCCAGTTGGTCACACCATTGGACTGCATCACCTGCATACGCAGCAGCGCACCCTTGCCATCACCCTTGATCCACACCGAGAGCTTCTGCGGACGCCCGGGAATGTCGATTCCGGAGTAGGTGCCCTGAACCGCACCCGGGGCGACTCCGTAGCAACCGCGGGTGGCGGTGGACTGGGTGAAGTTGTAGTTCAGTTGGATGCTGGCCGCACCGTCATGGCCGGATCCGGTTTGGATATTGCAGCCCGGCGCCCGGTCGTTGGCAGCACTCCAGCCACTGATGTCGCTGAAGTCGTCGATGGTGTTGATCTCCAGCGGGACGGCCACCGAAATCTGCACCGTGTGGTCGCCGTGGCCGAAACCGAGCATCGCCGTGCCCTGCGCACCAACTGCAGTGATCTCCGCCCGACCGTCGGAGGTCGGTTTGACGTCGATAACGTCCGGGTTGGAGTTGGTGATGTCCAGATCGCTGAGTTCGACCGGAGCGCGGAAGCCCTGGTCGTCGTAGCCCTCGAAGGTGACGACCTGAGAGGCACCCTGCTTCTCCAGGTTCACCACATTCTGATCGACTTCCAGCCGGGCGAGGGTGCCGAGGACTTCAACCTTGGCCTTTCCGGTGGCAACACCGTCACGCGCGGTGATGGTGGCTTTGCCGTCGGCTTTGCCGGCGACCTGGCCGTCCTTCACCGCAGCCACCTGGGCGTCGCTGGTGCTCCACACACTCGGTGTGCCCGCGACGGCGGAGCCAGCCTCGTCGTAGCCGGACGCACTCAGACTGCGGTGCATTCCGGGGAAGACGCGCAGTGCATCATCGTCGGCCATGGCCGGTTCGACCGCGAAACTCAGCAGTTCACCCGAACTCGGCTGAGCCAGCGTGAAGCCCATCCCGTCGCCGTCACTGCGCTCATAGCCGTCGGACGGCGAGTTCTCCACAGTGGTCGTGGTGTCCCCGGCGTGGCGGGTGTTCATCTGGCTGGAACCGCCACCGTCGGCGTTGATCGCATCCCAGACCCCCAGATCCAGCAGCAGGTCCTGCTGTTGGGCGAAGGCCATACCTTTGGCGTTGCCCTGGCGTCCGTCGACGACCACGAAGTACGCCGTAGCCCGGTCTTTGCCGAAGCCGATCATGGTGCGCGGATTCAGGCCGGTGTAGTAGGCCTCATTGGCGTACGGCGAGGCAGCACCGTCACGCACCAGATCGTGCCAGGCTCCGCCCGCTTCGGTGACATCCACCGAGTCTTTGATTCCGTAGGCGATCTGCACAGTGTCGCCGACTTTCAAGGAGCTCAGCGCCGTCGCTTCGGCGCGGTCGGCGAAAGTGGCAAGCACCTGCGCACCATCAGGGATGGGCCCGTCGTCGCCGGCAGTGGGTTGCGCGGCCTTGGTGACCACACCGTCGGCATCCAACCACACCTCGATCCCCCCTGCCGCGGACTGCCCGAACAGACGGTCGCGGGTGAAGCTCCCCCAATGGGAGTTGTAGAGCACCACGCCGGGCGCCCACACCCCTTCGGCATTGATGCCGCTGATGGCCACGGTGTTGCTGTCGGGCAGCGTGACCGTGCCTTCCAAAGCGAGGTCCACCAGGGTTCCCAAGCCGGCGGAATCGACACCGATCGACGCGTGGGCGTCGTCGTTGCCCGACTTCAGGATCTTGCCGTCACTAACGCCCCACCCGGAGGCGGCGTAGGAGTTGTTGATGTCGAAGCGATCCAAGTTCACCCCGGCGATCGCGCCATTGCGATCAACCAGATCAGTCACGGTGGTGCCCTGCCCCGAGACCGTCTCCGGGGAGAGGTACTTCAGTTTGACGGTCTTCTCCGACAGCTTCGCCTTGAGGATGTTGATCTGCTGCCAGCCACCGGAGTCCAGCCGCTCGTAGGACACGTGCAGGAGTCCTGGCGCCACCTGCTCGGTCTGAAGATCGTTGATGACGGCATTGCCACCGTCGTTGAGGTCCATCCCGTCCACGGTGATGGTGTTGGTGGTTTCAGCATGGGCTGGCGCCACCGGGGTGAACGCCAGTCCCAAGGTGAGGGCAGCACCCACCGCAAGCGCAGTACCTGCCCGCGCCAGGTGCATCGGTCGAGATTCCATTGAAGCAACTCCGTGTTCCGGTGCCCCTGCGGCACCAAGAGCCACGGTCTCGTCGCCAATTAACGAGCCGAAGAATACGGACAAGCCGATCGGTGAACGTTCAGGTGGTCGGCCAAACACACTCCGACAACCGAGAACACCGTGCCTAGCAAACCTCGGCACCGGCCCACAGCATCAGGCTGAAACTCCGGTCCTCACGCCTAGCCGGCTCGCACCCGCCCGACGCGGCTGTGCACTGTGGTGGAGGGTGCGATGAGCACCACAGGGCACACCCGCGTCGGGCGGTAGCTGCGTATCGATAGGGGATCGCTAACGCAGGTTGGTTGCCGGAATCGGATGAGCGCTGCGAGGAACGAGCCGATAGCGCACGAGCGGAGCTGCCCCGAGAACCACCACCGCCGCGATGAGGGCTGCGATTCCGGCGACCGTGGACTCAGGAGTCAGCGCCAGCCGTCCGAACGCGATCCAGACCAGGCCCCAAGCCATCGCCGCGCCGACCGCCCAACGGCCGCCCAGCCGCAGCGACAGCCACACGCCCAACAGACTGGCTACGGTGAGCGTGGCCACCGTCCAGAGCTCGGCCTCGGCACCCACCGGTGCAATACCGCTGTAGACCAGCGCGGCCGCGACATTGGCCACGGTGGCGATACTGACCCAACCCAGGTACAACCCGAAGCTGCCATCGGTGAAGGCGGTTTCGAGCCGTCCAGTGCTGGGGAACCGTCCCAGCAGCTGTACGACCCGGCCCAGCAGAAGGGCCAGGACGGCGATCACAGCCACGCTGAGCCAGATCGCGCCCGCCTGCACGACCAGCAACCAGACGCCGTTGAGGACCATGGTCAAGGAGGCCGGGATCGCAATGGCATCAGCGCGTTGCGAGTCACGCGACGCCGGCAGCAACTGCCAGATCGTGTAGGCGAACAGTCCCAGGTAGATCACCGACCAGATCTGGAAAGCCGGAGTCGCCGGGGCGACCAGCGTGGCATTGGCAGCCAGGCTGCCGCTGATGCTGTCCTCCACGGGCGTTCCGATCAAACCGAAGCCGTACAAGGTACCGAGCAGCATGAGCAGCGCTCCGGCGAGGACGAACCATCGTCGTGGATTGGTGGACATCATCAAACCTCCCTAACGTTCTACAAAAGAGTGACATGCTGATCGCTCTCACACCAAGAGTGCACGTAAAACCTTAGACAAACTGCGTAGATCGAGGCCGTGTAGCTTCGACAAGGCTCTACCATGGCGATGTCATGGTCACGATCAAAGAAGCTGCCGCGCTCACCGGTGTCTCGGAGTACACACTGCGAGCCTGGGAGGACCGCTACGGGGTGATCGCCCCGCAGCGCACGCCGTCGGGCTACCGCATCTACTCCGACGCGGATCTCGACCAAGTGAAGACCATGGCCTCTCTCATCACGGCGGGCCTGGCACCTCGTGCGGCCGCTGCCGAGACTGCTCGGCGCTACCGTCTGGGCACTGCAGAGGATCCCTTCGCCGAATTGCTCGCTGCCGCGTCCGCCCTCGACGCCCGCCGCTTGGACGCCGAGTTGGGCCGCCGATTCGCAGGCCATGACTTCGAAGTTCTGGTGCGACTGTGGCTGATGCCCGCCTTGACCCGCCTCGGGCAGGAATGGAGTGCCGGCAAGGTGGGCGTGGCCGCCGAGCACTTGGTCGCAGCCCAGGTGATGCGTCGGCTGAGCACCGTCTACGACCAGGCCAAGCCCACAACCGCCGCACCGAAGGTACTCATTGGTGCACCCCCGGGAGTGGATCATCAACTGGGCATTTTCGCGTTTGCCGTCGCCTGTCGTCGGTTGGGTCTGGACACCACCTATCTGGGCGCGCAATTGCCGAATCCAGCCTGGAGTCAGGCCGTCCAGCAGAATCGTCCCGATGCGATCGTGACGTCGATACCGCGCCGACGAGACGCTGCGAATGCAGCCAGACTTGCCGAGGAGCTTCGTGCCACCGGAATCCCCTTGTGGTTCGGGGGCCGCTTCCAGCACCTCGCCCCCGAGTCTGGCCGCCAGCTGGGACACGACATTCCCGACGCCGCCAGAACGCTCGCCGCCGTGCTCACCGCTGAGGATGGCACCGTCGCGTAGCGCAGTGGCGCTCCCCTGCGCTGACCCGGCAGCTGTCGAAAATTACGTCCCTGTAATGGGCCGGCGTCCGAATGTAACGCGACCATGGTTGTCTGAATCTAGGACCAACGTCGTTCTCTTCAGCCAGGCCACTCGAAAGGGAACCGACCGTGACGACCACCACCCTCGATCTATTCGGAGTCACCGCCCACAGCACCTTCGCCAACGGCGTGATGCGCGATTGCACCCTCGACGAGCCCAATGTGATCTCCACCTCCGTCGGCGACTTGATCCCGCGCTACGAGAAGCTGGAAGTCCGCACCAAGCCCGGACAATCGCTGTCGTTCTACAAGTCCGGTGCGCTGCGCACGGTCTACTTGGAGGACCAGACCGAGGTCAATACCCCACTGGGTCCGCTGCCCGCCGAACTGGTGAGTTTCTACGAGGACGGCGCACTCAACACCGTCTTCCAGCTCAACGGCCAACTCAGCTACGCCTGGACCGAAGTCGACGAGGCCGGTTTGGCCCAGGAGTGGACGCTCGATCTCGACTTCGACACCATCACCACCAAGCTGATCTCGCTGCGGTTCTACCCGACCGGCGAGATTCGCAGCCTCACGCTGTGGCCGGGCGAGTCCCTGATGCTCAACACACCCATCGGACGACGGTTGGTGCGCACCGGCATCCGGCTGCATCCCAACGGAGCCTTGGCGTCATTCGAGCCGGCGGTTCCGATGATGATCGACACCCCGATCGGGCCCATCTCCGCCTACGACGTGGACGCGTTCACTGTCGACGGCGATCAGAACTCAGTGCGTTTCGATGAAGATGGTCGTCTGGTGCACCTCATGACCGCCGGGCAGATCGTGGTGGAGAACTCTGCCGGCGAGAAGACCCGGATCAGCTCCAACACCCGCTATGCGCTCACCGCCGACATCCCGGTGAAGCTCGCCATCGACATCAGCTTCGACGGCGACCACGTCGTCATCGACAACAGCTTGGAGACCCACACCTTCGACATTGCCGAGTCCACCTTCACCACCCTCAGCGAGATCGAGACCACCGCCCTGACTGCTTGTGACATGCGCTGCGAGACCGGAGCCGGCGCCGATTTCGGCACCGATGGTTGCAGTGGCGGAAGTTGCGGCAGCAGCAGTGGCGGCTGCGGCGAGGGAAGCTGCAGCACCGTCATGGAACCCTGCGACAACTGCGCGGACGGCAAGTGCACCGGACGGTGTGCCTGAGCATGTCGATGGCTCCGGGAGCCGAGCCGGGTGACGGGCTGCCGTCAGCCGCCCGGCACTAGCCGGCGTCCTCCTGGCGAATCTCCTGGGTGGGTTCGCTGGCCGATTCGGTCGTGATCGGATCAGCGGTGACCGGGGTGTTCGTGGCCGCAACCACAGGCGCGGACAAGTCGATGGTGCGCACGGTGCGAGGCGCCAGTGGCGCCGAGACATAGGTCGGACGAGTGATCGGAATCGGATCCCACAGCGAACCGACCGGCTGCACCGGCAGGCTCAACTCGATGGAATGCTCGTGAGCGGAATCATCCAGTTCACCCAGCGACAGGGCGGTGGTTTCCTCGTCGGCACCGCTGCGAATGGCTTCGGCTCGGCGGTCCAAGTCGGCGCGCATCGCACGCACGCTGAAGCGGGCGATCACCAAGAACACCACGATCAACCCGAACGGGATCAGCGCAACCCACCACGCTCCGATGCCGAAAGCAGCCAGGCCCGCGACGATCAACTGCACGACAAGCAGGAAGATCAACACCCGACGGCGACGCTGCGCAGCCTGGGCGTCCAGCAGTCGCAGTTCGCGCAGCTTGGCGCGTCGGGTCAGCGGTGTGGAGACATCCACACCGGTTGGCACGGCATCAGCCAGTGACATGCCATGTTGCACGATGGTGACCGGCATCACCTGATCGACCTGATCGACGCCGTCGACGAGATCATCGGCACGATGGCGCAGGAAGTAGGGCACTAGGTACACCAACCACGCCGCCGCGATGGCGCCGAAAATCAGCCCAGTGAAACCCATAGTCACCAAGCTAAAGGCCACGACTACGATCGAGCCCCACCGCTGGCGGAGTGTCGAGGATTAGCGTCTACTCCCCCGTGCACCGGCCGAGCCTGTCGAAGCCCGCAGTTACCCAGCTGTGACCAGGCAGCGACGCGGCGGCGGAAACTCAGTTCTGCTGCCGGCCGCGCTCGTAGCCGTGAAGAACCGATTCGGTGAGTTCCTCGGCGGTCAGCACGAACATGTCGTGGTCGCGCCACTCACCGTTGACGTGCATATAGCGCTCGCGGCGGCCTTCCAGCCGGAAGCCGAGCTTGCGGACGACAGCCAAGCTGTTGGTGTTCTCCGGACGGATCGCGATCTCGATGCGATGCAGTCCGATCGCGAAACAGTGGTCACAGGCCATCGCCACCGCGGTCGGAATGATCCCCCGGCCCGCCCAAGCCGGATCCACCCAGTAGCCGATCTGGGCCCAACTGGCTGAGCCGCGCTGGATGCCTGACACGGTCACCTGGCCGACGAAGCGGGGTGGCTGGTCCGGCGGGGCATAATCCACCGCCCAGGGCAGGGCGAGTCCCGCCCGGGCTCGTTTGTTCATGACCCGCACCAACTGGCCGAAGGTCAACGCCTCATCGGTCGATCGTGGCGGACGGGTCGAGTCCCAGCGTCGGAACCACTGCGGGTCGGAGGCACGGATCCGCGTCCACGCGGCCTCATCCCCTCGTCGCACCGGGCGCAGGGCCACCGGAGGATGCTCCAGCCGGATGGGCCAGGCCTTGTTGGCCATCAGCGTCAGGTCTCTAGTCCAGGACCCAACAGACCACACCGCTGCCGATGCCGAGGGTGCCCATCTCGGCGGGAACGAAAACCACCGTGTTGGCGTCGGACAGCTCAGCCGCGCCCTGATCACCCACGAAGGGAAGCGGCCGAACCCCGTTCGAGGTGCTGTGCGCCAGCACCAACTGGGTGCGGGTCGGATGACTGTTCAAAGGGCTGGTCAACTGGCCATCGACCAGTTCGGGCTCACTGACCTCCTGACCGCCTAGGCGCTCCACGATGGGGCGTCCGAACAACTCATAGGCCAGATACGCGCGCACTGGGCTGGACGGCAACACCAGCAGCGGTACCCGATCCGGGCCGACCATGCCGAAGACCATCGGGACATCGAACCCGTCGACGTCGGCGATGTCGAAGGCGCCCATCCCGATCAGACCGGGCGTGATCGCAGCAATATCGTCGGCGATGAGCACCAGCATGTCGGCGCGCACCAACTGATCGCTGAGGGCATTCGCCACGGCGCGCGGATCCGGGCTGACGATGCCAGAGGTGAAGACCTGGGCGCCGTCGTCACGCAGGCTGGCCGCCAACAAAGTGGTGGTGGAGTCATAGCGCTCGGTGAGTCGAGTCAGCGGCAGGCCGGGTTCCACCAAGCCGGCCGTGGCCGTCACCAGAGCGGCTCGCGGACGTGGTCGCGCCAACACCTTGTCGAAGCCCACCTCGGCGATCAATCCGAGGGCTCGCGGCGTCAGCAAGGCACCATGCCCGAGCAACTTGTCGCCGTCAGCGACTCGAGATCCGGCCAGCCACATGTTCTGCTGGAATCGCGCCTCGGACTGGAATTGGACTTCTTCGCCGACCTCTTGGCCGTCATGCATCGGCACGACTGCATCGGTGCCCTCGGGCACCGGAGCGCCGGCACCGACCTTGATCGCCGTGCCCGGAGTGAGCGCGGCACCACGCAGGTCATTGGCTGAAACCACGCCTTTCACCGGCAGGATCACCGGCCTCAACTCGCTAGCTCCCACCAGATCAGAGGCGCGCACCGCCCAACCCTCGACGGTGGCAGAGGTGTAGATGGGCAGATCCAGGTCGCAGGTCAGCGACTCACACAAGGTGAGGCCGCTGGCCTCCATCAAGCCGATGCCGAAGGGGCGCATCTCCCCGATCAGGGAGAGCAAATAGTCACGATGCTCATCGATACCGCGTAATCCGTTGGCGTCGGTGTCCGGCGCGCCCGGCAGGCGCTCCAAGCGAGGTTCGGCGGGCGGTGGCGCTGATTCGGCCACCGGCGGCTCCGGTGCTGCTTTGGCACGCGAGAACAGAGGCATGCGTTTACCATAAATCAATGCATCCCGACCTCGGGGAAGGCCAGCCGAAATCGATGGCCGCAGCGGCCCAGAAATCGGCCCTGCGGGCGCAGTTGGCTGCCAACCGGCGACAGCGCGACAACGACCCGGAGGCGACAGCGGCACGCACGGCCCGTGCGCTGGTGGCCTGTTCGGGCGCTGCTGTGGTCGCTGCCTATGCCGCGCGCGAGTTCGAACCCGCCACCAGTGAGTTGATCGAGGCACTGTGGCGCGACGGCGTCCTGGTGCTCCTCCCGGTGCTCACCACCGCACCGTCGTGGGCCTGGTACACCGGCGCTGCGGCGCTGCGTCCGGGTCCGCGCGGGATCCTGCAACCCACCGGACCAGCATTGGGCGCGGACGCCTTGGCTCGAGCCGATTGGATCTGGCTGCCCGGCCTGGCCGGGACCATCCGAGGTGATCGTCTGGGTACCGGCGGCGGCTGGTACGACCGCGCCCTCCGGCACGCCCGTGCCGACGCGGTGACCGGGCTGTTGCTGTTCGACGATGAGGTGCTTGATGAGGTGCCCCTTGAGGCCTGGGATCTGCCGGTGGACGTGCTGGTGACCGAGCGCCGTCGCATCGACGCCATTCGGGAATAGTGGTGGGCCGATTCGGAGTTGTGATGTTGGCTCGCTACGATGCCCGCGAGTTCAAATCCAGGAAGTGATCATGCCCACCTATCAATACCGCTGCACCGAATGCGGCGCAGAGCTTGAGGTCGTTCAGAAATTCAGTGACGACGCGCTGACTGTGTGCCCGGAGTGTTCTGGTCGACTGCGCAAGGTATTCAATGCGGTGGGAGTGGTGTTCAAGGGGTCGGGTTTCTATGCCACCGACAACCGGACCAAGGGCAAGACTGCGGCTGCGGCGCCGGCGAAGGCCGAGGCCAAGTCCGAGTCCAGCAGCTCGGATTCGACGAGTTCTGCCAGCACCTCCGCCTCCAGCGCCTCCACCAGTGAAGGCTCGGCCGCCTGAGGCTCGGCCGCACCTGTGGATAGCTGACCGCGACGACTGTTCCTGCCGAGACTCTTCGGCATGCAGTCCTTCTTCGATGCACTCCTTCGCGCCTTTCGTCGCTATCGCCGCTGGTTCGCGGCCATCTTTGCTGTGGTGGGGGTTGCGGCCGCGTTGTCGGTGGTGAGTTCGGCCAACGCCGAGGGCCAACCGACCGTCGTGGCCGCCCACACCATCGCCAGTGGAACGGTGCTGAGCGCCTCCGATCTGAGGGTGGTTCAGCTGTCGGCCGATGCCCGTCCCGATGGCGCGTTCGCTGAGGTGGCCGCCGTGGTCGGACGGCAGGCGCTGCGCGACGTGTCGGCTCGCGACCTGGTGCAGGATTCCGATCTCCTCAACGGCGAGCTGCGCAGCTCACCGGGCACGGTGAAGCTCCCCGTGCACTTCAGCGACAGCGCCGCAGTGTCACTGCTGCAGGCGGGGCAACATGTCGACATCTTCGGTCCGGACGGCTCGTCGAACGGCTTTAGGCTGGTGGCATCGGACATCACCGTGTTGACCGTTCCGCACAGCGAACCCTCCGGTCCGCTGAGTTCGGGCGGCACTGACCTTGTGGTGATCGAGGTGACTGCCGAACAGGCCGCCGACATCTCGGCGGCAGCCTCGATCGCGTCGTTGAGTTTCGCTCTGCGGTGACTCGTCGCAATGGCGGCGAGGTGGGCGGACCGATCGTCTAAGGAGAGATTCATGAAGGGCTTTCGCGACTTCCTGATGCGCGGCAATCTGCTTGAGGTTGCCGTCGCCTTCATCATCGGCGCTGCTTTCGGCACCGTCACGTCGTCGTTCACCCAGCTGGTGATGGACATCATCGCCCAAATCGTTGGTGGCCAGCCCAACTTCGATGCAGTCACCGTGGCCGGGGTCAATGTGGGTCATTTCATCACGGCACTGATCAGCTTCGTCCTCACCGCTGCGGTGGTCTACTTCGCGATCGTGAAACCGTCGGAGCTGATCCGCGACCGGCTGAAGAAGGAGCAGCCCGCCGCACCGGCAGCGGCAACCTCGGAGGAACTGCTGGCCGAGATCCGTGATCTGCTCAAGGAGCAGGCCGCCGGGTGAAGGTCCGAAAGACTCACTGTCCCCAGTGAGGCGGTACGTCGGCGATCAGGCGTCGTTCGTCGGCGTTGAGGGGACGCGGTGCGGCCGGTGGACGCTTCTCCACCGTCTCCAGATCGAGCAAGGTGCGCACTCGTCCCAGAGCGGCTTGGAGTTGCGCCGGCCCACACCCCTCGCGCAATGCGGCGGGGATCGGGTGCGGCCACGGCTGCTCGGCTGCCAGCACTTCGCGGGCGTGCTCAGCGATGCGCTCGGCGGGCCAGCCCGCCTGGGCCAGCGCCTTGACCAACTCTGCCGGGTCAGGGGCTTCCGAGGGCGGCAGCGGCAGCTCGAGCTGGGTTAGCGCGAATCCCAAGGCGGTTTGCCAGCGGTTCATCGGAACCACTGTGGCGAGCCGGAGTCGGGCAAGTCCACCTCACCCACGATGGTGGCCGGCTCATCGAAATGCCATTCGCCGTTGACGCGCAGCGAACGCGCCGTAGCCAATGAGGGCACCACCGTGACCAGTCGGTCGAACTCCTGGAGGAGTCGATAGTGAGCGGGGTCGAGGTCGATTTCGGGAATCGGGGCGACCGCGTTGAGACATCCGTCGTCACCGAGGTCGAAGACGTCGGAGCGCAGCAGCATCAATTCGTTGGTGGTCTTCACCGGCAGGAATCGATCGCGTCCGACCGCGATCGCTGTGGCGCCGGGGAACACCTCGATCGCCGCCCCCATGGCGGTCTCCAGCTGAATGACCTCCGAGGTCGACTTGTCGGCGGGATCGACGGTCTTGCGATTGGCGATCAGTGGCAGACCCAGCACGCCGTCACGCTCGGTGAGGGTGTCCCGTAGCTGCGGCAGGTTGAGCCACAGGTTGTTGGTGTGGAAGAAGGGGTGGCGGTATTCGTCGGTGAAGAAGTCCATGTCTTCGGCCGGGGTTTGGGCGGTGTCGCGCAGGATGAGTTGCCCGTCGCTGCGTCGGATCGCCAGATGTCCACCCTTGCGGTCATTGATGGTGCGGGGGCAGATCTCGGCGGCGTAGGGTGCGTCGCTGGCCGCGAACCAGCCTGCCAGCAGGGCGTTCGGGGCCGCACCGAGATTGTCGCCGTTGGCAATGGACGCATACCGGAAGCCGGCGTCGATCAGGGCGTCCAGGATGCCGGTGCCCAACAGGGAGGCATACACATCGCCGTGACCGGGTGGGCACCACTCCAGGCTGGGATCGGTCGGCCACTCCACCGGGCTGAGATCGCTGGCGAGGACCTTGGGCTCGGCACTCTGCAGGAAGTCCAGCGGCAGGTCGTCCACGGCCAGGTCGGGATAGCGCTGCAGATAGCCCAGGGTGTCATCACGGGTTCGGAAGCTGTTCATGAACAGCAAGGGCAGCCGGGCCTGGTAGCGGCGCCGGGCGTGCTGCACCTGCGCCACGATCAGGTCCAGGAAGTTCAGCCCGTCCCGCACCGGCAGCAGGGTTTTGGCGCGGTCGAGCCCCATCGACGTCCCGAGACCGCCGTTGAGCTTGATCAACACGGCCTGTTGCATGGCGACCTCAGCGTCGCCGGGACGGATCGTCATGCTGGAAAGCTGCGGTGGGTCGAGCAGTGGCTGAATGGAGGTTTCGGGAATCATGCCGGAGCTGCCGGCGGCGCATTGGCGCCAGTTGCGACTGAAATTGTCCATGGCCGGCTGGCTGACGCCGGCGTCAGCCATCTTGTCCAGGCATCGTTGCAGTGCGACTTCGGTCATGACTGTGATGCTAGGCCACATCACGACGTACGGCAGCAGCGATCCGGCCTGCGACTGTGTTGGGGCGGCACCGCGCGAGAGGTTGGCGATCGGCCAGAAGACATAAGGAGAGTGACGCACCTCGAAGGGCTTTAAGCCGTCTACCCACCCCCAGGAGACAACATCGAGTGCGTCACTCTCGATTGGGAGGTTACCCGAACCGTCGCGGTCGTGCCAACCCTTCCTGACAGAACCTGGACGCTCAGCTGTCGAATCGTAACCAACTTCACAGGTACCGGCTCGCGGTAGGCTGACAGCGCCCCAAACGGCGTGGCCCCATAGCTCAGGGGATAGAGCAGAGGTTTCCTAAACCTTGTGTCGCAAGTTCGAATCTTGCTGGGGTCGCCAACAACACTGAGCGCGAAATATGCTTCTGACAAGAAGAAACACGGAGGTTCAAAAGCCCTCCGGAGTGATCACTAGACAAGACAAGTGGTCGCCCGTGGCGGGAGATATCGCACGTGGATCGCGCGACATGCGATCCTCCGAGACCTCCGGACACGCTCTGGGAAGTTGCGATGAACAGACGCGGCTTCGGCTAGGCACGGGGGCTTCCGTCGAAGCGGCACCAAGCCCGTTATGCCGGGCCGGATCTCCAGCGGTATGTGGTGCCCACCACCTTCACAACCAAGGGAGACGCCGAGGCCTGGCTCGCCGACGAGCGAAAGGGCGTCGAGCTAGGCAGCTGGCGTCCGACCGCCGTCCGGCAGGCCGAAGGCCAAGGCGCATGCCGTGCTACGGGCGATCATGAACTCCGCGGTTGAAGACGAGCTGATCGACATTGACCCGGTGAGCATCCGCAGAGCCGGTGTCGCCCGCCACCAGCACGGCATCGAGCCAGCCACACTCGAGGAGCTGGACGTCATCGTCGAGGAGATGCCGCAGCGGCTTCGACTGATGGTGCAGCTGGCCACCTGGCGCGCGCTGCGCTACGGCGAGCTGGCCGAGCGATTGCGCCGACCTGGGCCCGGTCGTACGGGCGCCCCGGGTCCCGGGCATACTGGACTTCCGCGAGGACGGATTGCATGTATTGGCGGACCCCGAAGAGGGCGAATTTGCTGGATGCTGGCTCTCGGCTCTGGTCCTTCGCGATGTACTCCATATTCAGCACGAGTTCACGAAGCTGTCCGGCGCAGGCGGCGGCGACCTCCCAGTGGCCCGGGCCGACGACGACCCACTCCGCCTTGAGCGTGTTGACGCCACGCATGAATAACGAGCACTCGAACTGGGCCTGCGTGCCTACGTGAGCTGGGCCGACGAGATCGATCCGTAAGCCGGTTCGCTACACGAAAGGGTGCCTGATGCCGTGCGGTCGACGACTCTGATGTGCTGAAATAGCATTCATACAAGATTGCCGAACGGCTGCGGGGAGCCGGTCTTCGTTTTCCAAGGAGAAATGCGTGCCTGCCCCCGATGCCGAACCATCTTTCGGCGACCGACTGATGCCGCTATTGGTAGTCGGCGACACCCTGGGCGCCTGGGAACTTCTGACCTATCTGGAACCAAGTGAGCGCGCTGAAGCACGCGCCTGGGTTGAGCAGCACCGCGGCCAGCTAGACCGACTAGAGCTGAAATTCACCGGTACCGACGACGAGCAGTTCGCCACTCGGCACGAGGCCTACTGGATTCTGGCGCTGTGCGCGATCAAGCTACTGCCACCGGTGGCCGCATCCCAGCTAGTGCCGTGGCCGGACCTTTCGGCTACTTGGTCGTGGTCAGGCGAGGCGATCTTCGTCCAGGAGTTGTGGGACGCCGACCCAACGTGGGTAGCCCCCTTCGTGGAGGCGACCAGCAAACTCAAGCTTCGTGGCCGGAGAGCGAACAGACTCGGCACGCTTACCCGCGTGTTGCGGGTGGTAGTGCTCCATCACCGACTCCCCTGCCCCAGTGGGCAGGCCTATCTGGCCAACTGGCTATCGGGCACGCCAGGCGAAACCGTCGTTGAATGCCTCACCGACAACCCTCTCATGCCGGATCTGGTGCTGAACTTCCTGGCTTCGGGAGAGTCTGGGTCCTATCTGAGCTTGCCCGATGACATCGCCACCTTGGTTGCGATTGGTCAACTCGACCGGGCGCTGATTGTCAACCAAGTGCTGACCCTGCTCACCACCTCGCAGCGTCCGGCCAGCCAGCGAGTACTGGCCCGAATCACCAAACAACTCGGCCTGAAACCAGCCGAGATCCCCGGAGGGCTCAACTATCTGCTGGGTGTCTTGGCGACTGGCCACGGGATTGCCGCCGGATTTCTGCTGCCCCACGCAATCGAGCTGGTGGTCGAACCCACCGAGTTGACTGAGCTCGCCACTCTGGTTGCTGCACGGCCGGAGAAGAAACCCAAGCAGGTGCTGCTGCGAGCACTCACCGAGCTGAGCGATCGTGTGGGCAGCGCGGCGGGCATACAGGCCGCCGAGCTCATCGGTGCCACCAACGACGCTGCGTTGGCCGAGCAGGCCAACAAGCTGATCACTCGGTTGGGTGGCACCATCGCCGCGACACCGGCCCCCACCGCGACCGGGCTATGGGACCTGGCCCCCATCGTGCCAACCACCCGCCGCCAGCTCCGGGAATGGGACGCGTCGGATTGGCTGACCATCTTCGATGCTTGGCCGAAGTTTGGCGGCGTCAGCGACGCCGAGTTCGCTGACGCGATCGATCGAACCCTGATCGAGATGTCCCTGGGGCGGTTCACCGGCGCAGAGATGATCGCCGCAGTCACCTCGCTGCGCGATCAATCCCACCTGGGGATCAACCAAATTGCCCGCGCATTCACTGAGATCTTCCTGGCCGGCGGTTTGCGTCAAGGCTGGCCTGTGGCCCTGGACGAGATTGCCGAGTTGTGTTGCGCGGGCTCCTCGCGCCCTCCCACCTTGGCTAATCTCTTGCGTACCCTGAACACCTTCGCCGCCGAAGTGCCTCCGCAAACGCTGCCCCCAAACCTGCGCGAACTGGCCGCAGCCCAAGGCGACACCAAGGTGCAACTCGAGGCCAGAGCCTTGGGTGCCCAACTTGCTGGCCTGCCCGTCGATGATTACTTGGCCACCCTTCGCGCTGAACCACCGGCACCGCCCAAGCTACGTCCCACGCCGCGCGGCCTTTGGCAGCTCACCGTCGAGGCGCCGCCGCTGCCGGGCGAGGTTCGTGTGGCCAAGCCGCTAGTGCCCCTTACCGAGTTGGCGCCAGCGTTGAGTGGCGATTTCAACTGCTCCGATCAAGACGACAGCGACTGCTGGGTGCAACGTGAAGGCCACGAACGGCGTCGCAGCGATGCGGATCTGACTAAACCAGATCAACTACTTGCCGCCACGGTGGCCGCGATTCATCGCCACGGCCCACAGGCGACTCGGCAGGCGCTGGCCAAGGTCAACCGCTGGGTGCCCTCGACCAGCGATATGTTCCCCGAACCGCGACTGATTAGGCCGCTCAGCATTGTGCTGGCCATTGATCTTTGGACTGCCGAACAGCTCTGTGTCCGCAATCTCGACGACGTAGCACACCGCAGCGTCCTCAGAAGGCACTACACCGATCAACTGTGGAAAGAGGCACAACAAAGCTCAACGAAGATCACCAGGAACGAGATGGACGACCTGGTTGAGGCGACCAGACCAACTCTGAAGAATCAGCGGGCGGCCAGTGCCGAATTGCCGCTGGTCTTGCCCGGTGAGTTGGGCAGCCACCCGGCCACCCTCAGTTTTCTGCGCGCCGCCGAGTCACTATTGCTGGCCGAGGCCAATCCGGTAGTGCTGTGTCCACCGACTTGGGGCGATGGCACTCTGGATTTCGACGACTTGCTCCTGCGGATGCAGGCCGCTAATGGCCTGATGACCAGCACACTTGATCTGGTACAAGCCCTGTGGCGATTGCGCGACTGTGATCGGTCCCGAGTTGCCGAGTTGGACGGCCTGTCGCTCCCGCTGGCTTCGGGCTACACCTGGGCAGATGGCACCAGCGTCCGCGACGGCATCGAATTGGTTCGAACCTGGGCCAGCGCCGGAGGCCTGCCTCCCCTAGAGGTGATCGAGATCGACGGCCACTGGACCACTCCAACCAAGGCACCGGTGCCTTGGGAGGGTGCCGAGTTACTGCCCACCGCACTGCGCGAGGATCCATGGCATTGGACTTGGGGAGTTGATCTACTGCGGGTGATGCCACGATGGCCAGATCGGATGATCGCTCATCGAGACGACACCTATTGGAATGGCGACACTCCGGTGAAGGCTGCTGGCCCACCCGGACTGGCCATTCATAGTCGAATTTCCTCGATGGAAGCCTACGTGGACCTCACTCGGCGGCATCGGTTGAATCCTGAGCTGATGGCCATTGACGCCGTGAACCGACACCGCACCCAGTCGCTTCACCTTGGCGATACCACTGGGTGGCTGCGCAAGCTGTTTGAAACCCCAGGGTGTTTCGCCAACACCTGGGATTCTGCGCTGAGTATGGCGTCCGCGCTGTCGGTCGAAGACCGCATTCCTTCCGGACTGGTGCAACTCCTGCGCCTGCTCAACGAGTACGCCCATGAGGTGCCTCAACCGACAGTGCCCCAGCAGTTGGCCCGCTTCGCCGCTGCGAAGGGCACCACCAAAGCCCGCCTTGAGGCTCGCAAACTAGTGCAGGCACTGTCGCTATGAGCACCTACCTGCGCGAGTCCGTACTCACTAACGAAACCGATGGCATCCACCTGGCATTAGCCACTGCTACTGGGCTAGCTCCTGGCGGGCTGGTGGTGGAAAGTCCGCTCTTCTTTTCCGGCTTGGTCGCCAAACCCCAGATCACTGGGCCGGGCATTTTGGCCGTAGCGGACGTGGCCGCCTCCCGGTACGCCGATCTCGGGGTGGCCGCCAAGCTGGCCAGCATCGATCCGGTGGTCACCGCTGGCGGAGACCGGTTGCGGTTCGAATCATTCTCGGCGTGCAACGGGGTGTACGCCCGACTCGACCTGCTGCCAGCAGCATTGGGCGAAGCCGAAGTTGGTTTTGGCACCACCAATGTCGACATCAATCTGCCGTTGCGCACCGCGCTGGCCCGGGTCAATCAAGCCGATCCACTTCACCTGAGCGTTGGCACCAGCGAGTTGCGGGTGTCATCGCCGTCCCAGACTTTCGTGGAACGCAAGGTGAAGCTGCCCGAGCGTTGGATCCGCGGCTTGGCAGAAGTCCCGGGTTTGTGCGCAGAAATGGACCAGGTGTGCTCCCTTTCCGGGGCCGAAATCGCCATTCTGCTGGCTCGCCTGCCCCGCACCCAGCCACCTGGTGACAACCTCTTCCTCAAGCGGTTGGGTCGAACCTGGCATCTATCACACCGTAACCTTCCCGGCGCGATCCCGCTGCCAGGCTCGGCGCGACTCCGGGGAAGTGACCGGATCGCTCGACTCGCCACCAAGCTGACCATCCACCAACACCAGTTCGGTGCCACTGCCTGGGTGTTTCACCTCGACGGCGCCCAGTTCACCCTGGCACTCAGCCCCAACCCGTTTCGTGGGTTCTCTGGTGAAGGAACTCTGCTCACTTTGCTGACTCGCTCCGATGCCGAAAGGACCGGCCGCGAGATCCTCGGCCTGCTGGGGTGGTCGCCCACGGTGGACGCAACGGAGTTAGCAAACGAATCCGGACTCGACCGAGCAACAGTGCGCGGTGGCCTGGCCTGGCTGGCCGCATCGGGCCGCCTGGGCTATGACCTGGTCGACGGCGCCTGGTTCCACCGGGAGTTGCCCATCGATGCCGAGAAGGTGTTGAGCCGCAACCCACGCCTGACCGCGGCCCGCCGATTGGTGACCGCGGCCAAGGTGCACTCCAGCGCTGACGGATGGCTGGTCAACGGCGACCACGGCAACTACCGGGTAGGGCTGGACAACACTTGCACCTGCCCATGGGTGGCTGAACACGGCGGCAGTCGGGGCCCGTGCAAGCACCTGCTGGCGGTTGCTATTTCGCTTCGCGATCCAATCGGTGAAGTCTGAGCGTCACAGAAGGAGGGCGATGGCCCGTGTGTTGTGTACTGACCCGCAGCCATATCGACGGACCGCGTCCACTGCGAAGATCGGCATAGGTCCCGATATCGGTGACACCGACTGACCCTAGCCTTCGGGACTCACATCGGGTTCGTTCACGCCTGGTTGCACCGAAGCTGTGAGTTTGGGCCATTCGTGCCAGCAGGTCTTGCAGTCGGGTGCTCCGCAGTGCATCCAGCCCGCGCAGACCATATCCGGGGGCCACACAACATGCTCGCTAATCGTGTGAGGGCATTGATCACAGGTTGTCGGGGGTGTCCATCCCCGCGTCTAGTGCACGACCACGATCTTGCACTGGAGCTCGATCGGATCAAGCGTGGAGTCTCTTTGGACTTGACCTCTCCACGGAGAGGTCGTTTCCGCGAGCGGGCCAATCGCGCTCCACCTGTGAGGTGGTGCGTCCCATCAACGTCGGTGGGCACAGGCCGCGATCCTCGACGACGGCAACGTATCGCCAGGCACAGCGGTGGGGGCCGACTCGATCAGAGTCGACCCCCACCGCACCAACTGGGTATGCACCCAAACCTGTGCCGACCTACGTGAGCGCGGTCGCGAAGGTCTCGCTGAGGTTGCGGGTGACGTAGTCAATTCCCTTGGCCAGCTTGTCGGCGGTCCAAATGGTGGTGGGCCGGTCACGCTGGGCAACATATCCGTCGGCGAACACCTCGTTGCGGTTGCCGGCAGGGTCGAAGTAGTAAATCGTGCGGCCACGGGTAATCCCGTGCTGGGATGGGCCGAGTTCGATCGGAACATCGTCCATCGCCATGATCTGACCTGCGTGCAGGATGTCGTTCCAATCCTGCAGGTGGAAGGCGAAATGGTGCAGCTTGCCGTCGTAGCCATCGCCTTGAATGAGTGCGACGTCGTGGCCGCGGTTGCCGCCGGCCAGCCAGGACGCCAGCGGGGTGTCCATGTGATCCAGGTCCGGCACCAGACGCTCGACTTGGTAGAAGTCGAACACGTCGGTGAAGAACTTCTCGGTGGTGGCAATGTTGTCGCCGCCGAGCAGGGCATGGTCGATGCGCGGTGCGCCGATTCCGATGAGATCCCGGGGGAACACGTCGGGGTTGATGGCGCCAACATCAGAACCCAGCAGGGTCATGTCGTGGTAGACCTCGATCACATGTGAGGTCGGCAGAATGATCCGCAAACCGTCGGAGGTGTCGGTGTTTTCACCTTTGCTCATGCGTTCGGTGGTGACACCGAAGGTTTGAGACTTGCGCTCGATGTCTTCGATGTCTTCAGCGCGGTTCACCTTGTAACCGAGCTTGATCACACCGACGCCGCCCTCTTCGAGCACGACCGAGTGGTGATCCCACTCGTCCCAGCCCTTCAGGTAGACGGTCTTGCCATCGTCTTTGACCATGCGGAAGCCCACGGTCTGCGTGTAGTGCCGCTTGGCCTCCTCGATGTCGGTGACCCGAATGTGGACGTAACCTAGTCTGATAACTCCCATTGGATTTCACTCCTTTCCATAGCTCATCGCTGTGTGGTGTGGATGCCGGGGTCCAGCCCGGCGGAATGCCGTCAGCCCGTTACTGCTGCGGCAGAGGTTCTTGCGCGTTTCTCACCCTCCTTCCGTCGGTTGCGGCGAAGGGTCGCCCTCACAAAAGGGGCGACCTCCGCCTCCGGCGGATCTCCCTCGGACGCCGCCGCCGGCTGGGGCGTTGAGGTGAGCGTGGTGAGCAGCGGCACGATGATGCGCAGCCGCTGCTCAGGAACGGCGATGGTGATGTCGCCGCGGGGAACGGCCCGACAGGCCAGCGTCACGCCAGCGTCACGCTGATCGCTGGGCAGTGCCTGTTCGCAGACCGTGCGATTGAAGTCAACCTCACCGGTGACGAGTTGAACCCGGCACAACCCACAGCCGCCACGACGACAGGCCTCGTTCAGCGAGAGTCCAGCGCGATGAATTGTGTCGGTGATGGTCTCACCGTCCCGAGCCAGCAGCACCAGGCCGGTGCCGGCGATCGTGATCGTGGTCATGTGGGTCTCCGTTGATCCGTGGGTTGGTGGCCGCTACTGCGGATTCCGATTGATTTGTATGACCACGGCCTTGGGTTCGGTGAAGAACTCCCGGGAGAAGTTGCCGCCTTCGCGTCCGATGCCGGATTCACCGACCCCGCCGAAGGGGGCTCGCAGGTCACGGATGAAGAAGCAGTTCACCCAGACGGTGCCGGCCTTGAGCTTGGCTGCCACTCGATGAGCCCGCGACAGGTTCTCGGTGAACACCATCGCGTTGAGCCCATAGCGGGTGTCGTTGGCCAGGTGCACCACTTCGTCCTCAGTATCGAAGACATTCACCACGACCACCGGCCCGAAGATCTCTTGGCAGTACTGGGTAGCGGTATAGGGCAGGTCGACGATGATGGTCGGCTTGACGAACAGTCCGTCGCTCACGCCCCCGGTGAGCACCCGTCCACCTTCGGATTCGACCGAGTCGACGTAGGACTTCACCTTGTCGTAGTGGGTTTGGCTGGACAGCGGCCCGAACTCGGTGCCTTCGGCCAGCGGATCGCCGACTGTCATAGCCTCGGCTTTGCGGGCGAACTCAGCCAGGAAGGTGTCGTAGATCCCGCGTTGCACGAACAGCCGCGATCCGGCCAGACAGACCTGCCCGGCATTGCGGAAGATGGCCTGGATCGCCCAATCGACGGCGTTGTCCAGTTCGGCGTCGTCGAAGACGATGTTGGCACCCTTGCCGCCCAACTCCAGGGACACCGGAATCAGGTTCTGGCTGGCGGCGGCGTCGATGATCTTGCCGGTGCGCGATTCCCCGGTGAAGGTGATTCGATCCACCCGGGAGTCGCCGGTGAGCATGGCTCCGGTGTCGCCGTAGCCGTGCAGCACATTGAACACACCGGCCGGGATGCCCGCTTCGACGGCCAGCTTGGCGAACAGCACTGCCGAAGCCGGGGTGAACTCCGAAGGCTTGAGCACCACGGTGTTGCCCCAGGCCAGCGCCGGGGCGACCTTCCAGGACTCCATCATCAGCGGGAAGTTCCACGGCGCGATGGCGACGACGACGCCAGCCGGCTGGTACACCGAGTAGGCGTGATGGCCTGAGTCCATCGGGTACTGCTCGCCGCAGCTCATCACCTGGTGATCGGCGAAGAAGCGAATGTTCCACGCCGAGCGTTCCACGTCGGCGATGGCTTGCGGGGTGGGTTTGCCCATGTCGAGGGTGTCGAGGCGGGCCAGGTCGGTTTTGTTCTCCAGCATCAACTCCGCAAAGCGGCGCAATACTGCCTGGCGGGCCTGCGGGCCCAGATGGGGCCAGGGCCCATGGTCGAAGGCGTTACGGGCTGCGGCCAGTGCTGCATCAGCGTCGGCGGTGCCGCCGTGGGCCACCTGCGCCCATACCTGTTGGGTGTAGGGATTCTCGGTGTCGAAGGTGCGCCCGTCGACGGAGGGAACCTCAACACCGTTAATGAAATGCCCGATGAACTCAACCATTGTGCTGTTCCCTCTCGGCCAGGGTGACGTCGCCGGCGGCGAAGTGGGTCTTGGGCACCTCGCGGACGATCACCCGGATGCTGTCTTTCTTGGCTCCGATGGCCTGCTCGGTGACGCTGGTCAATCCCGAGATGAGGGCGCGGATCTGCTCTGCTGAGCGGCCCTCGACCATGGTGACTTCGATGATCGGCATTACTCGCCTCCTGCGATGTGGATCGATCCCAAGGTGCTGAAGTGGAAGGCCACACTGGCTCCGGCCGGAATCGGATAGGCATCGGTGATGCCTCCGGTGAGCACCACCTGTCCGGCCTGCAGGTGCATGCCGCGCTCGGCGAGCACATTGGCGGCCAAGGCCAGGGCTTCACCGGGATGGCCCAGCACGGCTGCTCCGGTAGAGGTGTCGACGATGCGGCCTTCGACCTCGACCACCACTGATTCGTTGACCAGGTTGAGCGACTCCGGCGGCAGCATCACCGACCCTGTGAGGTAGCCAGCGGCCGACGCGTTGTCAGCGACCACATCGGCAGCGCGGAATGCGAAGTCGGTGTAGCGGGAGTCGATCACCTCCGCACCAGCCAGTACGGCTTTGACCGCAGCCATCGCTGTCGCTGCGGTGACGCCGGGGCCAGCCAGGTCGGCGCCCATGATGAACACCAGTTCTGGCTCGACGCGGGGGTGAATAAAACGGGAGTTCGGCACCGGTACCCCCGTGGGCAGCACCATGGCGTCGGTGAGCCAGGCCACGAACGGCTGGTCAACGCCCATGCGCTGCTGCTTGGCCCGGGAGGTGAGTCCGAGCTTCACCCCGATCAAGGTCTCGCCGCGTTCCAGGCGTCGACACAGGGTCTCGTCCTGGATGGCATAGGCCTCGGCCAAGTCGAGTTCGGGCCACTCGTCGGTGAACCGACCGCGATCGCGCCGTTCGGCCTCGCAGGCCAGTAGCTCGGTAGCGACCAGGTCGCGGGTCCATGCGGTCATGCCTGACCCGCCATTTCCAAAGCGATGTCGATGAGCATGTCTTCTTGGCCGCCGACGTAGCCGCGCTGACCGGCTTCCCAGAGCAGTTGCGGCGCTGGCACGCCATAGCGCTGCGCGGCCCGCTCGGCGTGCAGCAGGAAGGAGGAGTACACCCCGGCGTAGCCCTGCATGATCGAGCCGTGGTCCATCACCGGCAGTCGCTCGATGATCGGACGCACCACCTTGTCGGCGACCTCGAGCATCTTGAACACATCCACTTCGGTGTCCACCCCAAGCCGGTCGAAGACCGCGGCCATCACCTCAGTGGGGGTGTTTCCCGCTCCAGCGCCCATGGCGTAGACCGAGCAGTCGATCTGACGGGCGCCGGCACGGTAGGCCAGCACCGAGTTGGCAACCCCCATCGACAGGTTCTGGTGACCGTGGTAGCCGACCTGGGCCCGATCACCGATGGTGTCGACCAGCGCCTTCACCCGATCAGAGGCCTGCTCCAGAATCAGCGCTCCGGCTGAATCGACGACATAGACGCATTGGCAACCGGCATCGGCCATGATCGCGGCCTGGGCAGCCAGTTCGGTCGGCTCAATGCGGTGGGCGAGCATCAAGAAGCCGACCGTTTCGAAGCCGAGTTCGCGGGCAGCCTGGAAATGCTCGATCGACACATCGGCTTCGGTGCAATGGGTCGCTATCCGAACGATGCTCGCCCCGGCGTCGCGGGCCTGCTTCATGTGCTCCACGGTGGCCACACCCGGTAGTGCCAGGCAGGCGATCTTGGCCTGCTTGGCCTCCTCCACGGCAGCGGCGATCAGTTCGGCGGAATCGACCGCCTCGAAGCCGTAGTTGAACGACGAGCCGCCCAAGCCGTCGCCGTGGGTCACCTCAATGACCTCGACATGGGCATCGTCGAGGGCACGCACCACCTCGCGCACCTGTTTCTCGGAATAGCGATGCCGCATCGGGTGAGAGCCGTCGCGCAGCGTGGTGTCGGTCAGGCGAACCTCACGTTGGGTGCCGATCACGGTGCCGTCGCGGTCCAGCGTCGGGGTAGGGCTCATCAGTTGGCTCCTTCCAAGGAGAGGTCTGCGTTCTTGGCCGGAATGATGCGTCCGTTGGCGATCAGCTCACCGACCCGGGCAGCAGCCGAGGTGATGATGTCGAGGTTTCCGGCGAACGGCGGCAGGTAATCGCCGCGTCCGGTGACCTGCAGGAAGACGGCGACCCGAGCCATGCCGTTCCAAATCTCCTGGGGCGCCTCGTACTGAGGTTCGGCACGAAGTTCGTAGCCGGGCACGTATTCGCGCACCAGGTCGGCCACCCGGTGGATCGAAGCAGTCACCCGATCCTGAAGTTCTTGGTTCTCGACCACCTCGGCCGGCACCGAGCAGAACACGGTGTTGCGCATCAGCACCGCGGGTTCGGCCGGATTCAGAATGATGATGGCCTTGCCGGTGCGGGCACCGCCGATCTTCACCACGGCATCGGCCGTGGTCTCAACGAACTCGTCGATATTGGCGCGCGTCCCCGGTCCGGCCGACTTCGAGGCGATGGAGGCCACGATCTCCGCATAGTCGACCGGCACCACCTGGGAAATGGCCGACACGATCGGTACGGTCGCCTGGCCGCCACAGGTCACCATGTTCAGGTTCGGCTGATCGAGATTCTCGGTCAGATTGATCGATGGCACCGTGTAAGGCCCGATCGCGGCCGGCGTCAGGTCGATCGCGACGATACCTCGTTCGGCGTAGCGCGGCGCATTGGCCAGATGCGCCTTCGCGCCAGTGGCCTCGAACACGATGTCGGGCGCCTCATCCTGGGCCAGCAGCCAATCAACACCCTCAGCACTGGCGGTCACTCCCAGCCGGGCGGCGCGAGCGAGGCCGTCGGAGGCAGGGTCGACGCCGATCATGTAGCGCAAGTCGATCGCGTCGGAGCGGTTCAGCAGCTTGAACATCAGGTCGGTGCCGATATTGCCCGGCCCGACGATCGCTGCGATTGCCTTGGTGGCCATCAGGTTCCTTTCGTTGGAGTTGCGCTCAGCCGAAAACTGCGGTGACAGCGCCCAGGGCGCCGAAATCTGCGGTGACCACCGAGCCGGCGCTCACCGATTGGGCGGCGGTGACCGACCCGGGAAGAATCACCTGGCCGGCTGTGAAGCCGATGCCTCGTGCCCCCAAGGTGTTGGCCAGCCACACCAGGGCGTTGATCGGCGATCCGAGAACCGCTGCACCGGCACCGGAGGCCAGTACGGTGCCATTGCCGATGAGGTTGCAGCCCACACCACCGAGGTCGACACCGTTGAGTGCGGTAGGGGTGGAGCCCAGGATCACGCCGCCGGAGGACGCGTTGTCGGCGACGGTGTCGATCAGCCCGATGCGCCAGTTCTCGATGCGGGAGTCGATCAGTTCCAGCGACGGCAGCACGAAGTCCACCGCAGCAATGGCTTCGGCAACGTTCACGCCCGGACCGGCCAGGTCGCGTCCAAGCACAAAGGCGATTTCGGGCTCAACCTTGGGCTGCAAGAAGGCACCGGTGTCGATGGGCGCATTCTCCGGATGGAACATCTCAGCGGTCAGGTGGCCGAAGTCGGGTTGGTCAACGCCGAGTTGGCGCTGCATCGCCGCCGAGGTCAGGCCCACTTTGTAGCCCTTGATCACAGCGCCATCGGCTGTCCAGGCCTCCACCTGGGCGAGTTGGATGGCATAGGCGTCATCCAAAGTGAGACTGGGTTCGCGCTCACTGATCGGCGCGATCGGACGCTTGGTCTGGTAGGCCTCCAACAGTTCATCGGCATACCTGTGGCTGACAAGCATCTTCGAGCCCCTCCTCGCAGTGATGAGATCTCTGGACCCGGTGCAGAACACCAGGTCGGTGAGTTGCGGCAATCTTTCGCGGGATCGGAGCCCACCGGCATAGCCATGTCCCGTCTCACGGGACACGAGTTCAGGTCAATCGAAATACGCTGCACCTCTACTGCTCAGCGACACCGAGACGTATGCTCCGGCCATGACCACCGCTGTGAGTACCGACGGACCGCTGCATCGCATGACGCGAGTCCTGGAGTCCTTCAGCACGCGTGATCGCGAACTGTCGGCCGCGGAGTTGTCTCGGCGTAGCGGTCTGCCCCGGTCGACTGCTCATCGCCTGGCGACCGAGATGACCTCAGTAGGGCTGTTGGAACAAACGCCCGATGGCCTGTACCGGCTGAGCATGCGGCTGTTCGAATGGGGCCATCTTGCCGTCTTGGCTGACGGCCTGCGGGAGTCAGCGGCGGGGCACTTGGCCGATCTGGCCAATATCACCCGCGAGACCGTCCATCTGGCGGTCATGGAGGGTCACGATGTGGTCTACCTAGACGTGATTCGAAACTCTGCAGCACCCTTCCTGAACTCCCGCCCGGGGGGTCGGATGCCACCTTCATGTACCGGTGTCGGCAAGGCGATTCTGGCCCATTCAGCTCCGCAACTGGTCGAGGAGCTGATCAGCGAGGGGCTGCCGAAGTTGACTCCTCATTCGGTCACCGATGGCGCCATTTTGCGGGCACAGTTGAAGCAGGTCCGTCGTACCGGGTTGGCCTACGACCAGCAGGAGAACGCCATCGGAACCATCTGCTGCGCCGCCCCGGTGTTCGGAGTCGGCGGCGAGGTGATCGGGGCAGTGTCGGTCACCGGACGCACCGATCACCTGAGACTGGATCGGGTGGGCATGGCGGTGCGATCAACGGCGGCGAGCATTTCCCGTGCCCAGGGAGGGCTGCCGCCGGTGCGCCGGGAGTCCTGACTCCTCGGCGCACCTTGGCCGGCGACCACCGACATCCGTCACTGCAGATCGGCAGCCTCACCCGGCCTGACTCAGGCGCTGTGGCGCAGCGTTTCGAGGATCGGTGTGGTGGGTCGGCCCAGCAAACCGGAAAGATTGCCGGTTGTAGTTCCCAGTTCCCCGGCTGCGATGGCGGCATCCACGCCCAGAATGAACCCGATCAGTCCGGCGTCCAGGCCCACTGCGGTTAGTGCTGCGCCCTTCTCTTCGGCGCTCACATAGCGAGCCGTCACCGGACGACCCAGCACGGTGGCGAAGTCGGCGGCCAGGTCATCGAAGCTCCAGGCGACATCACCGGTGAGGGTCAGCGTCTGGCCCACATCAGAGCCCGCCAGCACGATCGCGGCAGCCTCGGCCAAGTCGGTGCGTGCAGCGCTAGCGACACGTCCGTCTGCGGTGGCGGTAAGAATCTCACCGGTCTGGGCGGCGGTGGCGAGGTCGGCCAAGTAGTTCTCGTGGTACCAGTTGTTGCGCAGAATCACATGCGCCACCCCGGAGGCTGCCAGGGCTTGCTCGGTGGCCCAATGTTCGGGTGCGACCGGGTTGATGGAGGTATCGGCGCTCGGGGCACTGGTGTAGACCAAGCGTCCGACTCCAGCGGTCTTCGCGGCATCGATGACCGCCTTGTGCTGCTCGGCGCGCTTGCCGAACTCGGTTCCCGAGACCAGGAGCAGTGAGTCGACTCCGGCCAGGGCAGGTGCCAGCTGGTCAGGCCGGTTGTAGTCAAATTCGCGAACCGTCACACCCTTGGCGACAAGGTCGGTGGCGGCATCGGGACGGCGCACCAACGCCACGATCTGATCGGCCGGCGTGCCGCGACGCAGCAGGTGTTCGACGACGAGCCCGCCAAGGTGGCCGGTGGCGCCAGTAACGGCGAGAGTCATGATGTTCTCCTGAGGTAGGTTGCTTACGATTGATTAGCACTATACTACAGTTAGGAACTTTGCCAAGGGGTAACTATGACCGAAGCCTTCAACGCCTTCAGCCCGCTGTGTCCATCGCGTTCAGTGGTCGATGACGTGACCGATCGGTGGCCTGCGCTGGTACTGGTCGCCTTGCTGGAAAAGCCGCGCCGCTTCGCCGAGGCCGCCCGCACCGTGGGCGGGATCAGCGACCGGATGCTGTCGCGAACCCTGGCCACCTTGGTCGCCGATGGCTTAGTCGTGCGAACCGACCACGGTGACCAGCACGTCGAATACGAGCTCAGCGCCACGGGCCGACCTATCGCAATTGCCCTGGAGGACGTTGTCGCGGCGGTCTACGAGGCGATGCCCGAGATTCTTCGATCCCGAGCAGCCCACCTGCGGTGACCCTCACTGCCAGGCGAGCGAAATGCTTCCGCGATCATCGCGAGATGGCTACAGTCGAAAAATGAGTTCCGCCCCAGCGTCGGCCGATGCCCAGGGTCAGGCCTTGGGTTGGCGGATTCCGCGCAAGGCGCTCGCCCAGAGCGTGATAGCTACGCTGGTCCTCGGCATTCCCGCCGTCGCCGGGTTCACCATCTCAGGAATCACCGGCGTTATCGGGGTCTTCTTCGGAGCCTTGGTCGCCTTGCGTCCGGCTTTGGGAATGCGGCCGCTGTCAGCACTGGGACTGTCCATTCCCGGGGCTCTGACCGCGGCGGTCGCCGTCACCGTGACCGATCAACCGGTGGCGGCTGCGAGTTTCGTGGCCTTGTGCTGCCTTCTGGTCGCACCGGCAAACGGCATCTCCGACGGACTGCTGGCAGCCATCCCCTCAGTCGCGGCGGTACTGGTCGCCACGACGACCACTGTGTCGCCAGCGGCGATGATCGGGTGGATGTTGGTCGGCAGCCTCGTGGCAATCGCGTTGGGCCATTGGCTGGGTCCGCTACCCATGTCGCCGGGCATCGACTCTGCACGCTCCTGGCGGCACGCCGCAGTGATGGCGCTTGCGGTCGGTGCAGTCACCTATGTCGTGCTCGCCTGGCACATTCCGCACGGCTACTGGGTCGCGCTGACCCTGACGGTGGTACTGCGCCCCGTGGGCGATGGCACCCGCGACAAAGCCTGGGCCCGGGTGTTGGGAACCATCGGCGGTGCGACCGCCGCCGTGGTCGTAGCACCCTGGCTACCACCGTGGGCGATCTACACCCTGGTCGCCTGCTGTGTGCTGCTCGCCGTGGGCTATGCCATAACGAAGGATTACGCCCGCCAGATTGCTTTCGTCACACCACCGCTGGTGCTCCTGGACGGCAGCCCCGAAACCACTGGCTTGGAGCGGATCGGCAGCACGATTACCGGCGCCTTACTCGCTGCGGTGATCGCCCTCGCCCTTACGTGGTGGGAGAACCGCGACACCGCGCCGGAACTCAGCCCGGATTCGTGACCGGCCCGCGACTCAGACCGCGACGCGAATCGCGGCCAGGATCGTCGAAGTGAGTTCGTGAAATCGACCGCCAACCTCGATTCTCGGCGGATCGAGGTACCAGCCGATCTCCGCCCCAGGAACCACGCCGAGAGCGGCGAGCTTCGCCAGCACCAGCGAGTCAGCGTCACTGACTCTGACTACCCGATAGCTTCCCGGCAACGCCTGACTCAACGACAACGCCAGCGCCCGAGACGCCAGCGTCCCGTCGGTGCGCGGAATGGTATCGCCGTGCGGATCGACGAGGGGAAAGCCGAGCCGATGGTCGATGCGGGCCAACAATTCCTCCGATACCGCGTGCTCCAACCGCTCGGCCTCATCATGGACTTCATCCCAGGCGTAGCCGAGCTCGGTGGCCAAGAAAGTCTCCAAGAGCCGATGGCGACGCACCATCACTACCGCAAGGCGCTGCCCGAGCTCAGTGAGTTCGGCCGGACGGTAGGGCTGATAGCTGAGCAGTCCTTGGCCCTCCAGGCGACGCAGCGTCACCGACACATTGGCCGCTGTGGTGTGGAATCGCCGCGCCAGCCCCGTGGTCGTGATCGGCGGATCGCCCCACTCGGTGGCTGACCAGATCACCTTCAGATAGGCCTGGGCAACCGGGGTCAGCTCTTCGACGTCCATCAGCCCAGCCCCACAATCGTCAACACGATCAACGCTACATTCAGCGCCACGATGAGCCCCACAACGATCCAGGCGATCACCCTCAGGCCGACACGATTCGCCATGACTCCCATCACTGCGGAATCGCTGGTGATCAGCACTAGCGGGATCAGCGCGAACGGAATGCCAAAGCTCAGCAGCACCTGACTCAGCACCAGTGCCCAAGTCGGGTCCACCCCGAGCCCCAGGATGATCAGGGCCGGGATGAGCGTCACCACCCGTCGGATCAACATCGGGACGCGAACCTTCAGCAGCCCCGCCATGATCGACGCCCCGGCATAACAGCCCACCGAGGTGGACGCCAAACCCGAAGCCAGCAGCCCTACGGCGAACAATGCAGCGACCACCGGGCCCATCGTCGTCGCGATGACCTGATGGGCTCCTTCAATGGAGTCAGTACCGGCAACACCGAAGAAGTTGGCAGCCGCCAACAGCAGCATGGCGACATTCACCGTGCCGGCGATGAGCATGGAGACGAACACATCCCAGCGGGTGGCCTGCAGCATGCGGGGCAGTTCGGCAGGCTTGGGGTGATGCCGGTCTCGGGCCAAAGCAGAGTGGACGTAGATCGCATGTGGCATCACAGTGGCCCCCAGCAGGCCGGCCGCAAGCAGCACCGAATCCACGCCATCGAATCGCGGCACCAGCCCAGCGGCAACCTGACTCCAGGACACATCAGAGACGAACAGCCCGGCGGTGAAGCCGACCGTGATCACCAACAACAGCCCCATCACCACGAACTCGAAAGACTTCTGCCCGCGCCGATTCTGAACGGCCAACAGCAGCATCGACACCACTCCGACGATGATTCCGCCCATCAGCAGCGGCACCCCGAACAAGATCCACAACGCAATCGCCCCACCCAGCACCTCAGCGAGGTCAGTGGCTACCGCCACCAGTTCGGCCTGCGCCCAATAGGCAATGCGTGGCCCGCGTCGCATACGAGCGCCCAGCAGTTCCGGCAGGCTGCGCCCGGTGACCAACCCAGTCTTTGCAGACAGGTATTGCACCAGCATCGCCGCGAGGTTCGCCAACACCACGACCCACACCAATAGGTAGCCGAAGCGGGCCCCGGCAGTCAGGTTGGCGGCAACATTTCCCGGATCGACATAGGCGATCGCGGCCACAAAGGCCGGCCCCCATAGCCACGAAACTCGCCGAGGGCGACGCGGTGAGCGCGGATCATCCTCGACAATCGCGGCGGATGGAGCACTCATAGAAGTTAAGTTACCTTTACTTTTCGCCTTCTGGTGCCGCCCCGCCCGAAATTCCACCATCGAACATACGAGGAACCGCCATCGTCGCGATGAGAGAATCGAGTCGACCCCAGGAGCAGGCATGCCATCGATCGAATCCTCACCCGGCCGCGACGCCGTGCTCGCCGAGAAGTCCGATGCCGTGACGCGCATGGGCGCGATGATGCTCACCTCAGGCACTGGCTCTTACCGGGTCAAGGCGGCCATGGGACGTACCGCAGAGGCACTGGGCATCGATCAACTCGACGCCCAGGTCAGCCTGAATGAAATCGTGGCCACCACCCGATCAGGAAAACGCTTCCGTACCCAAGTGGCCGAAGTGGCCGCCCCTTCGGTCAACGCTGATCGCATCAGCTCACTGCTGCGGGTATCGCTGGGCGCGCGCCCGGGCACGACCGCTGCCGAATTGCACCAGCAGCTCGATGCGGTCGAACAGCGCCGCCCGCTCTACGCGTTGCCCGTCGTGGCGCTGGGCGCCGCGGCGGCTTGCGGGGCCTTCGCCTTCCTGAACAACGGGCGCTGGCAGGAGTGCCTGGCGGCCGCTCTCGCGGCGGGCATCGGCAAGGTGACTCAGATACTTCTCAACCGGCAACGCCTGAACCACCTGGCGGTCGTGGCCATCTCTGCGGCCACGGCCGGACTGGTCTATCTCGTTCTCGCCCAGATCATGCTGATGCTGCCCTTCGAGGTGCGCATTCACCAGGCCGCTTTCACCTCAGCCATCCTTTTCCTCGTCCCGGGATTCCCGCTCGTTACAGCCGCTTTGGACTTGGCCCGCTTCGACTTCACTTCGGGGGTCTCCCGCCTGCTGTACGCCACCTTGATCACACTGGCGGCAGCCGTGGGCGTCTGGACCGTGGCCATGGTCTACGGCCTCACCCCCGGTGAGATCCCAGCCCTCGACCTCCCGCTACCGGTACTGGCGACGTTGTGGCTGGTCGCCGGCTTTGTCGGCGTCCTCGGATTCGCAGTGACTTTCAACACGCCTTTGCCGATGGCTCTCAGCGGCGCCGTCATCGGTGCGTTGGCGAACACCGGACGGCTGGTCGCCACCGATGTTGGACTCAACGCTCTCGCTGCCACGGTTCTGGCGACCACGGTGGTTGGACTGCTCGCGGCGTGGGCCAGCCAACGCCTGCCCGCCCCACGCATCATTCTCTCGGTACCAGCGGTGCTGATCATGATCCCGGGCGCGGCTGCCTACCGAGCACTGGTAGCAGGCATCGACCGCGATCCGCTCACCGCTATCACCAACGGCTCGGTCGCGCTCGGCATCCTGGTGGCCATGGCAATCGGCCTGGTACTGGCTCGCATGCTCACTGATCCGGCCTGGACCTCACCCACGCCGCGCTGGACCCACATGCCGAGCACTCACGCACAGCAGGTCGTGCGGGCCGCCGAGGCCACCGACCCCGATTCGGCCCGCCCCGACTAGCTGCCCAAGATCAGCGTCGCAACACCCCGGGGGACAACGCCACCTGATCCAACAGTGCATCCGCTGCGGCACTGGACGCCGGGGTACCGATCCGAACCGGCTGCAGCACCAGGTTCGATGCACCGCGTTGCTGCAGTTGCGCAAGCAGCTCAGTCACGGCCTCAGCGCTGTGGTACCGCGGGTCGACGGTGATGCGCACCTCGTAGTCCACCCCGGCGTCGAGTACCCGATCCAGGCTGTCAAAGGCCCGCTGCGCAGAGTTCTGCCGTCCGGTGATCGCCGGATATTGCTGCGGCAACCCTTTGATGTCCAAGCCCACCCAGTTCACCAAGCCCAACAGCTCCCGCAATCGGCGAGGGTAGGCCCCAGAGGTGTGCAGACCCACGAGGTAGCCGCGTTCACGCACCTCGGCCATCGCCGCGGGGAGTTGCGGCGCACGGGTAGGTTCGCCACCTGAGAAGACCACGCCGTCCAACAGCCCGCTGCGTTGTTGCAGGTGCTCGCCCACGGCCTGCCACTGGATCGATGCCGGAGTTCGCGGATCAATCAGGTCGGGGTTGTGGCAGTAACCACAGCGCCAGGGGCAGCCTTGGACGAATACCGTTGCGACGAGCCGGCCCGGCCAGTCGCAGGTAGACAGACTGGTCAAGCCGGCGATCGGCAACAGCGAGGCGTCGAACTCCCCCACCGGGTCAGCAGTTGGCTGATCGAACCTTGCTCGAGCGCCGAGGCCTGCTGAAGGGTTGCTCACACCAGCACCACCGACTCTTCGAAGGCAACGCGCTCGGCGAACTCACCCTGCTTACCGATGTTGAAGCTGGTCACTGGCCGGTGGTAGCCCATGACCCGGGTCCACACTTCGCAGATTTGTTCGGTGCCCGCTGTTGCGCAGTCCGGGCAGGTGGGGTGTTCCCCGGCGAGATAGCCGTGGGAAGGGCAGATCGAGAAGGTCGGAGTCACCGTGATGTAGGGAAGCCCGAAGTTGGTCAGCGAGCGCCGCACCAGGTTCTTGCAGGCCTGCGCGCTCGATATCCGCTCACTCATGTACAGATGCAACACGGTTCCCCCGGTGTACTTGCGTTGCAGCTCCTCCTGCCGGGCCAGCGCCTCGAAGGGATCGTCAGTGAAGCCCACCGGCAACTGCGAGGAGTTGGTGTAGTAGGGGTTGACGTCGGTGCCGGCCTGCAGGATGCCGTCAAAGCGCTTTCGGTCCTCTTTGGCGAAGCGGTAGGTGGTGCCTTCGGCCGGGGTGGCCTCCAGGTTGTACAGATGCCCGGTGAGCTCCTGGAACTCCACCATGCGGGCGCGGACATGGTCCAGAACGCGCACCGCTAATACATGACCCTCGGGATCGGTGATGTCGAAACGATCACCGCTGAAGTTGCGGATCATCTCGTTGACCCCGTTCACCCCGATGGTCGAGAAGTGATTGCGCAAGGTGCCCAGGTAGCGCTTGGTGTAGGGGAAGAGTCCTTCGTCGATATAGCGCTGAATCACCTTCCGCTTCAGCTCCAAGGAGTCCTTGGCCAACTGCAGCAGACGATCCAGAGCCAACAGCAAGCCGGGCTCATCATCGGAATGGGTGAAGCCCAACCGCGCCATGTTGATCGTGACCACACCCAGGGACCCGGTTTGCTCGGCCGAGCCGAACAGTCCGTTGCCGCGTTTGAGCAGTTCGCGCAGATCCAGTTGCAGGCGGCAGCACATCGAGCGGACCATGTTCGGGCTGAGGTCGGAGTTGATGAAGTTCTGGAAGTAGGGCAGTCCGTACTTGGCGGTCATCTCGAACAGCGCCTCAGCATTGGGCGAGTCCCAGGCGAAGTCCTCGGTGATGTTGTAGGTCGGAATCGGGAAGGTGAACACCCTCCCGGAGGCGTCCCCGGAGGTCATCACCTCGATGTACGCCTTGTTGATGAGGTCCATCTCGGCCTGCAGGTCGCCATAGCGGAAGTCCACCTCGCGACCGCCGATCACCGGCACCTCATCGCGAAGGTCCTCGGGGCACACCCAATCGAAGGTCAGATTGGTGAACGGCGTCTGGGTGCCCCAGCGGGAGGGCACGTTGAGGTTGTAGATCAGCTCCTGAATGCTCTGCAGGACCTCCTCGTAGCTGAGCTGATCCAACCGCACGAAGGGTGCCATGTAGGTATCGAAGGAGCTGAAGGCTTGAGCCCCGGCCCACTCGTTCTGCAGGCAGCCCAGGAAGTTGACGATCTGCCCGACCGCTGAGGACAGGTGCTTGGGCGGGGTGGAGTCGATCTTGCCGGGGACGCCATTGAGGCCCTCGCGCAGCAGCGTCTTCAGCGACCAGCCCGCGCAGTAGCCGCTGAGCATGTCGAGGTCGTGAATGTGGAAATCGCCCTCGCGGTGGGCCGCTCCGATCTCAGGGGCGTACACATGGGAGAGCCAGTAGTTAGCGGTGATCTTGCCAGAGCTGTTCAGAATCAGCCCACCCAGGGAGTAGCCCTGGTTGGCATTGGCGTTGATGCGCCAGTCGGAACGATCGAGATACTCATTGATCGAGTTGGCGACGTCGACCATGGCGTGTTTGGTGTCGCGAAGCTTGTGGTGCTGCTCGCGGTACACGATGAAGGCCCGCGCAGTGGCGGTGTAGCCCGAATCCAGCAGCAGATGTTCGACGGCGTCCTGGATCTCCTCCACATGCGGAGTGGTGCCGCGCCGTCCCAGCCGAAGCCCGATCTGCCGAGCCAACAGGTGGGCGTCGGCACCGTCCAGCTCACCGGTGGAAGTGCCTGCGCGGGAAACGGCCGATTCGATCTTGGCCAGGTCGAACTCGACCCGGGTCTGATCGCGTTTGGTGATGTGGGTGGGGGTTGCCAGTTGGTTCATGGGGAGTCCTTTGTTGATGCCTCTCGCACCCGGAACAGCAGCGTTCTCAGGAGTGGACAAAGGACCGACCTGGCCCCGAGCCAGCCCTCCCACGAGGCTGCGTCACCGGCACTTCGCGGCGCGAAGTGGCAGGGCAGGTCTTCGGACTCGTGGGCAGGAACCGGCGATGCCGGCTCGGGCCTAATGGCCGTCGCTTCCCGGGATTGCTCCCAGTGCTTGTTGACGGCTTTCGTTCCCACTCACCGCTGCGGGGCAGCTCCGGATTCACACCGGATTCCCTCTTTCGACGACTCCCCTGGATGGAGAGCCGAACCCTTGCGGGAACCACTATATGCGGTGACTTACATCGATGTAACTAACTAGATGCAGTCTTCTCACGCAGTATCGAAGTGTCAGGACCTCAGACTCTTCGAGAGTCGATCAGCTTCGAATACCACAGCGCGCTGGCCTTCGGGATGCGCCGTAGGTGTCGGTCGACGCGCACCACGCCGAATCTCTTGCTGTAGCCCAGCGCCCACTCGAAGTTGTCCATCAGCGACCACACCAGATAGCCGCGAACGTCGGCCCCGTCGGCCCGAGCCCGCTGTACCGCTCGTAGATGCTCGCGCAGATAATCGATCCGATCAGCGCTGTCGTCGACGAACCCGGACGCATCAGGCACATCCTCGAAGGCCGCCCCGTTTTCGGTGATCACCATCGGCACGCCGGCTGCGCCGGTGTAGTCCTGATGCAACCGCATCAACAACCGATACAGGCCATCGGGTTCGATCTCCCAACCCATCGCGGTGCGAGGCAGCCCACGACTCACCTCGACCGCCTGCGGCGCGGATACATTGGCGCTCGCCGTGTTCGACTCGCCCGTACCGACCGCGATGGCCTGGGTCGTGTAGTAGTTCACACCGAGCACATCCAGGGGTGCAGCAATGGTCTCCAGGTCGCCGTCAGCCACCACATCCTCGGGCCACACCCCGGCCAGATCCGCCAACACATCGGCCGGATAGCGCCCGGTGAACAGTGCATCGGCGAACAGTCGATTGGCCGTGCCGTCGACACGGCGAGCCGCCTCATGATCGGCTGCAGAGTCGCTGGCCGGCACCACCGGTGTGAAGTTCAGTGTGATACCCAGCTGCGCCTGCGGGTCGGCTGCCCGGAGCGCCCGGACGGCACGTCCATGCGCCAACAACAGGTGGTGGGCCGCCTGCAGGGACTCCACCGGATCGGTATGGCCGGGCGCATGTACCCCGGCCGCGTACCCCAGGAACGCCGAGCACCACGGCTCATTCAGCGTGGTCCACGTGCGCACCCGGTCACCAAGCCGGTCGTGAACGGCCAAGGCATACTCCACGAAACGATCAGCAGTGTCGCGATTGGTCCAGCCGCCTGGCAGCGCTGCGGGAAGATCCCAGTGGTACAAGGTGAGCCAAGGGCTGACCTGGTGCTCCAGCAACTCATCGACCAGTCGGGAGTAGAAATCCATCCCGGCGGAGTTGACCCGGCCCTCAGCGAATACCCGCGGCCACGACACCGAGAATCGGTAGGTCTGCAGGCCCAGGTCGGCCATCAGCGCGACATCGTCGCGCATCCGGTGATAGTGGTCGCAGGCGATACTGCCGTCTTCGGAGTTGAGGATGCGTCCGGGCTCACGACAGAACACGTCCCAGATGGAATCGACGCGACCGTCCTCGCTGATCGCGCCTTCCACCTGGTAGGCGGCCGTGGCGGCGCCGAAGGTGAAATCGTCGGAAAACTCAACCGGAGTACTCATCGACGCGCTCCCTTTCATCGTTGAACGAAGCGTCAGGGGTTCACGCCGTCCTCAGCGCTCCCCGTAGTCGCTGGCGCGACCAAGACAAACCTACGACTGACTGGGACCCTCATCAGATTCCGCAGGAGAAGCCGGTGCCGGTGCCGGCGGTGCAGCAGGCTCGGAGTCGCCGGACTTGATCGCCTGGGTCTCCTCCTTGAACTCCCGAATCGCCTTTCCGGCATTCTTGCCCAGATTGGCAACCTTCGCCCCTCCGAACAGGACCAGCGCCACCACCGCGAGGATGACCCACTCCCAGCCGCCAAGATTCGGCATGACTTTCTCCTTCAGACTCAGTTCGATGCAGTTCTACACGATGGGAGGCGGCTGTGTACACGCCGCATCGGTGTCTGCATCGCTACCCAACGGTAACCCCATCACGGTAAAACCACGCAGTCCGTGGCCTCTCGAACCAACGACCACGATCCAAGATGTCTAGCCCACACCTCAAGACACGTCGAACAAATTCAGTGCGACTGATGCTCTTGTCCCCCAAAAGGGGGGTAAATTACCCTAGGGGGCTTCCGAGAGGACCAATGATGAATAGCCCAACCGCCACCAGCCAGGCGGGATTCCTCCCGCGGTTGGTATTGGGCCGCATGCTGCACCCAGGCACACTGCCAGGTGACCGCCATGACTGACGAGCGCTTCGACGACTTTCAGCGGCTCGACACCGTCAGCCGGATTTCCGTTGCACCTGCCGGAGGATGGCGGGTGCTGTGGAAACCCTGGCGCACCGTGGTCATGCTGGCAGCCCTGCCCGGCGTGTTCACCATCAACATGTCGATCGCGGCTTGGACGTTCACACCGCTCGCGGTGGCGCTCATCGCCATGATCTCCGCAGTGCAAGCCCTGGTCATCGCCACCTTCCTGCCGCGACCCGATCAGGCTCTCGTCACGACGTGCGGCGCGATTCCGCCGCTGACCCTCTTCGCAGCCAGCATCCTCCTGGCGGAACTCCCCAAGGACGTATCCATGGGCTTCATGGCGCTGGTGATCGTCGGCGTCGGCGCTGTCCTGCGCTTCTTCGGTACCACCTGCAAGGTCTAGCGCCCAGGCGCGCCGATGACATCCTGACGGATGATTCTCGGCTTGGCCGGATCAGGTGAGGGTGAACTCGTCACCGTCGGTGGTGCGTGCCTGGATTGCGTAGGTGCCCGCCCGTAGGTCGGCGTTCAACGTGGCGCTGGCCCCGGCTCGGCGCCACGTGATCACCATCTGATCATCACCGGTTTCGGCCACCTCGCAGGTGGCGTCGAAGCCGAACGCAGGGAACTCGCGGCGGAAGCGCAACAGCTCCAACTGACCCAGCACCACCGGTTTGGTGAGCGCCTCAGCCACTTGGGCGGTACTCAAATTCGTGCGATTGATCTCTTTGTGTCCATCGGCGCCCGCGCGGGCTACCGCCTCCAGATCGTTCTCGCCAGCGAGCAGATCCAAGTACCACACCTGCGGCTTACCGGGCAGGAAGATCTGCAACGCTCGCGCCAACAGCAGCCGATCAGCGCGGGCACCCAGAGCACTGAAGTAGGTGGCGTTCACCTGGTAATACACATTCTTGGCGCCGTGCAGATCCTTCACCCTGCCGCCACGGCCGGTGACCACCGCGATCAGCGACTCGATCCGTTCCTCGGGAAGCAGCCCGCGCAGGTCCAACAGCGGAATACCGTCATGGCTGCCCAGCATGTTCACGGTGTCGATGCCCTGTTCGAGCAGTTCTGAGATCCAGCGTTTCAGCACGGTGGCATCGGCGGTCTCGATGGCGTCCAGGATGAGTCCGGGGGCGAAGAAATCGTAGGTGAGGTAGCCCAGCGCGCTGAGGGTGCGATGGATCCCCTCGTCGTAGCGAGAGTGAATCTCGGGCAGCAGGACCAGCCCTCGCGCGTCGGCGAGTTCCTTGATGGCGGCCAGCAGCCACCAGGTTCCCGGGTCATTGAGGAAGTTCCGGGCACCAGGCTGTTTGGGGGCATAGGCGAAGGCATCCAATCGGACGATGCGCGCCCCGTAGCCGGCCACGGTGTCCAGAGTCCTGGCGTAGAACTCCCACACCGATTCCGAGGTGATGTTCAGATCTACCTGCCCGCTATACCGACGCTGTCCGTCCACCTCCGTCACCGCCTGGTAGAAGGTGTTCCAGTACGGCCGCTCGGTGCCGTCCGCGAGGCGGACCATCACGATCGGCAGACCGGGCTTACGGAAGAACATGTCGGCGATCAGCTCCGGGTCGGGCTGAATGTAACCGTCGTCGGTCATGGTGCCGTGCCCGGCCCAGAAGGCGTTCCAGTCGATGAAGAAGTCGGCATAGGCGGAGGCATCGCCGCGGGCGAGCAGGTCCTGGAACTGCGGGGAGTTCATCGACGCATGGTTCAGGACGAAATCCAGCTTCAGATCGATCCCCGCTGCCGCCAGCCGGGCCAGGTCCTCGGGCCGCGCCAGATCGGTATTGAGTTCATAGTCGATCACCGAGAACCCTCGGTCGAGGTCGGAGTGATAGAGAGTCGGCAGCAGATAGGCCGAAGCGAAGACTCCGGCCACCTGTGGACGCTCCACGAAATCGGCCACGTCGGCGAGGGATTCCCCCAGGCTGTCTGGATAGCAGTTCAGCATCGGACCGCCGTCGGGCCGGGCTTTCCCCAACTGGGCTCGGTACTGGGCTTCGTCGATCACCTCTCCGGACTTGGCCACGATGATCGCGGCACGCCGGGACTGTGCTTGGAGTTTGGCCTGCTCCAGTTCCAACACCACCGTAGTGAAGGGCGAATCGACCCCGCGGTCTCGCGCCCGTGAACGCCGGTGCGCAAGTGTCTCCTCCGGGGTGCTGTGCAACAGGATCGGCAGGTCCACACCGGTCAGGTACGGCGAGTTGCCATGGGTCCATTCCACGACGATCACGGCGATGCCGCTGACATCGACGTCGTCGTACCACAGCTCCGCCTCACTACGCCCCATGCGCTTGAGCCGTAGCGTGGTCGCGCCAGCGTGGAACTGGGCGAGGATGGCGTTGATCTCGGCGAAATCGATCTCGGCTTCGCTACCCAGGTAGGCATCCAACGCCGACCGCGCTGCACCGTGATAGGCAGCCAACCACGGATAGGCATCGATCAGGGCGGGGTCGGCGTCACGATCCTGGTCCTGCAACTCGGCCAGCACGGCCATCACCTGAGGCGACACCTCGGTGCCCAGCGCCTGTGCTCCAGCCTCGCGATACACGCGCAGCCGCTCGTCATCATTGGCGCCCGGTATCCGCCGCGGATAGTTGTCGCCGGAGAGCACATAGGCGCCCACACCGTGGGCGGACAGACCGTAGGCCAACAGCGACCCGATTTCGGACTTGCCCACCCCGGAGCCACCGTGCACCGAAACCACCGCCCGGCGATGCGGGTCGGCATCGAGGATCGGCAGCAGGGCATCCCACAGCGACGGGAAAATCTGCTGCGCTTTGGTCAGGTGTTCGGCGTTGATCTCGATGCGATCACCCGGCATGTCCCCGGTGGGCACAGCGGCAAGATCAATCTGCTCGGGAAAGGTAGCCACATTGTTCCTTCCGACAGCAACGATGTCAGCCTAGCTGGAAACCACCATGCCGCCGGGGTCCCGGATCGTAGCCCGAAGTGAGAAAAGGCCCCTGCCCGGGGGGATGGGGCAGGGGCCTTAGCACCGACTATAGGCGCGATTTCATTCGAATGTCACCCTTTTGGGGGACACTAAGCACTGCTGCTCAGCTCTGGGCTGCTTCAGCCTCGGCCTTGAGCTTTTCCATATCGAGGCCCTTGACCTGCTCGACGAGATTCTCAAAGGTCGACTTGTTCAGCGCCCCGGGCTGGCGGAACACCAGATAGCCGTCGCGGAACGCCATCAGCGTCGGGATGGACGTGATTTCAAGGCCGGCAGCCAAGCCCTGCTCGGCATCGGTATCGACCTTGGCGAACACCGCGTCAGTGTTGGTCTCGGACACAGCTTCGAAGACCGGCGCGAACATTCGACAGGGCCCGCACCACGCGGCCCAGAAGTCGACGAAGACGATGCCGTTGTCTTTGATGGTGTCGCCGAAGTTCTCAGCGTTCAGCGCGATTGTTGCCATGGTTGGATCCTCCCGGGTTTTCGGTCCTGCCTGAGTCGAACGCTCTTCGCGTGGCGGGTATTCCCCGGATCCGGTTCGCGCGAGCGGCTCATGCCGCCACGAAGATCTGATCAGCCACCGTTGCCGGCAGCGAGACCTGACGTCCGTCGGCCCGCAACACCAGCATTCGACCCAGCAATGCGGCGCCGACTTCGCGCCCAGGCAGCATGCCGACTTCCGCCAGTACCTGCAACACTGCAGCGTCGGCCTGCAGCGCCTCACTGAGACGCTTCAGGACGACCACATGGTCACGACCATCGCCGAGGGTCTCGGCCAGCACTTGCGCCCCACCCAGAAAGGCGTCGCAGGCCGAACCGCCGCCGCGCTCATCAATCGCAGGAATGGGGTTTCCGTAGGGAGATTCAGTCGGTGCATGCAACACCTCGACCAATCGGCGTTCCACATCGGTGGAGATCACATGCTCCCAGCGACACGCCTCGTCATGGACCAGCGGCCAGTCCAGGCCGATCACGTCGGTGAGCAACCGCTCGGCCAAACGGTGGCGGCGCATGACCTGAACGGCACGCGCCAGTCCGACATCACTGAGTTCCAAGTGCCGGTCAGGGTGAACCGAGACCAGGCCGTCACGCTCCATCCGGGCCACTGTTTGCGACACCGTTGGTCCGGACTGCTTGAGCCGTTCGGCGATCCGCGCCCGCAACGGGGGCACGCCTTCCTCGATCAGTTCGTAGATGGTACGCAAGTACATCTCGGTGGTATCGATCAACTCACTCATGGCCCCTCCTCTCTGAGGATTACCCGGACCCAGGTGCAGGTCGACTCTGATCTGGCGACACCTCTCACCCTACGGGCGAGCGATCACCACCGCACCGGCGGCAATCGCCACCGCGCTGACACCGCCAATTATCCAGATCATTCGAGAGTTGTCCGGAGCGACATCCTCCGAGACGGAGATCTCCTCATCGGACGCCGCTGTGGAGGTCGCCGACGGCGAGGGTGTGGAACGAGGACTCGGCGAAGGCGCGGCTACTGCCACACCCGTCGCTATCCCGAAAATCGAGCACACACTCAGCGTGCCCGCAGCGGCCAACCGCCGCAACGCCAACGTCATGGGGCAGAGCCTACCCACCCACTGGCAACAGTTCGGCCACGACCGCCGTCGACGGCCTGATCGCAGGCCATGTCGTGCCTCTACCGAAGCCGACGCACAGCCACTAGGTTGGCCCCATGAGCAGGCTGAAGCTCTGGGCGATCAGCATTGATGAAGTGCGTAGCATCGTCAGCGCCGATCCAGACACCGCCGGGCGGCTGCGCGCCGCCGCCACCGACCACTTCCACCTCGGTTCAGCGGCACCGATGGGGCTCATCGGCAAGTTGGGTCCATTTCTGCGCAAAGGCGGAGACCCGGCAGCACCGCGGCCAGAATCACCCACGGCCCAAGAGGTGGAAGATCTGCTCGCTGGACGGTTCGTACCGCCGGACCGGCTGATTCCGGCCTGGAATCTGCTGGAGTTCTGGTTGGACACGGTTGCGCACGGTTATGGGACCTGGACACTGACCGAGCCGGGCCTCAACGATTTCGACTTCGACCTCGCCCGCGCCCAAGTGCCCTCACGGTACGGCCTCAGTGATCTGTTCAAGAGTTCGCTGGGTATCACACTCACCCGCTGCCCGGGGTTGGCGGCGGGATGGGTCTCCGGTCAGCACGCCCTCGCCATGGCCGCAAACTGGCCCCACGGGATCGGCGATCTCAGCACTGAGCACGCCGAACTCGCCACCAGCGTCCTGCGATTCTTGGACGACTGGCCCGGCTGGGAGGATCAAGCCGCACGGTCAGGCCGTCCGGCTCCGGACCTGGTCGCGGTCTTCCGCACCTGATCACCGACCTTTTCGGCCTGGCACCCGGCGTGGATGCCAGGCCGAGGTCGGTCAGTGGACGAGTCCGGCGATCATTCCCTGAGCGAAATAGAGCAGGAACGCCGCTGCCACGCCATAGAGCAGCGGGTGGACGTCCTTCGCCTTGCCGAGGATAAGCTTGATCACGACGTAGGCGACGAAGCCGGCACCCATCCCGGTGGTGATGGAATAGGTGAACGGCATCAGCACGATCATCAGGAAGCCAGGGATGGCCACCTCAGGATCGGTCCAGTCGATCTCGGTCACCTGCGACATCATCAAGAAACCCACGAAGAACAACGCGGGTGCCGCTGCTTCCGACGGCACCATGTTCACCAGCGGGGACAGCACGATGGCGAAGAGGAATGCCAGGCCGGTGACAATGGATGCAATGCCGGTACGCGCTCCCTCGCCGACACCAGCCGCCGATTCAATGTAGGAGGTATTGGACGACACCGAGCCCACACCGCCGGCGATGGCCGCCAGGGAGTCCACCAGCAGAATCTCCTGGGAGCGTGGCGGGTTGCCGTCCTCCTGCAGCAGATCACCTTCGGCGGCGACAGCCACCATGGTGCCCATGGTGTCGAAGAAGTCGCTGAGCAGCAGCGAGAAGACCAACAGCAGCAGCCCCAGCACTGCGCCCGGCCCCGCCGCACCGGTGAATGCGCCGAACATGTCCGGCAGCGGAAGACCGAAGCTCGGTGTGTGGAAGTCGGTCAGCATCGGCACGTTCAACTTCCAACCGGTGGGGTTGACCAGTTTGCCGGCCGCGTCGAACATGCCTCCGGTCTTGGTCAACACCTCGACGATGACGGCGAGCACCGTTCCGGCCAGAATCGCGATCAACATGGCGCCCTTGACCCGGCGCACATAGAGCACGATCAGGATCAGCAAGGTGATCAGGAAGATCCCAATCGGCCAGCCTTGCAGGGCGCCGTTGACGCCCAGTTCGACCGGTACCGCACCGCTCGCCTGCTGGCGCACCACGCCAGCGTCATACAGCCCGATGAAAGCGATGAACAACCCGATCCCCACCGAAATGCCGGCCCGCAATGGCCGCGGCACCGCATTCAAAATCGCTCGACGGAAACCGGTCAGCACCAAGATGGTGATCAGGATGCCCTCCCACACCACCAGCCCCATGGCCTGCGGCCAGGTCATCTGAGGCGCGATCGTGTAGGCGACCAGGGCGTTCAATCCCAGACCGGTGGCAATGGCAATCGGGAACCGTCCATAGACACCCATCAAGATGGTCATCAGGCCCGCGATCAGGGCGGTAGCCACCGCCACCATCGCGATCGACGTGCCGACCGCACCATCGGCCGCGATGGGCTGGCCGGTGATCAGGTTGCCGTTCTTGTCAGGGACAGTGCCAATGATCAGCGGATTCAGAACGATGATGTAGGCCATCGTGAAGAAGGTGACCAGACCGCCGCGAATCTCGCGACCGACGGTGGACCCTCGTTTGCTGAGCTCGAACCATGAGTCCAAGCCCCTATTCGGTGTGGAGGACGGCGGAGCCGTCGTGGAGCCAGCATTTGCCATGGCGGAATGCTATTGGTCGAAGGATTGGCCTTAAGGTGCTGTCCGTGACGCAGAACGCCGAAGATCGCAAGCCCGCCCTGATACAGGCGCCCGTGCGAGCGCTCGACCCCGACGGATTCGCCGTCGTGGGCTCAGGCACGGTGGCCTTCGCGTTGGGCGTCATCGTGTGCTGGATCTACCTGGAACCCCTCACCGCGACGGGACGCCAGTGGTATCTCTACGTCGCCATCACCGGCACGATCATCGGCCTGGTCGGCCTAGGGGTTGGATTCGTGCGGCGTCACCGCCGCCAGCCGGCGCCCGAGGACTCAGTCGAAGAGTCCCTCATCGATACTGATGGTGTCCCAGACCGGGACTGAAAGATCCACCCCTCGGCTCGGCTCGGCAACATCGGAGTGCCCACCGCAACCGTGATCGAGACTCACCACAGATCCATCGGAGGGTGACAGCTCGTTGGCGCAGACGCCGAACAGGCGGCTCATACCGCCGGCAAGCGGGATGAGGAATCCACAGGTCGCGCACTCGCCGGGAGCCTGACTGGTCATCGGGTTGTCCGGTCCGCCATCGCCGGCCAGCCAACGCTCGGCTGCTTCGTCGCGTCCGTCGATCGACAACACTCGTTCTCGACCCAATCCCAACTCGGCCACAACGGCACGCACCTGACTGGCCTCGGCCGGATCAGGATCGGCGGCGTTCTCACCACCGGTGAAGCCGGGCTCCAGGCGGTAGTCGTCGATCGGGGTGGGGGCGACCACACCGGGGCTGAGATCCTTGGGGCCGACGCGATCCGACCACGGCACCCACGCTGGTGCGAGCAGGGCGTCCGTGCCGGGCACCAGTGTCACCTCGGAGACGGTGACCACCCGAGCCCGTGAAGCGCGCACCACCGTGACGGACCAACGCCACCCCGGATAGCCCGGATGCACGCACTCGAACAGATGGGTTGCCACCCGGGCATCCTCGGCGTAGACGCCGAGGTGTTCACCCACCTCCAAGACGCCAGCGCGGGCGACTGCGGCGGCCTTCGCCTGGTCGATCGCCTGCGCGCAGGCCTGGTCGAGTTCCACCGCAGCAACGCTCACACTCACAACTCCAACTCATCAGCGACGGCGCGCAGCACCGACGCAGTCTTCCCGGCCAATTTGGGGTCGGGGTAACGTCCCCGCCGGTAACCGTTACCGACGTTGTCGAGCATCTTGATCAGATCCTCGACGATGATCGCCATCTGCTCGGCGGACTTGCGGGTGGCCTTGGACAGCGACGGCGGCGGATCCAACAGCCGCACTGAAAGAGCCTGTTCGCCCTTCTTGCCGTCGATCACGCCGAACTCGACTTTTTGGCCGCGCCGCAGGCTGGTCACACCCTCGGGCAGTGCCGAGGCGCGCACGTAGACATCGTCGCCACCATCGTCTTTGGAGAGGAAGCCGAAGCCTTTCTCCGCGTCGTAGTAGCGCACCTTGCCGATGGGCATGATTCTCTCTCCCGCAGTTCCGTGGGCGATTTCGCCTGAGGATCAGCCTATCCGGTCGCGGCCCGAGGGGCACCTCGGCGAAGCCGCGTACGATTCAGACATGGCCTCCTGGACCGATGGACCCGAGTACGCGCCCACCGTGCGTCCTACTGCGTTCGTGGCACCGGTCGCCGGAGCTCTGGTCGAGCCCGAGCCTCGACAGCAGGCCGACGCAGCCGTCCCCGACGCCGAACCGACCTTCGAGCCTCCCACCGAGCCCGCACCCGACTTGCGGGAGTTGGTGCCCTCGGCGGCACCGGGACGCAACCCGAACCTGCCTTTCGAGACGATCACCACTCCGATCACCGCCACCGAGGATCCACCCAGTGGTCCGCGTGACCCTCGGCTGCCTTTCGCCGAAGCCGGGCCCCCCTTGAGTGGCTATCTGGCCGCGCCGGTGCAGCAACCGCCGCCACAGGTGAATCCGGCGCCGTTCCCCGCGCCGGGCACGCCCCAGTGGTTCGTCCCTGATCCATCCCAGCTCTATGCGCCGCCGCCCCAGATCACCATCGGCCAGATCTGGAAGGCCGCCACCAACTGGGTCATGATCCCGTTGCTGATCGGCATGTTCTTCGCCGCAATCTCACCGGTGGCACTACTGGTGGCGACCGTCAGCACAACTCAGATCGTGTACCGACGCAAGAGCGTGCGCAAGGCGGCTGGAATCATCTGGGGGGTTGCGCTGGCGCTCACCGTGCTGACTGTCTTCGCTGATCCGACTGCCGCTTTCTACGACACTTTGGCGATCTACTCGCTGGTGGGCTCCTGGGCCGCAGCGATCGCTGCGCTGGCCATTGTGGGCTCAGCGCTGCGCAACGGCGAGCCGCCCGATCAGTTGTGATCCGCCCATGACGCAGCAGCCACCCCCTCCGCAGATGCCCGGGCCTCCAGAGAGGCCCGATTTCGTGCCGCCACCACAGTGGGCACCGCCCCCACTGGCCGCCCCACCGCCGAGTTGGCCGGCTCCGGACGTTGCGACCCTGCCGGAGTCCGCTCCACCGCCCCGGGGTCGCCGGCCGGCTGTCGTCGTCGTGGCGGCCCTGATCGTCGTGGGCATGGCTGTCGCTGCGATCTGGGTCACCCCACGACTGCTCGCGCCGACCACCGATCCCACACCGGCCCCGGTCACCAGCCACCAGCCCGGTGTGGTGACGGTGACCCCCGTCCCGCAGCCGACGGCCAAGACAGTTCTCACCAGCGGTGGCGAGGTGGGTCGCCGCGTCACCTTCCGAACCGATGCGGGCACCGGCAGCCTCACCATCGCCAAGGCGACGTGGTCGCAGGCGGGCCTGATGGCACCCCCGCAGGGAGAGCAGTACCTGGTGATCGAAGTGATGATCACCTGTCAGAGCGGCACGGTGGCCATCAATAGCCTCAGTCTCGTTGCCGGAACCGATCCAGCGGTAGGCGCCGCCTTCGGCCCAGCCGTGACCGACCCGCTTCCAGGCGTAACCCTCACCTCGGGTCAGAAGGCCTCCGGGGAGGTGGGATTCGTGATTCCCGCCGACACCACCGTCATAGCTCTCCTCGCCGCCAATCGCCACACCGCAGCCACGATCGAGGTGCCCGGACCATGAGTGAACCATTCCGAACTCGCGACTTCCGGCCGGTGGAGCCCAGCCTGCGGCCCCGCCGACTGCGACAGGCGGCCAGGGCGGTGATCCTCGCCCAGGACAGCATCCTGATGCTGGCTGATACCGACCCAGGGATCCCCGGCAGTCGCTGGTGGACCACACCGGGCGGCGGCATCGATCCCGGTGAGAGCCCGTCCGAGGCGGCGGCCCGGGAGATCTTCGAAGAGACCGGGCGGGCCACCGATGCCGATGAACTGCTCGGACCGGTAGCGATCCGCTCGGTGGTTCATGGCTTCTCCGACCAGATCTTGGCCCAGCGGGAGGAGTTCTTCATTCTGCGACTGGCTCAGACCTTCGCTCCGTCACAGGAGGGGTTCACCGCCGAGGAGCAGATCACTTTAGACGGTTGGGGCTGGCTCGCGGTGAGCGAACTCGATGGCGTCACCGAACCGATCTGGCCGGCCAATGTGCGCGACTTGATCGAGTTGGCCGACCGTCCCGAGCAGTGGCCGCTGGAGCTGGGAGACATCGAGGAATCAACTCTGCCGGTAAACTGAACCGGTGCAATCCGAAGTCCCTGTCGATCATCGATACCTGGAGAAATTCCTGTGGCTGTCCATAGCCACCGCCATCGCGACGGTGGCCATCAAGGGCATGGCGGCCTGGATCACCAATTCGGTCGGATTGTGGTCCGACGCCATGGAATCCACCGTGAATCTGGTGGCTGCGATTGTGGCGTTGTGGGCGATTCGACTATCGGCCAAACCCGCCGACGACAACCATGATTTCGGCCACGGCAAGGCCGAATACATGTCGGCTGCGGTTGAAGGCACACTGATCTTCATTGCTGCGGCGGCGATCATCTACAGCGCGATCCTGCGCCTGCTGAATCCTGTCGCGCCCGAACAACTCGGACTGGGCCTGGCATTGTCGATGGTGGCCAGCGCGCTGAACCTGGGCACCGGACTGCTCCTGGTGCGCGCCGGCCGCAAGCATCGCTCCATCACGCTGGAGGCCGACGGCAAGCATCTGCTCACCGACGTATGGACCTCCGTGGGGGTGCTGGTCGGCGTCGGCCTGGTACTGCTCACCGGATGGACCGTCTTGGATCCGATCGTGGCGATCGCGGTGGGTATCAACATTCTGGTCACCGGTTTCGGGCTGGTGCGACGTTCGGTGGTGGGCCTGCTGGATGGATCACTACCGGCCGAAGAGGTCGATATCGTCACCGAGGCCGCCCGTACCGCCTGCAGCTCCTGCGATATGAAGGTGGCTCAGATCCGTACCCGGGAGTCGGGCCGGCAGCGTTTTGTCTATGTCACCTTGGAAGTTCCCGGCGACTGGACGGTGCGTCGCTCCCACGATGTGGCCGACCTTGTCGAGGACTCGGTGGACGCGGCACTTCCCGGCACCGTGACCTTCGTGCACATCGAACCAGCCGCCGATGTCTCGGCCACGGTCTGAGCGGCGTCAGTCGTGACGCAGGCGCGTCTCGGAATCGATCAGAATGCGCCACGATCGGACGAGTTCGGTGTCGACATAGGCCTTGAAGGATCGTCCCGGACGGGCTGCTGAGGAGATCTGGAACGATCGGACGCCGGCGCGGGCCAGCCATGGCACATGGTCGGGCTGCAGGCCGCCACCGGCCATGATCACGTTGGCCGCCCATGGGTCGGCCTTGGCGCGAGTCAGCAGATCGTTGAGTCCGAATTCGACACCGCGCGGCGAACCGGCAGTGAGTACCTGATCGAGTCTCGGCAGCGCTGAGAGCGCCGCCCACGCCCGGTCGGGCTCCAGACAGGTATCTACCGCACGATGGAAGGTCCACGGCCAGGAGGCATCCCCCAGCAGTTCGGCCAGCAGGGGCGCATCGATGTCGCCGAGACCGTTCAGGAACCCCAACACCATGCCATCGGCGCCGGCATCGAGGTAGCTGGACATCAACCCGCGCAGTCGTACCGCTTCTCCCCCATCGGTGCTGTAGCCGCTGCGCAGCCGCACCATCGGACGGATCTCGATCGACGTGGTGCGTCGGATGTCAGCGACCAGTTGCGGGGTCGGCGACATGCCGCCTTCTTCGAGCGATCCCACCACCATCACGCGGTCCGCACCTCCGGCATCGGCGCGTTCGGCGTCGGCAGGATGCAACGCGACGATTTCAAGCAGACCACTCACGGTTCCATGATGAGTCCCCCAGCGAGCCCGAGCCCGCCGACACGCTGCGGGCGCCTCGCGCAGCCGAGCGGAGCGGGCGGCTACGAGGCGGTGGTATCTGCCGCGGCGTACGCCTCGGAATCCACTCCTCCCGGCGGCATTCGTAGCGCCGCCAACAGCATCAGCACTGCCGAGATGGCTGCGGCGACGAACACCCCGGAAAAGGCGACGGTCACGCCGGGAATGTGGGTCTCGCCGCCACCGGCCGCGATCAGATTGTTGGCGATGGCTCCGAAGATCGCGACACCGACCGCGCTGCCCACCGAGCGGGCCAACATGTTGGTTCCGGTGACCAGACCTCGCTCATTCCAGCCCACCGACGACTGTGCAGCGATCAGCGACGGGGCCGCCGTCCAGCCGAGACCGAAGCCGATCACGAAGCAGGCCACGGCAACCGTCCAAGCCTGCGGCCACAGGCTGGCGGCAGCCAGGCCGATCGAACCCAGGGTTGCGATGGCACTTCCGAGCACGGTGGTCCGTCGAAAGCCCACCCGCAGATACACCCGACCGGCCAATGCTGCGGCCAGCGGCCAGCCCAAGGTGAGGGCGGCGACGGCGATTCCCGAGATGAGCGGCACCGCGCCCGTGGTGCGTTCCAGGAAGGTCGGAACGAAGCTGGTCACCCCAATCAGCAGTGCGCCCACTCCCAGCGAGACGGTCGTGGTCGCCCAGATCAGGCGACGACGCAGGATCGCCAGATCCAGGACCGGTTCGACCGCCCGTCGCTCCACGAAGGGGAAGACGGCCAGGGCGAGGATGCCCACCCCGAAGCTGAGGAAGCTTGCCGGCGACGTCCACTCCCACGCGCTGCCACCCTCCAGGAGGGCGAGGATCACGGCCGTAAGCCCGACGGTCAGCACGCCGGCGCCGAGGAAATCGATGTGGTGGCGGCGCGACTCCACCTGTTCGTTATATTTGCGCAGCAACGCCCAGCCCGCCACCAGCACCAGTGGGATGTTGACAGCGAAGATCCATCGCCACGAACCGAACTGGGCGAAGATGCCGCCCAGCGCTGGTCCGACCACCGATGACACGGCCCACACGCTGGCGATATAGCCCTGGACCACGGCTCGCTCGGCGACGCTGTAAAGGTCCCCGACGATGGTCATCGTCATCGGCGTGATCGCACCGGCCCCCAGCCCCTGGACCGCTCGGAAGGCGATCAAACTGGGCATACTCCACGCAAGCATCGCCAACACCGATCCCAAGCCGAACAGGGCTACGCCGACCAGGATCACCGGTTTACGCCCGATCGTGTCAGCGAGTTTGGAGTACAGCGGCACCGAAACCGCTTGGGCCAACAGATAGACGGAGAACAGCCAGGGGTACTGGTCGAATTGGCCGAGGTCGGCCACCACCGAGGGCACGGCCGTGGCGAGAATGGTGGCGTCCACCGCGATCAGCCCCGTAGCGAGCATCAACGCCATCAGGATGGCGCCGCGCGCGGATCGGAACCCTACGTCGACCGGCGGCTGATTTCCCACGGTCAACTCCAACCAAGGAGTGGCATCGCCTATTCCGCGCAGGAACCCGGGTTGCCAGGACGCTGAACGGTGGATTCAGGTTTTTGATGGCCTGGCCACGCTCGCGAACAGATAGCCCATGTCCTGCAACGTGCGGGAGTTGGTGACTTTCTTGCCCGTCGCGGCCTTGTAGGTCTTCCCTGAGCGTGTGAAGGATGCCCACACGTACCCCCCGCGCAGCGGCAAGGTTTTGACGTACACTCCCGCTTTGGCCGTGTATCGATACTTCGACGTCCCAATGTTCACCACGACCTTGGCCGAGGACTTCAGGAAGGTGACGACTTCGACTGTGTTCCGAGGCTTCGTTCCGTTCTTGGTCTTGCGCCACACCATCGGATACCGGTACTTGGGCTTGAAGGAGTATGTGTGCAGCCGATGCGAGACGAACAAACGCTCCCGCTTGATCCTGGAGGCCGTCACCGAGGTCTTCTTCGCCTTGTAGGCAGCGACGTAGTAGCTGTTCATGTCCAGCAGCGAGTAGCCGTGCTCGACTGAAGGTGCGAAGTGCGTCGTCTCGCCATAATCGTTCCAGGTGACCAGAAGGACCAGATCGGCTGCTGGCATGCCCTTCTTGGCACCGAGGGCCAGGTTCCAATTGGCCCGCAGGGTGGCGCTGTTGGCTGCCTCTTCGTAGTTCGGGCCGGCACCACCTGATCCGTGAGGACGAGCATCCTGCACCGAGACCGGCTGCATCCACAGCTTGCCGGCCTTCTTCATGATGTCGGCGTGAGACCAGGCATCGCCGGGATTGCGACCGCCCCAATCGGAACCGCCGATACTGATCGACTTCCACGCCTTGAACCGCTTCGCAGTCAGAGCCTTCCGCTCGAAAACCGGCAACAACACAGCTCGCACGCCCTTGCTCGCCATGTAGTTCAAGACGTCACGCCAGTAAGCCGGTGTATTGGCGTCAGCGGCGAAGGGAGACACAATGACTCGGCCTTTGCTGTCCTTGAAGATCACGCCCGACCGCGCAGCGTGCACCAGTTCGACCAAGTCCTTGCCGAGACTCGCCGCCTTATACGTCGGCGTCGACCCGCCGACATCGGGCTGCAGCATGATGCGGAACTTCTTGATATTCGCCGCAGCGACAAGTGTCTTCGCCCGCTGGAAGTAGGGTCGCAGGTCTGTCTCGCCCACCTTGGCGTTTGGCCACACATTCACTGCGAAACCATCAACACCACCGCGCCGGGCGTATGCGATCTCGCGCTCAAAGTTGACCAATTTCCAATTGGACGAAGCAACCGGTGGCTGAGGAACGGGTCGATCTCGAAGGTATGCCCCGTAGTCGCGGTATATTCCACCCTCGCCGGACGCCGACAGGTAGTTCATTGTGTAATAATCCCTAGACGGCGCCTCATTCTCTATTGAGATCGGGTATTGCAGGTGATAGTGAGCAAAGACAAGCCGCTTCTTCACGGTTGCGGCCGCTGCCTTCAACGTCACCTGACGAGCGATAACCACGCTCGGTGCCGCAGCCTGGGCGGCCGACGACGTCGCCACGCCCTGCACACCCGTAGCCCCAACGCAGGTACTCACCGCCACTGCCAGTATGTGCCTCGCTTTGACTCGATAATCCATCGCAAGCCCCTCCGAAATAGATCCATTAGCACCCAAAGCCGACTGCCTTGTCCGGCGATCACTTACCCCTACCGGCGGAAGTCAACATAACATGTGAAAACCCGGCACTGGATTGAATAGATTCAATCCAGAAAAGGCCGTGAACGGTCGGGGTAAACCCAGCAGCGACGTCATCCACACGGAAGCGATGGTTGCTTCAGGTCAGCGAACACGAAAGGCCGGCTCCCCTGACGGGGAACCGGCCTTTCGGACGTTCAGCGACGGCTGGGCTCAGAAGCCCATGCCGCCCATGCCACCCATGTCGTCACCGGCGGGCATGGCCGGAGCCTTTTCGGGCTTGTCGGCGATGACCGCTTCGGTGGTGAGGAACAGTGCCGCGATGGAGGCCGCATTCTGCAGCGCCGAGCGGGTCACCTTGGCGGGGTCGATGATGCCGGAGTCGATCATCTTCACGTACTCACCGGTGGCCGCGTTGAGGCCTTCACCGGCGGGCAGGTGGGAGACCTTCTCAGCCACCACACCGCCTTCCAGACCGGCGTTGATGGCGATCTGCTTCAGCGGGGCCGAGCACGCGGTGAACACGATCTGTGCACCAGTCGCCTCGTCGCCGACCAGGCCGTCAACGTTGGCCTTGGCGGCTGCCTGGAGCAGGGCCACACCGCCGCCGGGGACAATGCCCTCTTCGACGGCAGCCTTGGCGTTACGCACTGCGTCTTCGATGCGGTGCTTGCGCTCCTTGAGCTCCACCTCAGTGGCAGCGCCGACCTTGATGACCGCAACACCGCCGGCCAGCTTGGCCAGACGCTCCTGCAGCTTTTCGCGGTCGTAGTCGGAGTCGGAGTTCTCGATCTCGCGACGGATCTGGGTGACCCGACCAGCAATCTGATCGGCGTCGCCAGCGCCGTCGACGATGATGGTCTCGTCCTTGGTGACCTTGACCGAACGAGCCCGTCCCAGCAGGTCGAGAGTCACGGCGTCCAGCTTCAGGCCGACCTCTTCGCTGACGACCTGGCCGCCGGTGAGGATGGCAATGTCGGCCAGCATGGCCTTGCGGCGGTCACCGAAACCGGGAGCCTTGACGGCCACCGACTTGAAGGTGCCCTTGATCTTGTTCACGATCAGGCCGGCCAGGGCCTCGCCGTCGACGTCCTCGGCGATGACCAGCAGCGGCTTGCCGGACTGGACGACCTTCTCCAGCAGCGGCAGCAGGTCGCGCAGGTTGGAGACCTTGGAGTTGGCGATCAGGATGTAGGGATCTTCCAGGACGGCTTCCATACGCTCGGCATCGGTCACGAAGTAGCCGGAGATGAAGCCCTTGTCGAAGCGCATGCCCTCGGTGAGTTCGAGATCAAGGCCGAAGGTGTTGGACTCCTCGACGGTGATCACGCCCTCCTTGCCGACCTTGTCCATAGCCTCAGCGATGGCGTCACCCACGACGGGATCCGCAGCGGAGATGGAGGCGGTTGCGGCGATCTGGTCGCGGGTCTCGATCTCCACGGCCTGCTCGCCGAGCTCGGCGACGATGGCGGCGACAGCCTTCTCGATGCCGCGCTTGAGGCTCATCGGGTTGGCACCGGCGGTCACATTGCGCAGACCTTCGCGAACCATCGCCTGGGCGATCACGGTCGCGGTCGTGGTGCCGTCACCGGCCACATCGTCGGTCTTCTTGGCGACCTCTTTGACCAGCTCGGCGCCGATCTTCTCGTAGGGGTCTTCGAGTTCGATCTCCTTGGCGATCGACACTCCGTCATTGGTGATGGTGGGTGCGCCCCACTTCTTCTCCAAAACCACATTGCGGCCCTTGGGGCCGAGGGTCACGCGGACGGCGTCGGCGAGGGTATTCATGCCCCGCTCCAGACCGCGCCGGGCCTCAACGTTGAACTCAATCAGCTTCGCCATGTTCTTTCGGCAATCCTTCGGCGTCGTAAGGGGGCCACAGCCCCACGGTGTTCCATGAAGTTCGACCGCGATCACCCCACGGGCGACGGGTCACAACCTCATCGAGTCTGACAATGGCACTCTCGACCCGAGAGTGCTAACTCCATGTTTAGCACTCGCACACTCCGAGTGCAAACGGTTTGCGGCGATAAGACGTCCCCCGATTAGGCTCGTGGACATGCCGACGAAGCTGCGCGCAGCACATCTGGCGCGCGCACTGCTCAATGCAGCCAATCTCAGCACCCCGCTGGGGTTGCTGATTGCGGTGATCGGACGCTCGCGGCTGCGCGGAGCGGGTGAGGGGTTGATCCTCGCCGAAGGGTTCCGATGGTCCAAGGCCCAGGCCGGAGCATTCACCGTGGGCAATGTCGTGGTGGTGCCGCAGCGCACCGTGACCGAGCTGTCCGCACGGCATCCTCGCGTGCTCGCTCATGAGTCAGTCCATGCCTGGCAATACAGCGCCTGCCTCGGTCTGCCGTTTCTGGTGCTTTACGCGGCGGCGGCAGGCTGGTCGTGGCTGCGCACCGCGGATCGGGCCAGCGCCAATGTGTTCGAACGCTGGGCCGGACTCGAAGCCGGCGGCTATCAGGAGCACCCCACAAACAATGCCGGCTTGCACCGGATCGCGGTCAGGCTCAGATTCCGGCGTTCCGACTGACGCCCAGGCGGCGAGCGGTGCGCTCCTTCTGGCGGGAATCGCGCTGACGCAGCAACCGCTTCACCAGCAACGGATCGTGGGCCAAGGCAGCCGGGGTATCGATCAGCGCGTTCAGCAACTGGTAGTAACGCGTTGCGGAGATGTCGAACCGCTCCCGGATCTCGGATTCCTTGGAACCCGACAATGACCACCAGTTCTTCTCGAACTCCAGCAGTGCGACCTGTTGCTCACTCAGGCCCGTCGCGGTGATCGGCATCGGGGACGTCATGGCAGCAGAATACTCCCGAAACCACATCGATGTCATTCGATGGATCCTTCTGCTGGACGCGCACTCTCGCAGCGCGTTCACCAGATGTTTGCAGCCGCGGAGGTGCCCGCGCACAGCCCACGGGTTAGACTTTCCTTTGGCCTGCGGGTGCCCAACCCCAACTGTCGATCAGTGAGGAAGCTGGATGCTGCGTTTGCAGGGAGCCGCACAACGATACGCGTGGGGAACCACCGACGCGATCCCCGAACTACTTCGCCAGCAACCAGATGGCAGTCCCTATGCCGAATACTGGCTGGGCGCCCACCCGATGGCTCCTGCGCAGGCAGACGGTCGACCGCTGAACGACATTCTGACCGAGCGTCCCGAGGTACTGGGCGCCGCGAGCCGCGCCGCTTTCGGCGATCAATTGCCCTACCTGATGAAGGTGCTCTCGGCGCGGCACGCGCTGAGTCTGCAGGCCCACCCATCCCGGCAGGAAGCCGAGGAGGGCTTCGCCCGGGAAGAAGCCGCCGGCCTCGCCCGCGACGCCGCCGAGCGGACTTATCGCGACGACTGGCCCAAGCCGGAGATCCTGATCGCCCTGGACGAGTTCCACACTCTGTCGGGCTTCCGTGAACCGCGACGCACCGAGGCCCTGTTCGCGGGCCTAGGGGTCGCCGACGAGTTGGCCAGCGTGATCGGACCACTCACCGAACGGCGCGGCGCGGCCGCGCTGCAAGAGGTGTTCTTGGATGTCCTCAGCCTGTCGGGAGAACGCGCCCACCTATCCGAACTGGTGTGCGCGGCAGCGGTGAACCACCAAGACTCCCCCGGTGAACTGGGCGTCTTCGCCCGCACCGTGATAGAGCTCGACGAGGTCTTCCCCGGTGACCCCGGCGTACTGGCCGCACTGCTGATGAACCGTGTCGTGCTGCAACCCGGAGAAGGCCTGTATGTGCCGGCCGGACATATGCACGCCCACCTCCGCGGTACCGGCGTGGAGATCATGGCGAACTCCGACAATGTCATCCGCGGCGGCCTGACCCCGAAGCATGTCGATGTCGGCGAGTTGATCAAGGTCGTCAATTTCGAGCCGGTCGATCCCGAGATCACCGCAGCCGAACCCATCGGTGAGGGGCTGTCGCATTACGCCACGCCCTGCCCGGAGTTCGACGTGTGGCGCATCGACGCCACCGCCGATACGCCGCCGGTGGAATTGCCTGGTGTCGGATCGGCGCGGGTCTTCTTCGTGGTTTCCGGCTCCGGAACCCTCACCAACGCCCAGGAATCCGTGCGCCTGGCACAGGGTGGAGCGACCTTCCTCGCGGCCGACGAACAGGCCCGGTTCTCCGGGGACGCGGTGGTGTTCCTCTCCTCCTCAGGTCTTCGTTGATCGAGCTTCCTGCGGCGCTGTCGCTGCGACTGCCGCAGCTCTCCAGCGCCGCCCGTGCCGTCGTCCTGATCGACGGTGGTGCTGGCTCGGGGAAGACCACATTGGCCGGTTTGTTACGTGATGCCTGGCCCGGTGAAACTCCCGAACTCGTGGGCATGGATGAGTTCTACCCCGGTTGGGACGGACTGGCCAGCGCAGCGTCCCAGCTACCGCAGATCATCAACGGACGCGGCTTCACCTCCTGGGATTGGACGCAGCACCGCCCGGGCACCTGGCGCGACCTCGACACCAGCCGGGCGCTGATCGTCGAAGGCTGCGGGGCGCTCATCCCGGCCAGCCGGGCATTGGCCGACCTCGGCATCTGGCTGGACGTGCCCGAAGCGATTCGACGCCAACGGGCGCTGGCGCGGGACGGCGCGATGTTTGCCCCTCACTGGGACCGCTGGGCCGCTCAGGAGGCTGCCCACTGGCAGCGGCATCAGCCCGAACGGCTCGCCGATCTCGTGATCACCGATTCCGAACTCGATTAGGCCGAGCCCTTCGGCTTTCGCAGGAACACCAAGGCCTCGTTGCGGCGGACTTCGCGGTAGCCGGCTCGCTGGTACATGCCAATGTTGCGTTCGCTGCCGGTGCCGGTGAACAACTCGAAGGCGGTCACGCCGTCGGGTGCTTGGCTCTCGACGTGGGCCAGCAGCAGCCGCCCCAGCCCCTGACCGTGTCGGTCGGGAGCCACCATGAGGCGTCCGATCTGCCAGGTGTCCTCATCGCGGTGAGCTCGTACGGCACCCACCAACCGGGTGCCGTCGCGCAGCACCCACGCCTGCGGCATCCAGGAGCGCACGACCTCCAACGGTTCGCTCAATGCCGGAATGGTGAGGTCGTTGTTGCTGATGGCCTCACCGGCCCAGCAACAGCGTTGCAGAACCAACACTTCGGCGGCATCAGCCGGGGTTGCTGGGATCGGAGTCAGCGTTTTGGACACGTGCGGAGCCTACAAGGCCCCGCTCACCGTGCATGCAGCGCGCAGCTTTGGCACAATAGCCGGTCGGGACGGTTGTCCTGTGCCTCCGTAGCTCAGTTGGTAGAGCGCTCGCCTTGTAAGCGAACGGTCGCGGGTTCGATTCCTGTCGGAGGCTCCACCTCGCACCACCCCACCACCCTGCGCCCGAATTGTGTCTTTGCGCTCGAATTTTCGAGCGCAAAGAACAGTTTTCGAGCGCAGGGTGCGGCGGCTCGAGGGGGCTACAGATCGTTGCCGGCGTAGGAGCAGTTGAAGCTCTTGTTGGCCAGCGGGAAGTCGGGAACGATCACGTCGTTCAGGGCGACGGGCAAGGCCGGCCAGGTGAGGAACGACGGATCGACTATCTTGAGGCGCCTCACCAGCCCGGCCGGATCCAGCTCCACACGGTGCACCACCGTGCCGCGCCAGGCCTCCACCACGCCCAGACCCGCTGCGGAGACACCCGCCGTCGGCGGGGTCACGGGTGCAGCGGACGGCTCGCCAGCAAGCCGCCCAGCCAGATCGGCGACCAACCGAGCGGAGACAGCGACCTCGTCGACGCGGACATCGAAACGGGCCCGAACATCCCCACCGTCCCGGGTCACGACAGCGAAAGTCGAGCCGAGCTCGATGAAGGGCTGGTCGCGACGGGCATCGATGGATACCCCGCTGGCACGAGCGACGTACCCCAACACTCCCAACCGCTCAGCCTGATCGGTGGGCAACACCGCGGTGGTGTTGAAGCGATTCGCAACCAGAGAATGGCCGGTCGCGATGGCAGCCAGCTCGGCGACGTCGGCGGCTACCGATGCGATCAGTTCGACGTCCACCTCGGCCAGTAACTCCGCCCCACCCAGACTCAGCGCGCCGCGCAGCAGCCGGTGCCCGGTCAGGGCGGCGTTGTGTCGCAGCAACTTCTCGCGCAACCGTCCGGCGTGGGCATTGGCGATCCCGAAACCGGCATCGTTGGCCAGCGCACCCAGATCGTTGACGTGGTTGTAGAGACGCTCGCATTCCAGCAGCAAGGCCCGGATCACTAACGCCCGCTGCCCCACCTCGATACCGAGGGCATCCTCGACGGCCATCAGATAGGCCAGGCTGTGCCCCACGGCGGTGTCACCGCTGACGCGTTCAGCCAGCTCGACGCCATCGGTGACGCTGCGCCCGATGAACAGCTTCTCCACCCCGCGGTGCACGAAATACAGCCGCTGGTACATCCGCACGATGGTCTCGCCCACCACGGAGAAACGGAAATGGCCAGGTTCGATCAGCCCTGCATGCACCGGCCCCACCGGGATCTCGTACACCCCCTTGCCCGCCACCTCCATGAAGGGAAAGCCCGCATCGGCGTCGAAGGCGTTCGGGGGCACTGCGTCGGACCGCAGCGGGTAGTAGCCGGTCGGCCAATGGGCGTGACGCACCAGCCGATACGGCTGGGGGTGATCGTGGGCCACGATGCCGAACATGTCGTGCAGCTCCCGCTCAAAGCGGCCGGCCTGGTAGGACACCCCGGCCAGACTCGGCACCCAGGCGTCATCACGCGGCACCTCAAGACTCACCTCGGCACGATCACCAGCATCGCCCAGGAAGACGTAAACAACCCGGAAGTTGGTCTCGTCGTCATGGCCGGCCACCAACGCCAGCCGACGGCCCCGCCGCAACTGGGCGCTGACCTCGTCGACCACCTGCTCGCGGGTCACAGTGCGCTGATCGACCGGATGCTTCCTCATTGCGCGCCTCCCAGGGCCGTCACGGCAGCGATCAGCACCGTCGAAAGCGGCCATAACGCGAAGCTGAGCGCCATGGCCGACAGCAATCCCAGCCACACCGGCACGCGCCGCCACCACACCAGCCGACCCGGCACACGGGTGCCCGCACCCAAGGTCATGGCCAACACCTGCCGCGTGACGCCGGCGAAGACGACCAGCAACAGCGCACATGCCACCGCCATCTGCCAGCCCAAACCCCGGGTGAAGCCGGCCACGATGATGGCCACCTCAGTGAAGAACGTGACGAAGGGAGGGAAGCCCAGCAACCCGGCGGTCCCCAACAGGAATGGTGCCCCCAAGTCGGGGCGGGCTCGCAGCAGGCCATGGACGTCTTCGATGTGATGGCTGCCGGTCGCAGCCGAGATGCGTCCGGCGATCACGAACATCGTCGACTTGATCAGCCCGTGACCGAGGATGTGCAGCAGCACTGCGGCGATCGCCAACTCACTACCCACCGCGGCGCCGAGGGCGAGCAGCCCCATGTGTTCGATGCTGGAGTAGGCCAGCAGCCGTTTGTAGTCGGTCTGGGTGAGCATCAGGCCGGCGGCGACTGCCAGGCTCAACAAGCCTGCGGTCAGCAGCAGAGTGCGCATCAACTCTGGGCCAACCACGGCGTCGGTGATGGCCTGAATGCGCAGGATCACCGAGAACGCCACACTGAGCAGCACCCCCGACATCAGCCCACTCACCGGTGCTGGGGCCTGGCTGTGGGCGTCTGGCAGCCAGGAATGCATGGGTGCCAGGCCTGCCTTGGTGGCGAAGCCCAACACCGCCAGTGCACCAGCGAGTTGGACCATGGTCGGATCGAGCGTGGCCGCCTGGGCCATCAGGGCAGTCCAGGAGACGCCGGCCTCGCTGTGGCCCATCGCCGCCGCTGACAGCAGCGCCACCCCCAGGAAGGCGATCGCAACCCCGACCGCGCCCAGCACCACATATTTCCAGGCCGCTTCGAGGGCGTGTTCGCCGTCCCCGGACGCCACCAGAAACGCCGTGGTCACGGTGGTCAGTTCGATGGCCACCCACATCAGCCCGACATTGTCGGCCACCAGGGCCAAGCTCATCGCGGCCAGGAACAGATTCAGTAGAGCGGCAAACGATCCGATGCTGGCACTGGCTTTCGAACGCAGCGGCGCACCGCCCCACAGCGCCACCACGGCCACTGCCCCGACCACGGCCAGCATCCAGGCGCTGAGCGCGTCGACCCGCAACCAGCCCTCGATGGCCACCACCGGCGCGGAGCTGACCACAGTGCCGATCAGACTGACACCGGTCAGCAGTAGCACCACCGCAGAGATCACCGGCAACAGCAGCGTCCAATACGAGGCACGGAAGGCGAAGCCCACCGCTGCCAGCAGCAACGGCACGGTGAGCGGGAGCCACAACGCAGCAGCCATCAGTCGTGCAGCTCCTTCAGCTCGGTGATATCGGTGTGTCCTTGTTGTCGCTGCATGCGCACCACCAGGACGCCGAGAATCAGCACGACCAACAGGACGTCGAGGGAGGAGCCGAGTTCGACGGTCAATGGCAATCCGCCCGACGCGAGGAAGGACACCGTGGCGATGCCGTTGTCCAGCACCAGAAAGCCGACCAGCTGGGTGATCGCCGAACGCCGGATCATCAGCAGCCAGAAGCCGAGCAGCACCAGCGAGAAGCCCACCGGCAGGGCTTGGCGAGCCGGATCAGGGTCGGGTCCGGCCAGCGGCACCCCGACGATGTAGGCGATCAGGGTCAGTCCAGCGGCGCCGATCAACTCCACCGCGGGGTTGATGGTCGTCGGGCGTTCCCGCGTTTCACCGATCAATTTCGCCGAGCGCAACATCGCCGCGGGCAGCACCACCGACTTCATCAGCAGCACGATTCCGGTGACCAGCCAGACCTGAGGCTCGCCGGCGTTCAGTCCGACGGTGAGCACCAAGGCGGCCAGCGCCGCGCCCTGTACTGACAGCAGCCCGATGGAACGCACCAGCGAGCGACCCCAAATCTGCAGGATCGCGGTCAGCAGCAGCACGCCGGTGATGGTGGCGATCAGTTGCGCGAAAAGGTGTTGGTTCATCGCTGCTCCTCAGAACACCAGGTAGGAGGCGGAGACCGACAGGAAGGCCAGCACGAACGATCCGGCCAGCAGTTCCGGAACGCGGAACAGTCGCAGCTTGGCGATGAATACCTCGACCGCGGCCATCAAGGCCGCAGCCACCACCAGTTTCAGCGCGGCGGCAGCCGCCCCGATGAGCAGTGCCGTCGCGCTGGCATCACTGGCTATCGCCCAGGGCACCGCCAGATTCACCGTCAGTCCCAGCAGCGCAGTGAGTCTCAGCCAGGAACCGAACTCCAGCCAGCCCAAGTCGCGTCCACCGCTTTCGAGGATCATCGCTTCGTGGACCATGGTGAGTTCCAGGTGGGTGGACGGGTTGTCGACGGGCAGCCGACCGGTTTCGGCGACCACCACCACGATCATGGCGACGATCGCCAGGATGCTCACCGGATTCAACAAGGTGGACAGATCGTCGCGACGGGCCCGGACGATGGCTGTCAGGGTCGAAGTGCCGGCCGGAAGACTGAGTGCATAGATGCTCAGCAGGACGGTGGGTTCCACCAGCGCGGTGAACATCATGTGGCGACTGGACCCCATGCCTCCGAAGGCCGTACCGGATTCCAGGCCGAGCATGGCCAGCGCCACAGTTCCGAGCAGCAGCACCGAGACCACCACGAACAGCTCCCCCGGAGCACCCGGCAACGACAAGGTGCTCACCAGCGGGATCAAGGCGCACAACACCAACGAGGAGGCCATCAGCAGCAGCGGTGCCCAGATGAGCACGGCGCTGGAGCAGGGCGCACGCAGGGGTTCCTTGGCGAACAGCTTGATCACATCGCGCCACGGCTGCAGGACGCCACCGCCGACGCGTCCCTCCAGGCGGGCGCGGACGGTGCGCATCACACCAATCAGCACGGGGGTGATGGCCAGTGCAAAGGCCAGGTGGACGAGGGTCACCACGATGGCTGCGATCATCGCGTCACCAACACCAAGACAAGCAGCAGGGCTGCGAAGGAGAAGCCGATGTAGCGGTGAATGCTGCCGTTCTGAACGGTTCGGGCCAAATCACCGAGGCGTTGGGCCAGTCGTGCCGCCGGCACGTAGACGCGGTCTTCGACGAGGTCGACGGTCTCCTGATTGAAGACCATTCCCGAGACCAACAGCGGCGCATCCTCGGGGTGTTCGATCTCGACGCTGCGTCGGGTGTTCAACGAGGCGCCAAAGACCCGAGCCAGCGGCTCGGAGTAGCTGGTGGCGTTGTATTCCATGCGCGGGCTGGTCCGTTCACCACCGCAGCCCCACGGCAGATCGACCTCGCGGCGTGGATGGCGCCGAGCGGCGATCCCGTTCACGATCACGATCCCGGCCAGCATGGCTGCGGTGAGTACCGTGAGCACGAGCGGGTCGAGAATGACCGTACCCAGGCCACCGAGTTGGATGCCGGTCAGTCCGCTGGTGGCGATGCCGGTAGCCCCCACTGCTCCGGCCAGCAACTGGGCCAGCGGACCAGGTATCAACCCCAACCCGATGGTCAGCCCTGCGGCTGCGACCAGGGCGGCGCGCATGGTGAAGCCGACCTCGGTGGCGCGAGCCGCAGCCTCGCTGCGAGGGCGGGCGAGGAAGCCGATGCCGGCCGCTTTGACGAAGGTCAGCAGGCCCAGTCCGATGGTGAGTGCGACCACGCCCATGGTGAGCGGCATCACCACCGCGAGCAGTCGATCGGCTTTCGCATCGGTGTGGATCAGCGCTTGCAGCAGAACCCACTCGGCGACGAAGCCGGAGGTCACCGGCAACGCTGCAGCTCCCAGGGCCCCCACCCCGAAGGTCAGCGCGGTCACCGGCATGCGGGCGGCGAGCCCACCGAGCTGATCCAGATCGCGCTCACCGGTGGCGTGCAACACTGCACCCGCGCCGAGGAACAGCGTCGTCTTGAATACCGCGTGACTCAGCGCGAGCAGCAGTGCGGCGATGAACGCCACTTCTGCAGCGGCCTGTTGGCCGGATTGGTGGAGCAGTAGTCCGATCCCGATGGCGGTAGTGATCAGGCCGACGTTTTCGGTGGTGGAGTAGGCCAGGAGTCGCTTTAAATCCGACTGCACCGAGGCTTGCAGAATGCCGTACAGCGCCGAGATCGCGCCGAGGGCGACCAGCACCACCGCCCACCAGGACGGCCCGGTCGGCAGCAGTCGCAGCGTGACCAGCAATATGCCGTACAGGCCCATCTTCACCATGGCCGCACTCATGGCTGCTGAGGCATGGCTGGGCGCTTCGGGGTGCGCGCGGGGCAGCCACACATGCATCGGCACCAATCCGGCTTTGGTGGCGAAACCGGCGATCAGCAGCACGAAGGCCACGCTCGCGACCGGTTCGGCAATGGTGACCATGCGGCTCCAACTGGTGCCACCGGCGGCTGCGATCAGCACTCCGAAACCAGCGACCAGCAGCAGGAACGACAGATGGGTCATGACCGCGTACCACATGGTCGCGGCGCGCACAGCCTGCCGTTCGGCATGATCGGCGAGCAACAGCACGGTGGAGCCGATCGCCATGAGTTCCCAGGCCAGAAGGAAGCTGAGCGCGTCGGCCGCGGTCGGCACCAGGGCCACGCCGACGGCGAAGACGGCGAATCCCGTCCAACCGGTGCGGGAGGCAGCAGCGCCGTGGGCATAGCCGATACCGAACAAGGCGCTGGTCGCGATGACCAGGCCGGCCAGCAGCAGGAAGAAACCGCCGAGCCGATCCGGGGCGAGCACCAGCGGGTCGAGCCCGCCGACCAGCGGCAACGAGACCGGTATCACCAGCCCGGTTCCTACCATGCCAGCCAGCGCGGCCAGCCCCGTTGCGGCAGCAAAAGCCCCGACGGCCATTACCGAAAGCCCGGCGATCACGTTGCGGGCCCGGCCACGGAGGACGACGGCTGCGGCAACGGCCACCGCACCACCGACCAGCACGCCGTACAGTCCGGCATCGACAAGGTTCATCGCCGGGTCACCGCTCGTAACGCGGCGATGATCGCCTCCGGTGCCGGCGGACAGCCAGGCACGTGGACGTCCACTTCGGTGAAGTCATCGACCGATCCGGCCACCGCATAGGAACCGGCGAAGGCCCCGCAGCCGCGGGTGCAGTCGCCGATGGAGACGATCACGCGCGGTTCGGGAGTGGCATCGATGGTGTTCCGCAATGGTTCGGCCATGTTCTGGGTGACGACCCCGGTGATGGCAACGAGGTCGGCGTGCCGCGGCGAGGCGACCAGCCGCGCGCCGAGGCGTTCCGCGTCATAGACCGGGCCGAAGGCGGCCGCAATCTCGATCTCGCAGCCATTGCAGGAGCCGGCGTCCACGTGGCGTACCTGGGCACTGCCGCGCAGGCAGGCAGGCGGTTCGAAGCCTTCGCGCACGTCAATGGCAGCATCGGGCCCGGGATCGGAAAGCGGTTCAGCCACCCTTCCGGCCCGAGTGATCATCGCGATCAGCCGAACCAAACTCATAGGCCGGCCGCGCTCTCGTCGTCGAGTTCGGCATGGAGCTGCACCTGCGCGGCGAGCACATCGGACAGGGTGGCTCGAGCGGCTGCGAGCAGCGCTGGCACGGTCTCGGTCTGCACCGCGTACAGCACCTGGCCACCTTCGCGGCGTTGCCGGACCACCCCGGCTCGGCGAAGCACGGCGAGCTGCTGGCTCAACGCGCTGGCTTCGATGCCGATTTCGTTGAGCAGTTCATGGACGGCATGCTCGCGTTCGCTGAGTAGTTCGAGAACGCGAATCCGCACCGGGTGACCCAGCGTTCGGAACAGCTCGGCCTTCGCCTCGTGCAGCGGTGTGGGCACGCCTACGCTCCCTACTTGAAGATTTCTTCAAGTATGTTAGCGGTCAAGTAATCGAGCCGAAAGCCCTCCCGGGGACGGAATTGCTTATCAGGATGCGAAGACCGCGCCCGCTACTGCGCAGCTCAGGGCGAGTCGGACGTCGGCGTCTGCTGGTTGCGGTTGCGCCACCAGTAATTCGCGAAAACCCCGATCAGGATCGCGATGGACACGTACCACAGGTACTTGCCGTAGACGGTCATCACGGCGACCGCTGGCTCACCGATCCAGTAGCCGATCGCCAGATAACCGCCGGTGGTCACGAAAGAGGCGATGATCGAGACCGTGAGGAACTTCTTCAGCGTGGTGCCGGCCTCGCCCAATACCGCCAGGATGACCGCGCGCGGCAACGGAATCGGTAGGAAGTTCACAATCAGGGCCAAAGTCTCGTATTTGCGAGCGAACTTCTCGGCCCAGGCATTGATCTTGCGGGCCCGCGCCGAACGTCCCGACCAGACTTCGATCAGGTCACGACCCCACAGCCGCCCGGCCCACCAATAGATCCAGTCGAACTTCATGAAGCCCAGCGAAGCCACCACCCAGATCACAGGCCACCAGGGATCGCCGGTGGCCGCCAGGGCACCGGTCATCACCACGCCACTCCACGATCCTTGGGCTGCCAGAAGTTGGGGGGCGGTCCCCAGCAACCCCGGCCGCAGCACCGAGATCACAATCCCGTAGATCGCAGCGACGCTCAGCCAACTGAAACACACCACATCGGCCCGGGTCGGCTTGTGCTTCCACGGCAGATTGGGGTCGTCCCACCACTCGGTTTCAGCAGTCGAGTCATCGACCGCTGCAGACTGCGCATTGCTGTCTTCAGGCGGAGGCTGCTGCCATTCGGTCTCAGCATCGGGAGCCGAGCCGTCGCTGGGTGGCTGCTGGGCGTCGGTCACTCGGCGAGCCTACCTGCTGGGGCAGTAATAAGACTCTGTCGCCCAAGCCGTCACTGTGGGATGATTTCGCTTGTCGCGATGACGCGGCAGTTTCCACTACGGATCGTCGGGCACGTACCTGCCCGTGGAAAGGACATATTGGCATGGCCACTGTCACCTTTAAAGGCGCTACCCGCATCTACCCCGGTAGCGATCATCCCGCAGTCGATTCTCTTGATCTGGAGATCGGCGATGGCGAATTCATGGTCCTGGTCGGACCATCCGGTTGCGGCAAATCCACCTCGCTGCGCATGCTCGCCGGCTTGGAGGAAGTGAACGCCGGCAAGATCTTCATCGGTGACCGCGACGTCACCGACCTGCCCCCGAAAGACCGCGACATCGCCATGGTCTTCCAGAACTATGCCCTGTACCCGCACATGACCGTCGCCGACAACATGGGCTTCGCACTGCGCATGGCCGGCGTCCCCAAAGCCGAGCGGGACGTTCGGGTCATGGAGGCCGCCAAGCTGCTGGGCCTGGAGGAGTACCTCAACCGCAAGCCGAAGGCGCTCTCCGGCGGCCAGCGGCAGCGCGTCGCGATGGGACGAGCCATCGTGCGTCAGCCGCAGGTGTTCCTGATGGACGAGCCGCTGTCTAACCTGGACGCCAAGCTGCGCGTGTCGACCCGCACCCAGATCGCCGCTCTGCAGCAACGACTGGGCGTGACCACCGTCTATGTGACCCACGACCAGATCGAGGCCATGACGATGGGCCACCGCGTTGCGGTGATGAAGGACGGCATTCTGCAACAGGTCGACAGCCCGCTGAGCCTGTACGACAAGCCGAACAACCTATTCGTGGCCGGCTTCATCGGCTCTCCCGCGATGAACCTGATGGAGGGCGCGGTCACCGAAGGCGGCGTCCGCATCGGCGACTATGTCCTTCCGGTGGCCCGTGAGGTGCTGGCCAAGGCACCCGGCGAAGAGACTCTCACCGTTGGTATTCGTCCCGAGAACCTCACCATCGCCGAAAAAGGCTTCGACATCGACGTCGACCTGGTCGAGGAACTGGGTGCAGACGGCTACCTGTACGGGACGCTGTCCGGCTTGTCTGAGGATGAGAAAGCGCACGCTCAGCAGATCGTGGCGCGCATCTCCACCCGGACCGCTCCGCAGCGCGGCAGCTCGATCAAACTCGCCGCGACCGATCCCGCCACGGTGCACGTCTTCTCCGGCAAGACCCAGGAACGCATCAGCGGCTGACCGACCACGGTTCCGGCCCGTCGCCACCCCGTGGTGGGCGGGCCGGAACCGTATCGGCCCAGGCCAGCCCCGTAAAGTAGCCCTGTGCCCAGATTCCTGTCGTCGCGTCCGGATTCGCGGCTCATCCCGTTGCCGTGGGAACTGCCTTTGGCCGAGTGGCCCACCAGCCAGCTCGTCGCGCTGCCGCGCGGCATTTCGCGCCACGTGGTGCGCTTCATCAAAGTGGGCAGCTCGGTCTATGCCGCCAAAGAGGTCATCGAAGACATGGCCCTGCACGAGTTCCGGTTGCTGTCCGAGCTGCATCGAGCCGGAACTCCCGCTGTCGAACCATTGGCCGTGGTCACCGGACGCCTCAGCCAGGACGGTGAGCCGCTGGACCCGGTGCTGGTGACCAGGCATCTACAGTTTTCGTTGCCCTACCGCTCGTTGTTCGCCCAGGGAGTGCGACCGGAGACGGTGAGTCGGCTGCTGGACGCCATGGTGCTGCTGCTGGCACGCCTGCACCTGGTCGGCTTCATGTGGCGCGATGTGTCGCTGTCCAATGTGTTGTTCCTGCGTGACGCCGGCGAGTTCGCCGCCTATCTGGTCGACGCCGAGACCGGCGAGATCCATCCTCATCTCACTGACGGTCAGCGTGCCCACGACTTGGAGATTGCCACGGTCAATCTCTTCGGCGAGTTCTGCGACTTGGAGGCGGGCAACATGCTGGACTCGTCTCTGAACCCGCAGCGCCTCGTGGATTCCATCCTGGCCCGGTATCGCGAGCTGTGGGCCGAACTCACCGGCGCTGAGGAGTTTGCCGACACCGAGGCCTTCCGAATCGAGAAACGAGTGCGGCGGTTGAACGCACTCGGCTTCGACGTGGCCGAATTGGCGATCGAAACCTCTGCCGACGGCAACCGGATTCGGATCGAGCCCAAAGTGGTGGATGCCGGCCACCACTCCCGGCGTCTGCTGCGCCTGACCGGCCTGGACGTTGAGGAAAATCAGGCTCGCCGGCTACTGAACGACCTGGACACCTTCAGGGCGCGGCAGGGTTCCAGCAATGCCGACGAGCCGGTCCTCGCTCACCAATGGCTGACCGAGTGTTTCCAGCCGGTGGTGGAGGCCGTCCCGAAGGAATTGCGAGGCAAGCGAGAGGCCGCGCAGGTGTACCACGAGGTGCTCGACTACCGCTGGTACGCCTCGCAACGCGAGCACCGCGAAGTGCCGCTGCTGGAGGCCACCCACGGCTACATCCGCGATGTGCTCTCCGAACTGCCCGACGAAAAGATCGCTGCAGCCCCCGGGGTAATCGATGGCCGCGAACTGGCCAACCCCTACGACCCCTCCCACGGCTTCATCGACGAGGACGAGGGCCCGATGCCGATCGACCCGTGGGAGGACGCCGCAACCGCCGAGCCGGCCACACCGACGGGGTTCTTGGATATTGCCGCGCTGCGAGCGCGCCAGCAGGACGCCCCATGATCACCATCGATCCGCAGACCGCCGAGCCTGCCTTCGAACAGCTCAAGCGTCAGATCACCAGCCAGGTGGACAACGGCGAGCTACGACCAGGCGACAAGCTGCCCACGGTCCGCACCCTGGCCGCCGAGCTCAGCCTGGCCCCCAACACCGTGGCGCGCGCCTACCGCGAACTCGAGGCGTCCGGAATCATCGACACTCGCGGACGCAGCGGTACCTTCGTGCGCGGGGATCGGCAGCACAGTGCTGCCCGTCAGGCTGCCGCCGAGTACGCCGCCAAGGCCCGAGCGTTGGGGCTCAGTGACATCGAGACCATCGAATTGCTCACCCGCACGCTGGGTCGCACCGGTGCTTCCTGAACCGACGCGCCGCGGGCGCGCGGCCTCAGCGAGCAGCGCCGATAGACTTCACCGGTGAGTTTCCGCCTGTATGACAGCGCTCAGCGCAAAGTGGTCGATTTCCAGCCCCTGGTTCCGGGTCAGGTATCGATCTACTGCTGCGGTGCCACTGTGCAGTCTTCCCCGCATCTGGGGCACGTCCGCAAAGAGGTCAACTTCGACGTCTTGCGACGGTGGCTGGAGACCACCGGATTCCAGGTGACGCTGGTGAACAACGTCACCGATATCGACGACAAGATCCTGGCCAAATCCGCCGAGGCCGGACGGCCCTGGTGGGCGCACGCCTATCTGTTTGAGAACGCCTTCCATGAGGCCTTCCGGACCCTGGGGGTGCGTCCGCCCAGCTACGAGCCGCGAGCCACCGGACATATCCCGGAGATGATCGAGTTGATGCAGCAGCTGATCGAGGCCGGACACGCCTACCCGGCTACCGACGGCTCGGGCGATGTGTACTTCGACGTGCAATCCTGGCCGGCCTACGGCGAGGTGTCGGGCATGAAGGTGTCCGAGATGGAGCCCGCCGAGGACGCCGACCCGCGCGGCAAACGCGACCCCCGCGACTTCGCCCTCTGGAAGGGCAGCAAGGCCGACGATCCGGCTTCGGCCTCCTGGGAGACACCGTGGGGACGCGGGCGTCCGGGCTGGCATTTGGAGTGCTCGGCGATGGCCGGCAAATACCTCGGCGACGCCTTCGACATTCATGGCGGCGGCATCGATCTGCGCTTTCCGCACCACGAGAACGAGCAGGCTCAATCCCGCGCCGCCGGACGGCCGTTCGCGTCCTACTGGATGCACAACGCCTGGGTGACCCTGGCCGGAGAGAAGATGAGCAAGTCGCTAGGCAACACCGCCGATGTGCTCGCTGCGGTCAAGACCTACGGCGGACGCGCCGTCCGGCTTTACCTGGCCGGGCCCCACTATCGTTCGGCGATCGAGCTCTCCGATGCGTCGCTGGCTGAGGCGTCCGCCCAGTTGGCGCGCATCGACGGCTTCCTGGACCGGGCCAAGGCGGCGCTGACGGGGGCTTCGACGAGCTCAGCCAACGACACCACCAGCCCGGCTGGCGGAAGCCCGTTCCCGGAGCCTGTCGAAGGGACCACCCCCCTCCCACCGGCTTTCGTCGACGCGATGAACGACGATCTCAGCACCCCTGCCGCGTTGGCGGTGTTGTTCACCACCATCAAGGCCGGCAATGTGGCTCTGGAGGCCGGGGATCACGCCATGGCCGGTCGTGCCTACGCCGAGGTGCTGGCGATGCTGGACATCTTCGGCCTGAATCCTGACGCCCCTGAATGGGCTGACGCGGGCAACTCCGATGACCTGACCAGCGTCGTCGACGGCCTGGTCGGCGCCCTGTTGGAGCAGCGCGCTCAGGCTCGCGAACGCAAAGACTGGGCGTCCGCCGACGCGATTCGGGACACCTTGTCAGCGTTGGGCTTGACCGTGACCGATACCCCTGACGGCCCGCGTTGGTCGATCGAGAAGTGAGGACCAATGCCAGGTAACAGCCAGCGCAAGGGCGCAGTACGCAAGAAGGGCAAGTCGACCCCGGCTGGGTCGGGCGGCCGGGTGCGTCGCGGCCTGGAAGGCAAAGGCCCCACCCCGAGAGCCGAGGATCGCCCGTACCACAAGGCCTATCGCAAACGCGGGCCGGACGGCGCACCGCGCACCACCCCTGGCTCCAAGCCTCGTGGTGATTCCCGCAAGAGCGGGTCGGCGGCGCTGGGTTCGGATTGGGTGATCGGACGCAACCCTGTTTTGGAGGCCCTGCAGGCTGGGCTCCCGGTGAAGCGTGGCCTGATCGCCGAGGGAGCCGAACGTGATAGCCGACTGCGCGACATTCTCAAGTTGGCCGCCGAGCAGAGCGTCCCGCTGCTGCAGGCGACCCGTGTGGAGCTGGATCGCATCTCCGGTGGCGCGGTGCACCAAGGCGTGGCCCTGCAGTTGCCCGAGTTCGACTATGCCGACGCCGAGGACGTACTCGACCAAGCCCTGGATTCCGATACCGCGCCCATCGTGGTGGCCTGTGATTCGATCACCGACCCCCGCAATCTGGGGGCCATCATCCGCAGCGCCGCAGCCTTCGGAGCAGTCGGCGTGCTCATCCCCGAGCGCCGATCCGCCGATCTGACTGCCACAGCCTGGAAGGCTTCCGCCGGTGCGGCAGCCCGAATCCCGGTAGCGAAAGTCACCAACCTCAACCGCGCTCTGGTTCATTACGCCGAGGCCGGTTTCACCGTCGTCGGCCTGGCCGGTGAGGGCGAAGCCGACCTGACCGCCATCGACCCCAACGATCCGGTGCTGCTGGTCATCGGCTCCGAAGGCGACGGCCTGGCCCGCCTCGTCCGCGAGAACTGCGATGTGCTGGCCCGGATTCCGATCAGTTCGGCGGTGGAATCCCTCAATGCTTCGGTGGCGGCATCGATCGCGCTGTACGAGTTGAGCCAGGACCGCTAAGTCGGCGTCGGTCACGCGCGCTCGAGCCGCGCGGGCAGCTTCGCGGTAGGTCCCGATTCGGGCGCTACCATGGCGCGACTTCACTTCTGCAGGAGCGTTCATGAACCCATTCGCTGCGGTCTTCATCACCGCCGCGCTGGTCTTCTACTCCATCGGGGTGTGGTCCGAACGCATCGCCGGACGCCTGAAGTGGTGGCATTTCTGGTTCTTCGTCGCCGGACTGATCTGCGACACCATCGGCACCACCATGATGTTCGAATACGTCGGCGGTCTGAGCCTGGACGTCCACGGGATCTCAGGCATGATCGCCATCATCTTGATGGTCATCCACGCCACCTGGGCACTGACAGCACTCCTACGCAAAGACGAGAAGACCATCACCCGATTCCACACCTTCAGCATCTTCGTCTGGGCGGTCTGGTTGATCCCCTACTTCAGCCCCATGATCTTCGCCATAGCGGCCTGACCAGCCACACCCCGTCCGCCGCCCGAAAACGAGCGCTCGTCCCTTCCCCGGCTCGCTGAGGAGCGAACAAAGAGAGCGCCTCAAAACCATCACGCATCAGCCCACAGATCGGCCCACCAGGTTTCGAGACGGACGCCAAGGCGTCCTCCTCAACCAACCGAAGGAGAAGAAAGCCGCACCACAGACGAAACGACCCTTCCCCTTCCCCGGCCGGTTGAAGAGCGAACAAAGTGAGCATCTCGAACCCCCCGTCGCCACTCAACCCAACTATGCAAACCCGGCCCAACCAACAGCCCCCACCGGCACAGCCCACAGATCGAATGAAACCAACTCATGCACCAGCCCCAACCGCGCGTGACGACATAGCTGAACTCCCGGAAATGAGCGCCTGCATTACTACCGAGAACACCGTCTCACAGAAGATGTGACAAGACACGCCCATTCACCAAGAGTTCACAATGAGCGGATTGAAACGACAAACTGCACGACGCCGCGCCTTCGAACACCCCGATGCCGACCCCCGCAGTTGCGGCAGCGCAATAGGTGGCCAGCTGTCTGCGTCAAGCCGCTGCGGACGCCGTCTAGGCGCCACCATGACGTTTCGAGTACCTCGGCGGCCCGAGCCTCGACGTCCACGGCATCTCAGGCATGATCGCCATCATCTTGATGGTCACCCACGCCGGATGGGCACTAGTGGCGCTGCTACGCGAAGACGAGAAGACCATCACCAGGTTCCACACCTTCAGCATCTTCGGCTGGGCCGTGTGGTTGATCCCCTTCTTCAGCCCCATGTTCTTCGCCCTAGCAGTCTGGCTGGCCGCGCCCCTCGGCTGGTTGAGGAGCGAACGAAGTGAGCGTCTCGAAACCCCCGAGGCAACTCCACACACCAGCTCGCGAGGTTTCGAGACGGACGCTGCGCGTCCTCCTCAACCAGCCGGGGGAAGGTCACCAGGTTTCGAGACGGCCCTCCGGGCCTCCTCAACCAGCCGGGGGAAAGTCACCAGGCTTCGAGACGGACGCTGCGTCGCGTCCTCGATCAACGGGCGGAAGGCCGCCGGAGCGGGCAGGCTTCGACAGGCTGAGCCAGCCGACACCGTGCCCTGAGCCTGACGAAGGGCATGCCGCAGCTACGACCGGCCGATCAAATCCACCAGGGCCGCGTTGAAAGCGGGCAGGTCACGAGGGCTGCGGCTGGAGAGCAGGTTGCCGTCCACGACGACCTCGGCGTCCACCCAGTCGGCGCCGGCATTCTTCAAGTCGGTGGAGATGCGGGTGGTGGAGGTCAGCTTCTTTCCGGCTACCGCGCCGGCCTCGATCATGATCCAGGGGCCGTGGCAGATCGAGGCCACCGGCTTGTCGGCATCGAAGAAGGCCTTGACGAAGGCGATCGCCTGGGGATTGTTGCGGATCTTGTCCGAGTTCAGAGTGCCGCCGGGCAGCACCAGGGCATCGAAATCAGCCGGATCGGCCTCGTCCAAGGTGAGGTCGACGGTGAAGTCGTCGCCGCGATCCCAGTCGTGAATCAGCGCCGTGATCGTGCCGGGCTCTTCACTGACCAGCACCGGTTGAGCACCAGCGGACTCCAGCGTCGCCCAGGGTTCGGTGAGTTCAGGCTGTTCCACGCCCCGTTTGAGGAGGAACGCCACCTTCTTGCCAGTCAGATCAGTCATGGGCACCAGGCTAGTCGTCGCCGGGTGCCCTGACAGGTGCAACAAGATGCACCGCCCTGGTCGAAATCTGTCGCGACACAGCAGGGAGCTCGCGACTGGAGCGCGTCGTGTCGCTTCGGGGTCTCCGAGGGAACGGGTCTGGAGTCGCTGGTGCTGGTGCTAGTGCTGCGACCGCCGTGGGTCGCGGCCCGAGATCGCAAAGGGGAATTGCGTCGGATGATTGCCTCGGGCCGCGACGTCTAGGGGGCTATCGCCACGCGCCGGCCGCGTTCTCGCGGCGGACGGGCGCCACAGTACCAGCACCCTCAAACCGGCGACCAGCGGGTTCCGCCGCATAGCTGCCGGAGTTTGCCCAGCGGTCGACAGCCCGACACCTGCTGGGCGCCTGTCAACCACGCACCACTGCTTTGCTGCCCGAGGGTTTTCATGCGGCACCGCATGCCTGACAGGGAAGGGATGAGATGGGAATTTCGTTGGCCACACCCACATCGCGAATACGGAGGCGATGGTGGGCAACCGGTTTGGTTGCAGCACTTCTAGCCGGCGTCGCCGCAACGACCCCAGCGACCGCAGCCGCACCGGATCCAACAACACTGGTCACCACTGCAGGCACCACGTGGAAGTACCTCGACAACGGCACCGAGCCCTGCTCCACCGACGACCTCAACGCTTGGACCAGCGGCGGCTTCGACGATTCCACCTGGAAGAGCGCCGCTGGTGGCTTCGGTGCCAAGTACGGCACCGCCTCCATCAACGGTGGCACCATCAAGACTCTGCTCAACCAGTACATCGACCCGACGGCGAGCCAGAAGGTCGACATCCCCACCTTCTTCTTCCGCACAACTTTCGACCTCACCGATGCCCAAGTGGCCGAACTCGACTCGCTGGCCGCCTCAGTGACCTATGACGACGCCGTGCGGATCTACGTCAATGGCACAAAGGTCGCGCACTACTACGACGACCGGGCGACTTCCACCACGACCAATCTGCAGTACGCCGGTGCGTCCAATGGCGACCCGGAAACCTCAGTCTTCACTGTTCCGGCGGCGGAGGTGCACGCAGGCACCAACACCATCGCGGTGGCGCTCTATCAGGACCGGGAAACCAGTTCCGACATCTATCTGGACTTCTCCAGCCTGATCGCGAACTACACCGATCCCGACAGCGTCCCCCAGCTCAGCGATGTCAGCTTCGACATCGGTGCGGACGCCAGCCAGCGCAATCTGGCCTGGTACTCCTCCATGGACGTGAGCCAGTCGGTCGAGGTCGCCCCGGCGTCCGCGATGACCGGCGACACCTTCCCGGCTGCGCAAGCGACCAGCTTCGCCAGCGATGCCGCCGGCTCAGCCACTGAGAGCGGCAGCTTCTACCGTCACGCCACCGTGACCGGGCTGAAGCCGGCCACCGCCTACGTGTACCGCATCGGCAACGACGCGGCCTGGTCGCCGACGTACTCCTTCCAGACTCAGGCCGACGACCACGAGACGAAGTTCGTGGCAGTCGGTGACGTCCAGGAGGGTGCCTCCAGCAGCCTGACCAATGACCGCACCGGCTGGCAGAACACGCTGGACAGCGCGCTGACCGCCACCCCGGACACCGACTTCATCCTGTCCTTGGGGGACCAGGTGAACTCGGCAGCCAATGAGGATCAGTACACCGCCTTCCTGGCACCGGATCAGTTGAAGAGCGTGCCGCTGGCCGCCACCATCGGCAACCACGATGCAAGCTCCTTGGCCTACTCCCAGCACTTCAACATGCCCAACGTCGACGCCAGCCACGGTGCCGGTTCCAGCACCTCCTCCGGCGGTGACTACTGGTTCAGCTACGGAGATGCGCTGTTCCTGGATCTGAACTCCAACAACACCGACAATGCCAGCCATGCCGAGTTCGTCTCTCAGACCATCGCGGCGCATCCGAACTTCCGGTGGCAGATCGTGGTCTTCCACCACTCGATCTACAGCACGGCCTCCCACGCCAACGATTCCGACATCGTCGCCCGCCGTGCGGCCCTGTCGCAGATCATGTCCAATGCCGATATCGACCTGGTGCTGATGGGCCACGACCATGTCTACGCCCGCACCTGGCTGATGAAGGACGGCGCCGTCAGCGAGGACACCTCCAAGGGGGCTCAGTCCACCCTGGCAGCCAAGCCCGGAGAGGTGCTGTACGTCACCGGCAACTCCGCCAGTGGCTCGAAGTACTACGCCATCTCGGGGAACTATGACTGGACGGCTGTGACCACTCAGGATCAGCTGCCGAGCTACACCGAGGTCACCGTGACTGATACGGCGATCACACTGAACACCGTCCACACCTCGGACCGGTCGGTCATCGACTCGGTGAAGCTCACCCAGGCCGACGTCACCGACCCGGTGATCACGCTGCCGAGCAACAATCAGCTCTCCGTCGACGACAGCTTCGATCCGATGGCCGGGGTATCGGCTACTGACGACACCGATGGTGATCTGACCAGCGCCGTCACGGTGTCCGGGCAGGTCAACACCAGTGTCCCGGGCAGCTACGAACTCACCTACTCGGTCTCCGACGCGGCCGGGAACTCCACCACGGTCAAGCGCACCGTCACCGTGGTCAGCGGCACCCTGACCAGCACTGGTGTACCCGCCATCGGCGGCATGGTGAAGGTGGGATCGGTGGTGACCGCTGTCACTCCAGCGTGGCAGCCGACGCCTACCTTCAGCTTCCAGTGGTTGCTCAACGGCAAGCCTCTTGCCGGCAAGACCAGCGCGCGACTGGTGGTGGAACCCAGCTACGCCTCGGGACGGCTGTCGGTCCAGGTGACGGGAACCCGTGCCGGCTACGAGACGTTGACGCAGACTTCCGCTGCGGTCACCGTCGCCAAGGCCGACTTCAGCTCGGTCAGCAAGCCGAAGATCAAGGGCAAAGCCCGCGTCGGCGCCCGGCTGTCGGTGAACACCGGCAAATGGTCCCCGGCACCGGCCTTCACCTTCCGCTGGTACGCCAACGGCAAAGCCATCAAGGGCGCCACCGGCACCCGGCTGAAGCTGACCAGCAAGCTCAAGGGCAAGCGCATCAGTGTGAAGGTCGTGGCCACCAAGACCGGCTACAACACCCGCACGGTCACTTCGGCACGTACCGCCAAGGTGAAGCGCTGATCACAGCAGTTCGAGGGGCGTCGTCGGCTGAGTCCGACGGCGCCCCTCGTCGTTCGGCTCACCGACGCCCGCCAGCAGCCGCCAGGCTCAGGCGCGGTGCGGCTAGAGCAGCTTCTTGATTCTCTGCTTGGTCAGATTCTGTGTGACCACCCAGGCGAGATCAGGGTCGGCGGTGTCGATGGCGAAGAACTGCACCAATCCCTGCTCGGGTGAGGCAGCCACGGCCACCGACCAGCAGTAAGCCAGTCCCTTTCGCAGGACCCGCACCGCATCCTGTCGGCGGTCCGACAGCGGTATCGCTGCCAGCGTCGCGGTCGCTCGCTCACAGGCCGCCAGCGCCGCCGCCGCGGTCAGCGGATCATTCAATAGGCGCGGCTCACTGATCGCGGCGATTCCTGCGCGAACCACGAGCGGGTCAGCAGCATCGACCCAGGTCGAAACGATGGCGCGCAGCAGCTCCGGGGCGGTGTCGCCGATCCGTTGGACGGCAATGACCGCGGCCTCGCGCACTCGCCAGCGATCGTCGGTCGCCGCCGTAGTGAGCCGCTGAATCAACGTTCCGGGATCGTCCGCGATCACGATCAGTCGCCCCAATCCGACCACCCCACAGCAGGCGAGGTATTCCGCCGACTCATCGAGAAACGACCAGATCAGCGGCTCCGGAATCAGATCACCGGCCACCTCGAGCAGTGTCAGATTCGCTCGGGGGCCCGGCAAACCGCTGTGCCGCGTCAGGTACTGGGCCAATTCGGCTGGTGCGAGATCGGCCAACTCGGCACGGTACCGCGCCGCAACGTCGACCATGACGCACATCCTAAGCCGGACATCGGCGGTGCCACGGGAGCCCGGCAAAGCTCGCTAAAGTTAGCGGGTCACCAACCGAGGAGTGCGCCCGTGGCCGATTCCGCCAGCACCGTTTCCCAGATCTACGCCCAAACACTCGGCGTGATCGAAGCCGTCGAACCGCGTATCGCCGGAGCGATCCGCTCCGAGCTGACTGATCAGCGAGGTTCGCTGAAACTGATCGCCAGCGAGAATTACGCCTCACTGCCGGTGCTGCTCACCATGGGTAACTGGCTCAGCGACAAATATGCCGAAGGCACCGTCGGACACCGCTTCTATGCCGGCTGCCAGAATGTCGACACCGTGGAGAGCGTCGCGTCCGAGCACGCTCGGGAGCTGTTCGGCGCCGAGTATGCCTATGTCCAACCGCATTCGGGCATCGACGCCAATCTGGTGGCCTACTGGTCGATTCTGGCCCATCGCATCGAGAGCCCGACGTTGGAGCGCCTGGGCGCCAAGACGGTCAACGACTTGTCCGAGGAGGACTGGGAGGCGTTGCGCGCCACCTTCAACCAGCAGCGGGTGATGGGCATGAGCCTGGACGCCGGTGGTCACCTCACCCACGGCTTCCGGCACAACATCTCCGGCAAGATGTTCCGTCAGCATTCCTACGGCACCAATCCCGAGACCGGCCTGATCGACTACGACAAGCTGCTCGCCGACGCCCGCGAATTCAAACCGCTGATCCTGGTGGCCGGCTATTCCGCCTACCCGCGGCGGGTCAACTTCGCGCGGATGCGCGAGATCGCCGACGAGGTGGGCGCCACCTTGTTCGTCGACATGGCGCACTTCGCCGGTCTGGTGGCCGGCAAGGTGTTCACCGGGGAGGAGAACCCGGTGCCCTACGCCCACGTCGTGGCGTCCACCACCCACAAGTCGCTGCGCGGACCGCGCGGTGGCTTCGTGCTGGCGACCAGTGAGTACGCCCCCAGCGTCGACCGCGGCTGCCCGATGGTGCTCGGCGGACCGTTGAGCCATGTGATGGCCGCCAAGGCGGTGGCTTTCGCCGAGGCCCGTCAGCAGGGCTTCCAGAGCTACGCCCAGGCGGTGGCCGACAATGCCAAGGTCCTCGCCGAGGGGCTGCTGAAGCGCGGCGTCACCCTGGTGACCGGCGGCACCGACAACCATCTGGTGCTGTTGGACGTGAGCTCCTTCGGATTGACCGGACGTCAGGCCGAATCGGCGCTGCTGGACTCCGGCGTGGTTACCAACCGCAACTCGGTGCCCAACGACCCCAACGGCGCGTGGTACACCTCCGGCGTGCGCATCGGCACCCCGGCCCTGACGAGTCGTGGTTTCGGCGCTGCCGAGTTCGATCAGGTCGCCGAGTTGATCACCGGAGTACTGAAGGCGACCTCTCCGCTCACGACGGCTGCAGGCACCCCTGGCAAGGCGAAGTACACCATCGCCGACGGCGTGGCCGAGCGCACCCAGGCTGCTGCCAACGAACTCCTGGACGCCAACCCGCTTTACCCCGGTTTGGAGCTCTGAGCGAAGCACCGCAGCTGTCTGTTCCTAGCGCTCGCCTACCGGCTGGTGGGGCCCACCCTTCTCGCTGGCTGAGCTTGACGAAGCCCAGCCGGCGAGGTCGGTTGCCCTTCGACCAGCTCAGGGCACGGAGGTGAAGCACACGGCACGGAGGTAAGGCACGCCGCAAGAAACCGGAGCACACGGCCCAGCGGGCGCGGCAGGCGAGTCAGCGACTGAAGAGGGTGCCCTGCAGGGTGGTCACGAAGTTACTCATCGACGCAGGGAAGTCCGCCAAGTGCCAATCCTGCGGCCCGTGATACCAGTCAAGATCGACGGAATCGGGGAGGTCGTCGGCATCGGATTGGGCGATGGCGGCGAGCCAGCGATCACGCCCACCGAGCACAACGGCGTAGGGCAATAGCGTCGAGACGCTTCGGTAGGGATCATCGGCGGTCAGATTCGAGACCGGATGAGTGAGCAGATCCCCGCGCAGGATGTCCAGGCCCCGCAGCACCGCGGTTCCGGTCGCGGTTCGGGCAGGCATCTCCCGGGATACGAACATCAAACCCAGCGCAACCAGAACCAGCGACAGGCCGAGCAGGCCGAAATTGGTGAATGCGATCAATGCCGCCGCACCCACAGTGGCCGCCACCAGGACGACCCAACTCAGCAGACCCCACTGGCTTCGGGTGGCATCGGGACGCCGAGCGAACCACCCCTCGGCCACCACCTCGTCGTACAGCTCGGATTGCACGGTGCCGATGACCGATGCCAGCGTGCCGGGAAGATGAGACAGCTTGACCGGATCACCCTGAATCGGAGCCACCGCGTCGAGCAGGGTGCGTTCGAAGTCATGCAGTGGTTCGTCGCTCGAGCGCCGGGTGAAGGTCCAGTCGGTCGGGGCGTGCTCGTTTTCTCGGGGCAGTTCGGTGATCCGTAGATGACCTCGAACGGCGAGATCGAGCACCGAGGCGGTGACATCCACCGGGTCCACCCGCTCATCGACCAGCGTGCCGATCGTCCCGGGTCGAATCCCCTTGATCACCGTGAACGCCGTCTGACCGGCGGCGATGGGCTCGAAGTCGGCCACCAGAATCGGGTCGACTGCCCCGGCGAAGTCTCGGCCGATCTTGCGATGCGCCAGCCAGAGCAGCAGCGCGCCGAGCGCGGCAACTCCCACGGCCAGGCCCAGAGCCAGCGGATCGACGGAAAAGGCCCGCTCTGCGGTCCAGAGCTGGCGCCGGTCTTCATTCACGGCGATCTGGCCGGGCGCAAAACTCAGGGTGGCGATGACCACCTCGCCGATCCCGACACCATCCTGACGGAAGGTCGGCTGTGGGTAGTCATGGTTGCCGCCGGCATAGAAAGTGCAGGATTCCGGGGAGGCTGCCTCGCCGGCTGCGCAGTCCAGATAGGTGAACAGAGTCGGAACAGACATCACACCGTTGAACTGACGCACCGGAACACTCAGACCCTGGAGCAGCGGCCAGCTCACCAGAGTTTCGTCATCGACATCGCGCACCGCGGCACCGGTGACCACATAGCTCAGCAGCAATGGCTCGGTCAGCCCGGCGGTCGGCATGTCGATGATGACCCGTGATGCTTCGGTACGAACCTCCGGCTGCAGTTCCACACCGCCGCTGCTGAGGGTGATATCGGAGATCGTGTAGCGATACTCCGTGGACTGCGCGGTGCGGCGTGCGGTCTGGATCACCTGCTGCAACCGCTCGGGCGGAGTGGACTCGAAAGTGATCGAGGCTTGGACGGCCAGTTGACCGTCCGAGGAAAGCACCGCCACTGCGTTGTAGGTCGACACCTGTCCGGGCATGGCCGCATGGGCAGCGGGAACGATCCCGGCCGCCAGACCGACGGCTGCCAGCGCTACGGCCAGCGTGCGCAACATCCGGGTCGCGAGTTTCGCCATGATGGTTCCTCTGCAGAGCGATGGGATTTCCGGTACAGCGTAGCGAGGTAGCCGTGCCGAAATCACCCTTCGCGTCCAGCCCAAAAGGTCCGTCGGCCACAAAAGGTGCGTCCAGCGGAGAGCGCCATGGTGGTGTCGGTTTTCGTAAAACCGTTAGTCTTTCGACGTGACACAGAACTGGGGAGGCCCGAATACCGGTCCGCAATGGAACGGTCAACAGGCGTGGAATCGACCTCAGAACGCGTGGGGCAATTCGGTCTATCCGACGCCGCCACCACCACCTCCGGCCCCTCCCCAGGGCTTTCCGCCGCCGACCGGAGCGCCATCGGGTTACCCGCCGCCGCCCGCGGCGCCGACCGGTTTTCCACCCATCGGTGGCTACGTGCAGCCGGGCACCTTCCCGCCGCCGAAGCGGAAGAATCCGCTCCTGGCGATCTTGGCCGGTGCGGTCTTCATCGTGATCGTGGCCTTCTTCCTGATCACCCTGAGCAACTACCTCAACGATGGCGGCGGCGGTGGCGGCCATCAGGTGACCAACGTACCTGCGCCCGACTTCAATCCGCCGGAACTGCCTGCGCCCGATACCTACGATCAGGCCGAAACCTGGCTGACCGACAATGCGATCTACGATGAGTCGGTCCCGGTGCCCACCGACTGCACGGTCCCCTATCTCAATACCAAGACCGCCACCCCCGAGGAGTTGGAGGCTCATCTCAATGAGCTGACCAAGTGCCTGTGGGGCGTGTGGATCGATCCGATGACTGCGGCCGGCTTCGAGCTCCCGCGCCCTCCGGTCACGGTCTACAGTTCCTCGGTCACAACGGCATGTGGCGACGCCGAGTCGGGCAACGCCTTCTACTGTGCTGCCGACCAGCACATCTATTACGCCACCGATCTGTACAAGGTGATGCCCAGACAACTGCAGACCCAGCCCTTCGTTTCCGAAGTGGTGATGGCCCACGAGTTCGGTCATGCCATCCAAGCGCGCACCGGAATCCTCATTTCGGAAAAGGCCCTGGAACAGAAGGTCACGAACGCAACGGCCAAGGAGCTGTCGCGGCGCACCGAGGTGCAGGCCGACTGCATGGCCGGCCTCTTCACCAACGCGGTGTCCAATGCCAGCAGCCTGTCCGGGGACAACGTGGACAATCTCAAGATGCTCATCTACAACATCGGCGATGACATCCTCACCGGCGATCCCAACTACGAAGGTGACCACGGATCGGGCAAGAACCGTCAAGCCTGGTTCGTCAAAGGACTAGGCACCGCCCAGATCGGCGTCTGCAACTCCTACACGGCGGCGTCGAAGACGGTTCGCTGAGCGAGCTCAGCCCTCCACCAACGCCACGGCCATAGCCGCCGCGCCTTCGCCGCGTCCGGTCAGCCCCAAACCGTCGGTCGTGGTGCCGGCCAGGCTCACTGGCGCACCCACCGCTGCGGACAGCACCAATTCGGCTTCGTGACGGCGATCGGCCAATCGCGGCCGATTGCCGATCAGTTGAACGGAGACGTTCACCGGCTGCAGGCCCTGTTGCGCCAGTCGTCGCACGCACTCGGCGATGAAGGACACTCCCGAAGCCCCAGACCAGGCCGGGTCGTCGGTACCGAAGTTGCTGCCGAGATCTCCCAGGCCCGCCGCCCCCAGAAGCGCATCACAGATCGCATGAGCCACCACATCGCCGTCGGAGTGTCCCGACAATCCGACCGGCTCACCGGGAAACTCCAGGCCCGCAACGCACATCGGGGTTCCCGCAGCGTAGGCGTGGACATCGGTTCCGATGCCGACTCGAGTACTCATGATCGGCTCCGTGCTATCGCTTCGACGAACAACAAATCGGTAGGTTCGGTGACTTTCAGCGCCGCCCGGTCACCGGCGACGAGGGTGAGGCGATGCCCGCGAGCAGCAACGGCGCTGGCGTCATCGGTGACTTCCAAACCTGAGGCCTCGGCGTGCTCGAGGGCTTCATCGAGCACCGTGCGAACAAAGCCCTGCGGCGTCTGCACGATCCGCAGTTGGTCACGGTCGACGACCTCGGACTCACCGTTGCCGGTCAAGCGACGCATCGAGTCAGCCACCGGTAGCACGGGGAGGCAGCCTGGGGCGCCATCGACCAGTGCCGCGATGACGCGGCCCACCAGGTCGCCGGGCACCATGGCTCGAGCCGCATCGTGCACCAGGACGTAGTCGCACTCGGCCAATACCGGATCGCCGGTGATCGCAGCCAGACCGGCACGAACCGAATCCTGGCGCCGTCCGCCACCCAGCACGTAGGCCGCGGGGATAGGTGAGTCGGCCAGTGCGGTTTCGAACGCCGCACGTTCACCATCGGGGATCACCACCACGGCCCGGTCAACGCCGCCGGCCGCCAAACCGTCCAGACTGTGCCGCACCAGGGTTCGTCCAGCGACTTCGCGCAGCGCTTTCGGGCGTCCACCGCCCAAACGAACACCAGCGCCGGCCGCCACCACAATGGCGACGACCGGCGCGGTCGAGTTCATGTCAGGTTCCGACTTCAGGAAGCCAGCACCTCGTCGAGCAGAACCTCTGCGCGGTCCTCCTCCACCTTTTCAGCCAAGGCCAACTCCGACACCAGGATCTGGCGGGCTTTGGCAAGCATCCGCTTCTCCCCGGCGGAGAGTCCCCGCTCACGCTCGCGGCGCCACAGATCGCGTACGACCTCGGCGACTTTGAGCACATTTCCCGAGTGAAGCTTCTCCACATTGGCCTTATAACGACGCGACCAGTTGGTGGGCTCTTCGGCATGCGGTGCCCGCAACACTCCGAAAACGCGTTCCAACCCATCGGCGTCGACGACATCGCGGACACCTACCAGATCGAGATTGCAGGCCGGCACTCGCACTACCAGATCATTCTGGCCAACGATGCGCAAGACGAGGTAAAGCTTGTCTTCGCCTTTGATCGTTCGAGTTTCCAGGGCTTCGATGACTGCTGCGCCATGATTGGGGTAGACCACGGTCTCACCGATTGTGAACGTCATATCAGCGTTTACCACCTTTCCCGACTTCCAAGTCTAGCACTTTGTAGGGGCTCTCCGAAAGGCATCAATCCTAGCCAGAAGACCATTTCCGGGGTTGACAGCAGGACACATCTATGCCTCCCGGGAGGCCTACGCCAGTTCCTCACTCGTCAAATTGCACATCCAATCGCAAGCACTCCAACTCTCGGCAGTGGGGCCTCACAAGCGCAAAAACAGTTGGGTGGACACGGCCTTCCGCCGCGTCCACCCAACCCATTTGGCGGTGGTTCAGTTGATCATGCTGCGATCTGCACCTGCTTGGCAGGGAACACCGTCTTTGCCGCAATAACCAGTGTTGCGGCCACCAACACTCCGGCGATCAGGCTGATCAAGAAGCCCGCGATGGCCCACGGCAGCGGACTGAAGGCGAAGAGCACAAAGATGCCACCATGAGGCGCCCGCAGGCCCACCCCGAGTGCCATGCTCAACGCACCGGTGACCGCGCCTCCGGCCATCATGGAGGGAATCACGCGCAGCGGATCGGCGGCGGCAAACGGGATCGCGCCCTCAGAGATGAATGAGGCACCCAGCAGCCACGCCGCTGCTCCATTCTCGCGCTCGACGTCGGTGAACAGGTTCTTGCGGACCACTGTGGCCAGTGCCATCGCCAACGGCGGCACCATGCCTGCGGCCATCACGGCGGCCATCACCTGGAAGTTCGCCGTCAACCCGGCAGATAGGCCTGCCGTTGCAAACAGATACGCCGCCTTGTTGACCGGGCCGCCCAGGTCGAAACACATCATCAGACCGAGCAAAGCCCCCAGCAGGATCGCCGAGCCGCCCGACAAGCCAGAAAGTCCGTCTTGCATGGCTTGGGTGAGGCTGGCCAAGGGGTGCCCCAGCAGGAAGTACATCAAGGCGCCGGTAATGAAGGTGACCACCAGCGGGATGATCACCACCGGCATCAACCCCGCCAGCCAACGCGGTGCGCGCCGTTCCGCCAACCACGCTGCCAGCACACCCGCGATCAGACCGGTGATCAGACCGCCCAGGAAACCCGCACCCAAGGTCACCGAAATGGCACCGCCGACAAAACCGGGGGCAATGCCAGGACGCCCGGCCAGCGCATAGGCGATGTAGCCACTCAGCGCAGGCACCAGGAAACCGAAGGCGGCCGCCCCGACGGCGAACATGACCGCGCCCAGCGTCATCAGGAAGCCTGCGGGCATGGCCGAAATGGTGGACTGGGCCAGCACCAAGGCTCCGATCGAGCTGCCGGCGCTCACCCCCGCCTGGCAGGTGTCAGCACTCATCCAGGTCAACTCGGCGCAGCTGCGCGCACCATTGACCCCAGGCACCAGTGCGATATCGAAGCCACCGAACAGGAAGCCGAGCGCGATCAACAGGCCACCGGCAGCCACGAACGGGATCATGTAGGACACACCGGTCATCAGCGCGGTCTGGATTCGGCGCCCCCAGCCTTGCTTGGCTGCCGCGCTCGTGGTGGGTGCCGACGACGCTAACGAAGCCGAACCCTCGACCCGGGCCGCCGCCGGATCGTCCATGGCCGCCAGTGCTTCAGCCACCAGCTTGTCTGGTTCGTTGATGCCTCGCTTCACACTGCCCTCGATCACCGGCAGACCAGCGAATCTCTCGCGATCTCGAACCGGCAGGTCAGCGGCGAAGATGGCAGCATCTGCACCGGCAATGACGTGCGGATCCAGCCAGTCGATGCGTCCGGAGCCTTGCGGTTCGACGTGAATCTCTACTCCGGCAGCCTTGGCCGCCTGTTCGAGACCGTCGGCAGCCATGAACGTGTGGGCGATGCCGGTGGGGCAGGAGGTGACTGCCACCAACACGGGGGTCTTCGCGTCGGAGGTCGGGGTCGCCTGGTTCGCCGATGCCGGCTGGCTGCTGGTTGCTTCGGCGACCAGGTCGACCACCTCCTGCGGGGAGCGGGCACTACGCAAAGCGTCGGTGAAGTCACTGCGCATCAGAGATCGGGCCAGCATGGCCAGCAGCTCCAGGTGCGCGTCGTCAGAGCCCTCCGAGGCAGCGATCATGAAGACCAGATCGGCTGGGCCGTCGGCTGCACCGAAGTCCACCGGCGGCTGCAATCGGGCAAAGGCGACCGAGTTGGTGTTGACAGCGGCCGACCGGCAGTGGGGAATTGCGATTCCGTTGCCCAGGCCGGTTGCCATCTTCTCTTCCCGGCTCAACGCGTCGGCGGCGAGTCCGGCCGCATCCGCGCGGTCGCCGGCTCCTACGACCTCGGCAAGAGCAGTGATCACCTCGATCTTGGTGGCACCGAGGTCAGCGTCCAGGCGCACGAGATCTGCGCTGATCAAAGGGGCGGGTTGCTGTGGGGACATCATCGTTCCTTCCAATAGGGCAGTTACTGCGTCAGGCCAACGCGGTGACCTGAACCGCGGCGGCATCAAGTTGATCGGGTCGGGGAAGCTGAGTTCCGGCAAGGGCTGCGGCAGCCGAGCCATGGGCGATGGCTTGACGAAGCCGCTCGGGTTCGGCCAGGCCTCGCGTCTCGGCCAGGATGTAGCCGGCGACCGACGAATCGCCGGCACCGACGGTGCTGCGCACGGTGATCGGAGCCGGTGAGCCCCACCAAGAACCGGTGCCGGTGACGAGCACCGCGCCAGCAGCGCCGAGGGTGACCAGCACAGCAGCAACGCCGGCTTCAACCAGGGTTCGAGCCGCCGCAACGCTGAGACTGGGGTCACCCGCGGCGGCTCCGGCTTCAAGGGCCACGGGATCAGCCCCCGTGAGCTGGGCCAGTTCGAAGGCGTTGGGCTTGATCAGATCCGGGGCAGCCTGATCGAAGCTGGCCGCGAGCGCCTGCAGCGGCGCATCGGAGGTGTCCACGGCGATCCGGCAGCCCCACGGGCGCAGCGCGCGAACAAGCTGGGCATACCAGTCGACCGGGACGCCCGGGGGCAGCGAGCCGGAGAGCACAACCCAATCAGCGCGCTCGGATTCCAGGACCAACAGCCGAGCCAGGGCCTCCACCGTCTCGCCGGCCAGCTCCGGACCAGACTCGTTGATCTTGGTCGTGGTGCCGTCGGGTTCCGTCAGGGCAAGGTTGGTGCGCACCGGGGCGCCCAGGCGGACCGTGCGGTAGGGCAGGTCGAGAGCGTCCAGGCCTCGCAGAATCGGATCGTTGGCGTCGGCGGGCAGTACCGCACGCACCGGATGCCCGGCGCTGTGCACCACGCGGGCGACGTTGATGCCCTTGCCGCCTGGCTCGACGGTGACGGACTCAGCGCGTTGGACCTCACCGCGCTGCAGCGGTGCGCCGAGAGTCACGGTGCGATCCAAGGACGGGTTCGCGGTCAGCGTGACGATCATGCGATCACCACCTCCACACCTGCCGCTTCCAGTTCGGTGCGGTCCCCAGGAGTGATTTCGCCATCGGTGATGAGCACGTCGATGTCGGAAACTGCCGCGAAGGCGACCAGGAGTTCGGCACCGATCTTGGAGCTGTCAGCCAGCACGATGACCTGCTTCGCCGCACCCACCATGGCGCGCTTGACGGCAGCCTCCTCCGGATCGGGGGTGGACAGGCCGTGAGCGACCGACAACCCGTTGACGCCGATGAATGCGACATCGCAGCGCAGCGTCGAGATCGCCGCCACGGTTTCGGCACCCACGGCCGCACCGGTGATACCTCGGACGCGCCCACCCAGCAGTTGGAGGCTGATTCCGCTGGCGATCAGTTTCCCTGCCACGGGAACTGACCCGGTGATCACCGTCCGGGCGGAATCCGGTGTCAGCATCGCTGCCAACCGGGCGGTGGTGGTACCGGCATCCACCAGCAGTGAACCGGTCGGACCGGGCAGGAACTCCATCGCTGCCGCGGCGATTCGACTCTTCTGTGAGGCACGGGCGGGTTCCCGATCGGCCAGTCCGGTCTCGGTCAGGGCAACGTTCTCAGCGACAACCGCGCCGCCGTGGACCCTGCGCAGCACGCCTTGGTCGTTCAAGAAGTCCAGATCCCGGCGAATGGTCTCGGTCGTGACGTCGAACTGCCGGGCCAGTCCGGCCACCGAAACCCGGCCCTTCTGGCGAGCCAGATCGAAGATCCCGCGCTGACGCTCCGCTGCGTACATAGGTACTCTCCCAACCAACGTCCATGTTGTAATACCTTGTTTTACTTGGTATCAACTGGAATTGCAAGACCCTTGGGCAGATCCTTGTGGTTTTACTTGGCTATTCTTGGTCTGGCTGGTGTGAAACCGCGCCACAGACCAGCCGTCCGATGAGAGAGACGGCTGCAGTCACTGCCCGGGCTCAGCCGTAGGTGACCTCATTGGAGAACAGGCCTGAGACTGACTCCCCGCAGTTGATGCGACGCACAGCCTCGGCGAACAGAGGTGCCACCGACACGGTGGTGAGACGATCCAATCCCTGGGGGCCGGGAACGGTGTTGGTCGTCACGATCTCGTGGATGTCGGGAACCGCATTCAGACGCTCCACGGCTTTGCCGGAGAACAGACCGTGGGTGCAGGCCACCGAGATGGACTTCACGTTGTAGCCGCGAACCGTGGCGATCAGCTCCACCACCGATCCCGCAGTGGCGATTTCATCGTCGAGGATGATGACATCCTTGCCGCCGATCTTTCCCACGATCGAGTCGATCACGACCCGGTCATCGGCCAGGCGACGCTTGGAGCCCGCAGCCATACCAACACCGAGCATCCGCGCGAACTGGTTGGCCTCCTTTGCATTCCCGAAGTCGGGAGACACCACCACGGTGTTGCTCAAGTCACGATTGCGGAAGTGGTCGGCCAGCACCGGGAGGGCGGTCAGATGATCGACCGGCACCGAGAAGAAGCCGTGCACCTGCTGAGCGTGGAGTGCCATCGTGAGCACTCGGTGAGCACCAGCGGTGTTGATCAGGTCGGCGACCAGGCGGCCACCGATACTGATGCGCGGTGCGTCCTTCTTGTCGGACCGGGCGTAGGCGTAGTGCGGCATGACGACGGTGACGTGGGCTGCCGAGGCGCCGCGAGCCGCGTCAACCATCATCAGCAGCTCCATCAGGTTCTCCTGGGTCGGTGGCACCAGGGGCTGCACGATGTAGACATCTCGTTGCCGACAGTTGGCGCGCAACTGCACCTGGAGGCAGTCGTTGGAGAACCGTGAAAGTCTCGACGGCGACAGCTCCACACCGAGGAGAGTGCACATCTCCTCGGCGAAAGCGGTGTGTGCATGGCCGGAGAACACAGTAATGTCCGTCACGGCGGGTAACCCTAGCTCGCTATAGCGGTCCGATCACAGCCGCAGCATTCGGCGAGACGCCGCACCCGCTGCTCAGGCGTTGAATTTGTAGCCCAGTCCGCGAACCGTCACCAGCAGATCGGGATTGGCCGGATCGACTTCGAGCTTGGCTCGCAACCGCTTCACATGCACATCGAGAGTCTTGGTGTCGCCGACATAGTCGGGGCCCCACACCCGATCGATCAGTTGACCGCGGGTCAGCACCCGCCCGGAGTTCCGCAACAGCAGCTCCAGCAGTTCGAACTCCTTCAATGCCAACTGCACCGGTTCACCGCGGACGGTGAGTTCGTGCCGTTCGACATCCATGCGAACCCCGCTGGCCTCGATCACGTCGGAGATCAACTCGACCTCCTGCCCGCGACGCAGCACCGCGCGGATCCGCGCCACCAGTTCCCGATGGCTGAACGGTTTGGTCACATAATCATCGGCCCCCAACTCCAGGCCGACCACCTTGTCGATCTCGGAGTCACGCGCGGTCACCATGATGATCGGGACACTGCCCCGGGTCCTGAGCTGGCGGCACACCTCGGTGCCGGACAGTCCCGGCATCATCAGGTCCAACAGCACAATGTCGGCGCCGCCTCGGTCGTAGGCAGCCAGACCGCTGGCACCGTCACCGGCCGCCGCCACCTCGAAGCCTTCCTTCTGGAGCAGGAAAGCCAGCGTCTCGCGGTAGCTTTCCTCGTCCTCAATGATGAGTACCTTGGTCATTTCTGATCGTCGTCCTTCCTGATGGGCAGCCGGAGGGTGAATGTCGATCCCTGCCCGGCCCGGCTCCACACGGTCACTTCGCCGCCATGAGCCACTGCGACGTGCTTCACGATCGATAGCCCCAGCCCGGTTCCACCACTGGCCCGGCTTCGATCGGCGTCCACTCGAAAGAAGCGCTCGAAGATGCGCTTCTGGTCTTCTTCACTGATCCCGATTCCGTTGTCGGAGACCCGAATCGCCACCATCTGGTCGGCATCGGTGGCACTGGTGACGGCCACCCGCGCACCCGGCTCGGAGTAGGCGATGGCGTTCTGAACCAGATTGGTGACCGCCGTCTCCAACTCCTCGGCATCGCCAACCACCATGAGGCCGTACTCAGCCTGCACCGACACACTGATCTGGCCGGCGTCGGCCAACTGTCGGCAGCGGGACACCGCCGATTCCAGAACCTGGCTGATCACCACCTCAGTGGCGCTCAACATGGGGTCATCGGATTGCAGCCGCGACAACGCGATGATCTGAGACACCAGTTCGTTGAGGCGTCCGGTCTCCTTGGCCAGCTTGGCCAAGAACATGTGGACGGCTTCCGGATCGTCAGCAGCACTGTCGGCAGCCTCGGCCAGCAAGCCGATGGCCCCAATCGGTGTCTTGAGCTCATGACTGATGTTGGCCACGAAGTCGCGACGGGTCTCGCTGAAGCGCAGGTCCTCGGAGCGATCCTCCCCGATGATCACCGCAGCACCATTGCTCAGCGGGACCGCTCTGATGGCGAGGTGGATCGGTTCGCCGCGGGGCCCGTTCACCCGCATCTCACTTTCGAGCGCCCGCTCCTGGCGGCGGGCATCGGTGAGCAGGTCGACCACGGCCTGCGGACCCAGCGAGGACCCGCGCGCCATGCCGAGGTTCTTGGCGAAATCGGAGGCGGCCAACACATAGTCGGCCTCGGTGACCACGATGACGGCCGCGCGCATGGGTTGCAGAATCTCGCCGAGATGGTGTCGATTCACGATCTGGCCACGGGCTTTCTGCGCGGCCCGTCGAACCATGAGCCAGATGGTCAAGGTCCCCAGGCCTGCGCCGAGCACAAACCCAAGCAGGGCCGGTGCATAGGGCGTCATGGTTGGAGTCTATGGGTGCCCAGCGCCCTAATTCTCCAAGAATTCAGCTTTCCCAAAGGCCTTGGCTGAACTTTCACCGACTGTTCACCTTCCGTTCGGCTAAGTGCCGATTACCCCGCGCACTGGCTACCTAGCCTGAAACGCGTAACAATTACGCCGCCCGTCCGACCTGGGCCGGCCCGACGATCCGAAAGAAGCAGATGCGCGACAACTACCGCGAAAGCCTGGAGAACGTGGTCACCGAGCTGGTGGAACTGACTGACCTGGTGCAGGTGGCGGTTCGCGATGCCACCAAAGCGCTGCTGGATGCCGACCTGGCGACTGCGGAGAAGGTGATTTCGGCCGATTCCGAAATCGACGCTCGCCACGACGCCCTCGAGGCCCAGTGCTTCTCGCTGCTGGCCCGTCAAGCTCCGGTCGCCGGCGAACTGCGCACAGTGGTCGCCGCGCTGCGTATGATCGCCGACCTGGCTCGCATGGGCGATCTCGCTGCCCATGTGGCCAAGATCGCCCGGCTGCGCTACCCCGAGCATGCGGTTCCCGAACCACTGGTGGGCAACTTCACCTTGATGGCCCGGGTGGCCGAGGAGATGGTCGGCACCGCCGGTCGCTCACTCAATGAGCGCAATGCCCACGACGCCGGCAAGCTCGCCGACAGCGACGAAGAGATGGACGAACTGCGCCGCAGCCAGTTCCGGGTGATTCTGGGCGACAGCTGGAGCCATTCGGTGGAGGCTGCCGTGGACGTGGCGCTGCTGGGCCGCTACTACGAGCGCATCGCCGATCACGCCGTCATCATGGCCGCCCGCGTCATCTACGTGATCACCGGCCTACTCCCCGAGGGCGAGAACTGGCCGTCCGCCTGAGCTGAAACGCCGAGCGCTCCCGATCGGTCATCCGCTCCACCGTGAGGTGGGGCGAGCGACCGAACCGGGAGCGCTCAGTGCTTTTTCGGCTACTTCTTGCCCTGGTTCTTGACCGCCTCGATGGCCGCCTTGGCAGCGTCGGGATCGAGGTAGCGGCCACCGGGGACGGTGGGACGCAGGTCGTCGTCGAGGGTGTAGAGCAGCGGGATGCCGGTCGGGATGTTGAGGGCGGCAATGTCGGCGTCACTGATGCCGTCCAGATGCTTGACCAGCGCGCGCAGTGAGTTGCCGTGGGCAACCACCAAGGTGACCTTGCCCAGGCGCAGGTCGGGCACGATCTGGTCGTACCAGTAGGGCAGCATGCGGTCGACCACGTCGGCCAAGCACTCGGTCAGCGGACGCACCTCGGTGGGCAGATCGGCGTAGCGAGCGTCGTTGAACTGACTGTATTCGTCATCAGGGTCGATCTCGGGCGGCGGGGTGTCATAGGAACGACGCCACAGCATGAACTGCTCCTCGCCGAAGGCTTCCAAGGTTTGAGCCTTGTTCTTGCCCTGGAGGGCGCCGTAGTGACGCTCGTTGAGCCGCCAGGAGCGCTTCACCGGGATCCAGTGCCGATCGCAGCCGTCCAGCGCCAGGTAGGCGGTATGGATGGCACGTCGCAGCACCGAGGTGTGCACCACATCGGGCAGCAGCCCTTCGGAGGCCAGCAGCTCGGCGCCACGCTTGGCCTCGCCGATGCCCTTCTCATTGATGTCGACATCCACCCAGCCGGTGAACTGGTTGAGAGCATTCCACTCGCTCTCACCATGTCGAAGCAGAATCAGCGTTGAAGTCATGACGCGAGCCTAGCCAGATTCGAAACCGGTGATCGCCGAATCCAAGCCACTGAGAGAATGCTCAGTGTGAGCGAACGTGCTGTAGCAGTAGTGACCGGAGCGAGTAGTGGGATCGGCGCCGCCACGGCCCGATCCCTGGCTGAGGCCGGCTTCGAGGTGATCTGCGCTGCTCGACGCTTCGAGCGAGTGCAGGCATTGGCCGACGAGATCGGCGGACGCGCCGTGGCCTGCGATATCACCGTCCAGGCCGACGTCGATGCCCTCGCCGCGGCGGTAGGCGACGAATTGGCGGTGCTGGTGAACAACGCCGGTGGCGCCTTCGGCGCAGACCCGGTGGCCGAGGCCGAACCCGAGGATTGGGATCGCATGTACGCCCTCAACGTCTCCGGCACCGAGCGAGTCACCCGCGCCCTGCTACCGGCCCTGGTTGCGGCCCACGGCGCGGTGGTGTTCGTCACCTCAACCGCAGCCGAGGCGGCCTACGAAGGGGGCGGCGGCTACTGCGGCGTGAAGGCCGCAGAGCGAATGCTGGCTGGAGCACTGCGGCTGGAGTTCTACGACCAGCCGGTGCGGGTCACCGAGATCAGTCCCGGAATGGTGCACACTGACGAGTTCAGCCTGGTGCGTTTCGCCGGCGACAAGTCGAAGGCCGACGCCGTCTACGCCGGTGTGGCGAACCCGCTACTCGCCGAGGACATCGCCGAGGCCATCACCTGGATGGCGACCCGTCCGGAGCATGTGAACATCGACCGGATGGTGATCCGTCCGACCGCCCAGGCGGCCAACCACAAGGTGTACCGGGCCAACCAGCGCTGATCCGCACCGTCGTTCTCGACGGGGGTCCCATCGATCAGCCCGCGAGGTTTCGAGACGGCCCTCCGGGCCTCCTCAACCAACCGAAAAGGGAAATCGCCCGACCGAACAGCGACCTCCCCCACTCCGGCTGGTTGAGGAGCGAACGAAGAGAGCGTCTCGAAACCCCCGAGCCAGTCCACAAACCAGCTTGCGAGGTTTCGAGACGGCCCTGCGGGCCTCCTCAACCAGCCGAGGGAAAAGGGCAGGGAGCTTCGAGACGGACGCCGCGCATGCGCCTCAACCAGCCGCGGGAAAGGAAATCGCCCGACCGAACAGCAACCTCCCCCACTCCGGCTGGTTGAGGAGCGAACGAAGTGAGCGTCTCGAAACCCCCGAGACAGTCCACAGACCAGCTTGCGAGGTTTCGAGACGGCCCTGCGGGCCTCCTCAACCAGCCGACGGGAAAGGGCGCGAGGTTTCGAGACGGACGCTACGCGTCCTCCTCAACCAGCCGGGGGGAAAACAAGCAGGTTTCGAGACGGCCCTCCGGGCCTCCTCAACCAGCCGAGGGGAAAACAAGCAGGTTTCGAGACGGCCCTCCGGGCCTCCTCAACCAGCCGAGGGGAAAACAAGCAGGTTTCGAGACGGCCCTCCGGGCCTCCTCAACCAGCCGAGGGGAAAACAAGCAGGTTTCGAGACGGACGCTGCGCGTCCTCCTCGACCAATCGGGGGAGGGAGTTCGGGTCAGGCAGGAGGGGGCTGGGACTCGGCGTCGGCGAGGTCGTAGATCGCTCCTACCAGGGCGAGGTGGCTTAGGGCTTGGGGAAAGTTGCCAGCCATGCGGTGATGGGTCGGGTCGTACTCCTCGGAGATCAGGTCGACATCGTTGAGCAATGCCAACATGCGCTGCAGGTGAGCGTGGGCGTCGTCGAGGCGTCCGGCGAGCGCGTAGGCACTGGCCAGCCAGAAGCCGCAGGCCACGAAGGGATTCTCATCGCCAGCCACACCGTCGGCGACCGCCTCGGTGCGGTAGCGCAGCACCAGACCATCGCGCAGCAGGTCACGTTCGATCGCCGCCAAGGTGCCCAGCATGCGCGAGTCATCGCCGGGAAGGAACCCGACGATCGGAATCATCAGCAGGGCCGCATCCACCTCGGTGGTGTCATCGTGCTGGGTGAAGGTGTTCGCTTCGGCGTTGAAGCCACGTTCAAGCACGGCGCGCTTGATGGTGTCGCGCAGTTCCCGCCAGCGCTCGACCGGTCCATCCAAGCCGTGTTCCTCAACGGCGCGGACCGCCTGATCGAAAGCCACCCAGGCCATCACCCCGGATTGGGTGTAATGATGCGTCGGCCCGCGGGATTCCCACAGGCCGCTGTCCGGTTCATCCCACGTGCGGGCCAAATGCTCCAGCAACACCAGTTGCACATTCCAGGAGTCCGGGGATTCGGCGAGGCCGGCATCGCGCGCCTCCCCCAGAGCCAGCATCACCTCACCGATCACGTCGCCCTGCTGCTGGGTGACCGCGCCGTTGCCGATCCGCACCGGACGCGAATCCGCATAGCCAGGCAGGTGCGGCAATTCTCGTTCGGGCAGGTCGCGTGCTCCGTCCACGGCGTACATGATCTGGACGTCTTCGGGATCCCCGGCCACGGCGCGCACTAGCCAGTCGCGCCACAGTCGGCTGGACCCGGCGTGCCCTGATCGCAGCAGCGCCCGCACCGTCAATGCCGCATCACGCAGCCAGGTGTAGCGGTAGTCCCAGTTGCGTACGCCGCCGAACTCCTCGGGCAAGCTGGTCGTGGGCGCGGCCACGATGCCGCCCCGGTCACTGTCGGTGAGCTGGCGGAGCACCAGCAGCGATCGCACCAACTCGGTGCGATACGGGCCGTCATAATCGACCCGCCCGACCCAATCGGTGAAGAACTCGATGGTGCGCACCAGTTCACGATCGGCGTCGATGTCCGGCGGCAGCGGCCGCCAGGACGGTGTCCAGGTCAGCGAGAAGCGCAACTCCTCCCCGGCATCCACAGTGAATCGATCATGATGCGAGTTTCCCATGGCGACCGGAATTCGCGGGCCTCGCAAGGTGAAACGGTCCGGTCCGGCCACCGCGGCGAGCACCTCCACACCGCTGTCATCACGCCGCCGTGACACCCACGGCACGATCGCCCCATAGCCCGGACGCACCGTCCACTCGTGGATCAACTCCACCTGGCCGGACACTCCCTCCACCAAACGAATCAGATCGGAGCGTCCGTCACCGAAGGGCATGAAATCCAGGATCCGCACCGAACCGGTAGCGGTGGTGTGGATCGTCTCCACGACCGTGGTGTCTCCCAAATAGCTCCGGGTCGTGGTGGCCGCAGTAGCCGGTCCGAGCAGCCAGCGTCCGTGACCGGGCCCTCCCAGCAGCGCTGCCAAACTCGCCGGCGAGTCAAAACGCGGCAGGCACAGCCAGTCGATCGAACCATTGCGGGAGACCAACGCCGCCGTCTCGGTGTCACCGATCAGGGCATAGTCCTCGATCGGTGTGGGGTCGGTCATGCACGATCCTCACCAGGAAGCGGCGGCAGCGCACCGTCGTTCTCATAGGCGCTGAGCATCTCGAGCCGACGCCGATGCCGAGCATCTCCGCTGAAAGGTGTGCGGAGGAAGACATCAACGAAAACTGCCGCGTCCTCGACCGAGTACATCCGCGCACCCAAGGCGATCACGTCCGCGTCGTTGTGGGCCCGGGCCAACTCGGCAGTCTGCTCCGACCAGACCACGGCTGCCCGGACCCCGGGGACGGCATTGGCGGCCAACTGCTCACCGTTTCCGGAGCCTCCGATAACCACGCCCAGGCAGTCGCGACCGTCCGCACGATCCGCAGCCAGCGCCACCGCGGCACGCAGACAGTAGACCGGATAGTCATCCTCCGGGTCATAGGTCGCCGGCCCGTGGTCGACGACGTCATGGCCCCAACTGAGCAGATGCTGAACCAGGTACTGCTTCAGTTCGAAACCGGCGTGGTCACTCCCGATGTGGATCCGCATGGCTCCAGTCTGCCCCCGTCGACGGTGACGGTCAGGAAAACAGCGGTGCCGAAATCACGCACTTCAGGAGACGGCCCAGTCTCGGCGGGCGTGGGTTCGAGACGCTCACCGCGTTCGCTCCTCAACCAGCCGAGACAGAGCAGCCGAGTCAGTACCCCCAAAGCGTTCGGGAGTTCACTCGACCTCGATCAGGCCCTCTCCGGCTTGAACCGCATTGCCCTTCTCGACCAGGATGCGGGCGACCTTGCCATCGCGCGGAGCGGTGATCTCGGTCTCCATCTTCATAGCCTCCAGCACCAGCAGCACCGTGCCGGCGGTGATCTCCTGGCCTTCCTCGACCAGCACCCGGGCCACCGAGCCGGCCAGCGGCGCAGTAACCGCATTCGCCGAGGCGCCACTCACCGAGGCCGTACTCGGCACCGAGATTGTGCTCGAGCCTGAACCGCCGATGATGATCGGGCCAAGCTGTGGTGCTTCGGACTCCTCGACCTCCACATCGATGTCGTAAGGGACTCCGTTGACAGTTACCTTCAGTTTCATTGGTCTTCCTTCCGCGCCGTCAGCGGACGTACAACGGGTGATGGGAAAGCTGGGAGCGCCGAGTGCTCGCCTTCCAGCCGGCCGCAGTGGTGAAGTGCGGCTGACGCCGCGACGCGCGGTGCCCCAGGTAGGCGGCCACGGCGGCAGCGATCGCCACCATGGTCTCCTCCGGGACGTCTTGGCAGTGGATCTCGAGACTCTTGATCTTGACCTCAAGCCCCTCGATCCGATCGGTCAGGGAACTGACCAGTTCCAGCAGTTCTTCGTTGGTGGACATGCCGATCACACCGGGCCCAGGCCGTGCTTCTTGGCCGGACGCAGCACGCGCTTGCTGGCCAGGTTCTCCAGAGCCATCGCCAGCGCCTTGCGGGTGTCGCCGGGATCGATGATCTCGTCGACCAAGCCGCGAGAGGCCGCCATGAACGGGGTGGCGAATGTGTCACGGTATTCGTCCACGAGCTCCTGCCGGCGCGCCTCGGGATCCTCCGCCGCGGCGATCTCCTTTCGGAACACGACTGCCGCAGCACCCTCGGCACCCATCACGGCGATCTCGGCGGTCGGCCAGGCGAACACCCGATCGGCACCGAGATCCTTCGACGCCATCGCCAGGTAGGAGCCGCCGTAGGCCTTGCGCAGCACCACGGTGAGCTTGGGCACCGTGGCTGCGGAGTAGGCGTACAACATCTTGGCGCCGTGGCGAATGATGCCGCCGTGCTCCTGAGCGACGCCGGGCAGATAGCCAGGCACATCGACCAAGGTGACGATCGGAATGTTGAAGGCATTGCAGAAGCGCACAAACTTGCTGCCCTTGTCGGAGGCATTGATATCGAGCACTCCGGCCATCTGGCTGGGCTGGTTGGCCACCAGTCCGACGCTGCGTCCGTTGATCCGACCGAAGCCAACTACCAGGTTGGTGGCGTAGCCGGCCTGCACTTCGAGGAAGTCACTGTAGTCGACCAACCGGGCGATGACATCGCGCACGTCATAGCCGGACTTGTCGTCCACCGGCACGACGTCGCCGATCTCCTCGTCGTAGTCCAGGCTGTACTCGCCGGGCACCAGGGGGGCGTCCTCGGAGTTGTTTTGCGGCAGGAAGCTGAGCAGCTTCTTGGCGATCAGGATCGCCTGTTCGTCGTCGTCGGCGACAAAGCTGTTCACACCGGACACGCTCATGTGGGCATCGGCGCCGCCGAGTTGATCCTGGGTGACATCCTCGCCGGTGACCTGCTTGATCACATTGGGCCCGGTGATGAACATGTGGGCCTTGCGGGTCTGGATGATGAAATCGGTCAACGCCGGGGAGTAGACCGCACCGCCAGCACACGGGCCGGCGATGATCGAGATCTGCGGGACCACACCGGACAGCAACACATTGGCGTAGAACACCTGCCCGTACCCGGAGAGCGAGTCGATGCCCTCCTGCACCCGGGCACCGCCGGAATCGTTGAAGAACAGGAACGGGGTGCCGTTCTCCAGCGCAGACTGCATCATCGCCACAACCTTCTTGTTGTGGGTTTCGCCGGCCGAGCCGCCGGCGACGGTGAAGTCCTGGCTGGCCACCCGCACCGGACGGCCCAGGATGGTGCCGCAGCCGGTCACGACTCCGTCGGCCGGCATATCGGCGGTATCCATGCCGAAGGTCGTGGTGCGATTGCGGCGGAATAGGCCGACTTCCTCGAAGCTGTCGGCGTCCAGCAGCGCGTCCAGGCGCTCCCGGGCCGACATCTTGCCTTGAGAATGCTGCTTCTCCAGCCGCGCTTCGCCGCCGCCCAGTCGGGCTTTGGCCTCGGCGGAGTGCAGCGCCTCAACGCGCTTGCCCATGGACTGTGGTTTCTTGGTCATTTGGTTCACCTCACGCCATCTCGACGGTCACACTGTGATCGCGGCCACCGAGCGAGACCTTGTATTTGATCGGCCCACGGACTGCCTTGGCCGCTCCACTGGCGGCCTCTGCTTCGGAGGCCAGCTGTTCAGCGGTCTTGCCCACATTCTTCGGGCCTTCATCTCGGGTACTGAAGAACCCCGGTGCGACGCCGGGGAACATGGCGTAGGTCAGCACATCTTCGTCGGTGCCGTTGAAGCCGTCCAAGGCGGCCGCATCGCTGCACAGCTTGTCCCACTCCGGTTCCAGCAGATCGGCTGGACGCTGGGTGATCGGCTCCTTCTTGGCCTGAGCCTGGGCGATCGCCACAACCTCCGGGTTGCGCTCCCCCATGCACTCGCCGTAGTAGCCGAGCATCAGATCTGCGAACTCACCGGTAAGCACCTTGTAGCGGCCCATCAGCACATTGAACACAGCCTGGGTGCCCACGATCTGGCTGGACGGCGTGACCAGCGGCGGATGTCCAGCGTCGGCCTTGACCAGCGGAACCTCTTCCATCACTTCCTTGATTCGGTCGCCGGCGCCTTGAGCCTTGAGCTGGCTTTCCATGTTGGAGAGCATGCCGCCAGGAATCTGGGAGCTGAAGATGTCGGTGTCGACCAAGGTGGCCGATTCGAAGGCGGCGTACTTGGGACGCACGGTGGCGAAGTGATCGCGGATCGCGGTCAACCGGTCGGCGTCCAGGTTGGTGGTGTAGTCGGTGCCTTCCAGCATGGCCACCAGCGATTCGGTGGGGTTGTGGCCCGGCCCCAAGCTCATCGAACTGATGGCGGTATCGACCACATCGGCGCCGGCCTCGATGGCCTTCATCAAGGTCACCAGGGTCACTCCGGTGGTGGCGTGGCAGTGGACGTTGATCTGGACGTCTTCGCCGTAGGTCTCCTTGATGCCGCGGATGATGTCGTAGGCGGGCTGGGGCTGCAGCAGTGCAGCCATGTCTTTGAGTGCCAGCGATTCCGCGCCCATATCCAGCAGCTGACCGGCGAGCTTCACGTAGCCCTCCACGGTGTGCAGCGGCGAGATGGTGTAGCAGATGGTGCCTTGGGCGTGCTTGCCGGTCTTCTTCACCGCCGCCATGGCTTGAGCCATATTGCGCGGATCGTTGAGCGCATCGAAGACCCGGAAGACGTCCATGCCGTTCTCGGCGGACTTCTCGACGAAGCGCTCGACCACGCCGTCCTCGTAGTGGCGGTAGCCCAGCAGGTTCTGGCCACGCAGCAGCATCTGCAGCTTGGAGTTGGGCAACAGCTTGCGGAAGGTGCGCAACCGCTCCCAGGGATCCTCGTTGAGGAATCGGATACAGGCGTCGTAGGTCGCTCCGCCCCAGCATTCAACGCTCCAGTACCCGGCGGCATCGATGTCGGCACAGGCATCAACCATGTCCTCGATGGCCATTCGCGTGGCCATCAGGCTTTGGTGCGCGTCACGCAGGGCGAGCTCTGTCACCCCAATTGTTCGCTGACTCATGGTGCAATCCTGACACGGCTTGTACTGACATGTTGCCGGCACCACCAACTTGGGAGTTCGTGAGACGACAGGTCCGATGGGTGGGAAAAGGGGTACGAATCGCCCCGCCGGCCAATGCCAGACACACTGCCCGAAGACAGTGAGAACAGTGTTACTTCAGCCCGATTGAATCGATAGACTCCGAGCGTGATCCTCTCCGACGGCACCCGGGCCGGATTCGCCCGCACCATGGCGCTCACCATCACCGCCCTCGCGTTAACGTTCTCCGGCACAATCCCGGCACGGGCCGACGCCTCGACCCCGGTCAGTGTCCCCGACGCTACGTTGCGGGCCTGCCTGACCACAGCGCTGTCCGACGCTCAACTCAGCACCGATCTCACCAATGAGAATCTGGTGCAACTCAAGAGAGTGGTCTGCTCGGCATCCCCAGACGAGCCGATCGCCAACCTCACCGGCATCGAGGCAGTTTCCGACGCTGACATCATTTTTCTGGGGCTGACAACCACCACGGATGTGTCGCCGCTGTCCGGGCTCCTTGGCCTGACACACCTAGAATTCACAGCCCCCAACCTCGAATCCGCAGGGCCGCTGTTCCAGGTGTCCACGCTCACCGCACTCAGTCTGGCTGCACCGAAGGTCACTGATCTCGATTTCCTGAGCACGATGCACGACCTCGAATACCTTGAACTCCAGGTCTCCCCCCAGGCTTCCTTCGAGAGATTCCCAGATCTGCCGTCGCTATCCAGCTTCTCGCTGAACATCGACACCCCCACGCTCCCGGCACTAGTCCTACCCGCAACCGTGACCTCCCTGACGGTACGAGATGCGTCCCTGACTAGTTTGGTCAGCCTGCCGCAAGCGGCTGGTGCCACGTCGCTGACCGTGAGCTATGCACCGGAGCTGGCCGACCTCACCGGAGTCGAAGACCTGCCTCGGCTGCGCCAGCTCAGGCTGCCTGCCGGCAAGTACACCGACCTCACCCCGGTAAGCCAGCTCACGGCTTTGGAGGAGCTTCGAGCCCCCGAGGCCGCCATTAGTGATGTGTCAGCGCTGGCATCGATGACGTCGCTGAGCAGTCTCGATCTGCATGGCAACCAGCTCACCGATCTCACCGCCCTGACCGGCCTGCCGAATCTGACGAAGCTGAATGTCGCCAGGAACGGCCTCACGACGCTTGGCGCATCAGGGAGCCTGTCCCGGCTCACCGGGTTATCTGCTTCCAGCAACAGTCTCACCTCGATCGACGCACTCACCGGCGCCCACCTCACCAGCGTCAATCTCGACAGCAACCGTCTCACCAACGTTGCGCCCCTTGCCGCCGCAGAACCGGGAGCGTGGATCAGCATCCGGTGGAACGCATTGCGCGATCTCAGCCCCCTGCCCGACACTGCGAGGGTCAACGCCTACGGACAGCAATCAATGCACCCGGGGATGGCGACGGTCGGCAAGCCTTTCAACCTGGGATTGCGCGATGTCGACGGAACACCCATCTGCCCAGTCTTCGACCGCAACGTCACGTGCACCAATGGTGCGGTGAACTATCCGCTATCAGGCACCTATCAGGGCGAAGTCAGTACCACCGGCAGCAAGCTCAGCTTCAGCGTCACCCAACATGCCGGTCCCGACCGGGCGTTTGCCGCCACCTATGCTCCAACGCTGTTCGGTAAACCGATTGTCGGTATGGATGTTGTCTCCTGGGTGCGGAGTTGGTCACCGAAGGCGACCTTCACCTACCGGTGGTACCGCGATGGGAAAGCGATCACCGGTGCTGCGGCGACCGACTTCTACTACAGGGCGGGCGTTGCCGATCTCGGACACAAGCTTTCGGTCTGCGTCATCGGTCGCTATGACGGCTTCACCCCCACGAAACGGTGCTCGACGCGCAGCAGCGCCGTCAAGAAAGGCACCTTCACCCGCATTCCCCGTCCGAAGGTCACCCACAGTGAACCGGTGAGGGTCGGCACCTCACTGGCCGTCAAGACCGGACGCTGGGATGCCGGGGTACGCCTGCACTACCAGTGGCTGCGCAACGGTCGGGTGATCAAGGGCGCAACGAAGGACACCTATCGGGTGCGGCGCGGTGATCGCCGGCATCTCATCACGGTGCGCGTCAGCGGGACGAAACGCGGCTACTACACCGAGCGTGTCATCGCAGCGTCCCACCGCGTCCGCTAGGCGGCCGGTGTCGGCGAGGGCGACGGCTGAGCGGTGACCGCCGTCGGCTCGGTGTCGACGACCAAGACCACGCCGTCGCCGACAGCCCACCGTGTCCCTGCCGCGGGCTGCGTCCTGGCGACCACCAGCGTCGGGCTGGCGTTGTCGGGCACGCTGAAACCTGTGGTGGTCAGCAGCGTCCGAGCCGCCGCCACGCTCATTCCGGCGACTGGGGGCACCCGGTTGTAGCCGGTGGCGAGCGTCACATCCACAGAATCCCCCACGGCGACCGCGGTGCCGGACGCTGGTGATTGCGCCAATACCCGGCCGGCGGGCTCGGCGGAGTCTTTGATGCGCACTCGTCCGACCTCCAAACCGACGGCCCGAAGGGCCGCCTGCGCCGAGGCGAGGTCCCCATACAGGGCGGGGACCTGCACCTGGGCAGGGCTCGAGGCGGGCGTGTCCTTGCCGCTGGGGCTCACCGTCGGAGTCGGTGTGCTCGATGGTGTGGTACTTGCAGCCGTCGGCATCGGCATGGCTGCCAGTGAGCCCGAACCAGCCATTCCCAAACCGATCCACGCCACGACGGCAATAGCCAACGCCGCGATCAACACCGGTCCAATCAGGCGCGCCAGGCTAGACCCGGCTTCCGCACTCGGAGTGGACGGTGGTGCCAATGTCGCCGATGGCACCGGGGCGAGGGTCTGCCGGGTCGCCGGCGACGGGCGTTCCCACGACGCTTCCATCACCCGGGTCGGCCCATCCGTGGGACGCACCGTCACCGCAGCCAGCAGCGCCTGTCGAAACTCCCCGGCATTGGCGAAACGACCCTCGGTAGTGGTGGCCAGGGCTTTCACCACGACCCGGTCGAGCCGCCGAGCGGACGGCAGCAACGCCGACGGCACTGGCGGCGGATCCGTCAGCCGGGCGCGGAGCGTCTCGGCCATCGTGGCACGATGAAATGGCGGCTGACCGGTCAACAGGAAGTGCAGCACCGCACCGGCCTGGTAGAGATCGCTCGCCGGCCCGACCGTGCCTCCGGATGCCTGCTCCGGTGAGAGGTATGCCACGCTGCCGACAATGGTGGTGGCCGAGCGTTGGCCGGTGGTGAGCAGCACATCGTCTCCGACCACGGTGCCGCCGGCCGCATCGGCCAGCCCGAAGTCAACCAGCCGGACTGCAGCGGCGGTGATCACCTGATCAGGTGCGACATCGTGCAGGATCACATTGCCGGGCGCGACGTCGCGGTGTACCAGCCCGGTGTCGTGGGCTGCCTGCAGGCCGCTCAAAAGCCCATCCATGACCGCCGCCGCCTGATACGGGCCCATCGGCCCACGCTCGGCCACCCATTCGGCCACGGTGGGCCCGTCAACCGCCTCCAAGGCGATCCAGGCCCTCGGCGTCGCACCAATATCGCGCAGGCCGCTGGCATATACCGCAGCAACATTGGACTGGTTCACCTCGGCGAGGCGTCCGGCTTCACGCAGAAAGGCCTCCCGGAGCGCCTGGTTCTCACTCAGGGCCGGGTGCAGCACCTTCAGCGCGACGACCCTCGGTTGGCCCTGCGCATCGAGCTGACCGAAATCCTCACAGCGGTAGACCGCCGCGGAGCCGCCAGCACCGAGGAGCTCACCGATCTGGAACCGGCCGCCGAACAGTGTCGGCTCCGGCCCGTCGGGCGAGCTGGTCATGACGCCGCCGCGGCGTAGTCGTTGGCGAGTCTGCGCACCCGATCCACATAATCCGAGGAGTGGTTGTAAGCCCAGATCGCGCGCGTCCAGCCCGAGGAGGTGTTCAATGCGCCGCCAGCAGCGCACAGGTAGTCGGCCGCGGTCAGCGTCGCATCGTCGATCTGATCCGGATCGGCCACGCCGTCACCACTGCCGTCGCGTCCCCACGTGCGCCAGGTCGACGGCAGGAACTGCATCGGCCCGACCGCGCGATCCCACTGGGGGTCGCCGTCGAGGCTGCCCTGGTCGCTGTCGGTGATCCGCGCAGTGTGCCTGCCGTCCAGTCGAGGCCCGCGGATCGCCGGCTCGGCCCGGCCGGTCGCGTCCAGCACCGCGCCGTCATGGCTGCCATGGCCGGATTCCACCGCTCCGATCGCAGCCAGGGTGTTCCAGCCGATTCGGCACGACGGCTTGTCGGTGCGCAGGGCCAGATCGGCAGCCGCGTAGGCCAGCACGGCCCGTTGTGGAATGCCGGTCACGCCGGCAACGCGCTGAGCCCAGGCCGGCGACACCTGCGCCACGTCGGTTCGGCTGGGCTCGGCATCAGCCTTGGCAGGCGACGCCGCCATTGACGGCTCCACGACGACGCCGGCTTCCGAGTCAGGCCCGGACGCGACGATCGCTGCGGTCCGCGACAGGTTGACCCCCGCGAGCAACGCGATCACCACGACCGCGACTCCCGCGACAGTCACCACTGGACGCCACCAGCCGGCGCGCCGCTCAGCCGAATCGTCCATTGACGTAGTCGAAGGTTCGTTCGTCGACCGGATCGGTGAACATCGCCTCGGTGTCGCCGTGTTCGACGATGACGCCCGGGGCGCCCTGCGCAGCCAGGAAAAAGGCGCACTTCTGCGATACCCGCTGAGCCTGTTGCATGTTGTGGGTGACGATCACAATGGTGACTTCGCTGCGCAGCTCGGTCATGGTGTCCTCGATCACCCGGGTGCTGGTGGGATCCAAAGCCGAGCACGGCTCGTCCATGAGGAGCACCTTGGGCTTCACCGCCAAGGAGCGGGCGATACACAGCCGCTGTTGCTGGCCACCGGAGAGGCCACCGCCGGGCTGACGAAGCCGGTCGCGGACCTCTTTCCACAGCCCCGCCGAGGTCAACGAGCGCTGCACGATCTCGTCTTTCTCGTCGCGGCCGGCTCGGCGTCCGGTGAGCTTCAGACCGGCGATGACGTTGTCGTAGATGCTCATCGCCGGGAACGGGTTCGGCTTCTGGAAGACCATGCCGATGTCTTTGCGCGCATCGGTGAGCTTGCGCTCCCGGTCGTAGATGTCCTCGCCGTCCAGCAGGACTTCGCCGGCCATGCTGGCCGACGGCACCAACTCGTGCATCCGGTTGAGGATCCGCAGAAAGGTGGACTTTCCGCAGCCCGAGGGGCCGATGAGCGCGGTGACCTCGCCAGGCGGCATGATCAGCGAGACCCGATCCAGAACCTTGTGCGACCCGAACCAGGCCGACACCGAGCGGGCGTCGATGCTGGATAGCTGCCGCGCCTCGGCGGTCGGCACCGGCGCCTGGAGGGGAACCGTCTCGGTCACCGCCGAAGCCTCGTCGGGCTCGACCAGTCGTCGCAGTGGTTCCCGCAGCGGGGCGGAGTTGGTCATCAATGGGTCCTTATCAGGGGCGAAATCGTTGGGTAGGGGAAGGCTCATAGCAGGTTCGGCAAGGTGTCGACGATCAAGGTGGTGGTGACGACTCCGGCGGCAAGCAGCAGCGGTGCGCCGATCAGCCAGGCCCAACGCCACCCCCAACGACGCCACAGCCATGCCGTCACACCGATGAGGGCCAGCAGCGCGATGGTCGCGGCGATCGCCAGCGGCCAACCGGACGCATCACTGCCCATGGCGCGCTCGTCGGACGGCAGTGCCGGGTAGGTCAGCACTCGGGCTGAGGCCGGCTGCACGGTGGTGGATTGGGCGGCGTCGACATACAGCACACCGGTGGGGAACAGCGGCGGCCCATCGGCGGTGACGAGTTCGAGGCGGCCTTCGCCGGTAGCGGCGTCGGCGGGTAGTGGGTCACCGGCGCGCCGCAGTCCGAAGACGGTGTAGCTGACCTCTCCTTGGCCGGTGGTGACCGTCACGGTGTCGCCGGGCTGCAGCCGGCCCAGATTCGCGAACGGCCCGCCGTAACTGGTCTGGCGTCCCATGATCACCGAGGTTCCGGCCTGCCCGGGCATCACGGTGTCGCGCCGATGGCCGGGGCCGGAGCGCAGTACGGCGGCAGTGGTTCCTTCTCGGACGACCTCCTGCAGGCCCAGCCGCGGGATCTGCAGCAACGCCACCGGGGTGCCGGCCGCGACCAGATCGCCGTTGACATCCAACTGCCCGACCGGGGTTTCGCCCTTGGCCAGCGACGAGCGCAGTGCGTCGTAGCCGCCAACCAGATCGCGTTGATGCTGCAGGCCGGAGAACACCACCGCCTGGGCGAAGAACCCCAGCAGCAGTACCGAGACCGCCGTGATCGCAACCCCGGCTGCCCAGCGGGCATCCCGCGGCGCCAACGGCTGCCGGGGCTTGGGCTTGCGATGGCGGAGCTGACGCCACCAGGCCAACAGCCGGGCCCGCACCGTGATGCGCACCCGGGTGGTCTGCTCGTCGTCGTGGACGGGCGGCAGGGCGGTGAGAGTTCCGGTCACGATTCCTCCTGTCCGTGGTGCTGCCAGAGTTGGACGGCGAGCCACCCGATCGATGCCAGCACGACCAGGCCGGCGGCGAGTGCCGCCCAGCCCACCCAGGCGGGGTAGGCGGTGCCGGGCCAGGTGCCGGCTCCCACCCGTCCGACGAGGAGTGGTCCTACTGCGACTCGATCAGCACACCAGCCGGTGAACTGCACGGTGTGCCAGCCGGAGAGGGCGGATTCGGGGACGGCGAGGTCGACCCGGATGCGGCCCTTTCGATCGGCGACCACGGTCTTGGGCGTGCCGCCGGTGCCATAGAGAACGACCTGGACCTTCTCCTTGGCTGCGAATCCGGAGGCGCGGGCTTCGGTTCGTCCGCCGGCGGCAACGACCGGCTCGGTGAAGGTGATGGGGGCACCGGTGCTGGCCGGTTGGGGTTGAAGCTGTGGTTTCGAACTGCAGTGAGTGCTCGCACTGGGGGTGTCACTGGCCGGTTCGGCGGGCTGACGAGGGCTGTCGGCCATGGCGGAGGCCGCGAGGGCGGCAGCCAGCACCAGCGCAGCAACGGCCACCGCGAATGCGGTGGCCACCGTCGAACCAATCCGTCGGCTCGACGTCAGCAGGACCTGCCAACTCATCAGGTCGAATCACCTCCAGCCCGGTGGCCGCCCCCACGTCAGGGGACGGCCACCGGTTGTTCAATCAGGAATCACTTGACCTTGAGCGTCAGCGTGCGCGAGGAGCTCGCCACACCGGTGCTGCCGGAGTAGGTGATCTTCATCTTGTGCTTGCCCTTGGACAGCTTCTTGGTCAGCTTGACAGTGACGACGCCCTTCTTGGAGGTGGTCAGCTTGGCGCTGCCGACCTTCTTCTTGCCGTCGTAGACGGTGACCGTTCCGGTCGGGGCGGTCACACCGGACGCGGTGACGGTGATCTTCACCTTGCCCTTCTTGGTGTGCGTCTTGGCGTTCTTGTCGAAGCTGGCCTTGACCGAGGAGCTGATCTTGGCGACCGCGACCTTGGCGGTGGTGGCCGAGGCGCTGGCAGAGCCGGCCGTGGCAGTCACCTCAACCGAGATCGAGGTACCGGCATCAGCGGGGGTCAGCTTGTAGGTGGCAGCGGTGGCGCCGGTGATCGCCGCGCCGTTGCGCATCCACTTGTAGCTGTACGTCGGCGTGGTGACGGTGCCGGTCCAGGTGCCCGGGAACGCGGTCAACGTGGCCGCAACCTTGGCCGAACCCGTGATCTTAGGAGCCGCGGTGGCGGTGAGCATCGGGGTGGAACCGTCGACGACGAAACCGGCCTGCTGGGTGGTGGTGCCACAGCCGGAGCCAAGATCACCGAAGCCGTACTGGTGGATGACGGCCACCTGCGAGCAGACGGCGGAGGACCCACCGACGAAGGTGGACTGCAGCAGCTTGTCGGCGTCGCTGGTGCCACTCAGACGGTCGGTGGACACCACGTTGTACACATTGCGCGTCACGGTGAACGAGGTGTTCAGGGTGCCATCGCCCAGGATCGGATCGGAACCGGCGATCTTGCCCAGGGTCACCTTGTTGGCGCCCACGGTGTTGGTGATGACGCCGTTGGTCTGCGCGATGTAGGCCGCGACCGAGAACGGTGCGATCTCGCCGACGGCATCGATCGTGGTGCCTTCGTTCTCCTGGAAGGTGGTGGTGATCCACGCGACCTGGCTCTCAGACAGCCCCAGGGTCTTCAGGAAGAAGGAACGGCTGCCCGAACCCGTCTGCGGCAGCAGCGGGATGTAGTTGTGGCTCAACCCGTCGGTACCGGTGTAGCTGGTCGTGCTGCCGTCGAAGATGGCGGTCAGCTGCGACACCGTCAGATCCGAGGGCACTGCGGCTGCCGAGTCGGTGTCGGAGTAGGCGTAGCTCAGCGCATCCTTGGCGAAGGGGATGAAGGTGAGATCGGTACCGGCGACCGAGGGTCCGCTCGACGAACGCGAGTAGTCCAACTGGCCGGTGATGTCGACGCCGTTCGCCGCCGGGTAGGTCAGGCCCTTGATGGAGGAGGTGAGCGCCTTCTGTCCGGCGCCCGATCCGTTCGGGCGAGTGAAGGGCAGGCCGTCCGCGCGGGTCTGGATGAGGTCGCCAGGCAGACCGGTGGTCGGATTGACGGCATCGTAGGAGCCGAGAATCTTGTTGCCCGAGCCGTCCTTGATCGCGTCAGCCATCCCATTCATTACCGACTGAGTGGTGTCGCTGCCGACACCGACCAGCGGCCGGTACGTGGGCGTGCCCGAAGGGTCGGCGTAAGCGGGTGCCACGCCGAAGGCCACCGTGCACGCGAGTGCACCGGTGAGCACGCTGAGAGCCAGCTTGTTGGCTTTCATTCGAATCTCCCTTAGAGTTTCAGTTTCGGACAACCTTCTGGCTGCCTCGAACTCCCCCATCCCGAGTAATGCTTTCCACGGCTATCGGGATGGGGGTTCTTCCGTTCCACGGCTGGTGCCGAAGCGGGAAGTTGTAGGGGCTGCGTCGACTCATGGTCCGAGTCGCCTTCGTCGCAGCAGGAAAGGACCGGCTGCCAGGCCGATCACCGAGGCCACCAGTACTCCGCCGTAAATGGCCGTGGGTGGACCGTCGGTTGTGGAATCCGGCGTCGGGGCCGGCGTCTGCGAGGGAAAGTCCACCGGCGTCAGACCACCGGCGCTGGGCTGTGACGCGGGTGCCGCCGCTGACGATGTCGCAGAAGGCTGGCTCGACGAACTGGCCGAAGGCTTCGGCGAGGACGTGGCCGGAGTCGACTTTCGAAGGCTGTCAGCGGCCTTGCCCGCCTGGGAGCGCAGCGCCGCCGGCAGCGGCGAATAGCCTTCGGGAAGCTCACCGATGGCGGTCCCGACACTCTGACCTTGGGCGCTGGTGGCGGTGTCGATCAAGTCGGCGTACGCCCGCCGCTGCGCGGCCGGGATCGAGGCATCGACGGCGAGATAGACGATGCCGGTCAGCGGGTAGGCCGTGGCCGGCAGCGCATCGGCATCGGGAACCATCGAGAAGCCGGTCACCGTGCTGGCGGTGCGGGCTGCGACTGCCGCCGACATGGTCTTGGTCGAGGCCGATACGAAGGTGTTGGGCTGATTGGGAACCTGCAAGGCAGCCATCGGCAATCCCAGCCGCTCGGCCTCGGCATAGCTGGTGACGCCGTTGATGAAGGCGTTGGTCCAACGCAGCTGCCCATCGCTGCTGTAGGTGCCCCCGTTGGGAAGATTCGAGTTGGGATTCCAGGTGGTCTTGGAGCCGGTGTTCACCTTGAATACCCGGTTCGCCGCGGCGGCGAAGCTCGCCGCATAGGGAACCGCCTGCGACATGTCATAGCGCGGTTGGCTCTCGGTGGTGAGCATCCGGGGCATGAGGGTCTGATCCGACTGCCCCAGAGTGTCGATGTCGGCGTCGCACAGGCACAGTGAATTCCCGGCACTGTCGGCGAGGCCCACCTTCGTCCACAGGTAGGCGCCATCGGAGTCGGTCTTGGGCACCAGCGTGGAGACTTTCGTGCCGGTGGTGTTGGGCAGGCTCTTCTCCACCATCGTGGGCACTACACCCGCATAGCTCTTCGGCAGGTAGTAGGGGTTGATCGTCATGCCCGCGTTCTCGCTGTCACCCTCGCGAACGTTGTCGGCTTGGCCGGCCAGGAACGCCCGGGCCTTGTCGTCGGCCTGCAGGTAGCTCCACAGCGCGGCAATGGCATCCGAGCCGTTGGGCCCGACCAACACCAGGCTTCCATTGCCGGTGAGGTTCACGTCCGGGTTCAACGCGGTGAACTCCGGGTCCAGCCGCAGCGCTCGCACCGGGCTTTGCCAGGCGCTGGCTGGGAGCTTCCAGGTGCTTTCCGGCACGGTGTAGAGGACACCCAGTCCCCCGACGCCCGTCGTCAATCCCAGTCCGCTGCTCCAGGCGTAGGAGTTGGTGACCAACTTCGCGATCAGCCGTGGGGTCAGCTTGATATTGGTGTAACTGGCCCCGTTATTGTTGGCCACATAGGCGATCCCGATCGACGCCACCGCCATCGGTGCATAGACGACCTTGGCTGCGGCCAGCGCCGAATCGGTGACCGAGTCACTCACATATTCCGACGTGATGGGACGCATGGTGAAGACCGCGGACGCCTGCCCGCTCACCAACTGCTCGCGCGCCAGGGCGTCGGCCGAACTCGTGAAGGTGAAGGCCTGGGAGGTCGAGCGACACAGTTCTCGCTGCCAGGAACTGATGGCGTTCTGGGCCAGCTCGGATCCGCCCACCGGGATCTCACTCCCCCCGGTGGCGCAGGCATCGGTGGTCGGACGGAAGGTGAGCGGGACCACCACCCGGTTTCCCCAGTAGTCGCAGTTCGGGTTCACCGGCGAGCCCTGCTGGGCAGCCGGATAATCCTTCAAGTTCGTGGTGCAGTAGTCGCGCGCGGTCGAGTTGTGTTCGCCGCGCGGAACCACGACCAGCCAGCACTGGTCGCTGGTTGCGGTGACGGTGCCGCCACAGCCCAGGTAGGGCTGCGATGCCGACGATTGCGTTTCGAACTCGAAGGTGGCGCTGCCGTTGGATTCCACCGGAATGGTGCGCTCGTTGGTGGTGGTGGCGTTGAAGACATCCAGGATGGGCGCGTCCTGACTGACCGAGTCGGTAGCACCGCTGGAGTAGATCGTGCCGTCCACCGCACGGAAGGGCACGTCGAGTTCGCCGGGGTGCTTGAAGTAGGAACTGGTGAAGGTGGTGCCGCGGCCATTCGCATTGCCGACGCCGGTCTCCTCCCCGATGAGCACGCTGGGAGCGCTCTTGGCGTCGTACTGGAAAGCGCCCCACTCGCAGTTCTTGTAGAAATCGGCGGCCTGCGGGTCACCCCAGCACTGCATCGCCTGCAGGAAGTTCGAGCCGAACTCGTACCGGGTGCCCCCGGTCGATTCGACGATGGCTGTCGCACCCGGCATGCCGGTGACCTTCACGGTGACGGTCTGGTCGATCAGATCCTTGGTCTGATCCACACTGACGGTCAGGTTCTTGAAGTCGTCGTAGTGTTTGCTGCTGGCATCGCGGGCCGGCTGATATTCCGCCGCCCGGCTGGTGTCGGCGTTCCACGCCACCGTGAGCGCCGAATCGGTGCTCGAGGTCGCTCGTGCGACGGTGACGCCGAAACCGGTGCCGCTCGCCACCACCACTGCGCTGGCAGCTATTGCACTGATCAAAGCCCACGCGGCTCGTCGGGTGTTCATGGTGTCTTCCCTCCGCGCGGTCTTCGCTTTCGGTGACGCACCAGCATCGGCGGCAGCAGTACCGCAACCGCCACCAGCAGCCCCGCCGACACCATCGATGCGTAGGCGGCCGGCGTCGGCCGGGCGAAGGGAATGGTCACCGGGACGCCTGCCACCTGGCCTTGCGCCGCGGACACTTCTGATCCGGTCGCAATCTCACTTCCGGTGTCTTGGCCGGTACCGACCTGGGCGGCGCTGCTGGCTGCCGTGCCACTGCCGGTGCCCGTCCCCGAACCGCTCGACGCCGCGGACCCCGGCGCGGTGGACGTCTGCTTCGCGCCGCCGGTACCGGAGGTGCACTGCGTGGCACCTGCCTTGTCGCACGCGGCCGGATAGGGCGCGGTCTGGGCCAGCTTGTTCGCCCCGGACGCCGAGAAGGTCGGATTGTGGCAGTCGGAGATCCCCTTGATCACCGGGTCACCGCCCGGGATCTTCTGGATCTGGCTCTGGCCTGCCTTGACCAGGTTGATCGGCAACGGCGAGTAGCCCAGTACCTCGGCAGACTGTTGGCCTTCGCACAGGAAGTAGGCCCCGAAGTCTGCGAGCGTGCGGCCCTTGTCGAGGGTGAACCCGTTCTGGGTCGACGTCGGCAGAATGATGTAGGAGTAGCTCGACAGCGGATAGGTGCGCTTGTCCTTGTCGGTGTAGACCCCGTTCAGATTCTGAGTGAGGTAGTCCACCGAGTTCTTGTCGGTGTTGATGCGCGCCTTGAGCAGCGCGACCGCGACGTTCTGCGCCGTCGGCTCGGTGTAGTAGCCGGCGGCGTTGAGGACTTTCGCCACCGGGAAGCCGGAGTTCAGTGCATAGGAATACTCGACGAAGGTGATCGCGCCCACGGCGTGGGGCTGCGCAACGTAGCCGGCCACCCCGTTCGACCCGGAGCGGGAGACGAAGCCTGATCCGGCGGCCACCGGATAGTTCGAGGTCACGCCGCAGTGCCCGCTGACCAGCGGACGCCCCACCTTGCCACAGTAGGCATCCCAATACTTCGAGTACATCTGGCGCAGCCAGATCGACACCTGTGCGGTCGCGCCGGAGCCGTCGGAGCGCACCACCGGCACGATGGGAATGGCAGGCAGATCCAGCAGTGGATTGTCCGCTTTGATGGCCGGATCGTTCCAGCGGGCGATGTCTCCGGTGAAGATCTGCGCGATGGTAGTGCCGGACAGCCGCAGATTGGTGACCCTCTTGCCGCCGATCACCAGGTTGTACATGAAGGCGGTTCCACCGGCCACGATCGGCATGTACGCATACGGCCGTGAGGGGCGGGTGTCCTTCTCGTTGGAGTTGGAGATCGCATAGGGAATCTCGCTGACCCCGAAGTCGGCGGTGCCGTTGGCGAAGTCGGTGCGTCCGATGGTCGATCCGGATTCCGAATAGGTGATCTTCCACTGGTAGTTGGCCCACACGTTGCGGATCCACGCCTGCAGGGCGTTGGCAGACCAGGTGGAGCCCGATCCCACGATCGGGGCATGGATACCAGACGCCTGGGCAGGCGTGACGGCGGTCAGGCCGGTGAAACCAAAGCTGATCAGCGTAAGGCCGGTAACCACAGCGACCATCCGCCACCATTGGGGGCGTGACCCCATCCTCGTACTCATCCCGACCCGACCGCCTCCGAGCCGGAGATACCGGCACGTTCACGCCCGAGGAAGCGCCGCAGATCGCGAGCCGAAGCCCGTTGAGCGCGCGCTAGGCCCCGCTCGGTGAGGACGCCTGGTCCGCGTCCCCCCAGCAGGCGGGCAAGCATGAATAACACGAAGACCAGCACCATCAGTACGGCGGCGGCGCCGAAGCCGCGCGCGATCTGGGTGGGTTCGGGGCTCTTCACCAAGGTGAAAGTCGCAAACGGCAGCGAGGTCATCGGACCGGAGAAGGGGTTGAGATTGAAGAAGGTGGTGTAGCCGGCGGTGAGCAACACCGGACTGGTCTCGCCGATGCCGCGGGCGGTGCCGAGCACTACCGCGGTCATGAGTCCGGAGCGCGCCGTGGGGAGGGTCACATGCCACACGGTGCGAAGCCGGCTGGCACCGGTGGCCAGTGCCGCCTCTTTCAGGGTGGCCGGAACCAGTCGCAGCACGACATCGGCCGAGCGGATGATGATCGGCAGGATCATGATGGTCACGGCCAGGGCTGCGGCGAAGCCGGACTTGTCCAGGCCGAACATGAGCACGTAGGTGGCCAGAATGAACAGCCCGCAGATGATGCTCGGCAGCGCAGTCATGGCCTCCACCACGGTGCGCAGCACTCGGGTGAACCGGGAGGGAAACTCCGCCATGCAGACTGCAGCGAGCAGGCCCAACGGGATGGAGATCGCCAACGCGATCGCGATCATGATCAAGGTGCCCACGGCGGCGTGCGCCATGCCGCCGACGCTCAACGGATCCAAGGGTCCGGCCAGGGAGAGATCCTGAACCCAGAAGTTCCACTGACTGAAGGCCGCCGACCCTCGAATGAGGGCGAACACCACGACCAGGATCAGCGCCAGCAGCAAGGTGACGGCCGCAGAGTGGATCACCACTGCGATGATGCGGTCCTGCACCGTGACGCGATCAGCGTCCAAGCTGACCATCACCGCGTAGAGCCCGACGAAGAGCAGATAGGCGATCGCGACGAAACCGACCGGGCTGTCAATCGGCAGCACCTGGGTGGTGAGCCAGTAGGTGATCGCCACCGCGGCGAGGGCGGCACCGACGATTCGCACTATGTCATCGGCTCGGATTCCCGACAGCGGACGGCGAATCTGCCCGGCGGCATCGGTGGTGACCTCCTCCGAGCGCACCTGGGTGCGGGCACCGATACTCGCCAGTCCGGTCGAGGCGTTCAGCAGATCGCTCATGACGTCAGCTCGCCGCCCCGGATCGGGACCGTTGGATCAAGGCGCCGGCTGCGAAGTTGATTCCCATGGTGATGATGAACAACACCAACCCGGCGGCCATCAAGGCAGACAATTCGAACTGCGACGCCTCGCCGTTGCGCAGAGCGATCAGAGCCGACACCGAGTTCGACCCGGTCGTCAGCACCTGCCAGTTGATGACGAAGACCGGACTGATCACCAGGTAGACCGCGATGGTCTCCCCCAGTGCCCGGCCCAGGCCGAGCATGGTGCCGCCGACGATGCCTCCGAAACCGAAGGGGTAGACAACGGTGCGGATCATTCCCCACTTGCTCGACCCCAGGGCGAGCGCGCCTTCGCGTTCACCGACCGGCGCCTGAGTGAAGACCTCCCGCATGATCGAGGCTGCGATCGGGGCCACCATCATGGCCACCACCAGGCCCGCGATCAGGGCGCTCGCGGTGAACACCGTCGGTGTCGCCAGCGGATCGTCCGGATTGAACTGCGGCGCAGCGAAGATGGGAATCCAGCCCAGATAGGTGCTCAACCATTGCGCGACCGGCAGGACCTGTCCCTCCAACCAGAACATTCCCCACAGCCCGTAGACAACGCTGGGAATGGCGGCCATCAGATCAACCACGCCGACCAGAACTCCGCGCAGGTGCTTGGGCGCGTATTCGGAGATGTAGGTGGCCGTACCCAGCGCCAGGGGCAGTGCCACGGCAATCGCGATCACAGCGATGGTCACGGTCCCGAAGAGGACCGCCGCAATACCGAACCGATGGGAGTTCGGCTCCCACGCCTGTTCGGTGAAGAACGAGAATCCGGCTGAGGTCACTGCCTCCGCGCCACGGATGGCCAGAAACAGCCCGACCAGCGTCATCAGCAGCAGCACGGCGACACCACCGCCGTGGGTGACGATGCCGAAAGCACGATCCGAGGTGCCCAACCGTGCCGTGATCGCGCGGGGTGAGTCCGGTTCTGGGCGCACGACGACCTCCGGCTCGGGTGGACGTGCCACCTGACCCAGAACCGCGGGGTTCGGCATCCAGTACTCCTGCATTCCGTGCGGCCACGCGACTGCGAGCCCGACTGCGTCAGCGTGCCAAAGGGACCTTTCCTCCCGTCGCGTCGTAGGTATCGGAATACCCCTTGTCAGATGAACACCAGGAAACCGACACCCCTCCGTCAGCACCGCATCGCAGCCCGATCCCAGGCGCCGCCGACCGATTCGAGCCGCGAGGGAGCCTCACCGGCACCGCAACGCACACCCCGAGCCGCTGGGCTGGAACAAAATGATGAGTTGAATGAGGTTGCCCTGAGAATTCATCCATTTGGATGACGACCCGACGCAGCGGGGCTGCGCCGGCACCGCACCGCCATGCTGGAATCACCCATTGGACAACTTCCGGCCACCTGGCGTTGACGTCGCAGTGTCAGACTTCGCTCTGAGGCCCTGCGTTCCTGGCCGAGCGAAAGGCAGGTCGGCGTGATCCGGGTGGTCCTCGGTGACGACAATCTTCGACAGCGACGCGCACTGCGCCAGCAGCTGGAGCTAGCCGGCGACATCGCGGTAGTCGGCGAGGCGGCCACCCACGAAGCGGTTCAGTTGCTGGCCCGGAACCGGCGTCCGCACGTCGTACTCACCGATGTGCTCCTGGCCGGCAGACCTGGCCTCACCACCATTCGAGAACTCACCACGGCGCAGGCAGCGCGCACAGTGAGCGTCATGGTGCTCACCTCGCATCGCAACCACGCCCGCGCGATCGATGCCCTCGATTGCGGCGCGGTCGCCTTCCTGACCAGACCGATCAACACTGCCGATCTGCCTTCGTTCGTCCGGGCGGCAGCAGCGGGCCAGGTGCTGCTCTCGGCAACCGTCACCACGGCGGTCCGCGCCGAACTGGTGGCTCGCGGAGCGATGCTGTGGGGCCATCGCGATCCGATCACCGACTTACTCACCACCGCTGAACTCACCGTGGTGACGCTGCTCTGCTCAGGGTTGACCACCAACGAGGCGATCGCCGAGCAGCAGCATGTGAGTGTCAATACCGTGCGGTCCCAACTGCAGCGATGTCTGCGCAAGACCGGCCTGAGTGATCGCACCCAGTTGGCGCTGTGGGGCGTGCGGCACGGCCTGGGCCAGCCGAGCCGTCCCACACCGCCGCTGTCACCGGACCTGCTCGCGCTGCCTGATTCGGGGTAGTCGCTTGGCCAACTCGGATTCGAAGAGGCGACGCACGGCTTCGGTATCGACCTTGCCGTCGAGCATGGGCAGGTTCTTGGTGAACGCCCGCTGGCACACCACCAGCCAGGCCTGCCCCATCGCCAAGGTGAAACCGGACGCGACGGTGGCATTGATCACACCGCCGGCCACCGACCCGGCACCCGGAATCAGCTTCAGCAGGCTGGACGCAGCGGCCCGGCCCGCCGAGGTGGCCACCGAGGTCGAGGCCACCGCCAACAATGCCGACTTGTCCAGGCCGAAACCGTGCAGGTGGGCAATGCGCGCCATCATCGACAGCTGGATCGGCACCAATACCGCCGCCGAGGAGAACGGGATCGGTACTGCCGCAGCTGCGGCCGCTGCGGTGACGGCGGCGGCTACGGTCTTGTTCGATTGCGACGCCTTGAGGTCCAGATCGATCTCCTGGGCCGCGGCGAGCGCTGCCTGAACCGCTTCGGGAGCGCGGTGAAAGGTGGCCCGCAACACGTCGATCAAGCCGTAGGGCGACTGACCGGAGAACTGGTCCCTCAAGGCGTAGGTCATGAAGGGGCGTCCGCCGTAGATCGGCAGCTCCCGGTCTTTGATCTGATTGGCCAGCGCCACCGCATCGGGATGGAACCGCCCGTCCCGCATCGGAACCTGGGTGAGCACCACGACTACCGGCAGCCCCAGTTCGTTGAGGGTGCGGATGAAGCGCTCCTCCACCTCTTCGAAACGGCGATCCATGCCACGCACGCAGTACCAGGCGACATGGATCTGATCGCTCAAAGCCTTGCTGCGCGATTGCTTCACCATGTCGGTGAGCTCTTTGAGTATTTCGGCGTCGTCGCGTCCGATCTCGACGCCACGGGTGTCGATGATGCCCAGAGTGCCCCGGTCGTCGAGGTAGATGTGTGAACCCATCGTGACCGGCGCCCCGATGCCGGTGTCGGCCACCGGTGCGCCGAAGATGGCATTGACCAAGGTGGACTTGCCCACCCCGGTCTTGCCGAAGACTGCAATATTCACACGACCGAGTTGCTCGGCCTGTTTGTCGAACTCGGCGCTGAACGATTCGGTGAACCACTGGGTCATATCGCCAGCCTATTGAAACGATTCCCTACACCAACCGGGCGCACCCCTGAGTCGACCCTGGTCAACCCAGCAGGTCAACCGGCCGCGACGCAGGCTTCGTCAGGCTCAGCCAACGACCTACCGTGCCCTGATGCTGACGAAGGACACACCAAGCAAGCCGTGACCGTCCGAATCAGCAGGTCGAAATGAACGCCTTTGCACTGGTCGCAGTCTCGGAGTAGTAACCCTTCGCCGAAGCCCTCACAGAGAAGGAGAGGTAGTGACCCGCATCGGCGGCAGTGGACTTGTAGCTATCCGTCTGCGCTGTGGGAGCGACGATGGCGACGCCATCACGGAACCACTGGTAGGAGAAAGTCGTCATCCCCCACGGGGCATTGACCCAGATCATGTTCGCGCCGAAAGTGTTGCCCGCGCATCGGGCGGCATTGCTGATGGACACTGTCGCTGGGCCGAGTCTCCCGGTCGCGATCGGATTGACCAGACCGATGGTCCTGGTGCGGGTCTTGTAGCCCTTCTTCTTCGCCGTGACCTTGAGCTGAAGCTTCTTGCCCCAGTCCTTCACGGTCGGCCGATAGATACTCTTGGTCGCCTTCGCGATCTTCTCCCCGGCGCGATACCACTGGTAGGTGTAGGTGAGTTTCTTTGGCTTCGATTTCGTCACGGTGACAGTGAGTTTTCCGCCGACCCGAGCCGATCCGGTGACGGTGATCGTGCCGATGGTGATCTTTTTCGCCGCCCACGCCTGTGTGCTCGGCACCAGCCCCACCGTCAACGTCACAGTGAGTAGCGCCAGAGCCACCCGTTTCGCCAGCTTGCCCATGACTGTCCCCCAGCTGAGAGTCCACAACAACCCTACTCCCGGCGCTCGGCACCGCACACCCCAATTCCTCGGTCCAGAAGTGGCGATTCCCACCGAGCGCCGCTCGCAATCCGAATACCGACAATCCGACGGGGATCCTCAGCTGGTGACGGTCTTCACCGGCTGATCGGTGAGGACGGCGACCACGGCGTCGATGGTGATCTGCAGGAAGCTGCGACCGTCCTGTTCGGAGAAGGTGTTGGGGTCGAAGTAGTGGGCTTTGGCGTTGTGGTTGATCGGGCCGAGGTCGTAGATGGTGATGCGACCCTGGGCCAGCGCGTCGCTCCAGGGGGAGAAGGCGGCATGTGGCCAGCGGCCGGCGAACATCACTCCGCCGAGCTTTTCGAAGATGTCCTTGGTGCCGCGCAGATGCCAGACCTGTTCCACGCGGTTCAGCCCGGGATCGTCGCTCATCATGCCGCCGATGGACACCACCCGAATGGGAATGTCGCTCATTCCCAGGTAGCTGGCCGCGCCAATGGAGATCTGGGCGCCGCCACTGAATCCCACCAGGGTCACCGGCTTGCCGCTGTCGAATGGATAGCCGTTGCGCAGCAGCGCCTCGAATACCTCCCGAGCGGTTCCGATGTTGTAGGTGGGGCCGTAGCGCCGATCGGCGCTGACGAACAGTTGGGCGGCGTTGCGGCCATTGATGAGCATGCCGGCCAAGGATTCGGGGTTCTTGAAGCGGAGCTTCTCGATCAATTTCCACAGCCACGCCAGCGGACGCTGCCCGGTGAGGCTCTTGTTCTCCACCGAGTAGGGAAACACATCGCGGATCAGACAGACCCCGGGGATGTCACCGATCGCTGCGATGAGCGGCTCCTCCTCGGCGGGCACTGAGCGTCCATCGATAGCGCCGATTCCGGACAGATAGATCACGTATTGGTCGTAGTCGGTGGTGGTCTTCTGCTCCTCGTGGAGCTCGGTGACCAACTCGGCGGCCTCGTCGGCACCTTCGCGAGACCACCAGCCCAACGCATCCAGCGGCGCAACCGCCAGCGCCAGCAGCACGAAAACGCCGAGCCCGATGAGGATTCCCGAGATCATCGCCGGGCCTCCTTGGCGACGAATCCGCCGTCCAACGGAATGAAGAAGTCGCCGCTGAGCAAATCGGTGCCACTGAGCATCGACGGCCTGCCGGAGACGAGTTGCCAGATTCTGTCGCCGATCCATTTCATCGGACGCGACAAGCCCCACGACGCGAGTTGCATGACTCCCCAGCCGATCAAGGTGACCACCAAGGCGTGCCCCACATCGGTGACGAAGACGACAGCGACCACGGCCCACAGCGCCACCACGCTCCAGGCCTGCAACACCCGCCCGATCGCCGGCCCGAGGTACGGGATGAGCACCAAGAAGCCAAAGACCAAGGGGGCGCTGGACAGCATGACTGAGCGCACCACGATCCACGTGCCCGGCCCATCGCTGCCGACGATCGGCGGCGCGACCAGCACGATGACCAACGCCTGCACGATGTAGAGCAGCACCATCGCAACCCCGTTGAGCAACAAAGTGACGGCAAAGCGCCAGCCGCGCACTCGGTTGATAAACAGCACCACGCTGTTGCCGATCAGGGTGGAGACCCCGGCGAGCACCGCAATAGTGATTGCGATCGCGCTTTTGTCCGGCAGCGACTCGAACCATGCGGCCTGGGAAGAATCCATCCCAAGGACCATGCCGATCGTCGCGAAAAGGTCCCCAACGAACTCCAAGAAGCCTGTCACGGTGCTCCTTCGGGTGAAGAATGGGCCGCTTCGACGATATCAGCGCGGCATCGGCCGTGAGCGGGAATTCAAGGCAGCCACAGCCCACCGGCCAGCAGAGCGACGAGCCCGGCGAGCGACCGCCGTTCAGCCACGGCTGCCGGCGGTTGCTGCGCGTTGCATCATGATGGCGCGCCGGTAATGCTCGATCAGCTCCGCGGTGAGCGCCGACCAGCTGCGTCCCTGAACCCCCTGCCAGGCCGCTTCGGCGAAGGCGCGGCGCTTGGCATTGTCGCCAACCAGGTCGGCGACGCGACGACGCAGATCGGCAAGGTCACCGGGACGGTACAGCCAGCCGTCGAAGCTGGACCGCACCAGATCGAGAGGTCCGCCGACCCCGGTCGCAACGACCGGAACTCCACTGGCGTGTGCCTCTTGGATGGTCTGACCGAAGGTTTCGCTTTCGCCGGTGTGGACGAACACGTCGAAACTCGCCAGTGCCTCGGCGAGTTCGATGCCGCTCAGCCGACCCGTGAAGTGGGCCTCAGGTAGCAGCTTCTCCAGACCGGGGCGGCTGGGTCCGTCGCCGACCACCACCAGTCGCACGCCGGGAAGGTCGGTGAGCACTCGCAGATCCTCGACCTGCTTCTCGGGGGCGAGGCGTCCGACGTAGCCGACGATGAGCTTGCCGGGCGCTACCTGCTGGCGCCAGGGCTCGCTGCGGCGCTGCGGGTCGAATCGAACCAGATCAACGCCGCGACGCCACAGGTGCAGTTCGGTGACCCCGAGTTCCTGCAATTGCTGCAGCGAATGCTGGGAGGGCACCAGGTTCAGGGTGGCCCGGTCGTGCAGACGCCGCAGGTGGGCCTCCACCAGAGCTGTGGCACCGGCCCAGCCATAGCGCTGGGCGTAGGCGCGCATGTCCGTTTGGTACACCGCCACCGTGGGTAGCTGGAGCCGTCGCGCGGCGGCCAGTGCCTGCCAGCCCAGCACAAAAGGCGACGCCAGGTGCACGACATCGGCCCCGAAATCGGCCAGGATCCCCTCCAGTCGGGCGCTTCGGGCCAGGCCGAGCCGCACCTGCGGATAGCTGGGAATGGCGAACGACAAGGTGCCCTCACCGGGTACCGGGGTGCCCCCATCGGAGTCTGGCGCGATGATCAGGGTTTGGTGGCCTGCGCGCTGCAGTTCCTCCTCAACCCGAAGCACCGAGTTGGTGACGCCGTTGGTGTGGGCCAGGTCAGATTCAGAAACGACTGCGACTCGCACAACCCCAGCTTGCTGGGCAAAACACCGCCGCCGATGCGATTGGACGCCTCAGAAGCGAAGATTCCCCAGACTGCCGCCTGGTGATCACCTGCTGTTTGCCGCTACCTCGACGAGCACAACGGTTACCTTTGACCGACCTCCAGCAGAGCGGGGAGTTCGCGTCGCAGGATCTTTCCTGCTGCCGAGCGCGGCACCTTCGTCACGAAGGTCACGCCGCCGAGTCTCTTGTAGCTGGCGACCTGGTCGGAGACCCACCCGATGAGTTCCCGCGAACTGACCTCCGCCCCCTCACGCAACTGCACCACTGCGTGCGGGATCTGTTCCCCGGCGGTGCTGGCGGCGATACCGAGCACCCCGGCGTCGGCGACTGCCGAATGCGAACACAGCAACGCTTCGAGTTCGGCCGGTGCCACCTGGAAGCCGCGGCGTTTGATCAATTCCTTGATTCGATCGACGATGCGCACCACGCCTTCGGCATCAACCCGCACCAGGTCGCCGGTGTGCACCCAGCCGTCGGCATCCAGGACGGCGTCGGCGTCGCGCGGCACTCCGAGGTAGCCCAGCATGGCGTTGGGCCCGGCGCACCACAGCTCGCCGGGCTCACTGAGGCCTTCGGCGGGCACCGCGACGTCCTGGCCGGTTTCGGGGTCGACAACCCGGAAGCGAGCATTGGGGATGGCCAACCCGATAGTGCCGAGGTCGATGTCGCGCCGCTCGGGAGGAATGACGTGGGTGACCGGAGAGAGCTCCGTCATCCCGTAGCCCTGCACCACGCGGGTGTTCAGCCGGGTCTGGATGGCTTCGCCGACCGGACCGTCCAGCGGAGCGGCGCCGGAGACGATCAGCTTCACGCTGTCCCAGGGCACTGATTCCACGGCCGGATGCTTGGCCAGGAAGGCTGCCACCGGCGGCACCACGAACAGCATGGACGGCCGGTGACGCGCGATGATCTCCAGGAACGCCTGCGGCGCGAAACTCGACATCGTGTATTGGGTGAAGTGGCGCAGCAGCCCGTAGTTGAGGTTCGTGGTCATGCCGTAGATGTGGCTGTAGGGCAGGAAGGCGACGATGGAGTTGTCATCACCGAGGGAAGCCAGCACCTCGTTGAACTGCAGCAGGTTCGCCACCAGATTGCGATGACTGAGCATGACGATCTTCGGCAGCCCGGAGGTTCCCGAGGACACCGGCATACAGGCGATGTGCGTGGCCGGATCGATGCTCACCTCGGGAAGTTCGACCGGTGCCTGAACAAGCTCCGACCAGGGGGTGTGTGGCGAGCCCTCGACAGGATCGATCACGATGACCGACTCGCTCGCCAATCCGGCGGCAGCAGCACCCTCGGCGACCTTGGGCAGCAGCAGTTGATTGGTGATGACGTAGCGGGCACCGGTCTCGCGCAGCTGACGGGCGATCTCGGTGGCGATGGCGGCCGGGTTCACCGGGGTGGTCGCGGCGCCGGTGCGAGCAATGCCGTGAAAGGCGGCTGCGTAATGCGGACAGTTGGGCAGATCGATGGCCACGGCCGATCCCGTTGCCACGCCGTGGGCTGCCAGCCAGCTGGCGACGGCGTCGGTCTGCTGTTTGACCTCGCCGTAGCTGAAGCTCAGCCCGGTCTCGGGCTCCACGAAGGCGGTGCGCGCCGCATCGGCGTCCGAAAGGTTCGCAAACAGCAGGGTGTACAGGTCAACATCGGGGACGTCGATGTCCGGCAGCGGGCCGCGATACTCCATAGGAGCACTCCGATCACTGGAAGAGTGGCTCACAGGGTAGGGGTTCGCAGCACCGCAATCCAGAGTTGGTGATGAATTTTCCTTCTCCCATCGCAGCAAACCCCCGCCTCAGCAGCCCCGCCCCCGCACCCACAAGTTCCACGCCTGATGAATTACCCCCGCCCTCCACCCGATCCGCTCCGATCCGCTCCCGAAAGTGGCAGTTGCTCCCGAACCTTTGGGAGCAACTGCCACTTTTGGGAGCGCCTGACGGGGGCCGGTGTCCGCGGTCGGGAGCGGACGGGGGTGCGGGCGGTAGACTTCTCAGGTTGCCCCATCCAGACCGGAGTTCTGCATGCCCATCCGCGCCGACCTACGTAATGTCGCGATCATCGCCCACGTCGACCACGGCAAGACCACCCTGGTTGACGCCATGCTGTGGCAGTCCGGTGCCTTCCGGGAGAACCAGGACGTGAACTCCCGCGTCATGGACTCCATGGACCTGGAGCGCGAAAAGGGCATCACCATCCTGGCCAAGAACACTGCCGTGGATCACACCATGGCTGACGGCCAGAAGCTCACCATCAACATCATCGATACCCCCGGCCACGCCGACTTCGGTGGCGAGGTGGAGCGCGGTCTGGAGATGGTCGACGGCGTGCTGCTGCTGGTGGACGCCTCCGAAGGCCCGCTGCCGCAAACCCGCTTCGTGCTGCGCAAGGCGCTGGCAAAGAAGCTGCCGATCATCGTCGTGATCAACAAGGTCGACCGTCCCGATGCGCGTATCAGCGAAGTCGTCGACGAGGTCTACGCCCTGTTCATGGACCTGGTCGACGAGGACGAGGTCGACGCCTTGGACTTCCCCATCATCTACTGCGCGGCGAAGGCCGGACGCGCCTCGATGACCCGGCCCGCCGACGGCGGCATGCCGGACTCGGAGAACCTGGAGCCGCTGTTCACCCTGATCACCGAGACCATTCCGGCCCCCACCTACACCGAGGGTGCTCCGCTGCAGGCCCACGTCACCAACCTGGACGCCTCGCCCTACCTGGGACGCCTGGCGCTGTGCCGCATCGTCGAGGGCACCATCACCCGCGGCCAGACCGTGGCGTGGTGCCGTCATGACGGCAGCATCAGCAATGTGCGGCTCTCAGAGCTGCTGATCACCCAGGCGCTGGAGCGGGTACCTGCCGACTCGGCTGGGCCGGGCGACATTGTGGCCATCGCCGGCATTCCCGAGATCACCATCGGCGAGACCATCGCCGATCCGTCCGATCCGCGTCCGCTGCCGCTGATCACTGTCGACGAGCCGTCGATCTCGATGACCATCGGCATTAACACCGCACCGCTGGCCGGCAAGGTCGGCAAGCTGCTCACCGCCCGCCTGGTGAAGAACCGGCTGGACACCGAACTGATCGGCAACGTCTCGATCCGCGTGCTGAACACCGAGCGTCCCGACACCTGGGAGGTGCAAGGACGCGGCGAGCTGCAGCTGGCGGTGCTGGTGGAGATGATGCGGCGGGAGGGCTTCGAGCTGACTGTCGGCAAGCCGGAGGTGCTCACCCGTGAGATCAACGGCAAGCTGCACGAACCGGTCGAACGGCTCACCGTGGATGTGCCCGAGGAGCATGTGGGCACCATCAGCCAACTGATGGGAACTCGCCGCGCACGCATGGAGCAGATGGTCAACCACGGCACCGGCTGGGTGCGGGTGGAGTACGTCATTCCGGCGCGCGGCCTGATCGGGTTCCGCACCGAGTTCCTCACCGAGACCCGCGGCACCGGCATCATGCACCACGTCTTCGAGGGCTACGAGCCGTGGGCCGGGGAGATCAAGACCCGCATGTCGGGCTCGCTGGTCGCCGACCGCACCGGCGTGGTGACCAGCTATGCGTTGTTCAACCTGCAGGAACGCGGCACCTTGTTCATCTCGCCGACCGAAGAGGTCTACGAGGGCATGATCGTCGGGGAGAATCCGCGTCCCGAAGATATGGATGTCAACCCCACCAAGGAGAAGAAGCTCACCAACGTGCGTTCCTCCACCGGTGACGAGTTGGAGCGGCTCATTCCGGCCCGTCCGATGAGCTTGGAACAGGCTTTGGAGTTCTGCCGTGGCGATGAGTGCTTGGAGGTCACCCCGACCCACGTGCGCATCCGCAAGGTGACTTTGGACGCCAACGAACGCGCCAAGCAGCGCAACCGCGCCAAGCACGCGTAGGGCGGGGCGCTTGGGCTCTGCCTCTTGCCCTTCGACAAGCTCAGGGGACGACGGCCGAGTCTGATGCCTCCCCGCTGGCCGAGCCCGACGAAGCCCCCGCTGGCTGAACTTGTCGAAGCCCGTCCCTAGAATCGGTGTCGGCGCCGCTTGACTCTCCCCCGGCGGGAGACCCCAGGCTGGAAATGGAGGGAGAAAAGAATGAACCTCATCCAGATCGGCCGATTCTCTCGGGTGACTCGGTTGTCGGTAAAAGCGCTTCGTCGCTATGCCGACGAAGGCTTGCTCGTCCCCGCGCATATTGATGCGTCCAGCGGGTACCGGTATTACACCTATGAGCAGGCTCGAGACGCCGAACTGATCCGGGTGCTGCGATCATTGGACGTGCCGCTGAGCGACATCCAGCGTGCCCTGCAGGCCACCGATCGACAGTCGTTCCTCACGATCCTGAGCGAGCACGAACTCAGGATCCAGAGCGAACTGGCTCACCAGCAGCGAATGCTGGGCTTCCTCCGTCAACTCATCAACAACGAAGGAGTCCTCATGCCTTACGACATCTCGATCAAGCAGACCCCGGCCCACTTCGCCGCGGTCGTCCGCGCCGACGCCACTGCCGCCACCATGGCGGACACAGTCGGGGCCGGCTTCGCGGCAGCCGCGGCTGCCATCCAGGCCAGTGGCGCCGCCTTTGCGGGGCCTCCGTTCTTCTCCATGGCCACTCCACCCGACGACGAGCCGGCGGAAATCGAGGTGGGTTTCCCGGTGGCGACGGCCTTCACCGACCGTGACGGAGTCATCGGGGTCGAAGTGCCCGCCATGGTGGTCGCGGCGGCCATCCACCGCGGGCCTTACGATCAGGCCGGACCGGTCTACCAGGCGATCGAGGCCTGGATTCAGGCGCACGGCCACGCCGGGGTCGGTGCTCCCCGCGAGGTGTATCTGAACTCACCGGGCGATACCACCAACCCCGAGGACTACCTCACCGAGATTCAGTTCCCGATTTCGACTCCCGCGTAATCCCAGCGCCGTGATCGGCGGACGCGCCCGACATTTCCGGTCGCGCCGCCGATTGCGGGAATACCCGGCAGAATCGTCGACGCTATTGCCCGAAATCACTGGGCCGCAGTGCTGCCCAGGCGGTTTCGCCCTCTAAGCTGACCGGTGATGCGCACTTTGGAACTCCGATGACAGCCCCCGGCTGGGACGTGACCGGCTACTACGCCGTGCAGCTCCTTCCGGAGCAGGCACCGGCGGAATCGGGCGGACGGCTCGCCGAGCCCGGCATCATCGAGCCGCGACCGCTGACGGTTGGCGATGTGCTCGGCGGCGCTTTTCGCGCCGTCCGCTATGCCCCGCTGACCATGTTCGGACTCACTTTGGTTGTGGTGCTCGTCGCCCAATTGGTCGCGGTGGGGGCGGGGTACCTGATCGATCGGCAGTTCGCGCCGATTCTTCCCCAGGATGACCTCGGCGGTGTCACCTCGATGTTCGGCTGGTCCAGTCTGACGTCCACGCTGGCCACGATGCTCGCAACCATTGTTGTGGAGATAGGGCTGTCTTTTGCCGTCCATGAAGCAGTCTTCGCTCGGCGGACGACGCCGTCCGCGGCGCTGCGACGGCTGGGCTCACGAGCCGGCGCCGCGATCGCCTTCGCCACCTTGACCGGGCTCGCCGGAGTCATCGCGATTGGGCTCCTGGTATTCGGCGCTGGAATGCTCGCCGAGGCTGTCGGCGAAGACGGCTGGCTGATCCTGGTGGTGCTGGTGCCCGCCTTCTTGGTTGCGGCGATCTGGATCAGCATCCGACTGCTGCTGGCACCGTGCGCGATCGCGATCGAGAAAGCCGGTCCGATTCAGGCGATTCGGCGAAGCTGGCGTCTCAGCAAAGGCCAGTTCTGGCGCATCCTGGGGATCTACCTGCTGGCCAGCATTCTCATTTCGATGGCAGCCAGCACGGTGTCATCGGTGTTCAGCTTCGTGATCTTGCTGATCGGCATGGCCAACATGGAGGTAGGACTGATCGCGGCCACCGTGGTGTCGACGGTGATCTCTGCGGTGCTCAGCGTCCCGCTCACCGCGGCCGTGGTCACCTTGTTGTATGTGGACGCTCGCATCCGTGGTGAAGGGTATGAGCTGCAACTCGCCGAGGCGTTGTACGGATGAGCCCACCACTGACTCCGAACAGCGACGAGGCCCGCCGCGAACTCGCCCATGAGCTGTCCAATCCCATCTACTCCGACCCGGGCAGTTGGATCGATGATCTGATCAATCGACTGCTGGACTGGCTGACCGGCGGCACCCCACCAACTGAGGGGCTGTCCACCGGCCAATTGGTTGCCCTCATCGTGGTCGCAGCCGCTCTCGCCGCAGTCGTGGTGTGGGCACTGCTGGGTCCAGTCCGAAGCCGTCGCCGGGCTCGCGGCACCGCCTTGTTTGCAGCCGACGAGCGCACCGCGACGCATCTGCGCGCTGAGGCCGAATCACTGGCCAGCTCCGAGCAGTGGAGCCTGGCCTACGTGACCCTGTTCCGGGCGATGATCCGTACCTTGGGTGAGCGGGGCGTGATCACCGAGTTCGCCGCCATGACCGCCCAAGAGGCGTCCGATCTCGCCGGCCAAAGACTGCCTGGTTTCGAGGCGCGTCTCGGCGCCGCGGCGGGGGTGTTCGATCTGTTGGCCTACGATCACCGCACCGCTCGCGCCGACCAGTATCAGCAGTTGGTGGATCTGGACGCTGAGGTGTCGACCGCCCAAGCTGTTGCGCCTGAAGCGGCCGTCGCGCTGACGCCGGTCAGGGTGGAGTCGGCGTCGTGAAGAAGCTACTGATCGTCTCCGGTGTGGTGCTGGCCCTTTTCGCCGGCCTTATCGCCGCCACCGTCTTCCTCCCTGAAAGCCCGGATCGGCTGGCGAATTCGTTGACGAACCCTCGTCCCGAAGGTGCCCGGGCGCTCGGTCAGGTGCTCGCCCAGGATGGCGTGGCCGTCAACCAGACGAACTCGATCGCCGACATCGCTGCCGCCCCGGCTGACTCGACCGTGGCCGTCGTGCTAGAGACGAGTCTGTCCGAGGACGAGGTTGCCGCACTCAACCAGACACCAGCCGACCTGGTCGTCATCTATTCCGGTTCCGGATTCTCAACCGACCCCGGCAAGCTCGCCGAGGGCCGCCTCGGCGTCCAGGATTGGTCGTGGGGCTATCCCGCGCCGAATGCCGAATGCGCCGACGCGGACGCCCTGGCCGCAGGCCGGCTCAGTGGCGACGTCGGCTACGGTCTGGTGGCTTTCGACGATCGTGTGATGACGTGCTTCACCGACGGCAGCTATGCCAGCCTCTATGCCGACCTGACCACCAGTCGACACCGAGTGACGGTGGTGGCGGGCCTGTCCTGGATTCGAAATTCGGGCATCACCGACATGGGCAACGCAGCCCTGGCGCTGCGCATCCTGGGTCGACATGATCAGCTCACCTGGTATCTGCCCGCAGACCGATCACCCACCACGGTCATTCCTGGCTCGCAAGGCATCGACTCCTTCGAGTTGCTGCCGCCGTGGTCTCGTCCGGTGTTCGGCGTGCTGCTGGCGGCTGCCGCTGCAGCCGCACTGTGGCAGGGTCGCCGGTTCGGGGCACTGGTTCGCGAACCGCTGCCGGTGGAAGTGCCCGCCTCGGAGGCCTCCGCCGGGCTGGCCCGACTCTATCGTCAGGCCGGTGCTCGTGGCCACGCCGCTGCAGCCCTGCGAGCTGCGACCATCCACCGTGTCGCCGCCCGGGTGGGCGTGACGGCATCGGACGCTCCGGACACGGTGATCAGCCAACTCGCGCAGGCCAGCGGAGCTGATCCCGCAGCACTCACTGAGGCGCTCTACGGCCCCCCACCGACCACCGATACTGGCCTGGCGATTCTCGCCGAGACCTTGACCGACCTCGAAAGAAAGCTGAGCAGCCGATGACCGAATCCCTGCCGCCCAGTGCGGGACAGCCGTACCCCACCCCGCCAGGCGTCGGCGCCCTGCCGCCGGTCACGGACTCGCCGGAGTCCTTTTTCGCACCCACCCCGGCATCGGCTCCCCCGTCGGGCCTGCCGACCCCGATGGGTACGCCTTCGGCAGCCGTCGCACCGCCGTCGACGCCCCGGTTCGCGCTGAATCCGGCGCAGGAAACCCTGCAGCGGGTCCGTGCCGAGGTGGCCAAGGCGGTGGTGGGTCAGGACGCCGCGGTCACCGGCCTGTTGGTCGGGCTGTTGGTCGGCGGTCACGTGCTGCTGGAGGGTGTGCCGGGGGTTGCCAAGACACTGCTGGTGCGGGCCCTGTCGGCGAGCCTGAGCCTGGAGACTCGGCGCGTCCAGTTCACCCCTGATCTGATGCCCGGTGATGTCACCGGCTCGTTGATCTACAACGCCCAGGCCGGCGAGTTCGACTTCCGTCCCGGCCCGATCTTCACCAATCTGCTGCTGGCCGATGAGATCAACCGCACTCCGCCGAAGACGCAGGCGGCTCTGCTGGAGGCGATGGAGGAGCATCAGGTGAGCGTGGACGGCGACTCGCGCGAGCTGCCTGATCCGTTCATGGTGGTGGCTACGCAGAATCCGGTCGAGTACGAGGGCACCTATCCGTTGCCGGAGGCCCAACTGGATCGCTTCCTGTTGAAGATCGTGCTGCCGATTCCGCCGCGTGAGGACGAGATCACCGTGCTGTCGCGCCACGCTGCCGGCTTCAACCCCAGCGATCTGAAGGCTGCCGGGTTGACCCAGGTCGCGCAGGCGTCCGACTTGGTCACTGCCCGTGAGCAGGTGGCTCGGGTGCGGGTCGATCCGCAGGTCACCGGCTACATCGTGGATTTGTGTCGCGCGACCCGCTCGGCACCGTCGGTGTCGCTGGGGGTGTCGCCGCGTGGCGCCACCGCACTGTTGAAGACTGCGCGGGCGTGGGCCTGGCTCAGCGGGCGCGATTTCGTCACTCCCGATGATGTGAAGGCCATGGCGGTCGTGACACTCAATCACCGCATCGGCATTCGCACCGAGGCCCAGATGGACGGCCAGCAGGCGGCCGGCATCATCACCAATGTGCTGGCCACGGTGCCGGTGCCGCGCTGACGCCGATGGCGATTTCGGGGCGAGTGCCGCTGCTGGTGCTGCTGGGGGTGGTGCCGACCATCATCTGGCCACAGCCGCTGACAGTGATCGGCTGGGTACTGCTGGTCGTGATCGTCAGCGGTATTGATCTGCTGGCTGCGGTGCGTCCGGAGTTGTTGCAGTTCAGTCGCGAGTTACCGCCCAGTGTGCGACTCAGCGAGACCACCACCTCGACGGTGACGGTGTTGAATCCGACGCGGCGGCGCGCTCGGGTGCAGGTGCGTGACGCGTGGCCGCCGAGTGCGACTCCGGCGGCACAGCGTCCGCTGCTGGTGGTGAATCCGGGCAGTTCGCTGCGTCAGCTCACCGAGCTGACGCCGACTCGGCGCGGCGATCTGGCTGCGGCTGCGGTGACGGTGCGTTCTTTCGGGCCGCTGCGGTTGGCGGCCCGTCAGCGTTCGCTGAGCGTGCCGGGGGTGTTGCGGGTGCTGCCGGAGTTTCGTTCGCGCAGCCACTTGCCGTCCCGGCTGGCCCGGCTGCGGGAGTTGGACGGTCAGGCCTCGGTGCAGGTGCGCGGCCAGGGCACTGAGTTCGATTCGTTGCGCGAGTATGCCGCCGGTGATGATGTTCGCTCCATCGACTGGCGGGCGACCGCGCGCGCCACCCGCACCATGGTGCGCACCTGGCGTCCGGAGCGGGATCGGCATGTGCTGATGGTGTTGGATACCTCCCGCTGGGCGGCTGGACGCATCGGCGGTGCTGCTGCCGATCAGTTGCGGTTGGATGCCGGTATCGAGGTGTGTCTGTTGATGGCCGCGCTCGGCGCGGCGTCCGGGGATCGGATGAGCCTGTTGCTGGCCGACACCGAGGTACGCCAGCGCCTGGCCGGCACGGCGAAGGGTTCAGCGCTGGCCGCCTTCGCCGACCGGCTGAGTCTGGCCGAGGCCGAGCTCACCGAAACCGACTGGTCGATGGTGGCCGCCCAGGTGAACCAACTGTGCCGCCAGCGCAGCCTGGTGGTGCTGATCACCGGCCTGGACCCGGCCTTGTACGCCGAGGGTTTGGGCACCGTGCTGGGTCAACTCGCCCATAGCCACCAGATCGTCATCGCCCACGTCACCGATCCCGCTGAACAAACCCCGCTCGACGACACCCCCGACGCCGATACCTCCTACGACGCCGCCGCCTCAGCCCGACTGTGGCTGGCAACCCAGGCCCTGTCCAACCGAGTGCACCGCATGGGCGTCGAAGTCGTCCACGCCGACCCCGATCACCTCGCCCCCGCCGTCTGCGACACCTACCTGACCCTGAAAGCCACCGGTCGCCTCTAACCCCAGCCCGTCACCCCCGCCGGTCGAGAAGGCCCAAAAGCCACCCCGACACCGCCCACCTCGCCCCCCCCCTCCCCGGCTGGTTGAGGAGGCCCACAGGGCCGTCTCGAAACCACGCAAGACACACGCAGAACCAAGCGGCACGACGGCCTTGGTTTCGAGACGCTCACTTCGCTCGCTCCTCAACCAACCGGAGAACGTAGACCCACACCAATC